>Ga0126312_10003641_pt1 | contig 10411 bp, 9 predicted proteins | sample Plot104A_FD_92537 | JGI IMG/M metagenome (GOLD analysis project Ga0126312, IMG submission 92537) | Serpentine soil microbial communities from UC McLaughlin Reserve, CA, USA - Plot104A | ecosystem: Environmental > Terrestrial > Soil > Grasslands | place: USA: UC McLaughlin Reserve, Lake County...
CCGAACTGGACGACGAGGCGGCTAACGCGATCGAGGACAGTTCCGATGATCCCGAAGTGGCCGTGCAGAAAAAGGATACCAGTGAAGCGTTGCGAAAATGCCTGACGGCACTTTCGCGGGAACATCGGGAGATCGTCGATCTTGTCTACTACCACGAGAAGTCCGTGGAGGAAGTGGCAGGGATCGTCGGCATTCCGGAGAACACTGTGAAGACGCGCCTGTTTTATGCGCGCAAGAAATTGGCCGAGCTGCTGAAGGCAGCCGGCATAGAACGAGGCTGGCCGTGATGGCGATGACCAAGAAGATGCTGGATCAAGAGCCCAGCGACATCGAAATGCTGCTGCCATGGCATGCGGCCGGCACGTTGAGCGCGCGCGACGCGCGCCGTGTCGATGAGGCGCTCGCCCGAGATCCGGAGCTTGCCCGGCAGTATGCCGTGATCCGGGAAGAATACGCCGAAACCATTCACCTCAACGAGAGCCTGGGCGCACCGTCCGCGCGCGCCATGCAAAAACTGTTCGATGCGATCGATGGAGAGCCCGTGCGCAAGCCGTCGGTGACTTCCCGCATCGCGACGCGGATCGCCGAATTTTTCTCTGGCCTGTCGCCGCGGACCATGGCCTGGTCGGCCGGCGCGGCGGCGCTGGCGCTGCTGCTGCAGGCCGGCGTGATCGGCGCCGTGCTGATCAAGAGCCAGAACGCTTCGTACCAGACAGCCTCGCTGAACCTGAACGATCGCGCGGCCATCACCCGGGATCTCGGCGCGGGAACGCCGCCCCGCGCGCTGGTGCGCTTTGCGCCGGAGGCACGGATGGCCGACATCAACGCCCTGCTGGAGAACTATCAGGCCTCGATCGTCGGCGGCGCCAATGGCCTGTTCCGGCTGCAATTTAACAAGGCGATGGGCAAGGACGAAATCGCGGGCCTGCTGGGTAAATTGCGCAGCGAGAAGATTGTCAATCTCGCGGAAGCGGCGCCTTAAAGCATGATCCCGAAAAGTGGGTACCGGTTTTCCCTCGCGACAAACGCGAAGCGTTTGCGCGGAGATCATGCTCAGATAAAGAGACAGAGCGAGATGACGATTCGAAGAATAGTCATCGTGCTCTAGGGGCACTTAGCGTTTCTCCACTAGCCGGGGTCCCATGCTGGACGGTCGCGTCAATCGGCGGATGAAGAGCAGGCACGTCGCGATGGCGCTGGTTATTGCGGCGTTGCCGTTTGCGTATCTCGATACTCCGGCGGCTTTCGCGCAGAGCATCATGCATACGCCGAACCTCAACATCGATACGCGCATCCCGACGATCAACCCGAACGTCGCGCCGCGGATCGATCCGAACATCGCCGGGCGCGCCAATGTCGTCACCGGCGTGGACCGGACGCCGCCCACTTCGACCATGCGGATCCAGCGCATCAACCCCAATTCGACGATGCCCCATGCGCGCTATTCGCCCAATCTCCATCCGGCTTGCGATCGCGACATCGAATGCGTCGGCAAGCCGGTTACATTGGGCGATGGCGGCGGAGCCGGCAAGTCGGCCAAGAAACAGGGCAGCAGCTCGCGCTCCAACGCTGGCCAGGCGGAGATCAATCTGCGCAGCTTCGCCAATCAGCTCGTGGCCGAGATCGACAGCACCTTGACAGATGCGCAGGCCGACAAACTGGCGCGGCGTCACGGACTGGTCCGGATCGAATCGCAGAATTTTCCGCTGATCGGCGCCACCATCGGCCTGTTCCGCATCACCGACAAACGCCCGGCCGATATCGTGCGCCGCGAGTTCGCTACGGCCGCCGGCGTGCGCTTGGTGCAGCTCAATTTACGCCATTGGTTGCAAGACCAGAAGGCGCCGACCGAGGGCGATCCCGCGCAATACGCGGTCGCAAAACTTCGCCTGCCGCAGGCCCATCAGTTGGCGCACGGCATGAACGTCACTATCGCCGTGATCGATTCCGGCATCGACACCAGGCATCCCGAACTGGCCAATACCATCGCCGACAGTTTTGATGCGCTCGGCAGCAAGGAAGGCCCACATGTCCACGGCACCGGCATTGCCGGCGCGATTGCAGCACATGCGCGGTTGATGGGTAGCGCGCCGGAAGCGCGCATCCTGGCGATCCGTGCCTTTGCCGCGACGTCAGGCAGTGCGGAGAGTTCGTCCTACGTCATCATCAAGAGCCTCAACTACGCGGTTCTGCATGGCGCGCAGATCGTCAACATGAGTTTCGCTGGCCCCAAGGATCCGTTGATCGAGCGCGCTATCATCGCGACCGCCGAGAGAGGCGTGCTGATGATCGCGGCCGCGGGCAACGCCGGGCCGAAATCGCCGCCGCTTTATCCGGCCGCCAATCCCAATGTGATCGCGGTGAGCGGCACGGATTCGCAGGACAGGTTGTTTGCGGCTTCCAACCGCGGCAGCCATGTCGCACTGGCTGCGCCCGGCACGGACGTTTTCTTGCCGGCGCCGGATGAAAAATACCAGATGACGTCAGGCACCTCGTTCTCCGCCGCTTACGTCTCCGGCGTGGCGGCGCTGATGCTCGAGCGCAATCCAGCGTTGAAGCCAAACGACGTGCGCGCAATCTTGGTGAACACCGCCCGCGACCTCGGAACCCCGGGCCGGGACGACCTGTTCGGCGCCGGCGAGGCCGACGCCTTTGCGGCGGTAACCGCCGCGTCCAACGCGCCGGGGGTTCCGGTCGCCGCAGTCCCGGGCAAGCCGGCCGCTGCGCCCGATCGCAATGACGATTCCGTGAGCAGGGCGCTCGCCGGCACGGCCGCCGCCACGGCGTCGGAAAAATCGGTCACTGGCGGCGCAAATCGGCCTGCTGCGCAGTAAAACTGCCCCTCGACAAGTTAAAAAATCGCCTGACGTTTTGAACGTCCCGCGGTCCTGCCGCGACTTATTATGTGTGGGAGCGGTAATCCCTCCCCATTGGCTGTATTCGGCGCGAGCGCCCATCCACCCCAAGCGCCTATACGGCTTTGACCCGTCCGGTTGTCCCCCCGGACGGGTCTTTATTTTCGGCGTCCCGATGGCGCGCTTGCCGAAAAAAAGAGGAAACCACCTGCTAAGGCGGCCATGGCGGTGCACCGCTTGACTGTGGATGGTGCGAATAACCCCTGTATTTGCGTGGGTCGCTTGCGATGCCCAGTACCGCGTAAAGGCGCGCGTAAGACATTGTTAAGGGTTTTCCACAGAACATCGCCGTCACATCCAGCTGATTCGGTCCGGTTGCGTCTCGCGTCCGTTTTTCTCCTTACGGGCTATTTGATGGCACATCGAACCGATCTCGCACGCGGCCGCGACGTCGTCGCGCGCTGGTGCGTCCTGGCCGAGCAACGGCTGAATTACCTCACCGAACTGTTCGAAACCGGCCGCTGGCGCCGCTACCACAGCGAGGTCGCGTTTCTCGAAAACATCCGGGAAGCCAAGGTGGCCGTCGAAACCTGGCGTGATCTCGTGACGCGCGAGGCTTCCTTCGACAACGGTGCCATCGACATTTCCTGGCTCGGGCGCACCGGCGTGATCCTGCCGCCGCAAAGGGATACGTCGCGCGATCAGGCGCGTGGCCTCCCGCTGCGACCGATCGAGACGCCGGCCGAAGCTCCGCTGTATGTCGCCTCGCTCGCCGCAGAAGGCGAACCGGTTCTCGCGGACCAAGCGCCCTCCGCACCGGCGCCCGATGCGGACGCGCTGGCGCTGGCGCTCGACATCGTCGCGATCCAGGAGCGCTACCCGCTGCTGCGCAACGCGCTGTAGTTCTCCAGCGAAATAGATTCCGCAATCTGTGGCCTCGTGGTCCGAGACGCGCGGCATTGCCGCGCTCCTCACCATGAGGATCTAAGACCTCATCCTGAGGAGCCGCGCTTTGGGCGGCGTCTCGAAGGATGGAGCCGCCGAAATCGCGTTACCGCCTCACCGCATTGGCGCCGACCACCACCTGGGCATAACGCTGCGCGCCATTGGCGGCCAGATCCGTCGTGATCGGGCGGCGATGGAACAAGACGATTGTTCGGGATAGGGTTAACGGGTAGAAGCTGTTTCCCGGATAGATCGTCTTGCCAGCTTGACCATTTCCAACAGCATGGCTTCGCCGGCATCGACCAGCTCTTCCAGCGTGACACACGATGTGCGCCGCTGCGTTTCGTCGCGCGCGAGCAGGGGGACATGGACGAATGCCGCGAGACGGAGATTACTGTCGGTGCCCACCGCCTCGATCGCGCGCCAGCTCAAATAGTTGCAGAGGTAGGCGCCGGCGTCCCGCGAGGGCCGCGCATCGATGCCGCTGCCAAGCGCGGCGCGCAGTAATCGCGCTGCATGCGGGCCGAACATCAGGGCGTCAGGACCAAGACCGATCGAACCCTTGCGCACGCGTGTCTGGGCGGCGTCGGGCCACAGCAGGGTGACGGCGTTGCGGGCGCGGGTCTCGATCCGGACGTGCGCAGTACGTGAGGCGAGGCCGAACATCAACAGCGCCTGCGGGCGCACTTTTGCCAGTACCTCCGGCAATTCGCGGTCGACCGCCTTGTAGGTCACCGGAAAAATATGGCTCGACAATTCGACATCGCTGAACGCCGGGCGGCGCAGTTTTATCAGCCGCGCCACCAGCGGCTGCGTCGGATTGTACGGCGCGCCGGGAAACGGGCCGAACCCGGTGATGAGGAAGCGCAGTTTATTGCTCACGCAGTATCTCCGCGATCTGCTCGGCGGCGACCGCCGGCGTGAGGCGGCCGTCGGCGACTTCGGCCTCGGTCTTTTTCACTTTGGCGCGGATCGAAGCATCGGCGCGCAGCCGCGCCATCATCCGCTGCTCCAGCATCGACCACATCCACTTGACCTGTTGCACGCGCCGCCGTGCCGCGAACTCGCCGGAGGCGTTCATCGCCGTGCGGTGATCCAAAACCTTCTGCCACAGCGTGTCCATGCCGGTTCCGGTCAGCGCCGAGTAAGTCACGACCGGCGGATGCCAGTGTTTTGAGCGCGGCGACAGGATATGAAGCGCGCTGCGATATTCGGCTGCCGCGAGGTTGGCGCGTTGGACGTTGTCGCCATCGGCCTTGTTGATCGCGACCATGTCGGCGAGTTCGACAAGACCTTTCTTGATGCCTTGAAGCTCGTCGCCGGCGCCCGGCAGCATCAGCGCCAGGAAGCAGTCGGTCATGTCGCTGACCACGGTCTCGGATTGCCCGATGCCGACGGTCTCGACCAATACCACATCGAAGCCCGCGGCTTCACAGAGCAGCATCGCCTCGCGGGTTTTTGCGGCGACGCCACCGAGCGTGCCCGACGCGGGCGAGGGCCGGATAAAGGCATGGTCGGAGCTGGCGAGCCGCGCCATCCGCGTCTTGTCGCCGAGGATCGAGCCGCCGGTGCGCGCCGAAGACGGATCGACCGCGAGGACCGCGACCTTGTGGCCGCGCTCGATCAGGAACATCCCAAGCGCATCGATGGTGGTGGATTTGCCAACGCCGGGCGAGCCGGTGATGCCGACACGTATCGCCTTGCCGCTGGCCGGCAGCAGCACCTGCACCAGATCGCGCGCCACCGCCTGATGATCGGAACGCCGGCTTTCGATCAGCGTGATCGCGCGCGCCAGCGCCGCGCGATGGCCCGCGCGGAGGTCCTTGGCGAGGGATTCGATGTCGGACGAGGGTTTCTTCGGCGAGGTCACGGCTTGGTGTACAACGCCAGCGCGGTGCAGGCGAGGGGGCGGGAAACCCTTCATCCACCGTCATTTTCGCAATCGGGAATCGGGTGGGTTCGGCATGGCGACGGCGCCATATCAGGGCCGACCGAACACGCCTCATACTTCTGGGAGCTCCGACATGACGACAGCCTATTACAGCGCCGTGCTCGATCAACCGCTGGAGACCGTGTGGTCGCTGATCCGCGACTTCAACAATTATCCGGCCTACATCGAGGGCGTCAGCGAAAGCGCGATCGAAGACGACAGGCGCGGCGACGAGGTCGGGGCGGTCAGGCGCTTTTGCTATCTCGGCAACTGGGTCCGGCAGCGCCTGGCCGGCCATTCCGACCAGGCGCATTCGCTCACTTATGCCGGCATCGAGCCGCTGCCTTATCCAGCCGCCGGAGAAGCGGTGTCGCCGGTGCGTTATGAGGGCACCATGCACCTGATGAGGGTCATCGAGGGCAACCGGACTTTTATCGAATGGTCGGTTGCGCTCGATGCGGCCCCGCAGGACGCCGAGCGCTGGCACGCGCTGTTTCAGTCGTGGATTCCGGAGTGGACAAACTCTCTCGCGAGGGCGTTGGCGCGGCGCGCCGCGGCATAGATAGCAGGTCGAGGGTGGCCTACTCCGCCGCCTCGCTGTGGCCGAGCCGCGCATTGAGCTTGTGGATCAGCTCTTCGGCGGCGTCAGCAATCACGGTGCCCGGCGGGAAGATGGCTTCGGCGCCCGCCTTGTACAGCGTCTCGTAATCCTGCGGCGGCACCACGCCACCGATAATGATCATGATATCCTCGCGGCCCTGTTTCTTCAGCGCCGCCTTCAATTCCGGCACCGCGGTGAGGTGCGCCGCCGCCAATGACGACACGCCGAGAATATGCACATCGTTTTCGACCGCCTGCCGCGCGGCCTCTTCGGCGGTGGCAAATAGCGGCCCGATATCGACGTCGAAACCGACATCGGCAAAGGCGGATGCGATCACTTTTTGGCCGCGGTCGTGGCCGTCCTGACCGATCTTCGCGACCAGGATGCGGGGCCGGCGGCCTTCGGCCTCCTCGAACGCGTCGATCAGCGCCTGCACCTTTTCGACCCGGTTGGACATGGCAGACGCCTCCCGCTTGTAGACGCCGGTGATGGATTTGATTTCGGCGCGGTGTCGCCCGAATACTTTTTCCATCGCGTCCGAAATTTCGCCGACGGTGGCCTTGGCGCGCGCCGCATCGATCGCAAGAGCCAGCAGATTGCCGTTGCCTTCGCCGGCGCTGCGGGTCAGCGCGGCAAGCGCCTGATCGACTTCCTTCTGATCGCGCTCGGTTCGCAGCCGCTTCAGCTTGTCGATCTGCAGCCGGCGCACGGTGGAATTCTCTACCTTCAGCAGCACGATCGGCGCCTCGTTGACCGGCTTGTACTTGTTGACGCCGATCACCGCCTGCTTGCCGGCGTCGATCCGCGCCTGGGTTTTTGCGGAGGCTTCCTCGATCCGCAGCTTTGGCACCCCGGCCTCGATGGCTTTCGCCATGCCGCCGAGCGCTTCCACTTCCTGAATATGGCCCCAGGCCTTTGCGGCGAGATCGCGGGTCAGCCGTTCGACGTAATAGGAGCCGCCCCAGGGGTCGATGATGCGGTTGGTGCCGCTTTCCTGCTGCAGAAACAGCTGCGTGTTGCGGGCGATGCGGGCGGAGAAATCGGTCGGCAGCGCCAAGGCCTCGTCGAGCGCGTTGGTGTGCAGCGATTGGGTGTGGCCCTGGGTTGCCGCCATCGCCTCGATCGTGGTGCGCATCACATTGCTGAAGACGTCCTGCGCGGTCAGCGACCAGCCCGACGTCTGGCAATGCGTGCGCAGCGACAGCGAGCGCGGATCTTTTGGGTTGAACGGCATCAGCAGCTTGGCCCAGAGCAGCCGCGCCGCGCGCATTTTTGCGACTTCCATGAAAAAATTCATGCCGATCGCCCAGAAGAACGACAGCCGCGGCGCAAAGCGGTCGACGTCGAGGCCGGCGGCGAGGCCGGCGCGGAGATATTCGACGCCGTCGGCCAGCGTATAGGCGAGCTCAAGATCCTGCGTCGCGCCGGCTTCCTGCATGTGATAGCCGGAAATCGAGATCGAATTATATTTCGGCATTTTTTGCGAGGTGTACGCAAAGATGTCGGAGATGATCCGCATCGAGGGCGCCGGCGGATAGATGTAGGTATTGCGCACCATGAACTCTTTTAGAATGTCGTTCTGAATGGTGCCGGAGAGTCTTTCCGGCGGCACGCCCTGTTCCTCGGCCGCCGCGACGAACAGCGCGAGGATCGGCAGCACCGCGCCGTTCATGGTCATGGACACGCTCATCTTGTCCAGCGGAATGCCGGCGAACAGCGTGCGCATGTCGTAGATCGAGTCGATCGCAACGCCCGCCATGCCGACGTCGCCGGAGACGCGCGGGTGATCGGAATCATAGCCGCGGTGGGTGGCGAGATCGAACGCCACCGAAAGGCCCTTTTGCCCGGCAGCGAGGTTGCGCCGGTAGAATGCGTTGGAGTCTTCGGCCGTGGAGAAGCCGGCATATTGCCGGACAGTCCAGGGCTGGTTGACATACATGGTCGGGTAGGGGCCGCGCAGATAGGGCGCAATCCCCGGCCAGGTTTCCAGAAAATCGATGCCTTCGAGATCGGCCTCGCTGTAGCCGGGTTTTACGAAAATGCCCTCCGGCGTCAGCCACGGCTCGGCGCCGCCGGCGGGCGCGCTGGCGGCGACCGGCTCAAAGGCGATATCGGCAAAGTTCGGTATGCGGCTCATTCTTTTTCTCGAACTTTCGATTTCGTTCGATCAAATCCTGGACATTCTTCTTGTAGACGGGATCATCTCGATGATCCTTCGACAGGCTCTCCGTCCATTTCGTGCCGAGCCAATTGGCCAGTAGTTCCCAGATGAAATTCATCTCTTGAACACTATCACAAACAGGCCTCGGCGTCGTCACTACCAAAAACGTTCAATCATGGTCCGGATGCTGGTGGCTGACGATACTCTTGAGCTTTTCCGGACCGTAATTCTGCAGCGTGGTCTGGCTCGGCAGATTGGCGATGCCGACCACCCAACCGAGCCGGGACTCGGTTCCAAACTGCCGGGTCGGCACCACCATATCGGGGCGGTCGAAGGCGCCGGTCATAATCTCGATACGGGGCCCGCCGATACGGCGGAAGGTCAGCGGCGTGCCGCAAGCGGCGCAGAAATCGCGCTCGGCAATCGAGGAGGATTGGAACGCAGCCGGCTTGCCGCGGGTCCAGGCGAAATCGGCATGCTCGATGTCGGCAAAGGAGGCGAACGGTGCGCCCGATGCCTTCTGGCACATCCGGCAATGACAGATGCTGATCCTCGTCGGCGGTGCCGACAGCGCAAAGCGAACTGCGCCGCATTGGCAGCCGCCTGTTAGAACGGGTTTGGGCGCGTCTGTCATAACAGCTCCATCCGCCGCCAGGCTTCCTGCAACATCGCCAGCGCGTCGCCGCCTGCGAAGATTAAATCGCTAACCCCCGCGGCGCGAAGCGCGGGTTCCTGCTCGCCGGGACGTCCTGCCAGATAGATATGCTTTGCGCCCGCGCCTTGAAGGGCCTTTGCCGCGGCAACCGTATGGCTGGCATACGCCTTGTCGGAGGAACATAGGCAGGCCATCGCCGTGCCCGACGTGCCGAACGCCGCGGCAAGCGCAGCGGGGTCGGAAAATCCCCCGCTGTCGATGGCTTCAATACCGCCGGTCTCAAAGAAGCCTCTCGCAAACGCGGCGCGCGCCGTGAACTCGGCGGCCGTGCCGAGATTGGCGAGGAAGATCTTTGGCCGTGCCCCGGACTTTTTCAGTATGGCGTCCGACTTGTCGCGCAACGCTTCAAACGGGGCGGCGAGCCGCATCGGCGGCAACGCGTCGAATTTGAATTTGGCTTCGCCGTAGGGCGCCAGCGCGATCGGCTTAGCATCGAGGACTACAACGCCGACTTCATGCAGGTTCGGAAATTCGCTGGCGCCGGTGAGCACCTCGCGGCGCTTGGCGATATTGGCCTCGCGCGCCTTGCGCGTCGCCGCGACTTTTTGCTGGATCAGGTTTTGCTCGAGCGCCGCAAAGATGCCGCCCGCCTTCTCGGTCTCCTGGAACAGCGCCCACGCCGCCCCGCAAAGCTCGCGCGTCAGCGCCTCGATGCCTCCGGAACCGGCCGCGGGGTCGGCCACCTTGGCGAGGTTGGATTCCTCCAAGAGCACCAGCTGCGTGTTGCGCGCGACGCGCCGCGCGAACGGGTCGGGCAATCCCAGCGCCAGCGTATGCGGCAGCACCGTGATTGCATCGGCGCCGGCAAGACCGGCGGAGAAGGTCGCCATGGTCGCGCGCAGCAGGTTCACGTAGGGATCGCGCTGGGTCAGCATCCGCCATGCGGTATCGGCGGCGACGAACAGAGGCTTAGGCGTTAGCCCGCAGGCTTTTTCGATGCGCGCCCACAGCAGCCGCAGCGCGCGGAATTTGGCCATGGTGAGAAACTGATCGGCGTCTGCGCTTAGCCGCGCATAGACCATGCCCTGGGCGTCGTCGAGCGCAACGCCGGCTTGCTCGATTGCGCGCAGATACGCGACGCCCGATGCCAGCACGAATGCGAGCTCCTGCGCCTCGGAGCCACCGGCGTCATGGATCACGCGTCCATCGGCCGCCGCGACCGGTCCCTTGAAGCCCAAGGCCGCGAGGCCTTTGACCGCGCCCG
>Ga0126312_10003642_pt1 | contig 10411 bp, 14 predicted proteins | sample Plot104A_FD_92537 | JGI IMG/M metagenome (GOLD analysis project Ga0126312, IMG submission 92537) | Serpentine soil microbial communities from UC McLaughlin Reserve, CA, USA - Plot104A | ecosystem: Environmental > Terrestrial > Soil > Grasslands | place: USA: UC McLaughlin Reserve, Lake County...
CCTTCAGCCGCTTTCGCTCATTCGGCTCTACAGAGCCTCAGATCCGGGTTTAGCGGCTCTTCTGGCGTTGCCCGCTGGGAGGGTTATTCGCGTCGGGTACACATTCGGTGCCCAAACCCCGCGCCGTTTCGGCCAGGGAACGGATCGCCGACGCAAGCCGACGCTAGCGCTCGAACGGATACCGACCGCCCTGCGCGCCACGATGCCCTGCGCGCCACGATCAGCCGCTTCTTCGGGATCTCGATCGCCATGTTCTTCGACGATCACGGCCCGCCCCATTTCCATGCCCGACATGCCGAAGGCAGCGCGAAGGTTCGAATCGACACCCTCGAGCTGATCGACAGCAGCCTGGGCCGCCGTCAGCTGCGCTTCGTGCTGGCGTGGGCGGAGCTGCATCAGGAAGAGCTGATGGATAACTGGAAGCGCGCGCGAGCCGGTGAGACACTTGGTCCGATCGAACCGCTCCGATGATCGGTCTAACGCCTGACATAACCGAAGCCTCAGTCGTCCGCCACGGTGTCCTGCGACTCGTTTTTGCCGACGGATTGACGGGCGAGGTCGAGGTGCTCAACCGGATGCACGGACCCGTGTTCGACGAGGCCCGCACCCCGGAGGGCTTCGCGAAGGTCAGCGTCGACCGCGAGACGGGGACGGTTACGTGGCCGGGCGGCGCCGACCTTGCTCCCGACACGCTGTACGAGCGCGTGCGCACCGGCGAGTGGCCGGGGCAAGACGTCGCCGCCTGATAAGCGCGCTGTCGGCCGAGGGGAAGGCAGCGCTGGACGCGACGGCAGCGCAGAAGGTTGAGCTGGCGGTCGGCGCCGGCGGGCCGGCGGGACCGAAGTGCAGCGGAGCCGGTGGGGCGGTCTGCGACGGCGCCCATCGCCAGCATTGCGAGCGGACATGCCAGGAGCGGGGCGATGAGCAGGATGTCCTTCATCTCAGTTCCTCCTTCGCTGCTTGTCTGTCGTCGACTGTTCGAGCGTTGCTCTAATCAGAGTGATACTCTGAACGTACCGGAGATCCGGGAGAGCGAACGTGACACCGCCCACACGGACGAAAACCCGCCGCCTCAGCCGAGCCGAGAAACGAGAGGCGAACCGCGAGCGGATCCTGCGGGCCGCCCGGACGGTCTTCGGGGCGCGCGGCTTTCAAGCCGCGACGATCGAGCAGATCGCCGACGAGGCGGGCCTCTCCAACGGCGCGATCTACTACAACTTCGACAGCAAAGCGGAACTGTTCTTCGAGCTGCTGGAAGAGCGCCAGGACGAGCGGATCCAGCACCTGCGCCGCACTCTTACCGGCACCGATGCGTCCGGCCGCGACGTCGGACTGGCGGAGGAGGCCCGCGACGCGACCCGGAGCCTCAAGGAAAGCCGCGAGTGGCGGCTGCTGCTGTTCGAGTTCGTCGCCCACGCGGCACGCTCGCCGAGCCTGAGGCCGAAGCTTCGCGCCTACACGCGCAGGCTCAGGGACGCCGTGGCGGGGGTGTTCGACGAGCGATTCGCGGCACGCGGCGTCGCGATGCCGATGCCCAGGGAGCAGCTCGCGCTCGCGGCGATCGCGCTGGCCAACGGCCTCGCCTTCGAGGAGCTCTCGGATCCCGGCGTCGTCCCGGACGAGCTGCTCGGCGACCTGCTCGCGACCCTGCTGGAGCCGAAGCAGTGAAGGCGACCCTCTACGCGATGCCGGCCTCGCACCCGAGCATGGCCGCGGCGTTGATGCTCGCCCACAGCGGATCGAGCACCGGACCGCGTGGCTGCTGCTGCCCTTCACCGGTCCGCTGCTGCGCCTGCGCGGCTTTGCAAGGAGAACCGTCCCGGCGCTGCGCATCGATGGGCGCAGGATCCAGGGCTCGCGGGAGATCTCCGCCGCGCTCGATGTGGTCACGCCCGACCCGCCGCTGTTCCACCCGAGCCCGTGCTCCGGCGCGAGGTCCAGGAGGCCGAGCGGTGGGGGGACGACGTCCTGCAGCCGGCCGCGCGCCGGATCGAGGTCTGGGAGCTGCGACGCGACCGCCGGATGGTCGCCACGCAGTTGGCCGACGCACGCAGGATCCAGGGTGCCTGGCTGCTCGCCAACCCGCGCTTGACGGCGGCGCCAAGTGGTCCAATCCTGGGTTGGTATGCGCGCCTGATCGGTGCCACGGACGAGAACGTGAGAAGCGATCTCGGCGGGCTAGCGGCGATGCTCGATCGCATCGCCTGGATCGCCGCCGGAGTCCTCGGCGGGGAGCAGCCGAACGCTGCGGACTTCCAGATCGCTTCCAGCCTGAGCCTGCTGATGACCGTCGGCGAGCTGCGACCGGCGATCGAGCGACGACCCGCGGGCCGTCTGGCGTCGTCACTCGTGCCCGAATATCCGGGGGGCTCGGCCGGCGTCCTGCCGGCGGACTGGCTTCGGGAGGCCCGCCTGGCTTGACGGCGCCGACAAGTTCGAGATACGCGACACTGATTTCCGGAATGACCGCGGCGGTATCGGAGCACTCACGACGGGAGACGGAGCGCGTTCGCCAGCTCCAGGACAAGGAAGCTCCCAAGTACGACCGTCAGATGAACTTCTTCGACCGTGTCCTCTTCCAGGGAGGGCGCGAGTGGGTCTGCGCACGAGCCGAGGGCCGAGTGCTGGAGATCGCCGTCGGGACCGGACGCAACCTGGCGCATCACCGCGACGACGTGCAGCTGACCGGGATCGAGCTCAGTCCGCAGATGCTGGCGATCGCTCAGCGGCGCGCGGATGAGCTGGGCCGCACCGCCGAGCTTCGCGTCGGCGACGCTCAGGCGCTCGATTTCCCCGAGGCAAGCTTCGACAGCGTGGTCTGCACTCTCGCGCTGTGCACGATCCCCGATGACCGCGCCGCGGTGGCCGAGGTCTACCGGGTGGTGCGGCCGGGCGGTCGCTTTCTGCTCTTGGAGCACGTTCGGAGCTCTGTCACGGCGGTGCGCATCGTTCAGCGGATCCTCGAGCCGCTCGCCATCCGCTTCGAGGCCGATCATCTGACCCGCGATCCTCTCGACTATCTGGCCGCCGACGGCTTCGAGGTCGAGGAGCTCGAGCGCTCCAAGTGGGGGATCGTCGAGCGCGTTGCAGCCCGCAAGCGGGGTAGCAGCTGATCTAGATGGGCGGCGCGATGGTCGTGGTGATGGTGGTGATGATGATCGTCATGATGGGCGGTATTGCTTGGGGCCTCGCAAGCACGATCCGCTCGCGAGTCCGCGGCAAGTCCGACAGGAGGTCGGACGAGGACACGTAGGCGGCGCCGGCGCACCCGCATACGATCGAGGCGGCGGTTCAACCGGCGGGTCTTTGTTTGTGTGCGCTCTCTCACGCTGGGCCTCTCATCTGTGGGTATTTTCAGAGCACTGCTCTGATTAGAGCATTGCTCTGATACCACCACCGGGAGGAGACGATGAGAGCCTCGAACCGCACGCTTTGGACGCTCGCGATTAGCTCGGTCGCTGCGTTTATGGTCGCCTTGGACAACCTGGTGGTGACGATGGCGCTCCCGGCGATCAGTGCCGACCTCGGCGCGGGGCTCGCCAGCCTCGAGTGGACCGTCAACGCCTATACGCTGACCTTCGCCGTGCTCCTGCTGACCGGCGCAGCGCTCGGCGAACGCTTCGGTCGGCGGCGACTGTTCGTGATCGGGCTCGCCGTCTTCACCGCCGGCTCGGCGGCGGCAGCGCTGGCGCCGAGCCTCGAGCTGCTGCTGGCGGCCCGCGCCCTCCAGGGAGTCGGCGGCGCGATCGTCACGCCGCTCTCGCTCACGCTGCTCAGCGCGGCGGTGCCGACCGAGCGTCGGGGGCTGGCCATCGGCGTCTGGTCGGGTGTCAGCGGCCTCGGCGTGGGCCTTGGACCAGTGGTCGGCGGCGCCATCGTGGAGGGCGTCTCCTGGCACTGGATCTTCTGGCTGAACGTGCCGATCGGAGCGCTTGCCATCCCGCTCGCCCGCCGGCTGCTCACGGAGAGCCGCGGACCGGCGGCCCGGCTCGACCTTCCCGGCCTCGCCCTCGCCGGGCTCGGCCTGCTCGGCATCGTCTTCGGGCTGGTGCGCGGAAACCAGGGCGGCTGGTCGAGCGGCGAGGTCCTGCTCCCACTCGGGGCGGGGGCCGCGCTGATCGGCGCCTTCATCGCGTGGGAGCAGCGCGCCGCGGCGCCGATGCTGCCGATGCGCTTCTTCCGCAGCCGCGCCTTCGCGGCCACCAACGCCGTCTCGTTCGTGATGTACCTGGGCCTGTTCGGCTCGGCGTTCCTGCTCTCCCAGTACCTGCAGACCGCCCACGGCTACTCGCCGCTCGGGGCCGGGATTCGCACCCTGCCCTGGACCGCGATGCCGCTCTTGGTCGCCCCGATCGCCGGCGCGCTGTCCGACCGCATCGGCGGCCGTCCGCTCATGACCGCGGGGCTCGCGCTCCAGGCCGCCGCGCTCGCCTGGATCGCCGGCATCGCCTCCCCCACGGTGCCCTACCTCGAGCTCGTGCCAGGCTTCTTCGTCGCGGGTGTCGGGATGGCGTTCGTGTTCGCGCCCGTCACCAACGTGGTGCTGGGCGCGGTCAAGCAACACGAGGCCGGGGCGGCGTCCGGCGCCAACAGCGCGATCCGCGAGCTCGGCGGCGTCTTCGGCATCGCCATCCTGGCCGCCATCTTCAACGGCGCTGGAAGCTACGCCTCCCCGCACGCCTTCGTCGACGGGCTCGGCCCCGCCATCCTCGCCGGCGCAGGCGCAATGGCCTTCGCCAGCCTGGTCGCGCTCCTGATCCCCGGAAGGTCACACCAGCGGAGCGGCGCGTTGGCGAGCCGAGACCGGCGCCGCCTCCAGCCTGCAGCCGCCCAGGCATGAGACGGGCGGACCCGCCCCACGCCAACTAGCCGTACGCGCCGTTAGCCACCACAACGCTCTCGACAAACTACGGTGAGGATCGTGGCCGCCGCCCCGACGCTATCCACACTGCCGCAAGCATCGCCGCGGCGGGCCGAGCCGAGCGGAGCATGGCTGCAGGCGGCCGGGCGGGCGCGGGCGCTGTCGTGGCTCAGCCTCGTCTGGATGGGAGCCGAGGGAGCGATCGCGGTCACCGCCGGCATCCTGGCCGGCTCGATCGCCCTGGTCGGGTTCGGGATCGACTCGGCGATCGAGGGCGTGGCCAGCCTTGTGATCGTGTGGCGCTTCACCGGGCATCGCCTCCTCTCACAAGCCGCGGAGCAGCGCGCACAGAAGCTCGTTGCGGTGCAGTTCTTCCTGCTCGCACCGTACGTCGCCTTCGAGGCGATCCGGTACCTGGTCACCGGCCACGAGGCGGAGACCAGCGTGCTCGGGATGGTCTTGACTGCGACCAGCCTGGTCGGGATGCCCGTTCTCGGCCGGGCGAAGCAGCGGCTCGCCCAGACGCTCGGATCCTCAGCGACCCACGGCGAAGGTGCGCAGAACCTGCTCTGCGCCTACCTGGCCGGGGCGGTGTTCCTCGGCCTGGTCGGCAACACGCTGTTCGCCTGGTGGTGGCTCGACCCGATCGCCGCCCTGCTGATCGCGGGCGTAGCGGTCAAGGAAGGGCTCGAGACCTGGCGCGGCGAAGGATGCTGCGGCCCCTCCGCGCTTTCCCCAGCGGGAACGGCGTGCTGCGAAGAGGACGGCTGCGACTGAGCCCAGCTTGGCGCCGCACTGTTCCGCCTACGCCGCGACTAGCAGACTGCTAGGACCGCGACCCGTGGAGCGGAGGTCAGGTCGCCTCGGAGGCGGGCGCGCGCGGCAACCGCCGGCTGAGGCGGGGCGGCAGGGCGAGCACGACCGTCCCGGCGGCGACCATCGCGAGGGCGAAGAGCTGCGGCTGAGTGAGACCCAGCAGCACCTCGTCGTTGAGGCGGATGAGCTCGATTAGGACGCGCTCGACGCCGGCCAGGACGAGGTAGACGGCGAACAGGCGAACCGGCGCCATGCGCCTTCGCAGCCGCCAGAGAACGGTGAAGACCAGCAGGCTCGCGAGCGTCTCGTAGACGGGGGTCGGGTGCACCTGCTCGGTCGTGGGGACCTCGCCGTGCGGGTAGCTCATCGCCCAGGGCAGGTCGCTCGCGACCCCGTAGGTGCCGTCGCCGGCGAGTTGGCAGGCGATGCGGCCCACCCCATAGCCGAGCGCGAGCGCCGGCGCGGCCGCGCCGAGCAGCACGTCGACCGGTACCCGCCTACGCCGCGCTACGAGCAGCACGGCAGCGGCGCCGCCCAGCAGGCCGCCGTACCAGGTGAAGCCGGCGCCCGAGAACGAGTCGGTCAACGAGGCGTCGCCGAGGTGCTCGAAGAACCAGTAGAGCCGCGCCCCGACGATGCCGCCAACTGCGGCGGCGAGCACCAGCGGCAACGCCGCTTCAGCCTGCCCGCTGAGGCGCTCGAGCTCTCGCCTGAGCACCAGCCAGGCGCAGCCGAAAGCGACCGCCGCCAGCACGCCCCAGCTGTGCACCTCGAACGGGCCGAAATCGAATAGGACCGGACGCATCAGCGGCTAACGCGGGTCGGCGAGCGTCGGGTGCGATCGGTGCTCCGAGACATCTACGATTCACCTTAGTAGACGGCCGCGCGCGGCTGCAGGAGCGGCCCGCGCCACGACGGGCGTCGCGTCAGCTCACGTGCGGGCCTTCAGCAGCCCGCGCGGCCGCCCGCCGCGGGTCCCGTGTGCGTGGCGGGCGTAGTGGTCGGGCTTGGTCTCGAACTCCTCTTTGCAGCCCGAGCTGCAGAAGAAGTAGGTGCGCCTGTCGAAGGCCGCCTGGTGCGGGGTCGCGTAGCGGTCGACGCGCATGCGGCAGACGGGGTCCTTGGCGCCGCGGCGGACGGTGAGCCCGACGAGCACGGCGCCGACGAGCGTGAAGGCGATGTTCAGCACCGCCGTGTAGTTGAGGCTGATGCCGCGGTCGGTGATGGACTCGATCGAAGGCCTAGTCTCCGGGATCACCCCGAGCGCCGAGAAGACGAGGTCGACGAGCAGCGCCGCGATGACCATGGTGGCGAGCATCAGCGAGGAGAGCCTGAGCGCGAAGCGGCCGCCGTAGTACTTGCGGTAGACGAGCAGGATCGGCAGCGTGATCAGGTCGGCGTAGATGAACGCGATCACACCGGCGAACGAGATCCCGCCCGCCCAGAGGATCGCCGCCAGCGGGATGTTGCCGACCGAGCAGACGAAGCTGAGCACGGCGATCAGCGGGCCGATGAGCGCGTTCTCCGGTACGCGCAGCACGTCGGGCGCGTCGGTCAGGAACGCCGCATTGAAGACGTCGCTCGGCAGGACCGCGACGAAGCCGGCGATCACGAAGCCGGCTGTCATCTCCTTCCAGAGCATCTGCCAGTCGCCGCGGAAGTTGTGCGCCACATCGGACCAGGCCTGCACCGACGTGACGTGCTCGCGCCAGCGGCGCTGGCCCGAGGCGATTGTGTGGACGTGACCCGTGTCGGCCTCTTGGGCGTGCGTGCGCGCGCCCTCCTCTTCGCCGCGCGAGACGAACAGGTGGACGCCCGCCCACATCAGCAGGATCAGAACGAAGCCGCCCACGAACTCGGCGGCGGTGAACTCGACCCCGAGGAAGATCCAGAGCACGATCCCGAGCTCGAAGACGAGGTTCGTGGAGGCGAACATGAAGGCGACCGCCGCCGGCAGGCCGGCGCCCTTCTGGAAGGCGCTCTTGGCGATCGCGATCGCCGCATACGAGCAAGAGGACGAGGCGGCGCCGAGTCCGGTGCCCCGGAGCGTGGGAGCCAGTCCACGGCCGCCGAGCACGCGCTCCATCTGTGCTCGGGTCACCCAGGCCTGGACGAGGCCCGACAGCAGGAAGCCGAGGATCAGCGCCCACCAGACCTCCCAGGCCATCTGGAAGCCGTTCCCGAGCGCATCGCCGACGGTGCTCAGCACATCGCCCATCGTGATCTCTTACGTTCGATAGTAGGTCCCGTCGTTACAGGCTAGAAGGCCTGTGGGGTTCTCCAAGCCTTCGGCTCGATCGATGACTACTATGCTATGTCGTAGGATGAGGCGAAAGGAGGACGGCCAGTGGAGACGGCTGTGATTGCCATGGCGGCACTGGCATGTCCCGTCGGCATGGTCGTGATGGGCTGGTTCATGGCAAGGGGAACGCGTAAGCGGAATGACTCCGAGCGGCCGAGCATCGATGACCTGCGCGCCGAGCACCGCCGGCTAGGGGCCGAGATCGACAGCCTCGAGGGCGCGGACAGCAGCCGCGACATCCCGGCTGCCCGACGGTGACGACGGCCCCGGTGCGCATTGACCGGACCAGCGAGGGGCGCACGATGTGGCGCCTATATCGAATCGGGAAACGGAAAACCGGGCGCCACGCACTGATCGAGGAGCTGCCGGGCGTTCGCTGTTACTGCGGTGCTCCGCTGTTCCAGCTCAAGCGAGACGGACACGTCGAGTGGGTTCGCTGCCCCGCGGGCCATCGGCCCCCAGGCAAGCGATCCCGCGAATCTGAGGGCTTGAGCGCGTCCCGTACAAGCGCCTCTGGCGTGTCTCCGGCTCCCAGTGGATGGGAGCACGGCAACGGTCACCGCCCAGGCATCCGCGTCAGCCCGCAGCGCGACTAAGCTGCCGCCGTGGCACAGCGCAAGGCCTCCCCCCCTCCCCCCGCGCTCCACGCGCTCGAGAGCGAGGTCATGGACGAAGTCTGGCGACAGGGCGCGCCGACCACCGTGCGCAGCGTCATGGACGCGCTCAACCGGCGTGCCGCGAAGGAGCGCGCCTACACGACGATCATGACGATCATGCGCCGACTCGACGACAAGGGCTTGCTCACCCGCGAGCGCGAGGGCAAGACCGATATCTACTCGCCGCGCATGTCACGGGACGAATACCTCGAGGCGCGCGCGCGTGCCGAGGTCGGCGCGTTGGTCGATGAGTACGGCGACGCCGCGCTGGTCCACTTCGCCCGCCACATGAACCAGCTCGACCGCAAACGGCGGGAACAGCTGAAGCGCCTCGCTCGCGATGGCTAGCGCCCGCCGCATCTACCGCCTCCAGCTCTTGCTCGGTCTCCTGGGCGTCGCGGCCACCGCTCTCGGGCTCGTCGTCGCGCTGACCCGGGTGAGCTTCGAGCTGCCTTCCCTCGACGCCGTCGCCGACGCCTGCCGCCGGACGGGGCTCACCGACCTCAGCGTGAGCTCCGTGCTCGTGTTGCTGCTGAGCAGCCTGAGCTTGGCGGTTCTTGCGCTCGCGGCCCGCTCGGCCCTGGCGCAGCTGCTTTCGCGCCGGCGTTTCCTCCGCCAGCTGCGGGTAGTTGGACGGGCCCGGGTCGGCGACTACGAAGCGCTGATCATCGAAGATGGCCGGCCGCAGGCGTTCTGCACGGGTCTGCTGCGACCCCGGATCTACGTCTCACGTGGAACGCTCGACCTCCTCGATGACGGCGAGCTCTGCGCGGTGGTCGCGCACGAGGCGCATCACGCCCGTCGCCGCGACCCGCTGCGGATCCTCATCGCCCGCGCGCTCGGAGACGCGCTCTTCTTCCTGCCGGTGCTCGGCCGTCTCGCCGACCGCTATGCGGCACTAGCCGAGCTGGCCGCCGACGACGCGGCGGTCCAGCACAGCGGAACACGGCAGCCGTTGGCGGCCGCCCTGCTCGCATTCGACCAGGCGCCGCACGCCGCGGTGGTAGGGATCGCGCCAGAGCGCGTGGACCACCTGTTCGGCGAGCGGCCACGCTGGGAGGTCCCGGTTGCGCTGCTCGCCGGCGGCGCGGTCACCATCGCCGGTCTGCTCGCCGTCGTGCTGCGGACCGCGGACGCCACCGGACAGGCCAGCGTGAAGCTGCCGCTGCTGCTGGCGCAGGCCTGCATGGTCGGCATGACCGTGCTCCCGATGTTGGTCGGCGCCGCCGCGCTGCTCGCTTCGAAGCGGGCGCTCGCCCACCGGACTGAAGGACGCCCTTAGCGGACCGTCCGGCGGGCGCCTCCCTGGCTCGCTGCGAGCGGCCGCCCGGCGATGGCCGCTGCCACTCCCTCGGCCAGCTGGTGGACGGAGATCGCGCCGACCACGTGGCCGACCACACGTCCCCTGGCTCTGATGAAGAGCAAGTACCTCATCGACAGGCGCGACTGGCCCGCCGCCCGCGTCGGAAAGCTCATCGGCGAGCTCGACGGCTGCGGCGGCCCCGGCGGCGACGACGACGGGGCTTCCCCGCCTATGAGCTGAGCTGGCCAACATCCCGAGCGTCGCCATTCAGTCCGGTTTCAGTCCGGAAACGCCCGTGAATTCCCAGTGAAATCCAGAGGTCGGCGACGGCTGCTCTCGACGTGGAACCAGTAACCGTTCAGTCCCCGGCTCAGGCGAGCGCGGGGACCGGATGATGGCGGGCACGGGCGATCAGTAGCTCGGCCACGTAGGCGAACAGGGAGCGGCCTTGTAGGCGGCAGGTGACCGAGGCC
>Ga0126312_10003643_pt1 | contig 10410 bp, 10 predicted proteins | sample Plot104A_FD_92537 | JGI IMG/M metagenome (GOLD analysis project Ga0126312, IMG submission 92537) | Serpentine soil microbial communities from UC McLaughlin Reserve, CA, USA - Plot104A | ecosystem: Environmental > Terrestrial > Soil > Grasslands | place: USA: UC McLaughlin Reserve, Lake County...
ACCTCGGGAAGATCATCCAGAATCTCTGGTCCCGTGGTCAGATAGTGCGCTTCGGTGTTAGCCGGATTCCCGTACTGATAGAGCATCACCCAGTCCGGATGCTCGGCGGCGAGCTCTTTGGCGACACGCACCGCCTCGTTGGAGCCACCCACAGCCGGGGAAGAAACGATCTCTGCTCCCCACATCGTGAGCAACTGCTTGCGCTCCGGCGACGTGTTCTCCGGGAGCACGCAGATAAGCCGATAGCCCCCCAGCTTGGCGGCCATCGCCAGCGAAATGCCGGTGTTGCCACTCGTCGGTTCGAGGATCGTGGCGCCTGGCCGAAGCGTTCCGTCGAGCTCGGCGGTGCGGATCATGTTCAGTGCCGCCCGGTCCTTGATGGAGCCGGTCGGATTGCGATCCTCGAGCTTTGCCCACAGCCGGACCGAATGACTCGGCGACAACCGGGGCAACCCGACGATAGGGGTGTGGCCGACTGAATCGGCCAGTGAGTGATACCGCGTCATGCTGATGTCCGCTCAGCCGCCGGCAACCGCGGGTAGGACGACGACGACATCACCGTCTGCCGTGGGCGCCTGAAGCCCTCCGGCGAAGCGTACGTCCTCGTCGTTGACGTATACATTGACGAATCGTCGCAGTCCGTGCTCCTCGACGAGTCGCTCCTTGAGACCGGGATGACGGGCCTCGACATCGTCGATCACCTGGAGCAAGGTGGCGCCGTCGCCGTGCACGGCCTTCGCTCCCCCGGTGAAGGTGCGCAGGATCGTAGGAATCCTTACCTCTATCGACATGGGGTCCTTCTTCTCGCTCCGCGAATCCACGTCTTAATCAACGTGCCGCGCTTGAGGTGCTATTCCGTGATCTCGATCTCTTCCTCGGTCACAACCCGGTCCAGTATCCGGTAGGAGCGAATCTCGACCGGTCCGTCTTGGTTGCCGGACTCGGCTGTGGACACGAGCACGTAGTGGGCCTGCGGCTCTGCGGCCAGCGAAATGTCAGTGCGGGAAGGGTAGGCCTCGGTCGCGGTGTGGGAGTGGTAAACGACGATGATCTCCTCGTCGTTCGCGTCCATTTCCTGATAGAGCCGGAATTGCTCGGCGGGGTCGAACCGAAAGAACGTCGGCGACCGATCGGCGTTGATCATCTGCACGAGCCGGGTCGGCTGGTCTGAACCGGCCGCTCCGATGATCACGCCGCACGCCTCATCGGGATGATCGGCGCGGGCGTGAGAGATCATGGCGTCCACATGGCTGCGGGCGATCTTGAGCACGGCGGTCAGGCTAGTCGGCCCGATCCTGCTCGCTGGACGGTTCGGAGTCTGAGATCCCCGGCTCGGTGATTCCGAGTCGGTCCACCAAAAGCAGAAAGGCCTCGGCGAAGGGATGACCCTTGACGGCATCCGCAATCTCCTGCCAGTCGAGCTGTTCGCGGACCGCACGTACCGGTGGCAGCAGCGCGGCGAAATCGGCATAGTGCTCAGACAGCGACAACAACTTGGCGATCATGATCGGAGTCGGTGGCAGCACCGGAATCCGGACGCCAAGAATCTCTCTCTCCGTCGCCGTTTCGATCAGCTCGCGCTCGACCGGTACGCCCGCCAGGCGATGCAGCACGTCCACCAGATCGCCATCCACGTAAGCCTTGAACAGCCAATCCTCCGGTGGGCGTTCGATGTCAAAGCCGGAGGCGGCGAGCGAATCCACTGCTGCCTGCACGTCTGCTTCGGGCACGACCATGTCAACGTCATGGACTGGTTCTGGTGCACCACTGGCCCATAGGGCATAGCCACCACCGAGCGCGAACGGCACGCCGTCAGCCTTGAGGGCAGACGCCGATAGTTTCAGCGCCGACCGTAGCCCGTTTTCCGCGCCGGCCGAGCCATCCGTTGAAGCATTGGTGCTGATGATGAGTACCTTCTTTCCATGCGCGTGGCCTCGTTCAACATCTTGCACGGCCGGGCGCTCAGCGACCAACGGGTGGATCTCGATCGTCTCGCGGAGGCGATCATGTTCTTGGATCCTGACATCCTTGCGCTGCAGGAGGTCGACAGGCTGCAGCCGCGATCTCACGGAGCTGACCTCACGGCCGTGGCGGCCGAGGCCATGGGAGCGGTCTCCCACCGCTTCGTAGCCGCCTTGTCCGGCACGCCAGGCGCCACCTGGATGGCCGCGACGGAGGACGATGTGCCCGGCGTTGCCTCGTACGGGATCGCTTTGTTGTCGCGTTATCCGGCTCGGAGCTGGCAAGTGCTGCGGCTGCCGCAGATCCGACGGCGGTTCCCGATGTGGCTTCCCGGACCCCGCAAGATCATTATGGTCGACGAGGAGCCTCGAGCGGTTGTGATCGGCGACCTCGAAACTCCAGGCGGTCCGCTCGTCGTAGCGAACACCCACCTCTCGTTCGTTCCGGGTTGGGGGCGCTTGCAGATCCGCCGCATCTCGCGTGATCTTGCTGCGGTGCCGAGTCCGGTCATGCTGATGGGCGACCTGAACATGGCGCATCCGAAACCTGCGCGGCTGACCGGCTACCGGCCGCTGGCGGTCTACCCGACGTTTCCGGCCGCAGCACCGACACGGCAGCTGGACCACATCTTGCTGCGGGGTGATCTTGGCCGGGTGATCGGGAGCAGCGCGCCGGAGATGCCGCTGTCCGATCACCGAGCGCTCGTCGTCGATATCGCTGAATCGGAGGAACCGCGTGCTTGAGACCGACAACTATGTCCGCTTCGAGACGGTCAATTCCGTGGCTGAGACCGATCGTGGACTGCTTGCCGAGCTGCATGACGAGCAGCTGCGCATCGATCTCATTCGCGATGATCTGGTCCGGTTCAAGATCAGCCGGGCGCGGCACTTCGACGAGTCACCCACCTTCGCCGTGTGCGCAGATCCATTCGAGAACCCGGTGGAGTTCCGGGTTGAACGTGATGCGGGGCAGGTACGACTGGTCACGTCCGCCATGGTGGTCAGCTTGGGGCTGCAGCCCTTTCGGCTGGACGTCCACCGCAGCGACGGCACGGCGGTGATCGAAACGGCGGCTGATCCCGAAGGCCGGCACTGGGCGTACGCGACGCTGAACGATGCGTTCACCGTGCGTCGCCGTTGCCGGCTCGAGGACGCCATCTTCGGGCTTGGGGAGAAAACCGGTCGGCAGAATCGCAAGGGCCGCGACTTCGTCATGTACAACGCCGACGTCCTGAATCCGGACGCCGCTGCCGAGTTCATCGCCGGCAAGGCGGCCGGCGATCCGAGGGGGGATCCCACCAGCGTCGATTACGACCCTTATTACGTCAGCATCCCGTTCTTCTACCACCAGAACTACCCCGATGGCCGGATGGCCGCTTCCTTTGTGGACAACGGCTATCGCGCCAGCTACGAGTTCTCTGAACCCAACGAGTACCGGATGAGCTTCCGCGGCGGCCAGTACACCGAGTATGTCTTCGCCGGTCCTCATATGCCGGAGATTCTGACGGCCTACACCTGGTTGACCGGGCGAATCGCAGCACCGCCGCTGTGGTCTCTGGGGTACCACCAGTGCCGGTGGTTCCACTACACGCAGCAGGCTGTCGAGGCGCTTGCGGACCAGCACCGGCAGCACCAGATCCCCTGCGACGGCCTGTGGCTGGACATCGAGTACATGGACGGCTACCGCGTCTTCACCTGGAATCCCGACCTGTTCCCCGATCCCCCAGCGATGCTGAAGCGCCTCCGGGACCAGGGCTTCCGGGTGATCACGATCATCGATCCGGGCGTGAAGTACGACCCCGGTTACGAGGTCTTCGACTCCGGCCTGGAGCGCGACGTCTTCTGCCGGACCGAAGGGCGCGACCTCTATCTCGGCCAGGTGTGGCCAGGCAATACCGCATTCCCCGATTTCGCCACTGCGGAGGCGCGTGACTGGTGGGGCGATCTCAATGCGAAACACGTCGCATCCGGGCTGGCGGGCATTTGGAATGACATGAACGAGCCGGCAACGGGCCAGATTCCGCCGACCCGGATGCTCTTCGACCATGGTCAGTGCTCCCACGAGCGCTACCGCAATCAGTACGCGCTACTGATGGCGATGGCGACCACGGCGGGGCTGCGACAGACGATGCCCGAGCTGCGGACTTTTGTGCTGTCTCGGGCAGGATTCGCGGGCATCCAGCGCTACGCGGCGAACTGGATGGGCGACAACCAGTCACGTTGGGATCACCTATGGCTGAGCATTCCGATGGGCAACGGCTTCGGAATCTCCGGACAGCCGTTCGTGGGCGCTGACATCGGGGGGTTCCAAGGCAACGCCAACGCCGAGTTGTTCCTTCGCTGGATGCAGTACGGAGTACTGACCCCGTTCTGCCGTAACCACTCCGAGATCGGCAATGTCGACCAGTACGCCTGGGCCTGGGGAACCGTAGTTCAAGATCATGTCCGGACTGCGATCGAGCTTCGATATCGGCTGCTGCCGTACCTGTATGCCTGCTTCTTATCGGCCGCAGAGACCGGCGTTCCGATACAGCGGCCGATGATCTTCGACTACCAGTACGACGCAACTCTTCGTGATCTCGATGATCAATATCTGCTCGGACCCGACCTGCTGGTCGCGCCCGTGACCGAGGTCGGAATGACCGCGCGGCAGGTCTATCTACCCGCGGGAGACTGGTACGACTGGCACTCCGGCGACGTGTTCACCGGGAACAAATTTATCCTCGCCGCCACCCCGATGGACCACATTCCGGTGTACGCGCGCGGGGGTGCGGTGATCCCGATGTGGCCCGATGCACCGCCATCGACCGACGGCTACCATCCGGCGGCCATCGAACTCCATCTGTTCGTACCGACGACCGACGGGCACCACACCTCGACGTTTCAGGAGGACGACGGGCTGACCTTCGCCGCCCTGGATGGAGCGTGTTACCGGACGACGCTCGACGTCGAGCGAGCGGGTGACCGCGTCCGCGTCCGGGCTTCGGTCAGCGGCCAAGGCTTTCCGGAGTTCACCCGCGAGCGATTCACTCTGGTCCTCCACGGAGCGGAGCCGGCCACTATTCGCGCGGACGGGGTGGATCTGGCTGGTGACGCCGGGCGGTTCACCTTCCCGAACAGCGGCAGCCCGTTCAACCTCGAGTTCGCGACCTGAACATTCCTGCGATCACGCATTCCGGGGGTGGATCTTCTCTCGTTGCCTCGCCCGGTACGCCGCGGCCTTTGCCCGGTCACCGCAGCCTTTCATGCCACACCAGCGCCGTCGACGGCCGCGTGAGCGGTCGATGAACGGTCTGGTACACCAGGGGTCGGCGCACCATTGCAACGCGTCTCGGTCCGCGCTGTCGAAGAGGTCCAGGCAGTCCTGAGCCAGCACCGCGAGCACAGCATCGATGTCCCCGTGGCGGGAGACTTCACCGTTCGACGTCAGTTGCAGTGTCGGCCCGGGTCCCGAGGCGGCCTTATTGACAAGATCCCGGTCGGCGGGTTGCGGCTCTGAGCCATCGATCAACGCGCTGAGCAGGCCGAATAATGCTTCCCGCAGCTGCTTGGCCTGTTCGAGCTGCCTTGTGGTGATCGTCGGCGGATGGTCCACAATCCCCGACTGCATGACCCAGTCCGCTAGATCAGCTGGTTTGCGGAGCTTCTCCTCACGCGCGGTCGTGCGCTCCGCGACGGTGGCGACGAAGTCCAGCACCGGACGATCAGCGATGAACTCGAACACAACACCACCTTGACAGGTGACGCGATACCGGACAAGGCTGGAGTCACCGGTTTAGGTGGTGACGAACCCATGGGGCCAGCGATGGCTGAACTGACTGAGAGCGACAGCAAGACCACAACGCGCGAGCTCAACTCTGCTGGAGTCCTCAGCCGGTATCTGGTCGCCGCGGTCTTTGTAAGGCTGGCCGACGAGGGTGTCCGGGTCGCTCTGGTGCTGCTGGCCTTGAACCGACTGGGGAATGCCGGAGCCGGCGGTGTACTTGTCGCCGCGCTCCTCATCCCGCACGTGGTGGCGGCGCCGGGCGTCGGCTTGCTGGCCGATCGAATCCAGCAGCCGCGGTGGGTGATCACCGGTGCGGCTGGCGGCTTCGCCGCCTCCTTGGCTGGCGTCGCTGCGTGCCTGGGACGGCTGCCGATGTGGGTAAGCGTCGTCGTTCTGCTTCTCGGTGGTTGCTGCGGCCCCGCCCTCACTGGGGGATTGACCAGCCAGCTCTCAGCCCTGGTGAGTGAAGGTTCTCTACCGCGTGCCTTCGGCGCTGATTCGTTGGGCTACAACGTTTCTGGCATAGCTGGACCGGCGATGGCGGCCCTCGTCGCCGGGCTTTGGCAACCTACCGCCGCACTTCTCGTACTGACCGCCGCGGCTGGATTGGGGGCGGCACTGCTGGCCACGCTGCCCATCCCTCTGCGTCCGGCGGGTGTACGGCCTAGGTCGCGCGTTTTGGGGGGAATGAAGACCATCGTTGTAGACCCAGTGCTCCGAGCGGTCACTGCCGCCAGCAGCCTCGGTCAGCTCGGGTTCGGTGCGCTGCCCGTCGTGGCCGCCGTCCTAGCCTCCCACCAGCACCAGCCTGCCGCCACCGGCTGGCTGATGGCGTCCGTCGCAGTGGGAGGTTTGCTAGGGTCACTGCTCTGGACCTGGCGTCCCATGTCGCCCCGAAGGGCGCCGAGCGTGGTCATGATCAGCCTGCTCGGTTCCGGAGCAGCACTCGCTGCGGCCGCCGGCGTGTCGTCACTGCCGTTGGCCGCAGTCCTCTTCACAGCATCGGGGGTCTTCATCGGCCCGCTCACCGGTGCGTTGTTCACCACGCGCCAAGAGCACGCGAACGATGAGGTGCGGGCTCAGGTGTTCACCATCGGCGCCGGATTGAAGACCACGAGTGCCGCGGCAGGTGCTGCCTTAGGGGGCGCGCTTGCCCAGCTCTCCATTCCGACCCAGCTACTGGTCACGGCCGGCTCGCCCATGCTGGCCGGAGCCCTGGGCGCCGTATCTCTGGGCATCACAGCAACAACCCAAGACGGTGACGCCCGGTGATCCGGCCGGCCCGATGACTGATCGGTGAACGCCGCGCCGAAGGCCACCACTAGATTGACCTGATCGACCTGATCGGCCGAGACACGCGGAACAGCCGGAAGGAGATTGCGCCCAGATGGCCAGAACGGCGCCGCCGTCGCGATCGAGGCGCTGACCAAAGCCGATGACTCTGCCGGTCACGACCTTGTACATGCTCATGTCGTTGGACGGCAAGATCTCCACCGGCGCCTCCGACGACCGAGACTTCGATCAGGATCTGTCGCGCATTGCCGGCGTGGCCGAGGGGCTTGGACAGTACTACCGGCTACAGGAGAGGACCAGCCGCTTCTCACTCAATACCGGTCGGGTCTTGTCCAAAGTGGGCTGGAACGACATCAAGATCGACATTGAGCGACTTCCGGTCACTTTCGTCGTCGTCGACAACACCCACCTGACCGCGCGTGGGGTTCAGAACCTCCTCGAACGGACCGAGCAGTTGATCGTCGTCACGACCAACGTCCGGCACCCGGCCTATCAGCTGCAAGACTCCGGGCTGGACGTGATGGCGACAGACGCTCCGCTTGACTTCCACCACATCTTCAGCGAACTCGCCGACCGTGGAATCGAGGAGCTGACGGTGCAATCCGGCGGCACCCTGAATTCGATCCTCGTGCGATCGGGCCTGATCCACTACGTCTCGATCGTCGTGGCACCGGTGCTGGTCGGCGGCAGATCCACCCCGACTCTGGTCGATGGTGATTCCATTGGCAGCGAGCACGAGCTGGCTCTGCTCCGGCCGCTGCAGCTGTTGAGCGCTCGCCCGCTTGAGGGCTCGTACCTCCATCTCCATTACGCCGCGCAGACCAGCCGCACGATCTGAATTCCGTGACCGACCGCCTTCGGGGTGGTCGCCATCCAGTGCCCGGGACTGATGGTCAGTTCGTCTCAGCCGGTACTACCGCCGAGAATCTGGCCGCGATTGGACGGGGGCCGAACGCCGTGCTCATCGGTCACTCCGTACGATTCTGCAACTTCTGCGGCCACAAGCCACCGGCCCGTCAACTCGAAGGCGCGGGGGTCGGCAGCGAGTGCGGCCACGACACGCCCGACGAACAGCGGGGTCTCCCGGTTCGTCTCGTGCTCGAAGTACTGGATGTTGGCCAGCACGCCCTCGGTGAGGACGAGCCCTGGATACAACGAGATGGAGGTGATCTGGTACGGCCGCAGATCATCTGCCATGTCACGGGCAAGCCGGTCGATGGCCGCGTGCGCCACGCTATACGGAACCGGCGGCACGAACACCTGACCCGCGAACGAGGACACGTTGACGATCAGGCCAGGACCGGAGTTGATCATCAGCGGCGCCGCTAGGGCCGAGGTCACGTAGTGAGCTCGGACACCGATGCGGTGCATCGAGTCCCACAACGACAGCGGTTGCTCCCAGAACGGGCCTGGATTGAAGTCTGAGCCATCGGTGAACCGCTCATAGCCGCCCCACACGCTGTTGGCCAATATGTCGAGGCGGCCCTGCTCGTCAGAGATGCGGTCAATCAGTCCCACAATCTGACTATCGTCGCCGGCATCGATCGGCACGGCGATCCCAGTGCCGCCCAGCCCTGTGACCTGCTGTGCCGTGTCGTGAATTGTGCCGGGCAGTCGTGACGGCGCCGACCCCTCGACGGTGGTCCGCCCGGTGACATAGACCGTGGCTCCGGCTTCTCCTAGTCCGCGGGCGATCCCCCGCCCTACGCCACGAGTGGCACCGGTAACCAGCGCAACCTTTCCCGCCAGCGGCTGACCGTTCATGCTCGGAAGTTAACATCGGGCGCCCATGGCAAGACCTCTGAACGTCGCGGTGATGCACCTGGGCTCAAATCGCGATCCCGAGCCGACGGCACAATGAGGCCGTATCGGCGCGGTGGCGTGGCGTGCTGACCGGGTACTCCAGGCACCACAGCAGCTGATAGATCAGCGTTCGCTCGACCTGTCCCTCTGGTGGTGGCACCTCCGGCTGGTAAACCTCCCAGAAGCCGTCTCCGGTCATGTCGTCCCAGAAGGCCATGCGGGCGACATCGGACTCCGGCGGCCCAGCCCACGCCTTGTCCCAGTCGAGCACCGCGGCCAATTTCCAGCTACCGCGTCTGGCTCGAAAGATCAGGTTCGTGTGCTGCAGGTCGTCGTGGCACAGAGTTGCTCGCATCTGGTCGGTGAACAGGCTCGACCTCCGGTCGATGAGATCCAGGAACGTCGTACGCCGGCGAGGGTCTGCGATCCGCAGCTCAGCCCGGCGGCGCAGCGCAGGGACGAGGTCGTCTCCCGCCGGTTCCCCTGCAGCGTTCAGCTCACCGAAGGAGGCAAGCCGCAGCGACTGCAGCGCCAGCAATGCCGTCGCGATCTCCCGATGCGCAGTCCGGACCTGGTCTGGAGCGAGCAGCGGTCGCAGGCGGCGCCAGACGACGCCCTCGACATCCTCCTGAAGCAGATAACTCCACTGACCGCTCCCGTACGACGTGTCTGCCGCCAGCACGGCGGGCACCGGGACGCCCGCGGCTCTAGCGAGGGACTGGGCGGCCGTGGTCCGCTGGAAGTCGACTCCCGCTGGGGTGCCAGGGCCGGCGACCTTCAGTACGAGACGCCGTGGGGGTCTGGAGAGCGTCAATCGAAGCACTGACTGTTCCTGGCCGACCTGCAGGCGTTCCACCCGGGTGACAGAGCTCTCCGAGCCGAGCACGGCCTGGACCTGCGTGCGGGCGAAGTCCTCGAGTTCGAAGTCGATCATCCCCAACAGCCACTAGTCGCCGACATGAATGAGCGGGCGTCTCGAACCGCTGATTTCGCAACAGCGGCATTCCAGCGTGCCGACGGTCGCTCATCCTGCGACCCTAGAGGACGATGCCGAGCAGGAGCAGCTGATTCCGGCACCGGCAGATCCCCAGCACTCAGCGTCGGGTGTTGCAGGCGTCTCTGACGTCAGCGAATAGCTGAGCCGCTCTGGTGATTGCCGCCGCCAGATCCTCGGATTCAGCACCGAGGTGGGCGAGGACACCGTTAGCCCGGTCTACGAAGTCCGCTGGTGCCTGAGGTAGACGCCCGGCGGAGGCCACGGCACCCTTTTCGTTGATCAGCCAGCGTCCGGCACGCCCATGGAGCGCGTACGCGCAAAGTTCGACGACGCGAAACAGACAACCCGCCACGTACACCGTGTCGCCGCGCGATGCCACCTTCGGCAGCCCGTCCAGGATGAATCCGGCCTCCCAGAGCCGGGCGATAAACTCATCGCCAAGTGCGGCGGGATACGTCGCGACCTGCCGCTGCAGCGCCAATAGCTCCCCGGAAGGGTCAGCCAGCACGACCCCCAGGGCGATCTCGCCGGCGTAGCTGGTCTCCAGCACGCCCATCGGATGCCCGACCTGGAAATGAAAGTCCACGCGG
>Ga0126312_10003645_pt1 | contig 10405 bp, 11 predicted proteins | sample Plot104A_FD_92537 | JGI IMG/M metagenome (GOLD analysis project Ga0126312, IMG submission 92537) | Serpentine soil microbial communities from UC McLaughlin Reserve, CA, USA - Plot104A | ecosystem: Environmental > Terrestrial > Soil > Grasslands | place: USA: UC McLaughlin Reserve, Lake County...
GCCTGGCCCTCGGCGACCGTGAAGCGCCGCTCGTACAGCGCCCTCCCCACGATCACGCCAACGACGTTCTCGATCCCCAGGGTGCCCACCGCGCGCAGATCGTCGAGCGTCCCGATCCCACCCGAGTAGATCATCTCGCCCTGGGCCGCTGCGGCGACCTGGCGGAGCGAGTCGAAGTCCGGTCCCTCCATCAGGCCGTCGACGTCCACCGGCGTGTAGACGAAGCGGCGGATGCCCCGGTCCGCGAGCGCAGCCACGACCTCGGTGGTCTGGAGCTCGGACTGCTCGGTCCATCCCTCGGCCGCGACCTTCCCGGAGCGGGCATCGACGGATACGACGATCCGGTCACCATGGGCCGCCGCGATTGCAGCCGCCAGGTCCGGGTCCTTGACGGCCGCGGTGCCGAGGACGACGCGCTCCGCGCCGGCGGAGATCGCCTCCTCCACCTTCTTCGAGTCGCGCAGCCCGCCGCCGACCTGCACCGGGATCCCCACCGCCGCGACGATTCGCCGCACGTGGTCCAGATTCACCGGCGCCCCTGCCTTCGCGCCGTCGAGATCGACGACGTGCAGCCAGCGGGCCCCGTCATCGGCCCATCGGCGCGCCGCCACCACCGGGTCGTCGTCGTAGGCGGTCTCGCGGTCGTAGTCGCCCTGGGCGAGCCGGACCGCCCTGCCCTCGAGTATGTCGATCGCCGGATAGAGGATCAAGAGGCTCTCTGGTACCCGCGACGCGGGGCGATCACTCGGGCGATTCGCAGATCCGCACGAAGTTCGCGAGCATCCCCAGTCCCGCCGCGCTCGACTTCTCGGGGTGGAACTGAACCCCATACAGCGGCGGCCGCTCCACCGCGCAGGCGAACCGCTCCCCGTACGTGGCCGTGCCGAGCACGTCCTGATCGCTTGCCGGTCGCGGCGCGAACGAGTGCACGAAGTAGAAGGGGGTCTCCTGGCCGAGTCCATCGGTGAGACGCGAGTCATGCGACCAGCTCACCGGAGACCAGCCCATGTGCGGGACCTTGTAGCCATTTGCCTCGAGGGGCGCCACAACCCCGTCGAGCAGCGCGAGGCCGGTGGCCCCCTCGTTCTCGACCGACGACTCGAAGAGGAGCTGGAGCCCCAGGCAGATGCCCAGCACCGGCAACCCCGCCTCGATCCGCCCCGCGACCAGCTCGTCGAGTCCGATTTCGCGGACCCGCTGCATCGCCCGGGGGAACGCACCGACGCCCGGCAGGATCACGCCGTCGGCGGCCTCGGCGCGGTCTGTCTGGGAGGTCACCTCCGCCTCCGCGCCGATCCGCTCGAGCGCCTTCTCGACCGAGCGGAGATTTCCCATCCCGTAGTCCAGGATCGCGATCCGCGCCATCAGGTGAGGGTCCCCTTGGTGGATGGCACGCCGCTCTCGGCGGGGTCGATCGATACGGCCTCCCGGAGCGCGCGGGCGAACGCCTTGAAGCACGCCTCGATCATGTGATGGGCGTTCGAGCCGGATCTGACCCACAGGTGCAGCGTCATCTTGGTGTTCGAGGAGACGGCCCGGAAGAACTCCTCGGTGAGCTCCGAGTCGAAGCCGGCGATCGTCACGTCGGGGAGGTCGGCGTCGAACGCGCAATAAGGGCGTCCCGAGATGTCGATCGCGCACTCGCCCAGCGCCTCGTCCATCGGCACGAGCGCGGACCCGTACCGCCGGATACCCGCGCGGTCGGCGAGCGCCTCGTCGATCGCCTGGCCCAGGCAGATCCCGATGTCCTCGGTCGTGTGGTGCGCGCCGGTCTCGAGGTCGCCCTTGGCTTCGATCTCCAGGCCGAGCCGGCCGTGGCGCGCGAGCAAGTCGAGCATGTGGTCGAGGAAGCCGACCCCCGTGGAGATCGCCGCGTCCCCGCCGTCGAGATCGAGGCGGAGCCGAACCTGTGTCTCCTTGGTCTCGCGAGTGATCTCTGCGGTGCGGCTCATGTCCCCTTCACCCCTTGGCGTGCCTCGGCGGACTCCGCGTGGAGCTGAAAGCCCTCGGCGCGCGCCAGCGTAGCGACCGTCGGGGCGAGCGCCCGGGCCGCATCCTGCGACACCGTCACGGTCGAGATCCGGCGCCTGAACGCGCCCGGCCCCAGCGGGCCCTGGAATCGTCCCGCGCCTCCCGTCGGGAGGATGTGATTCGAGCCGGCCGCGTAGTCCCCGAACGCGGTCGCGCTGATTTCCCCGACGAAGACGCATCCCGCCGTTCTCACGCCGCCGACCAGCGCCGATGCGTCCTCGGTGAGGATCTCCAGGTGCTCGGGCGCAATCGCGTTCGCGAGAGTGACTCCCGCCGCCGTGTCCGGGAGGGCGACGAGCGCGAGGGCGACGTCCTCGGCGATCCCGCGATCCGCCGCGAGCGCCTGGACTCGGTCCTCGATCTCGTCGAGGATCACCGTCTCGACGGTCGCGGCGATGAGCAACCCGTCCGGTCCGTGCTCCGCCTGGGCGCAGAGGTCGAGCGCGATCCAGTCTGGATTCGCCGTGTCGCCGGCGACCACCATCAGCTCCGAGGGTCCTGCGATCCCGTCGATCCCGACATCGCCGACGAGCTGTCGCTTTGCCTCCTGGACGTAGCGATTGCCTGGCCCGGCGATCACGTCGACGGGCGCGATCCGCTCCGTGCCGATCGCGAGGGCGGCGATCGCCTGGGCGCCCCCAACGGCATAGACCTCGTCCGCGCCGGCGACCGCGGCCGCGGCCAGGATGACGTCGGGGAGGACGCCGTCGTCGCCTGGAGGCGTCGCGAGCACGACGCGCCCGACCCCCGCCGCCTTCGCGGGGATGCACCCCATCAACACCGTCGACGGGTAGGCCGCCTCGCCGCCCGGGGCGTAAATCCCCACCGATCCGACCGGTACCTCCCGCAACTCGACGGTCTGGCCCTGCTCGAGCCGGACCTCGCCGCCATCCGCGAGCTGCGCCTCGGCGACCGCTCGGATGTTGGCCGCGGCGGTTTCGAGCGCGGCGAGCAGGTCGGGGTCGAGCCCGGCGGCCGCGGACCCGAGTGCTTCGTCCGGCTGGCGGAGGTCGTCCGGAGCGATCCGGCCGGCTCCGACCCGCGCCTCGATCTTCGCGATCGCCCCGTCGCCACCCGCCCTTACCTCGGCGATGATCTCGGTGACCGGCCCGCTCACCTCGCCGAGGGCGGGCTGCAGCTGCCGGATCGTCGCCGCGAGCGCGGGGGCATCGTCGCCGGCCCATTCGATTCGCTCAATCCTCATCTCAGCCGACCTTCGCAGGCCGGAGCCGCTCGACGAGGTCGTCGACCTCGGTGGCCCGCAGCTTGTGGGAGACGCGGTTCGCGACCAGGCGGGCGGTCGAGGTCGCGATCTCCTCGTGAACCTCAAGGCCGTTCTCACGGAGGGTCCGTCCGGTGGCGACCAGGTCGACGATCCCATCGGCGAGTCCGACCAGGGGGGCGAGCTCGACCGAGCCCTTGACCTCGATCACCTCGGCCTGGCGGCCGGTCTCCTCGAAGTAGAGCTCGGCAATCCGCGGGTACTTGGTCGCGATCCGCATTCCACCGGCGCGCCGCTCGGTCTCGCTGAGGCTCGCGTCGTGCTCCCGCCCCGCGAGGACCATCCTGCAAGCGCCGAAGGCGAGGTCGAGAATCTCGTAGACGACCCTGTCCGACTGCTCCATCAGGACGTCCTTGCCCGTGATCCCGAGATCGGCGGCCCCGGCCTCCACATAGGTGGGGACATCGGAGGGCCGCATCGTCACCAGGGTAAGTCCGCCAACGGTGAAGATCAGCGAACGGGACTCGCCGCGCAGCTGGGAGGTGTCGAGGCCGATTCGGTCGAGCGCATCCAGGGTCTCGCCCCAGAGGGCTCCCCTGGAGATCGCGAGCTTGAGCGGCCCGCCGAGCCGGGCGCGGATCGGGGCCTCGACCGTCGGGGGGCTCATTTCGTCCCTTCCCTCCCCACCCGTTCCTCCTCCATCTGGGCGAGGTGGACCCGCTCCAGATACAGGCCGAAGCCGACCGCAGGCAGGGGCCGGCCGAAGCGCCCGAGGAGGTCGTCGTAGCGGCCGCCGCCGCCGAGAATGTGCCCGAGGGCCGGGTCGTAGATCTCGACGATCGCGCCGGTGTAGTAGCCGAGGTCGCGGAGCAGGCCGAGGTCGAGCTGCACCCGCCCTGCGACGCCTCGCTCGACCAAGGCGTCGTAGGTCGCCTGGAGCCGCTGCGCGGCGCGCTCCACCGCGGCCCCGCCAAGCTCGCGGGCCTCGTCGAGCACCTCCGCCCCGCCTCGCATCCCGGGCAGGCGGAGCAGCGTCTCGCGGCCGTGGGCGTCGAGGCGCTCGCTCGAGTCGACCTCCATCTCCAGGCCCACCAGGTTGTGCTCCGCGAGCCGGTCGAGTATCCGGTGGCGCGCCTCCTCCTCGACACCGAGCTCCGTGAGGAGCTGGCGGTAGAGGTCTGCGTCGCCCAGCCCGAGCACGGCGCGGTTCAATCCGACGGCGTCGAGTGCCGTGCTGAGCACCTCGAGCACCTCCGCGGTTCCCTCGGGCGCCTGCGATCCGATCAGCTCGATCCCCGCGTGCATGAACTGGCGCACCTGGCCGCGCTGCGGCCGGACCACGCGGTAGGCGTTGCCCACGTAGCCGAAGCGCAGCGGGGGCTCGGCGTCGGCGAACCGGCTGGCGACCAGCCGGGCGATCGGGATCGTCATGTCGGAGCGCAGGGCAAGCAGCTCGCCGCGCTCGTCGAAGAACCGGTACGCGCCGATCCCGCTGCGCCCCTCGCCGCGCTGGAGCACCTCGTCGTATTCCAGGGTGGGAGTCGCGACCTGGCCATAGTCGTAGCTCTCGAAGACCTCGATCAGGGTCGCCTGAAGCGCGCGAAGCTCGCGCATCTCGTCCGGGAGGATGTCCCGGGTGCCTGGAGGGATCGGATGGATCATGCTCATCTCGCGCCCATCATGGCGTCGGCTACGTTCACACGCTGCAAGCTTCTACGCGGGTCCTCGCCTTGGGCCCGCGATCGGCGAGGTGATGGGCGAAGACGCGTCAGAGCCGCAGATCGACATCCACGAGCTCCACGATCTGTACCGGTTCTGGGTTCGAGCTCAGGCGGGGACCCGCTCCGAAGCGACCCGCTCGATGCGGGCGCCGAGGTCCCGCAGGCGCACATCGATCTGCTCGTAGCCGCGGTCGATCTGCGCGACGTTGCCGATCTCCGAGGTGCCCTGCGCGGCGAGGGCCGCGATGAGCATCGCCATCCCGGCGCGGATGTCCGGGCTCTCGAGCCGAGCGCCATGAAGACGGCTCGGACCACTCACGACCGCCCTGTGGGGATCGCTGAGGTGGATCCGAGCGCCCATCGCCACCAGCTTGTCGACGAAGAACAACCGGTTCTCGAACATCTTCTCGTGGATCATGATCGTGCCGCTGGCTTGGGTCGCCAGGGCCAACGCGATTGAGGTGAGATCGGCCGGGAAGGCGGGCCAGGGGCCGTCATCGATCTTGGGGATCGCGTCCCCCTGATCGTCGCGGACGGTCAGCTTCTGCTCGGGCGGGACCAGGAGGTCCTGCCCCTCGAGCATGGTCTGCAGGCCGAGCCGCCGGAACTGCCGGCGAATTCCCTCCAGGTCCTCGGGGACCACGTTGCGGATTCGCAGCTCGCCGCTGGTCGCGGCCGCCAGAGCCATGAAGCTGGCGATCTCGATGTGGTCGGAGCAGATGTCGTGCTCGGCCCCGCCGAGCTTGCCGCGTCCGTGCACGGTCATCACGTTGGAGCCGATCCCATCGACCTCCGCGCCCATCTTGCAGAGCAGGCGCGCCAGGTCCTGGACGTGGGGCTCCGAGGCGGCGTTTGCGATCGTGGTCGGCCCCTCCGTGAGCGCGGCTGCGAGGAGGGCGTTCTCCGTGCCCATCACGGAGGGCTCGTCCATGAAGATCCGCTTCGGCTTCAGCCCGTCGGGCGGCGCTGAGAGCTCGATCCAGACGTCCCCGTCGATCTTGGCGCCCATGTCGCGGAAGGCATCGAGATGCGCATCGAGCCGGCGGCGCCCGATCGTGTCCCCGCCGGGCGGCGGCATCCTCACCTCGCCCAGGCGGGCGAGGAGCGGACCCGCAACGAGGAAGGACGCGCGAATCCGGTTGGCGAGCTCCTCATCGACCTCCGTGCCGGTGAGGCTGTCCGCCTGAAGGCGAACCTCGTTGTCCCCGCTCCAGGCGACCTCCACGCCCAGCTTTTCGAGGAGCTCGAGCATCGATTCGACGTCGCGGATCCGCGGCACGTTCCCGATCACCAGCTCCTCGTCGGTGAGCAGGCATGCGGCGAGAATCGGCAGTGCCGCGTTCTTGTTGCCCGCGGGCACGATCTCGCCCGACAGCGGTACCCCGCCTTGGATGATGAACTTCTCCACGGCGACTAGGGTAACCAGCCCCATGACCGAAGTCTCAAGGGACGATGCATGGAACCTCGTCACCGAGTGGGTCGACTCCGACTCACTCCGAAAGCACCTGCTGGGCGTCGAGGCGTGCATGCGCGCTTACGCCCGTAAATGGGGTGAGGACGAAGAGCTCTACGCGGTCACGGGGCTCGTTCACGACCTCGACTACGAGCGCTACCCGGACCTGGACACCGGGCATCCCCGCTACGCCTTGAAGGAGCTGGAGGAGCGTGGGTACCCGCAGGAGGTGGTCGATGCGGTCGCCGGGCACGCCGACTTCATGGGCGTGCCCCGCGAGACCCGGATGGCCAAGACCCTGTACGCGGTCGACGAGCTCTCCGGGTTCGTGGCGGCGTGCGCGCTGGTTCGGCCGACCGGGATCGAGGGGATGAAGCCGAAGTCAGTGAAGAAGAAGCTGAAGCAACCCTCGTTCGCCGCGGCCATCAATCGCGACGAGGTCCAGCGAGGGATCGCCGAGTTGGGCGTCGATCAGGACGAGCACATCGCCCTGGTAATCGAGGCGCTCGCGGAGCGCGCTGACGAGCTCGGGCTCGGTCCGCAGCAGGCTGCGCAGTCCGAATGAGCCGCTGGTTGAAGATCACGCTCGGCGTCCTCGCCGGGCTCATCGTCCTGCTTTTGATCAACGCGGTCGTCGTCTCCAGTACCACGGAGGACGCCGAGGTCCGGGATGAGGGCGCGGAGCTGATCGCGACCTCGTACGGCACGCTCCAGGTCCTCGACGAGGGTGACCCCGCAGGCAGCCCGATCGTGCTTCTCCACTGCTACACGTGCTCTATGAACTGGTGGGAGGGCCTCGCACCGTTGCTGGAGGAAGGCCACCGGGTGATCCGCGTGGACCTGCTCGGCCATGGGGGCTCCGCGAAACCCGGCGCCGGCTACTCGATCACCGACCAGGCGAGCGCGGTCGCCGAGGCGCTCGCGAAGCTCGGGGTGCTGAACGCGACGGTCGTCGGGCACTCGCTCGGCGGCACGGTCGCCACGGCGCTGGTCGAGCAGAGCCCCCAGCTCGCCTCGCGGCTGGTGATCATCGACCAGGCGCCCGACGACAGCTTCGAGCACACGAGCCTCGGCGAGAGGGCCGGTCACTGGCCTGTGATCGGGCCGGCGCTCGACCGGCTCACCGCGATCTCCCCGGACTCCCTGGTGCGCAGTCAGTACGAGCAGGTCTTCGCGCCCGGATTCAGCGTCTCGGCGGGCTTCGAGAACCCCGATCAGGTCGTCGATGACCTGAGGACGATGACGTACACCTCCTTCAACGAGTCGAGCGAGGCCGAAAGCGACTACTCGGACGAGCGCCCGCTCGACGATCGGGCGGCGGAGGCCCAGGTCCCGCTTCTCGTGATCTTCGGAACCGAGGACCAGGTCTACGACGCCGACGAGGCGATTGCGCGATGGCGGACGGTACCCGACGCCGAGACGCACCTGATCGAGGGGGCCGGCCACTCCCCGAACGTCGAGAAGCCCGAGGAGGTTGCGCCGCTGATCCTGGCGTTCACCGTGCTGGGGGCGAAGATCCGGCAAGACCGGGCACCGAAGAAGGAACCCACGGCCCGTCCCTGAACAGCGAAACGGCCCGGTTTCCCGGGCCGTTTCTGGGAATCAAGGTTTCCCTTGATTCCGTTACGGAGAACCCTAGACCTCGCCGCGCTGAAGTCAAGAACATGTGAGCAATGTCCCCGCTAATTGCGGGTTTTTGCGGCCGGGTCAGCGCCACCGGCCGCCGGCTTTCGCCCAGGCCGCCAGGTGGTCGACCGAGCAGAATCCGTCTGCCACGCGGTGCTCTCCCCGATGGCGGACGAGAAGCACGTGGGTCTCGGTGAGCTCGGCACCGCACTGGGAGCAAACCTTCGCCGACTGATCGAGCGCCGGGGGCTCGGTCATCGCCCCGGCGTCCCAGTGAGGGCCTTGGATCGACCAGGGAATGACGTGTTCGAGCCGGCAGAACGCCGCCCGGCGCTCGCCGGCCGGTTCGTAGGCGCGGAAGCCGTCGTCCGGCTCGACCGCCGTCCCACACCAGGTGCACGACTCAGTCACCTGTAGCCTCGCCGATCCATGGCTGGGCTGAGAATAGTCGTGCTCGAAGGCGATCAAACCGGCCAGGAACTGCTCGAACAGGCGCTGAGGGTGATCGCCCCGGATGTGATCGGTCTCGAGGTGGAGCTCGCGCGCTTCGACCTCTCCCTGGAGAACAGGCGCCGGACACGGAACGGGGTCTGCACCGAGGCGGCCGTTGCAATGTCCGAGGCAGGGTTCGGGATCAAGGCCGCCACGATCACGCCGGAGGGGGCCGATGACGTCGGCAGCCCGAACCGGCTGATCCGCGAGGCGATCGACGGGAAGGTGATCGTCAGGACCGGCCGGAGGATCCCCGGAATCAGCCCGGTGGCGGGCATCCACCACCCGATCTCGGTGGTCCGGATGGCCGTCGGGGACGCCTACGGCGCGAAGGAGGCCCGCCGGGCCGATGACGGCGATGAGATCGCTGAGCGAGTCGAGGTGATCCATCGCTCCAACTGCCGGGCGGTCGCCGAGTACGCCTTCCGGACGGCGGAGCAAATCCGGGGCCGGGTGTACGGCGGGCCGAAGTGGACGGTCAGCCCGACCTACGAGGGGATGCTGAAGGAGGAGATGGACGCCGCTGCGGAGCGCCATCCCGAGATCCCCTATGAGCCGCTCCTGATCGACGCCACCTACGCCGGCCTGCTCACCGGCAGGGCCGACGCGCCACTGGTGATTCCCAGCCTGAACCGGGACGGAGACCTGCTCTCCGACCTCGTCCTGCCCCTGTACGGATCGATCGCCGGCGCCGAGTCCGTGCTGCTCTCGCTCGATGATTCGCTGGCGGTGCGGGTGGCGATGGCGGAGGCGCCCCACGGGACGGCGCCCGCCCTGGAGGGCAAGGACATCGCGAACCCGATGGGGATGATTCTCGCCGGGGCGGCGCTCCTTCACTACGCCGGAGAGGCGGGGATCGACGGTGCGGAGCGCGCGTCGGCCGCGATCTATGACGCCGTGATGGAGACGGCCGCCGCCGGAACCCGCACGCCGGACCTGAAGGGGCACGCGGGCACCACGGAGTTCACGGATGAGGTGATCGAGCGGATGCGCTCGGCCCTCGGATAGCCCCGCCGATCAGACCACCGGGCCCTCGGACGGCGGGGCGGCCTCGTCGGCGTCGACGACCCGGCGCCACTCGGCGATCCGGCCCTCGTGGATCACGAACGCGGTCTTCGCCGTCTCCCCCACGCCGGTCCCGCATTCACCCGGACCGGGCCGCTCGGTGAGCTCGAAGGTCGCGATCGTGAACCCGCCGGATTGCTCGGCCTTGGTCAGCTCAGCGCCGCACGGCAGCGACTCGTTGAACGCCACGACCTCGTCGCGATTCAACAGTTGGATCGGCGGGGTTCCGTTCTGGACGGTGCTCGGGATCTCGAAGCGATCGGCGGCCGCCTCGACATCCCCGGCGCGCAACTCGTCGGCCCACTCCTGGATCACCGCGACGGTATCGGGATCCGCCCCACCCGGGACCGAGCCCTCGTCGTCGGAGTCTCCGCATCCGGTAAGCGCGGCGCTAGCGAATACGGCCAGGATGGCGATCGCCCGGGAGCTCATCTGCCCATCATCGCCTCATTCGAGGGGCAGGTGCCGGAAAGTGATCCGGCCGACGCGGACTGTCGCCTCACCGATGGAGCGGCGTGGCGCCCGCCGCCGCTGCGTGGGGCTGCCGGGGTTGAAGATCTGAAAGCCGTCGCGCTCCTCGTGCAGGGGCATGTGGGAGTGGCCGAAGACCACCGCGTCGGCATCCGGAAACCGGGCCCGGAGCCGTTCCAACCGGCCCCTGACGGGACCGGCGTCGTGGATCACGCCGAGGACCGTGCCGCCAAGCTCGAGTGAGAGTGTCTCGGGCAGCTCATGCCGGAGCTCGGCGCTGTCCACGTTCCCGTGGACGGCCTCGACCGGACCGAGGCGCCGCAA
>Ga0126312_10003646_pt1 | contig 10404 bp, 4 predicted proteins | sample Plot104A_FD_92537 | JGI IMG/M metagenome (GOLD analysis project Ga0126312, IMG submission 92537) | Serpentine soil microbial communities from UC McLaughlin Reserve, CA, USA - Plot104A | ecosystem: Environmental > Terrestrial > Soil > Grasslands | place: USA: UC McLaughlin Reserve, Lake County...
CCTGCAGCTCGCGGTTGTCGGCATCGAGGCTCTTTCGCCGGTCGGGGTCGAGCAAGTCGGAGACGATTCCGACGACGCGCGAGGCGTCGAGGACATGGACGACGGGCTCGGAGTAGGCGGGCGCGATCTTCACCGCAGTGTGCTGCTTGGAGGTCGTCGCGCCGCCGATGAGCAGCGGCAGATCGAGCCCACGGCGCTCCATCTCGGCCGCTACGCCGACCATCTCGTCCAGCGACGGCGTGATCAGTCCGGACAGGCCGACGACGTCGGCTTTCTCGGCGGCCGCCGTGTCGAGAACGGTTTCGGCCGGAACCATTACGCCCAGGTCGACGACCTCGTAGCTGTTGCAGCCGAGGACGACGCCGACGATGTTCTTGCCGATGTCGTGGACGTCGCCCTTGACGGTCGCGAGGACGACTTTCCCCTGCGCTCGGCCGGCGCCGTTCTGCGCCTCTTCGGCCTCCATGAACGGCTCCAGGTACGCGACGGCGCGCTTCATCGCGCGCGCGCTTTTGACCACCTGCGGCAGGAACATCCGCCCGGACCCGAACAGGTCGCCGACGACCGCCATCCCCTGCATCAGCGGCCCCTCGATCACGTCGAGCGGCCGGGGCAGCTTCAGCCGCGCCTCCTCGGCATCGGCCTCGATGAAGTCGACGACGCCGTGCACGAGCGCGTACTCGAGCCGCTTCTCGACCGGCGCTTCCCGCCAGGAGAGGTCGAGCTCCCGCTTCGTCCCCTCGCCCTTGACCGTGTTCGCGAACTCGACCAGCCGATCCGTCGCGTCGGGTCGACGGTTGAAGATCACATCCTCGACCCGTTCGAGGAGATCGGGCGGAATGTCCTCGTAGACGACGAGCTGGCCGGCGTTGACGATGCCCATGTCGAGGCCGGCCTTGATCGCGTGGAAGAGGAAGGCAGAGTGCATGGCCTCCCGCACGACGTCGTTGCCGCGAAAGGCGAACGACAGGTTGGAGATGCCGCCGCTCGTGCGCGCGCCCGGGCAGCGCTCCTTGATCAGCGGGAGGCTCTCGATGAAGGCCTTGGCGTACTCGTTGTGCTCCTCGATGCCGGTCGCGACCGCGAGCACGTTCGGGTCGAACACGATGTCCTCCGGCGCGAAGCCGGCCTTCTGGGTCAGCAGGTCATAGGCGCGTCCGCAGATCTCGACCTTGCGCTCGACCGTGTCCGCCTGGCCCTGCTCGTCGAACGCCATCACGATCACGCCCGCCCCATAGCGGCGGACGAGCCGCGCCTGCTCGAGGAACGCCTCCTCGCCCTCCTTGAGACTGATCGAGTTGACGACGCCCTTGCCCTGGACGCATTTGAGGCCGGCCTCGAGCACCGACGGGCGCGAACTGTCGACCATGATCGGGATCTGCGCCACCTCGGGCTCGGTCGCGATCACGTTCAGGAACGTCGTCATCGCCTGCTCGGAGTCGAGCAGGTCGGCGTCCATGTTCACGTCGAGGAGGTTCGCGCCGCCCCTCACCTGCTCGAGCGCCACCTCGACGGCGCCTGTGTAGTCGTCAGCCTCGACCAACTTGCGAAAGCGCGCCGAGCCGGTGACGTTGGTGCGCTCTCCGACCATGACGAAGCCGGTGTCGGGCCCGATCTCGAACGGCTCGAGGCCGCTGAACCTCGGCCGCGGCGAGCGCTTCGGGACCTGTCGAGGGGCCAGACCCCTCACATTCGCCGCGATCGCTTCGATGTGCTCGGGCCGCGTCCCGCAGCAGCCGCCGACGATATTCACGAGCTCGTCGCGGGCGAATTCCCCGAGGAAGCTGCTCGTGTCGGCGGGCTGCTCGTCGTGGCTGCCCATCTCGTTGGGGAGCCCGGCGTTGGGGTGGCAGGCGACGTAGGTCGGCGCGATCTGCGCGAGGTCGTGGACGAACGGCCGCATCTGCGCTGCGCCGAGCGAGCAGTTGACGCCGACGATCAGCGGCTGCGCGTGCTCGACGGAGAGCCAGAACGCCTCGACGGTCTGACCGGAGAGGTTGCGGCCGGAGAGGTCGATCGCCGTGAAGGAGAGCCAGAGCGGCAGGTCCGGCGCGGTCTTCTCCGCGGCGACGATCGCCGCCTTGGCGTTGAGCGTGTCGAAGACGGTCTCGATCAGCAGGATGTCGACCCCGCCCTCGGCGAGGGCCCCGATCTGCTCGGCGTAGGCGTCGCGAACCCGGTCGAACGTGGCCGAGCGGTACGCCGGGTCGTCCACCTTCGGCGAGATGGACAGGGAGACGTTGAGCGGGCCGATCGAGCCTGCGACGAGGCCGTCGTAGTCGTCCGCGGCCTCGCGCGCCAGCCGCGCGCCGGCGAGGTTCATTTCGGCGACCGCGCCCTCGAGCGCGTAGTCGGCCTGGCCGATCGAGGTGGCCGTGAAGGTGTTCGTGGTCGCGATGTCGGCGCCGGCCTCGAAGTAGGCGCGGTGGATCTCGGAGACGATGTCGGGCTTCGTCAGGTTGAGCAGGTCGGGGTTGCCCTTGACGTCGTGCGAGTGGTCGGCGAAGCGCTCGCCGCGCCAGTCCTCCTCGGTGATGCCGCGACCCTGGAGCAGGACGCCCCACGAGCCGTCGAGTACGACGATCCGCTCGTCGAGAAGCCGCTTGAGTCTTTCGATCCGCTCTGTCGCCATCTCTTGCTCCCGCCTATCGAGTCGCGGGAGCCGGACGTGCGGCCCCGGGCTCTTTAGGCGTTTTTTACCCTGGTCGCCAAGCTGCCTTCAAAGCTCTCCAGGTCGCCCAAGCCTACCAGCAGGCCGGCTCATGCGGCCCGCGGACTAGAGAAGTCGCGTGCGTCGTGCGAAAATCGAGGGATGGCGGTCGCCCGGCTCCTGAGCGTCCTCCTGATCCCGCCTATCCTGGCGGTCGGGGTCGTCTACGCCGGAACCGGAGACGTCTGGTTCGACGCTTCACGCGCGCGTGAACACGGACGCGTCGTGACGTGGCAAGGCCGGGCCTTCACGAACCGGCGCGGCTTCGCGATGTGGCTCGAGAGCACCGGAAAGGACTATCGCGAGTGGGCGAAGCGCCACCGGGCGGCCGCGGCCCGGCTGAGCGGGCACGCGCAACCGCGCGGCGCGTTGGCACGCCGGGCGCGGGACGATCGCGATGCGGCAGCGACCCCGCCGCCGGCGACGCGGTGGGGGCGTTCGGGGCTGCTCGCTCTCGCGGCCGGTGCGGCGGCGCTACTCGCGATCGCCGTCGTGCGGCGGCTTCCCTATGTTCCGATTCGCACCGTCTCGGTCGCGTACGGGGCCGGTGCAATTCGCTTCCTCGTGACCAGCGCCGCGAGCGCCGAGCGAAGGCTCGCCGCCCGCCCGCGCGCGCCGCCGGTTTCGATCCGGGTGCGGTCGCTTCTGACGGCGATCACCGGGAACGCAGCGCCGCTCGTTCGGCCTTCGTCGGGCGGCGTGCCCGCGTCGACGCTTCGGGCCGTCCGGACAGGTCGAGCCGCCGCAGCACGGCTCGCTCAGCCGCTCACCCGGCCGCGCTGGGAGAAGGATGACGGACGGCGCGTCGCGGCGGCGATCGGCAATAGCGCCCGGCGCGCGGTCGCGTTCGCGTTCCGCGCTGCGCGGATATCGGCGCGCCGCGTCGCCCTGCTCGCCTCAGACGAGCTCGCGCGGCACAACCGTGAAGACGTCGTGTTCGCGCTCTTGGGGCTTGCGCTTGCAGTTGCGGCCGGGATCTTCTTGCCGCTCGTGCTGACGCGATAGAGCTCTCGCCCGCTCACGAGACGGCCGGCTTCGCCGGGTCGCGCTGCTAGCGGAGGTAGCCGCGCATGACGCCGTGCAGCACCTTCATCACCCACAAGCCGCACAGCAGTCCGTACACGATCACGGGAAACGCGAAACCGAAGATGGCCGCCAACGTGTGGATGGGCTGCTCGTACTCGAACAGGAATGTCATCGCCGGCCCGGCGATGAGGTAGCTGGCGACGAGCCAGATGCCGAAGTGGATGAGCACTCCACGCATGTCCGCCGGGGTGAACCGTGGGAAGCGAGCGTCGATCCAGAATGCGATTGCGCCCGCCCCAAGCGCAATCATCACGACTGTCGGGCCTACACCCACAGCACCTCCCGAGCGACGACAGCCAGCATACCGAGGACATCGGCTGCCGCGCGTCAGTCCTTGAGCGTCGCTCGAGAGGTGTCGAGAAGGCGGGTGTTGTTAGCGGCTCACCGCACTTTCACCCGCACGCGCCCGAGCGCGTAACCCGTCTTCGCGACCGTGACCATGATCTTTCCGCGCTTCTTGGCCCGGACTCGGAATGTCGCCTGGCCCCGCTTATTCGTCCGGGCGGCTGCGCGGCGCACACCCGCGCCGGAGATCCGCACTGTTGCACCGGCAATCGGTCGGCGGGCCGCCGTGGTCACGGTGACACGGAGCGTGCTCGCACGCCGGCGCTTCACCGCGCCGCGGACGCGGAGCGTCATCCGCTTCGCGCTCGCGGCCCGCTTCGCCGTCCCGATCTCCTGTGTCGGCGACCAGTCGCCGACGTTTCGGCCTTCGTCGACCGCCGCGACCCGCCAGTAGAAGTGTTTCTCCGTCAAGTACGAAGGGTGCGTCAAGGTCGGCGCGTAGCTCGTGTTGTCAGTCGTCACGTCCTCGATGTTGAGCGCAAAGTCCGACCTCTTCGAGACCTGGACGCGGTAGTTCTTGATGCCCGGCTTCGGCTCCCAGGCGAAGTTCATGTGCGTCTTGGAGACGTCGGACCTCACTCCGGTCGGCTCCGAGATCTTGCGCGTGTACGGCCGCCGGGCTGAGAACGGCCCCGGGATGACGCCGAAGATGCCCTTCGGGAAGTTGGCCCGGACCTTCCAGTGGAAGAGCCCGGTACCCCACATGAGCGTCGGCGTAACGGCCGCCGTCGGCAGTCCGTTCAGGTCTTGGTGCTTGCCGTCGGGGAGGTCGGCGGAGACGTCGTACGAGACGGCTCCAGGCACCGAGTCCCACGTCCAAGTCGGGATGACGTCGCCCTCGATCGGCCCGCCCGGGGTCGGCATGGCCAGCCGCTTCTCGAAGGTCTGCGGCCCCGACCACGTGAGTCCGATCAGGTTCTCGTCGTCCGCGCGCACCCGCCAGTACAGCGTCGCGTCGGCCGGGTACGTCGTGTTGCTCGTGTACGAGGCGGAGTTCGTCAGGATGTCGTCGAGGAGCGTGCCGAAGCTCGCGTCCTGCGCGACCTGGAGCCGGTAGCGGCGCGCACCCTCGACCGGCGTCCAGCGGAAGACGGGCTGATCCAGCTCGTCTGCGCCCGGGCCCGGAGAGACGAGACCCGGGGGCGTCGACCGCTTCTCGAAGGCACGGGCCGCACCGAGAACCGGCGTGCCGACCGCATCGCCTCCGTTCGCGAGCGCGGCGGGAAGGACGACCCAGTAGTACGAGGTCGTCTCGTCGGGATACGTCGTCGGCTTGAGCAGCTGCCGCGGTGAATACACGGGGAACTGCGTGAAGGCGTAGTCGACGATGTTGCTGAACTGATCGTCCTTCGCGACGAGCACGAAGTAGCTGACCGTTCCCGGGGTGAACGGAGCCTGCGTCACCGACGCGAGCGGCCCGCTTCCTTGGGCATTCGCGGATACCAGCGTCGACGAGGCGTTGATCTGCCCCGCAAGCGCGGCGACGTCGCCCTCGGGATAGAAATAGGCGGTCGAGGCTAGGCCGTTGTGGATGGTGAGCCGGTCCGTGCCGGCCGACGAGTCGGCGACGCTGACCTTGAGGCCGTTACCGGTCGCTCCCTCCGCCTTGGCCGTGAGCCTGAGCGCGTCGCTTCCGCCGCCGTTCTTCAGCACGATCCACGCGCGGCGCGGCAACGGCCGCCACGTGAAGTACGGGGTCCTCGGGCTGACCGTCCCGGTTGCCGGAGCGAGGTAGTCGCCGGCGCCGAGGTACCCCCGGTTGCACGACGGAGTGCACTCGGCGCCGTCAGGGAAGCCGAGCCAGGTGAACGCCGTCCCCGGAACCGGCGAGCCCGCTCCCCCGACGACGTATGTGTACTCGCCGTAGACGTCGGCATGGGTCAAGTCGCGGTCGGTCCGAGCCCGGATGCGGGCGCAGTACGACTGCCCGGCATCGAGGCTCAGGAACAGATCGCTTGCGACCGTCGCCTGATCGGGGTACGGCTTGACGAAGTTCCAGCCGGCGCCGAGCGGCGTCCATGCGTTGACGCTCGAGTTGACGAGCCAGTGATCCACGTTCGAGGTCCAGTTGCAGCCGTTCACGCCGGTCGGGACGACCTCGACCTGATAGCTCGACGCGCCCGGCACCGGATCCCAGACGATCGCCGGGACGTTCGTCTGATAGCCGGCGTCGAATGACTGATCGATACCCGGGTCGTTGACGTTGTCACGCATGTGAACGTTCTTGATGCTGGTCCCGGTGACGGGCGGAATCTTGTCGAAGCGCTTTTCGAACAGCGGGCCCTCGTTCCACTGGCCGGCATTGCCGCTGACGTCGATCGCGCGGACGCGCCAGTAGTAGCGGTTGTCTCGCAGGACCACTGTGGGCGACAGCGAGGTGCCGATCGTCGTGCCGGCACAGCACACCTTCGAGCCGGGGGCGTAATCCTGCGACGGGTTGACCTCGACCTCGTAGCGGGCGGCGCCGGGGACGGGATTCCACGAGAACTGCGGATCGAATGCCTCGAGCGCCGCATTGAGGTCGTTCACTCGAACCGCGGTCGCCGACGGCCACATCCAGACGACCGAGTAGACGCGCGATGGTCGGCCGAAGTTGCCTTGCGAGTCCATCGGCGTGATTCCCCAGTAGTAGACGCCCGGAGGCAACGCCCCAAGCCGCGTAAAGGTGTGTGCCGCCGTCTCGACCGGCTTCCCGCCGACCATCGACCCGAGCAGCGGGTCGGTGGCGAGCGTCACGGCATACTTCGCGGCGCCCGGAACCGCCGACCAGCTAAGCCTGAGCGGAGTCGGGTACGTGACGACCGTGCCGTCGCCCGGCGCCTGGAGGGAGGCCGACGCCGTCCACTCCTTGCGAACCGAGCGCGGCTCGGACCACGGCGAGGTGTCGCCCTTCTTGGTGGCGGAGCGGACGCGCCACCAATATGTCCCGTTCGGAACCGTTTTCTTCAACGTCGCGCGCGTGTTCCGGGTCAGGAAGCGGTCCTGGCCGGCGCCGAGCACGGGTGCGTTGAAGCCGCGATCGGCTGCGACCTGGAACTCGTAGTGCGCGGCGCCAGCGGCGGTGTCCCACGAAAACGTCGGCAGCGCGGGCTTGTCTTCGATCCGGGCGCCCGAGGCGGGTGAGAGCAGCTTGGGAGCGGCCAACCCCGCCTGCGCCGCGCCGGCGAGCGCGAGTGCTGCGAGCGCGAGGCCCGTCACGACCAGGGCCGAGACGGCGGTCTGGCGCCGGGGGACGAGCCCCATCGCGAGCCGCGGCACGATGCGCGGCGTTCGCGCGGCGTACTCGCTGTACTCGGGGAACGCATCCGTCAGCGCGCGTTCCTCGAGCCGCATCCGCAAGGCCTGCGCAGAGACGAAGAGGACGCCCAGTCCGATGTTGAGCGGCCGCGGGGCCGCGACGACGAGGCCGGCGTACGCCCCGAGCTCGCCGAGGTAGAGGGGATGGCGCACGAAGGCGTAGGGGCCCTCGGTCACGAGCCCTCTGGCCTCCGGGAGGACGCCGAAGCAACGCCCGAGCGCGAGCGCGGCCACGAGCAGCCAGGCGCACGAGACGAGCGTCAAGAAGTCGCCGGCGAGCACGAGCGCGGCGCTCTGCGAGGTGTCAGGAGGCCGGACAGCCACGGCGGTCACGACTGCCGTGGCGCACGCCGCGAACGCGATCGGGTCTCGCGACGGTCGTCGCGACGGCTCGCGGATGAGAACGAAGACGCTGAACGCAGCCACGACGGCCGCCTTGAGGAGCGAGTAGCCGGCGACCGCGAACGTGGAAAGCGTCGGCTCGGCGACCGCGTCGCCGACAGCGGCGGCCGCGGTCATCGCCGTCGCGGCGGTCAGCAGTACGAAGATTGCAACGACCCCGTGTCTCAACTCAACCGCCTCCAAACGCTTTGATGAACGAGAACAGTGCAGGCCCCAGCAGCACGACGAACATGGCCGGGAAGATCAGGAAGACGAGCGGGAACAGCAGCTTGACCGGCGCTTTTTGCGCGCGCTCCTCCGCCGCCGCTCGGCGCCGCTTGCGCATGTCGGTCGCGAGCTCGCGCAGGATCTGGCCGATCGAGACGCCGAGCGTCTCGCCCTGCAGCACCGAGCGAACGAACGCACGCATGAGCGGCGTCTCGCAGCGCGTCAGCATGTTCCGGAGCGTCTCGTGCGTCGAGAGCCCCATGGTCTGCTCCTGCAGGGCCAGGCGAAGCTCGTCACCGAGCGGCCCCTCGAACCGAACCGAAGCCGTCTGGAGCGCGCCGCTGAAGCCGAGGCCGGCTTCGACCGTGACGACGAGCAGGTCGATCAGCTCCGGAAGGTCGTAGTCGATCCTGGCGAAGCGATGCCGCGCCTTGCGACGCACGAACGTTACGGGCGCTATCCAGCCGCCCACGACCGCGCCGAAGCAGCCGAGCACGACCATGAGACCGCCCGTGCCCGAGACCGATGAGTACCAAAGCCAGACACACGGCAGGGTGAACGCCGCCAGCAGGCGGTAACCCATGAACTTCCGCGGCGCGATCTTGTAGAGCCCGGCGCTCATCAGCTCGCGGCGAAGCTCCGCCTCGCGGACGGTGCCGAAGCGCTCGGCGATCACGCCGCCGATCAGGCTCGCGAGGGAGTCGAGCACCCCCCGGAGCTGCCGCGACGCATCGTCCGGCGCCCGGACGGCGAAGCCGTATGAGTCGATCTGACTGAGTGTGTCTGCGGTACGGAAACGCGGGATCAGGACGGCGCGCGCGACCAGGGCCACCGCCAGGCCCATGAGCGCGAGACCGGCAAACAGGAACACGATCACAGGAGCCTCCTCAGACCTCGATGTCGACGATTCGCCCGATGACGTACGAGCCCAGCGCGACGAACACCGCGGCGAGCACGAGCAGGACGCGGCCCATCGGCTCCACGAACAGCGGCTGCATGTACTGCGGGTTCAGCACACTGATGGCGACCAGCAGCACGATCGGGATCGCGCTGACGATCCACCTGGACAGCCGCCCCTGGGCCGTGAGCGTCTTGACCATGCGGCGAAGCTCGAAGCGCTCGCGGATGGTCTCGGTCACTCGGTCGAGGACCTCGGCCATGTTGCCGCCCGTCTGCCGCTGCATGGCCGCGACGAGGGAGACCTGCTCCAGATCGCGGTTGTCCATCCGCCTCCGCACCGCGTCGATTGCGTCTTCCAGCGGGACACCGAGCTGCTCGTCGGCGACGACACGGCGGAACTCGCCCCGGGCAGGCTCGGAGGCATCGTCGACGACGACCGAGAGCGCACCCACGAAGCTGTGGCCGGCGCGGAGCGCCGACGAGAGCACCTGGAGGTTGTCCGGGAGCTGCTCGGCGAACGCCTTCCGCCGGTGCGACACCTTTTTCAGAATGACCGCGCGGACGCCGAATGGGACGCCGAGCCCAACCAGCGCGAGCGGAGGGAACACCATGTAGAAGACCAGCATCACGAGCAGGGTCAAGACCGCCGTGGCAACGGCGATCTGGGCCGGCGGGATGTGGATCTCGGCGAGCTCGAGGTGCTCCTTGAAGCGCGCCCAGAACCTGGTTCCCTCGAGCGAACGCTCGGCGCCGACAAGCACGCGCGAGCTGAGCGGGCCCTGCCTCTTCCCGTCGCCGCCGCGCATCGGCAGCGACACGAACTGGGCCAGCCGCTTGCGAAGCGTTCCGCGGCGCGGGCGGATGAGGGCGACGATCGCGAGCACGACGAGTAGCGCCGAAGCGAACCCGACGAGGACCATCGTCAGTGTCGACGCCCAGAAGCGGTCCCACAGCGAGTGTCGGAACACGGGCGCCTCCGTAACCGCCAGGGCGGGCGTCACGTAGCCGGTCCTGGCCGTCGCGCGTCCGCCATCGATCGTGAGCACGACGCGGATCCGCTTCTTCGGCCCCGCGAACGAGCGGTACTGCACGAGGTACTGGCGCGAGAACCGCGCTCCAAGTGCGCCGTAGATCCGCGACAGCTCGGTCGGCGACGTCACCCCGCTGTACTCGCCGTCTGCGCGCGCGGCGAGCCGCTGCAACGGGATCGGTTCGAACGACTCCGAGCGGATTCCGATCGAGATCAAACGGACGCGCGCGCCGCGCGCGGCCGTCGCGACCTCCGACGATGTCGCGCGACTACCCGTATCCGCGCCGTCGGAGAGGACGATGACCGAGCCGGCGGCGATCTTCGCGTCCTTCAGCAGCCGGAGCGCACGCTCGACCCCGTCGTAGACGTGGGTTCCCTCGGCGAGCGGCGGCGGCGTCGCGAGGGCGTCTTCGATCGCGCCTTCGTC
>Ga0126312_10003647_pt1 | contig 10402 bp, 10 predicted proteins | sample Plot104A_FD_92537 | JGI IMG/M metagenome (GOLD analysis project Ga0126312, IMG submission 92537) | Serpentine soil microbial communities from UC McLaughlin Reserve, CA, USA - Plot104A | ecosystem: Environmental > Terrestrial > Soil > Grasslands | place: USA: UC McLaughlin Reserve, Lake County...
GGTGCGTGAGCGTCGAAGACGGCCCTGCCCAGCGCGGGCCAGTCCTCGGCCAACGAGCGATTACAGCTTCAGGGGACCGCCCAAGTCCGATCAGAGTTTCGCTTCCCCATGGAAGGAGGAGCGCGACCGCTGGCACGGTCTGCGACCTTCGTCCGTGTCGGCGCGGTAATCCAACGCGGTGTCAAACGGCCGAGCGCCGGTGCCTCGCTGGTGAGCGAGTTCAGCCAGCAGAGGTCTTCCGTATCGCACGCGGTAGCTGCGAGCGCGAGGTGATGTCGAGCTTGCGGTAGACGGCGGAGAGGTGCATCTCGACGGTCTTCGGGGTGACGAAAAGTGCCTGGGCGATCTCGCGGTTCGTCTGGCCGTCGGCCGCCATCTGGGCCACGCGCCGCTCGCTTGGGGTCAAGGAGTCGACGCCGGTGCGCATCAGGCGGCGGGGGCGCGCTCCGGTGGCCAACAGCTCCGAGTGGGCTCGATCGACAACGGGTTCGGCGTTGCAGCGGTGCGCGAGCTCGAGTGCTTCGCGGAGGGGTTCACGCGCCTCGGCGCGCTGGTTGCCGCGGCGGAGCGCCGCGCCGAGCTCCGTGAGGGACTTGGCGCGCTCGAGCAGAGCGGGCGAGCCGTCCAGGGCCTCGACTGACGCGCGGAGCTGCTCGAGGCCGTGGCCCGCGAGCTTGATCAGCCCGGCTGTTCGGAGCGCGGTGGCGATTGGGCGTGGTGCTCCCCATCGCCGCGCGAGGTCGAGCTCCTCTTCCACAAGCCGCCCCGCTTCAGCGTGATCGCCGAGCGTTTTCAGTACCGACGCGGCCGAGGACCGCCACGCCGAGTAGCTCGGGTTCCGGACGCCGAACGCCTCGAGCGCCCGGCCGACCCCCAGCAGACCGGCCAACCCGCCCGCTGCGTCACCTGCGGCGATGCGCACGCGAGCGCGAACCTCGAGGAGATGCACGGCCTGGTAGTGACGAAGATCCGCGGTGGCTGTGGCGGGATGAGCCAGCGTTGCGGCAGCCTCCTCATGTCTGCCACGTTCCACGAGCACCTGGGCCAGGTACGCGCGCGGTTCGGGATGCTCACGTTCGCTGCTGAGCGAATGTGCGGCGTTGAGGGCCGTCCGAGCGTCCGCCTCGGCCTCCGCCAGTTCGCCGCGCCGGAACATGGCGAGCGCGCGGAACGCTGAGGCGCGCATGGCGGAGAACGCCATCCCGCGGCGGCGGGCATCCTCGAGCCAAGCGCTGTACCCCTGCACCGCGGTGTCCAGATCATCGAGCGTCAGGAGCACCGCGAGGGCCATGCCGTACGCCTGGCCGCTCTCGTCGCTGAGCAGCGGACCGGCGGAGAGCGCACGGTGGACGAGCTCTCGCGCGCGGTCGGGGGAGTGGCCTTCACGGGCGAACTCGGATGCGGCGAGCACAGACAGGTAGCGTTCCGCGAGGCTGTCGTCATCGGGGTTAGGTGAGACCACCGCCAGCCGGTCGCGAGCGACCTGGTAGAGCTGCGCGTCGAAGCGGGCCCACCCGATGAGGTGCGCTTCGAGTCGCCGCGCGCTGGCCTCGTCGCGAGGGCCCAGGCGCTCGATCCGGTCTAGCAGCAGGTCGGCGGCGTCGCGGTGACTTCCGCTTGCAAAGAGCGCGTCGGACAGCACGAGCGCGGCGTCGACGGAGCGCGGCGTGCCTTCCAGGAGCCGATCGGCCTCCCGGAGGTGTGTCGTTGCAGCACCGCCTGCCCGCAGCTCGGCGACCCCTAGCTCGAACAGCACCTCGGCGAGCTGCTCGTGATCTGGAGGTTCAGCGAGGGCGCGCTCGAGGTATGTCCTGGCGGTATCGGCCGCGCCCTCGATGCTCGCGCGGCGTCCCGCATCGCGGAGGGTCGCAACGGTCGCCGCATCGCCGTTGGGTTGCGTGTGGAGCAGGTGAACCGCGATCCGCTGCGACGGTGCCCTGCGTGCGGTGAGAAGTTCGGCAGCCCGCTCGTGGAGGCGCGACCGCTCGACGTCGTTGAGCTCTGCATAGATCGCGCTTCGCAGCACTGGGTGGACGAATTCGAGTGGTCCGCGGGCGCGGAGAATCTCGATGCGGGCCAGGGCGGCGGCGGCTGCGCCGGCTTGCTCCGCATCGAGTTCGGCGAGCTCGGACGCGAGCGACAGCTCGCAATCGCCACCGAGGACCGCGACCGCGCGAGCCACGGCTTCAGCACCGGCACCGAGGCGCCGGATGCGCCGCAACACGCTTGACGCGAGCGCTCCGGACTCCAGCTCGGCGACGCGTATCGCTTCGCCGGCGGACGGCCGGATCCCCTCTACGCGCACCGCATGGACCAGCTCGCCGAGGAGCAGCGGATTGCCGTCGCAGGCGACGTGAACCGCACGGGCGAACTCCTCGTGCGGCTCGAGTTCGAGTGCTCTCGCGAGAATGCGGGTCACGGCGTCGAGGCTCAGTGGGGCAGGGCTCACCGTCACCTCCGCGTCGGACTCCAGCTCGGCCAGGATGGTCGGGTCGGTGGCGTGCTCCCCGCGGCGCATCGTCACCGCGAGCAGCACCGGGAGTCCGTCCAGCCGACGCGCAAGGTAAGCCAGGAAGCGCAGCGACGCGCTGTCGCACCACTGCACATCGTCGACCGAGATCAGCATCGGTGCTCGGTCCGTGAGGTTCAGGGTCAGCCAGAACAGTCCGTGCAGCGTGGCGAAGGCGCCCTCCTTGGCCTCGGGGCTCGATCGACCGACGTCGGTGAACTCGAACAGTGGCGCGACCGTTCGAGCGGCCCCGGCGAGCAGCGCCGCCCGCTGATCTGGCGGACAGGCAGCGACGCGCGTCTCGAACAGTTGACGCACCACGCCATGGGAGAAGTCCTGCTCCAGCTCTGCACCGCGGGCGCGCAGCACCTGTAAGCCGCGTGCATCCGCCAGCTCGTGGGCAGAGATCAGCAGCCGCGATTTGCCGATCCCGGCGGGCCCCTCGAGCACCAGCAGCGACCCGCGCCGCTGTGCCGCGCCCTCGAGCATCTGCTCGACAACCTGGAGCTCGGCGTCCCGCTCCAGCAGGGGCCCCGGTCCCTGCGACATCAAAAGACTGGGGGGTGTTCCAGGGCTGGTCCCCATCGCGAAGATCCTCCGGATGACCAAGCATATGCGCCACCAGCCACACACCCGCCCGCTCTAAGAGGAGAAGCCCATGACCGCAACACAGACGATCGCCCTCCCGCTCGGCACCTACACCGTCGACACGCTGCACTCGTACGCAGGGTTCAGTGTCAAGCACACGGTCGTCGCTACGTTCCGAGGCGAGTTCACGGACATCGACGCGACGCTCATCTGCACAGATGACGGCATCCGCCTCGAGGGCTCGGTTCCTGTCGGCAGCATCTCGATCGATGACCAGGACCTCCGCGGGCACCTCCTCTCGCCGGAGTTCTTCGACGTCGTACGCGCGCCCGAAATCCATTTCGTCTCGAGCGACATTCGCGTTGACGAAGCCGGCGCTGTCGCGCTCGACGGCGAACTGACGATCAAGGGGACCACCCGTGCCGTCCAAGCTCGAGGCGCGCTGACCGGACCGATCGTCGACTCCTACGAGCGCGAGAAGATCGGCCTCGAGCTCGAGGCCACGGTGGATCGCACCACCTACGGCCTGAACTGGAACATGCCACTGCCGAAGGGCGGCGTGGCCGTGGCCAACGACGTCAAGCTGACCCTCTCCCTGGGCCTGCTCCGCGAGGAGGCCTGAGCGGCGATGCTGGTCCTCGGCATCAGCGGATCGCTGCGCCGCGACTCGCACAACACCGCGCTCCTGCGGGCCGCCGCACGGCTCCTCCCGCGCGACGCCGAGCTCGTCGAGTTCGACCAGCTGAGGGGTCTCCCGGCATTCGACGAGGACGACGAGGCGGCACCCGCCCCGACGGTCCACACATTGCGAGACGCGCTCGCCTCCGCGGACGCCGTGCTGATTGCGACGCCCGAGTACAACTCGTCGATTCCGGGGACGCTGAAGAACGCGCTCGACTGGGCATCGCGCCCAAGGTGCGGGGCTGCGCTGCGGGACAAGCCGGCCGCTGTCATCGGCGCGAGCACGAGCATCTTCGGTGCCGTCTGGGCCCAGGCGGAGACGCGCAAGGTTCTCCGCGCAAGCGGCGCGCGCGTCCTCGAGCGCGAGCTCCCGGTCGCACGCGCAACTACCGCGTTCACGGCCGGTGGGCGCCTCGTGGACCGCGACCTTGAGGCCGAACTGCGCCGGCTCCTGACCGACTTGCTGGCGCTCGTGGCCGCACGCGATCAGCTCCCCGCCGCCGCCTAATCGGTCAGGAGGGCAAACATGAGCATGACCACCGAACCCGCCGAGACCGCCCGCCGCCAGTTGGCGCGCGGCTTCGAGGGGGAGCTGATAGGACCGAGCGACGGGAGCTACGACGAGACACGCGCCCTCTACAACGCGATGTTCGACAAACGCCCGGCCGTGATCGCTCGCTGCGCGAGCAACGCCGGTGTCGCGCGGGCAGTCGGGTTCGCCCGCGCGCACGAGCTGCCACTCGCGATCGGCGGCGGAGCTCACAACGGTGGCGGCCTCGGCAGCGTCGAGGACGGCGTCGTCGCCGACCTGTCGCTGCTGCGCTCGGTGACCGTCGACCCCGAGGCGCGCACGGTACGCGTGGGCGGCGGCTGCACCTGGCCGGAGGTCGACGCCGAAATCGCGTTCGACGGTCCGGGCGTTCGGCAGGTCGTTGCCGGCCCCGTCGGCTTGCGCGAGGGCCTCGAGCGCATGCTCGCGGGCGGGCTGAGGCACGAGCTCCGGCTTGCCGGCGTCGCTTACGGCGGCAACTACGTCCTCGACCGCTGCCGCGATGGTCGCACCGGCGCGATCGTCGCGTGGGGCGGCCTGACCCCCTGCCGCGGGCTTATCACGCGGCACACTCACGCCCCGGCGTGGGATCGCGTAAGGGGCATCCATGCCTGATCACCCGATGGGCGGCGGCCGGACTACGCGTAGCTTCGCGGGCATGCCGACGAGCCCCTTCACCTCGGCCACGCGCCCCGCGCAGATTCGCTATGGCTCGGGCGCTCCCGCCGGTCATCGCGTGCGCGGACGGGTCCTCGCGTCGTTGCTCGTCGTCGACATCGTCGGCTCCACCCAGCGCGCCGCGGAGCTTGGCGATCGGCGCTGGTGCGAGGTGCTCGACGAGTACGCCCGGCTCGTCGAGCGCGAGCTTGCGCACCATCGCGGCCGGCTCGTCAATCGGGCCGGCCACGGCGTCCTGGCCACCTTCGACACCCCCGCACAGGCGCTGCGGTGCGCAGTGGCGCTGGCAGACGCGGCAAGCGCGATCGGGCTCGAGCTCCGTGCCGGCGTCCACACGGGTGAGTGCGAGGCGCGGGACGGCGACGTGGCCGGCATCGCGGTGCACCTCGCGGCGCGCGTGCAGGCGGTCGCGCGCCCGGGGGAGCTGCTCGCCACCAGCACCGTGAAGGACCTCGTCGCCGGCTCCGAGCTGCCGTTCGAGGACCGCGGGCGCCACGTGCTCAAGGGCATTCCGGGGGAATGGGCACTCTTCGCCATCGCGGGCACCGCCGACCGTTCACGCGCGGCCGTCGCTGCGTCGCGCGACGACCTCTCGGAGCTCAGCAGGCGCGAGCTGGAGGTGCTGGCCCTCATCGCCGAGGGGCTGACCAACGACAAGATCGCCGAGCGACTCTACCTCAGCCACAGGACCGTCGAGCGCCACCTCTCCAACGTCTACGCCAAGCTGCGCCTGTCGGGAAAGGCCGCCCGCGCGGCAGCCGCGGCGCGCTTTGCGTGTATGCCGCCACGCCCCGAGGTTGGATATTGGCCCGGATGGCAGCGCCGCACCGCGCCCGTACGGTCGCCGGCATGACCAACCGAATCATCATCACACTGCTTGCGGCGCTGGCCGCTGCCGCGTTCTCGGCCGTGCCCGCGTCGGCCTCTGGCTGTACGACAACCCCGCGAAGCCCAGAACCCACACCACCCGCCAGACCGCCAATTCCGGCGCTCCGAATAGCCGCACGTCGCCAGTCAGCGCCAACTGGCGCCAGAAGGAGGCCCAGTGATGGCCACCACCGCCACTACCACCACGACACCGACCGTCGACGCCGACCACCGGCCCACGGGCCGGCCGGTCGGCACCTACACCACCGACGCCGGCGTGCAACGGCGCGTGTGGCGCCAGCGCGGCCGCGACGGCGTCCGGCTCGTCGACGTCGCGCTCAGCGGCCGGGGACGGCGCTATCTCATCGAGTGCGCCCTGACCGCCGGTGAGGCCGAGGCCCTGGCCTGCCGACTATCTCGCCGACGCCGCCCACCTAGGCGACTGCCCGATGCGCACCAGCCGCGTCGCCCGGGCGCTGGAGGCGGTGCGCTGATGCCTACCTTTAACCCCACACGCGCCCCGGCTGATCGCTGCGAAACACCCCGACCTCCCAGCCGGGTCGCGATAACGACGAGGCCGGGCTAAACGCGATCTGCATGCCGGCGATCGAGGTGCCGGGCGGCGGGGTGGCGGTGAAGCGAGCGGCGGTGTAAGCCCCGACCGGCTGGCTGGGGTCGGGGATCTCCGTCGAGAGGTTGCCGCCTCCGCCGCCGCAATTGCTCTCCGCGACCCAGCCGGGATCGGCGCTTGCCCCGAACACGTTGTTGCCGTAGTTGCCGCAGACATAGACGTCATAGGTCCCGGCCCAAGCCGACACCGCAGCGACCAGCGCGGCGACGACCGCCACCGTCAGGACCGCCGCTGCTTTACGCAGTGCCGCCGCGTGAGTGCTCATCGTTGCGCCCCTTGCTGGTGATCTGAACGGTGGTCGCTCATGGCCCGCCGAACTCCTGCTGGGCTGACGAGGGCGGCGTCGACGGGCCCGACGTCGGGCCGCTGGCGCCGCCCTCGATGGCAAATGCCATCTGCGCCTGGTTGGACCCGGCCAGCGCGGCCGAACGCTGCTCTCGAAATGGAGCTAGGAGGACTCGAACCCCCGACCTCCTGGGTGCGATCCATGATGCCGCCTGGCTAAATGTACCGGATTTGCAGGTAATTAACGGAGCTGGCATGCGACCGAGGCCGCCACAGCAACGTCCGCATTTTGCGAGGTTTCGCGAGAGTTTTGCCACGCCGAGCGTCCCGCGTGGCAAAACTCAGCGCGCTTTACGCGTCTTGTAGGCGTGGATGACCGCTGGGCCGTGAATCGGCAGATGTGGCCTGGCTCCGAACCGGCTCCAGCAGCTCGCGCCGCTCGATCACGCCGGCGTGGATGGGGCTCGGACGTCGGCTAGGAGCGACGGTGTGCTGGCCGAACATGGATCCGCCCCGACAGTTTGGGCAGGCCACCATCGCTTCCGCTTGACGAGGGAAGGGAGAAGCGTCGCCGGCGCGGCTCGGGACGCTCGCTCGTCGTGCGCAAGTGAGCGCCGCCCGGTCGGTGGCGTTCCTCCACGCGGAAGCGAGTACGCGAGCGCAAGACCGGCTGCCGTTAGGAGATGCCGCTTCGTACGGCCTGAACGGCGGCTTGGATGCGGTTCTCGACGTGAACCTTGGCGAGGATCCCGGCGACGTGGTTGGCGACGGTGTTCGGGCTCAGCGAGAGATCTTGCGCGATCTCGTGGTTGCTCTTTCCGCTGGCGAGTCGCTTGAAGATCTCGAGCTCGCGGTCGGTCAGGGCAGTGCGGATGGCATCCGCGGCAAGGGCGCTGGTCTTGACGGGGATGTCCAGCTCGCGAATGCGCTGCAGGAGCTTCCCGGCGATCTTCGAGGACAGCACCGATTCTCCAGCGGCCGTGGCCTTGACGGCGCTGATGATCGCCTCGACCGGCGCGCTCTTGAGGATGTAGCCGTGGGCGCCGGCGACGATCGCTTCGACGACGCGATTCTGTTCGCTGCGGGTGAGGACCAGCACGCGCGAAGTGGGCGCGAGCAGTCCGAGCTGTTCGATCGCTTGCACTCCCGACATTCCCGGAAGCTGCAGATCCATCAGCACCACGTCCGGGCGCACGTCGACCACGAGTTCGATCGCGTCCTCCCCGGTTGCTGCCTCGCCGACGAGATCAAGCCCGCTGCTCGATAGCGCCTGTGCGAGGGCCACACGGATCAGCTGCTCGTCGTCGACCAGCAAGACGGTAATCGGCGGTCGACGCTCCGCGGCGGAGGGGTTTTCCTCGGTTCGGATCTGAACCATTCCCGCATCAGCCCCGGCTCACGGCCGGATCGAATCGCGGCGGCGGCCGAAAGCTGCCCGTGCCAATGGTGCCAGGTAGTTCGATCGGACCCCCTGTCGCGCCCAAGAAAGGCCGGTCGAACCATTCACAGTGCCGCCGCAGCACCGTAGCCTCGATGACGGCTGCAACCACCCTAGGCAGCCGGTGGCTATCAAGGATCGAGGTGCGTCGTGGTGGTGGCGTGGTTCGCCGCACATGGCTGCGGTGGACGCCTACGCTCGCGCGGGAGCGGGCGCAAGTCAAGTCCGGTGATCACCGCCGGCCGGGCCGCACGGACCGTGCTTGCGGCGACGCGCGAACGATGCGGGATCCCACTCGCGGGTTCTCGCACGCGCACCCCTGCCCGCGACCGACTCGCGGCGTGCTCGATGTGCTCAAGCACGAGCAGCTCACAAGACCAACCGTCCCTAACGAAGGAGGACCCACATGGCTGTCACGGGCGAAAGCTCAGCGGACGCAACGGCGATCCGTCCGTTCACGATCGAGACCCCCGAGGCCGATCTCGATGACCTGCTTGCGCGCGTCTCGGCCACGCGCTTCCCCGAGAAGGAGACCGTCGACGATCTGTCGCAGGGCCCGCGGCTCGCGACGATGCAGGCGCTTGCGCGCTATTGGGCGACCGAGTACGACTGGCGCGAGTGCGAGGCGAGACTGAAGGCCCTACCGCACTTCGTCACCGAGATCGATGGGCTGGACATTCATTTCATCCACTTTCGTTCGGAACATGAAGATGCGTTGCCGCTCATCGTCACGCACGGATGGCCGGGCTCGGTCATCGAGCAGCTGAAGATCATCGATCCGCTGACCAATCCGACGGCGCATGGCGCGAGCGCATCCGACGCGTTTCACCTGGTGATCCCGTCGATGCCTGGCTACGGATTCTCGGGCAAGCCGACGGAGACCGGCTGGGGCCCTGACCACATCGCGCGTGCCTGGGCGGAGCTGATGAAACGCCTGGGATACGACCGCTACGTCGCCTCAGGCGGCGATTGGGGCGGGCAAATCGTCGATCTGATGGGTGCACAGGCGCCTCCGGGGTTGCTCGGCATCCACACCAACTTCCCGGGTGCAGTTCGACCCGACGTCGCAGCGGCCGTCCAGTCCGGCGGCCCGGCGCCCTCCGGACTCGATGACGAGCAAACACGGCTCTACGAGAAGCTGAAGGAGTTCTTCGCGACCGACGTGTTCTACGCATTCGAGATGGCGACCCACCCGCAGACGCTGTACGGAATTGCGGATTCCCCGGTCGGCCTGGCCGCCTGGCTGCTCGACCATGACGCGACCAGCCTGGCGCTGATCACCCGTGTCTTCGACGGACAGTCGGAGGGCCTTACCCGAGACGACATCCTCGACAACGTCACGCACTACTGGTTGACGAACACCGGGGTCTCCTCAGGACGTCTCTATCGGGAGAACACGTTCGGCTTCTTCGACCCGAAGGGCGTCTCCGTCCCGGTAGCGGTGAGCGTCTTTCCCGACGACCTCTACCAGGTGCCGCGGAGTTGGGCGGAGGAGGCCTATCCCAAGCTCATCCACTACAACAAGCTCGACAAGGGCGGACACTTCGCTGCCTGGGAGCAGCCGCAGACGTTCTCGGAAGAAGTTCGCGCGGGGTTGCGGTCGCTTCGCTAACAGCGACGCTTTTCACGCGCCCGCGCATGCCAACGCTCGGCGGGGCGACCGAGTGGCTCAACCCGAGCCACTCGGCCCCGCCGGACAAGGAGGCCAGCGCCCATGACCCGGAATCCCCGGAGCACCAGAGACAACGACTTCGTCAAGGTCGCCCGCGCCAACGACGAGGCTGAGGCCGAACTTCTCCAGGGCCTGCTACGCACTGCGGACGTGGGCTCGGTCGTCCGTCGTGCGCCTGGCTTCGACGTCCCGGAGTTCCTCGCCGCCGGACCGCGCGAGGTGCTCGTCGCCGCGTCCGACGTCCCTGTCGCGCGAGACGTTTTGCGCGAGGTTGACCCGGGCGAGCCCAGGCCACCGTCGCGCTCCGGCGCCGTGCGGCCGTCGCGGGTTCTCGCCGGGGTCCTGATCGCCGTGGCACTCGTTGCGCTCGTCGTTTGCCTAGCCACCGACGTGCTGCCCTGAGCAGACCTCCACCCGCGAAGGCGGAGGAAACGTTCCGCCTACAGCTTTCGCGTGCGAGGCAGCGCCACCGACCGGGCGGCGCTCACTTGCGCCTTGGACGA
>Ga0126312_10003648_pt1 | contig 10400 bp, 13 predicted proteins | sample Plot104A_FD_92537 | JGI IMG/M metagenome (GOLD analysis project Ga0126312, IMG submission 92537) | Serpentine soil microbial communities from UC McLaughlin Reserve, CA, USA - Plot104A | ecosystem: Environmental > Terrestrial > Soil > Grasslands | place: USA: UC McLaughlin Reserve, Lake County...
CCACCTGTCCCGGGCGCGCTCCCTCGCGCGCCGTGGTGACGAGTTGCTCGCCTCGTCCTGTTTCGAGGACCGCTTCGAAGGGCAGTGGGGTTCGCACCTTGCTCACCGGCTGCCATAGTACGCGCGCTTGATCGGGCGCTTTCATCATTCGGAGTTCCCGCTCGGCCGCCTGTTGGAGCGAAAGCGGGAGGCCGTCACCGTCGTGCTGCCAACGCGTGAGGTGGCGGACACGATCGCTCCGATCGTGCAGGCGCTCCAGTCGTTGGCGCCGCTGATCGACCAGATCCTCGTGGTCGACGCCGCCTCCGAGGACGGGACCGGCGACATTGCCCGGGGGCTCGGGGCGGAAGTCCACCAGGAGTCCGAGCTCGTGCCGGAGTTCGGCCATGCCCGGGGCAAGGGGGACGCGATGTGGAGGGCTCTGTCGGTGGCACGCGGCGAGCTGATCGCCTACCTCGACTCGGACACGCGCGACTTCTCGGCCCATTTCGCCACGGGCATGCTCGGTCCGCTCATCTGCAGCGACGCGCAGTTCGTCAAGGGTTTCTTCCGCCGCCCCTTCGCCGGCCCGGGCGGCGAGCGCCCCGCCGACGGCGGCCGTGTCACGGAGCTCACGGCGCGGCCGCTCCTGTCGGCCTTCTACCCGGAGCTTGCCGGGTTCGTGCAGCCGCTTGCGGGCGAGGTGGCGGCTCGCCGCTCGACATTCGACGGGTTGCCCTTCGCGACGGGCTACGCGATCGAGACCTCGATGCTCCTACATGCGCGTGACCTTGTGGGGATCAGGGCCATGGCCCAGGTGGATCTCGACGTCCGGCGCAACTATCACCAGCCGCTGACCCAGCTCGGCCCGATGTCCTACGCGGTACTGCGGGTGATCCTGGAGCGCCTCCGCCGCGACGGCCGCCTGAACGACGACCACGCACCTCCCCTCCAGACGGCCGACGGCCGACTCATCCAGATCGAGCTGATCGAGCGTCCGCCGTACGCCTCGATCCGGATGCCCGCCTGATGCGCTTCACGAAGAAGAACCTGCGCGAGGTCCAGGACATGGCGGCGACTCAGGGCTTCGGCGAGGACCAGGAGGCGCGCTTCGCCGCTGCCGACCTCGAGGCCGAGGCCACCGGCGTGTCTCTCCAGCTGGTGCGCTCCGGCAGGCGGCACGCCTTCGCGCACCGCCACAAGGAGGCCGAGGAGATCTTCGTCGTGCTGTCCGGCAGCGGCCGGGCCAAGCTGGACGACGAGATCGTCGAGGTCGGGCCGATGGACGCGATTCGCATCGCGGCGCCGGTCGCCCGTGCTTTCGAGGCCGGCCCGGACGGCCTCGAGCTGCTCATCTTCGGTCCCCGTCACCAGGGGGACGCGGAGGTCGTGCCGGACCACTGGTAGTGGCGATCCGCTGCGTCTACACGGACCTCGACGGGACCCTGCTCGGACGCGGGGCTTCGCTGTTCAGGGACGGCGAGGGCAACTTCACGCTGCTGCCCGCGCGAGCGCTCGAGGCATGCCACAGGGCCGGTGTGGAGGTGGTGATCAAGTCTGGACGCCGCCGGGTCCAGGTGATGGAGGACGCCCGGCTGCTGGGCCAGACGTCCTACATCTTCGAGGTCGGGTCGGGAATGGTGATCGACGGCGAGGAGACCTTCCTGACCGGCGAGCTCCAGCCGCGCGACGGAAAGTCGATCCACGCCCAGGTCGAGGACGGGGGAGGGCCCGCACTGCTCTTGGAGCGGTACGCCGGGCGGCTCGAGCCGCACGCGCCGTGGCACCTGGACCGCGAGGTATCGCACCTGTTCCGCGGACTGGTGGAGGTCGGGGAGGCAAACGAGCTGCTCGCTGCGAGCGGGCACGGCGGGCTCCGGCTGGTGGACAACGGGACGATCCCCGCGCACGAGACCGAGCTAGAGCTCCCCGGTCCGCCGCACGCCTACCACCTCGTACCCGCGCAGGCCTCGAAGGCCGGCGCGGTTGCCGCCCACATGCAAGCGCGCGGCTACCCGCCCGAGCAGTGCCTGGGGGTGGGCGACTCGCGCGAGGACCTCGACGTGGCCCCCCGCGTCGGCCGCTTCTTCCTGGTGGCGAACGCGCTGGAGAAGGATCTCGAGCTGGGGTCCGAGGCCGCGGCCATGCCCAACGTCGAAGTCACCGAGGCCTCGCACGGTGAGGGCTTCTACGAAGCGGTCGTGCGTTCCCTCGCCGAGTCACGCTGAACGCTCAAAGATCTCGTAACGATCGCTACAATCCCGTGTAAGGGGCATTGGAACCCAACCAAGGAGGAGCTTCAATGTCGCAACTCTCCGATGCCCACCATCTCCGCAAGACGGTCGCGGGGACGTGCATGATCTTCGGCCCGATGCTCCTGCTGATCGGGCTGGTGATCCACCCCGACAGCAAGACGGACGAGGGCGCACAGCTCGCGGTCATCGCGGACAACCTCGATCAGTGGTTCCTCGCGCATCTGCTGATCCTCATCTCGATCGCGTTGGCCGTCCCGGCTGTCCTTGGGCTCATGCACATGCTGCGCGAGCGCCAGGTGGCGTTCGGGCACGTGGGCGGCGGGCTCGGCCTGCTGGGCCTGCTCGCGCTGGTCGGGATCGTCGCGATCGACGGGTTCGTCGGCTGGCAGGCCGCGACCGTTGGCGATCGCGGCGCCATGACGACGCTTTTCCAGCAGCTGAACGACACCGCCGGGGTAGTGATCCCGTTCTTCGCCGCCTCGTTCGCCTTCAGCGTCGGCCTGGTCTGTCTGGCGTACGGACTACACATGGCGCGCGCCGTCCAGTGGTGGATGTCGCTGTTCCTGGTCGTGGCCGCCGTGTGCTTCGCGATCGCGATGCCCGCGGCGCTCAACTGGCTGGCGATCCTGGGGGGAGCCTTCCTGTTCGTCGGCCTGGGCTCCATCGGCCGCATGGTCCTGACGGAGTCCGACGAGGACTGGGAGCACACCCCCGAGTACGAGGGCTTCCGCCCCATGCTCGGGACGAGGTAGCCCCAGTGCCGCGGCGGCCCTCCGGGCCGCCGCACGGGTGAGGCAGCACGGGCGCTCCCAACGGAGCGCCCGTCGCTATCCGGGCTTGCGCCTGTAGGCAGCCTCGACGCGTGCTGTGTCGACCCCGACCATGGTGGCGGAGTATGGTCCGCCCGTGGCGAACCCGCTGGCGGAGCAGGCGGTCGGGGCGATCAACGACGTCTCCGGTACCCATCACGGTCACCGGGCGGCGCACGCCAAGGGCATCCTGATGGCCGGCGAGTTCACCCCCGCGCCCGACGCCGCGCGGCTTACGCGCGCGGCCCATATGCAGGGCGATCCCGTTCGCGCGACCGTGCGTCTCTCGAACGGCGGCGGCAATCCGGACTTGCCGGATTACGCCCGCGAGGGCCGCGGACTGGCCGTCAAGCTCTACCTGGACGACCGCTCGACCACCGACATGGTCGCGGTCAGCCTGCCCTGCTTCTTCGTCCGCACGCCCGAGGACTTCATCGAGTTCACTCGCTCGCGAAAGCCGGACCCGGAGACCGGTCAGCCCGACATGGAGAAGATCGGCGCCTGGCTCGGGGCTCACCCCGAGGCCCAGGTGGCCATCCAGGCTGCTTTGGCGGCCGGTCCGCCGGAGAGCTACGCGACGGTCGTCTATAACGGCATCCACTCGTTCCGCTGGCTGGACGACGACGGCGAGGCCCGCTTCATTCGCTACCGCTGGGAGCCCGAGGCCGGTGAGCGCTCGCTGGCCGACGACGAGGCCCGCGAGCGCGGCCGCGACTACCTCCAGGAGGACATCGTCGGCCGTCCCGGGGCGGCCTGGCGGCTGACCGTCGCCATGGCCGAGGACGGCGACGCGATAGACGACCCGACCGTGGCCTGGCCCGAGGAGCGCGAGCGCGTGGAGGTGGGTCGGCTCCAGCTGGACGGACTGGAGGAGGGCCGCGAGCGCGGAGACGACGTGCTGGTCTTCGACCCGATGCGGCTCACCGACGGCATCGAGCCCTCGGACGACCGGATCCTGCGCTTCCGCCCGCGCGCCTACGCGGTGTCCGTTGAGCGCCGGAGCGGGGCTCCGGTTCCCGCCGGGCTCGGCTAGCTCACCAGGGCCCCGCCGGCGTCGCGGAGCTCCGCGAGCGTCCGGGCCTCGGTGACGCTCGCCAGGTCGAGGATGCGGGCCTTGAAGGGCTCAAGGGTGTTGCTGCCAACGACGGCGTGGCAGGGTACCCCGCTCTGCCGGCAGCGCGTGGCGAGCTCGCCGACGATCTTGCCCTGGAGGGTCTGGTCGTCGAGCCGCCCCTCGCCGGTGACCACGAACGCCGACTCGCGCATCCGCTCGTCGAACCCGACCGCGTCGAGGACGTAGGCCGCGCCGGCGAACAGCCGCGCCCCGCGGAATGCCCAGAGTCCCCCCGAGAGCGCCCCCGCCGCGCCGGTCATCGGCTCTCCACGCGGATCCCGTGGGGCTCGCTCGGCGAGCTCGTCGAGCCGGCGCTCGAGCCGCCTCACGGTGGCGGCGTCGGCGCCCTTCTGGGGCCCGAAGACGCGCGCTGCCTGCTCCCAAGGCGTGCGCACGTCGCACAGCACGTCCAGCTCCATCTCCACCCCCTCGAGCGCCTCCAGCGCGCCGGCGCCGCCATCGCTGGTCGCACTGCCACCCACGGTGACGATCACCCTCCGAGCGCCCGCCTCCACGGCGGCCGCGATCAGCTCGCCGGTACCGAAGGTCGAGGCCGCGAAGGCGTCCCGCTCGCCCTCCGGCACCAGCCCCAGACCGCTGGCCTGGGCCGTCTCGACGATGGCCGTCGGCTCGCCGGGCAGCATTGCGAAGCGGGCCTCCACCGGGTCCCCGAGCGGACCGCTCACCCGCGCCGTGTGGATCTCGCCACCCAGGACCGAGACGAGCGCCTCCATCGTCCCTTCGCCGCCGTCCGCGACCGGGAGCTCGTGCGCCTCGCGGCCCGCGTCGCGGAGCCCGGCCGCGACGGCGGCTGCCACCTCGGCTGCGCTGAAGCTGCCCTTGAAGCTGTCGGGGGCGACCAGGACGGGGAGGCTCAAAGGGCCGCGCCGAAGGCCCCTTCGGCTTCCTCCCCCCGCACGGCGAAGACGATCCGCTCGAGGCCGCCCTCGTGCTCTCGCGCCGCGCCGACCATGATCCGCGCGGCGTCGTCGAGCGGGAAGCCGCCCACGCCGGTGCCGAAGGCGACGAGCGCGAGCGAGCGGCAGCCGAGCTCCTCGGCCTTCTCCAACGTCGCGCGGGTGGCACGCTCGATTATCTCCGCCGAGGTGGCCCCCCCAAGCTCCATCGTCGCCGCGTGGATGATCCAGCGGGCAGGCATCTCGCCGGCCGTCGTCTCAACCGCGTCGCCCAGGCCGATCGGCGCCTTCTCGTCGGACTCGCGCTGCACCTCGGCCCCGCCGGCTCGGCTGATGGCCGCCGCTACGCCGCCGCCGTGCTTGAGCTGCGTGTTGGCGGCGTTGGCGATCGCGTCGATTTCGAGCTTCGTCACGTCGCCGGCGATGACTTCGAGCTCAGCCACGGGTCATATGCTCTCGAAATGTCGCGTGATCAGGCGCTGCTGGAGCTCGAGGGTCGCGAAGTCGCCTCTCGAACCCCGACAAGGTGTCCTTCCCGAGGCGGGGCCGACCTCAGCCTGACGACACATGGGCACGGAAACGACTGAAGTCGGGCTCGCGCTTCTCCGCGAACGCGCGCACGCCCTCCTCCGCCTCCTCGGACTCGAGGTAGGCGCCCAACCCCGAGAAGGCGAGCTGCCCTATGCCGGCGAGGTGCTCGGTGTCGGCGTTGAAGGACTGCTTGAGGAAACGCAAAGCGGTGGGCGACAGCGCGAGGATCTCGTCGGCCCAGCGACGGACCTCCGCGCGCAGCTCGGCGGCCGGGACGACCTTGTTGACGAGCCCCCAGCGCTCGGCGGCCTCGGCGTCGTAGCGCCGGCAGAGGAACCAGATCTCGCGGGCTCGCTTCTCGCCGACGATCCGCGCCAGGTACGCCGAACCGAAGCCGGCGTCGAACGACCCGACGCGCGGCCCCACCTGGCCGAAAGTCGCGCCCTCAGCCGCGATCGTCAGATCGCAGAGCACGTGCAGCACGTGGCCTCCGCCGATCGCGTAGCCGTCGACCGCCGCGATCACGGGCTTGGGGACCTCGCGGATCAGACGGTGCAGGTACTCGACCTCGAAGAGCCCCGACTCGGACGGCCCGTAGTCGCCGGTCTCGGCGCGCTGCTTCTGGTCCCCGCCGACACTGAAGGCCTGCTCGCCGGCGCCCGTGAGGCAGAGGACGCCCACCTCCGGGCTCGCCCAGGCACGCTTGAAGCTGTGGATCAGCTCGTCCACGGTCTGGGACCGGAAGGCGTTGAGTCGCTCCGGCCTGTCGATGGTGATCCACGCGAGCCCGTCCTCCACTTCGTAGCGCACGTCCGTCAGCTCGTCCATCTGCGTCTCCTCTCGTTGCCAGCGCGGCTACGCTAGCCGCCGCTGATGGCGGAGAGGGTCGCGATGATCACTGGTGGCGCGCGTGGGATCGGTCGGGCAGTCGCCCTGGCGCTCGCGGCGGACGGGCGGGCCGTGGCCGTCGCCGACCTGCTGGAGGAGGAGGCGGCGGAGGCGGCGGCCGCCATCGGCGGAAACGCCCTCGCCGTGCGACTCGACGTGACCGATAGCGATTCGGTGGCCGAGGGGGTCGACCGGGTGCAGGCGAGCCTCGGTCCGATCCAGGTGCTCGTGAACAACGCCGGCTGGGACGAGGCACGACCCTTCCTGGAGACCGACGAGGCCTTCTGGGACCGCGTCATCGAGATCAACTTCAAAGGCGGTCTGCGCACGACCCGGGCCGTCCTGCCGGGAATGGTCCAGCGCGGCTGGGGGCGCGTCGTGAACATAGCTTCGGATGCCGGCCGGGTGGGCTCCTCGCTCGAGTCGGTCTACTCGGGCGCGAAGGGAGGGGTGATCGCATTCACCAAGACGATCGCCCGCGAGGTGGCGCGTTCGGGCGTGACCGCGAACACCGTCTGCCCCGGGCCCACCAGGACGGCGTTCCTCGACCGGATGGCGGACGGGGGCGGCGAGCGGCTCGTGGAGTCCCTGACGCGCGCGGTCCCAATGCGCCGCCTCGGAGAGCCGGAGGACGTGGCCGCCGCGGTCGCCTTCCTCGCCTCCGACGCGGCGGGCTACATCACCGGCCAGACCCTGTCGGTGAGTGGCGGCCTGACCATGGCCTGAGGAGGCTCCCGAGCGGCGCGCGCAGGACGCTCGCCCCGCTGTGGTTGGGGTTGCCGTCCGTCGGCTCCCGCGAGACGTCGACGAAGCGGTAGCCACGAGCGGCGGCGGGCAGCCTCGCCTCGAGCGTGAAGCGGCTCGCCACCTTCCGCCCCAGCGGAACCGCATCGGTGAGCGAGTTGTAGAGCCAGACCTCATAGGGCTCCTCGAGCCTGGGCAGCCCGGAGACCTTCAGGCGGAGGCGCCTGCCTGCGAGGCTGGCTTCGCCCCGTCCCTGCGTCGCCGGAGCGACGCGCGTGAGCGGGACCCCGCGCGTGCGGGTGACGGTGGAAGTGCTGCCGTCTCCGCCGCCACCGGAGACCAGGAGCGCGCCACCGACGCCGGCGACGGCCAGGACGCCCAGCGCGGCGGGAAGAGCCCAGAGGCGGCGCAGATGGCGAGTCCGGGTTCCATTCGGCCAGCGGCTGTCCGGGAGGCTCTTCAACTTCGCTACGAGTCGAGAGCGCTCCTCCTGGCCGCGGAGCCCGAGCTGGTCGGCCACCGCATCGAGCACGAGCTCGCGCCGACGCGCGATCTCGACTGGATCGACGCGCAGGACGTCGGCCAGGATCTGATCGTCCAGCCCGCGGTGTACGGAGAGATCGAGCAGCATCCGGTCCGCCGGATCGAGTCGCTTTATCGAACTCGTGACCTGCTCGTCGGATGTGAATAGCATGGGCCCATGCGCGGCCGGGCGTGGGTCAGGGGGCTGGTCGTCGGGGCCGCCGCCGCGATCGTAGTGGCGCCGTCCGCGGTTTGGGCGAGATCGCCGGTGGAAGTCCGCTTTCTGCACGCTGTCGCCGGCGCGGGCCCCGCCGACCTGGTGGTGGAGGAGAACGGAGGTGAGACACGGATCGGCGGCTCCTTCGCCAATCCGAGCGGCTACGAGCGCGCCCGCGCGGGCCGCGCCAGGCTCGAGCTCAAGTTGCGGGGCACGCCGGGGACGGCGGCGGCCCGCCGCATCGAGTTGAAGCCGGGGCGCTGGACGGTGATCGCCGTGGCTCGAAAGCGAAAGGTGAAGCTGTTCGTGTACCGCGACGACGGCGCGACCCCGGGCAAGGCCAGGCTCCGCGCAATCCACGCCGCCGCGGAGGTCGGCCGCGCGGACGTGCGGGTCGACGGACGCAGAGTCGCCAGGGTCGGGCTGGGCGACTCCACCCGCTACGCCACCCTGGCGCCCGGCAGCTACGACCTGACCGTCGCCCGGCCGGGCGGCCGCGGCGGACCGCTCATTTCGGCTCCGCCAATGCGGTTGCCCGCGGGAAGCGTCGGCACGGCGGTGGTGGTGGGGAGCGCGGGTGCGCCGGCGAGGGTCATCCTCCTGTCCGACGCCGGCTCCACTCCCACAGCCGCCCCCGCCACGGGCTTCGGCGGCGCGAGGGACGTCGACAGCCCCTGGATCCTCGTCCTCGCGGCCGGCCTCTCCGGAGGGCTGCTGGGCGGCCTGGCCCACACCCTGCTGACCAGGAAGACCCGCCGTGCACGCTGAGAGCCCTCCCCGCTGGCCCGGCCTCGCCCTCTCGACCCTGATCTCGGCGCTCGCCGCTGCCGGAGCGACGGCGGCGCTCGTCCTCCCCGCGCAGAGCGTGCACGTCACCCAGGCGCGCGCGCCGCTGCTCCCACGAGTGGCCGTCAGCGAGCCCGACGCGGCGCCGCCCGCCCGCGTCTCGATTCCCGCAATAGGCGCCTCCGGGCCGGTGGACGCGGTAGGGGTGCGGCACGGGGCGCTCGTCATCCCCGCGCCGGGCCGGGCCGGCTGGTGGCGTGGAGGGCCCCGGCCGGGGGAATCCGGGCGGGCGGTGCTGGTGAGCCACGTTGACTCCAGGGACGGTCCGGCGCTCTTCTTCCGGCTGCGCGAGCTCGAGCGGGGGGCGCGGGTCCTCGTGAGGGATTGGCGGGGCGGCCTGCACCGCTTCTCCGTCACCCACCGCATGGAGGTGGCGAAGAGCCGCTTCCCGGTGGGGGCGGTCTTCCGGCCGGCCAGCTCCGCGCGGGAGCTCGTCCTGATCACCTGCGGGGGACCCTTCGACGGACACCACTACCGCGACAACGTGATCCTGGTGGCGCGGTCGCTGTAGCCGCGGATGTGTCGTTCCGGGCGGGTCCCGTTCGTCGTTAGGGTGAACGCGACGAACGGCGTCGCGCGATCAAGGAGGTGCGGGATGAAGTATCTGCTCACGATCTACGGCGACGAGAGCGGGTTCGAGCAGGCCGGCCCCGAGGAGATCAAGGCGATGATGGCGGCCTACGGCGCCTTCGGCGAGGAGATCGAGGAGGCCGGCGTCCACCTCGGCGGCGAGGGGCTCCAGCCGAGCTCCACCGCGACCACGGTCAGCGTCCGTGACGGCGAGAAGGTCGTCACCGACGGACCCTTCGCCGAGACCAAGGAGCAGCTCGGCGGCTACTACCTCCTCGAGTGCAGGGACCTCGACGAGGCCGTCGAGTGGGCGGCCAAGGTCCCGGGCGCCCAGTCGGGCTCGGTGGAGGTTCGGCCGGTCATGGACTACGACGCGATGCGATCGGGCGGACAGGCCGCCGCGGAGGCGCAGTCGTAGGCGAGCGTCAGGAGGTCGTAGACCGCCTGTTCCGGAAGGAGTCGGGGCGGGCGGTCGCGACTCTGATCCGCGTGCTCGGCGACTTCGACCTGGCCGAGGAGGCGGTTCAGGACGCCTTCGTCGTGGCCCTCGAGCGCTGGCCGGAGCGCGGGGTACCGAACAACCCCGGCGCCTGGATCACGACCACCGCCCGCAACAAGGCGATCGACGGGGTTCGGCGCGAGGCGCGGCTGAGGGAGAAAAAGGAGCAGCTACGCGACCTGCAGGAGCTCGGAGGCGAGGACGGAGAGGACATGAGCGCGATTCCGGACGACCGGCTGCGGCTGTTCTTCACCTGCTGCCATCCGGCCCTGGCCCCGGAGGCTCGGGTCGGGCTCACGCTGCGTACGCTCGGCGGCCTGTCGACGCCGGAGATCGCCCGCGCCTTCCTGGTGGGCGAGGCTGCCATGGCCCAACGACTGGTCCGGGCCAAGCGCAAGATAAGCGCGGCCGGCATCCACTACGAGGTGCCCGCCGACGAGCGCCTCCCCGAGCGACTGCCCTCCGTTCTGGCGGCGCTCTATCTCGTTTTCAACGAGGGCTACCTCGCA
>Ga0126312_10003649_pt1 | contig 10395 bp, 9 predicted proteins | sample Plot104A_FD_92537 | JGI IMG/M metagenome (GOLD analysis project Ga0126312, IMG submission 92537) | Serpentine soil microbial communities from UC McLaughlin Reserve, CA, USA - Plot104A | ecosystem: Environmental > Terrestrial > Soil > Grasslands | place: USA: UC McLaughlin Reserve, Lake County...
CCGAGCGGGAGCTCGTCGATCGAGGCCGGGAAGACGTCCGAGACCTGCTTCGCGATCAGCTGCTCGGTCGCCGTCATTCCGATGTAGATGGGCTCGGAGAAGCTGCGGATCGCGTGACTCGTCTTCTCGCCGAGCGCCGTGTGAGCCTCGTCGGCGATCACGAGGTGGTACGCGTGTGGGTCGAGGTCCTGCCAGTGGCGCGCGAACCACGCGTAGGTCTGGACCGTGACCGGCGCGTTCCCCCGCATGGTCGTGCCCTTGAGGATCGCGTCCTCGAAGCGGTCGCCGTAGCCCTCCGCCGTCAGCTCGCGGTGGAACTGCGAGACGAGCAGCCGGCGGTGGGTGAGGATCAGGACGCCGAGCGTGCGCGCCCCCTCGACGAAGCCCGCGGCCGCAATCGTCTTGCCGGACGCCGTCGGGTGGCGGAACCGGTAGCGGCGGCTCGCGCCCGGATCCTTGCCCGTGTGTTCCTCGGGGAGCTCGAGCTCTTCGGTTCGCTCCTCGAGGTGGATGCCCAGATCCTCTTCTTCCTCCTCGGCCTCGGCGGCGGCCTCCGCAGCCTCGCCGTTGCCGTTCCCGTTCTCCTGCCCGGCCTGGGTCGCGGCGATCAGCTCCGTCAGCATCCCGGCCAGCGCGTCGACCTGGTGGCGTCGCAGCTCAGTGCCCGAGGCGAGGCGAGGCCGGTCCTGCGAGAGCACGCGCTCGAGCCCGAGCATCAGTGCGTAGCGCCGCTTCCACTCGTACGACGGCTCGCGACCGCCCGCCTCCATCTCGGCGAGCGCGTCGTCGAGCGCGCGGCGCCGCGCCGATCCGGGCGCAAGCGCGACCGCCGGATCCTCGTCCGGGTGGAGGAAGGGCTCCCCGGCCCATGCTTCCGCCTGAAGGGCGGAGGCGGCTAGGCCATCCGGAGCCTCCGGCGCCAGGGTCGGGTGCTCAGTCGTTTCCTGCATGTCTGCAGCACGTCGCCGTGCCGCGAATCTCTGTGAGAGAGCGCGCCCGCGCGGATTGCCTCGGCGGGCGTCGCAAAGGAAGTATAGCCGACGGTCTGGGTGTCGGGCCTAGCCGCCCAGGCCGCCGAACACGGCGAAGGGATTCTGCGGGGCGACCTCCCAGACGACCTCGCCGCCGGGCTCGGCGTCGCCGTGGACGCGCCTCGCAAGGGCGCGGGCTTCCTCCTCGGAGCCGGCGCCGATGATCAGGTAGCGCCAGCGGCGCACGACGTCGAAGCCCTCGCGCTCGAGCTCGTCGGCCAGCTCGTCGGCGTCTTCGTGCGACGGCAGCTCGACCCGCACCTCCCACGGCGCGTGGCCTTGCTCGATCACCTCCTGCTCCCAGGTCTCCTGCGCCGGCTCGCCCGACCAGCGCTCGTCGTCGGGGAGCCAGCGCTCGGCGATGACCTCGGCCTCGATCCCCTCGTCCTCCAGCTCCGCCTCGACGATCTTCCGGGCCTGGTCGGCCTGCGCCGCCGAGTCGACGTAGACGAAGACCGTGTCTTCGTCGTTGGAGACGGCGAGCCGGTGGCCCTGGAGCTCCTTCGCGAGACGCTGCGCCTCGTCCGAGCCGAGGTCGAGGCCGAGCCGGCCGAGCAGCGTGTCGGCGTGGACGGCTTCGCCAAGTTCGATCCGGATTCGCCAGTCGTCGTTCATCGCGTGGGCGCTCCCGCTCCGATCTCGGCGAGGGGGCGCCCGAACATCCTCTCCGAAATGCCCACCTGGTCGAGGTGCTTGGTGATCCCGCCGAGCCAGAAGGGCCAGCCGGCCCCGAGCAGCAGGGCCGTGTCGACATCCTTCGCCTCGGCGACGACGCCCTCTTCGAGCAGGTGGCGGATCTCATCCGCGAGCGCCTCGAGCGCGGTCTCGAGGATCTCGTCGCGGGTGCGCGGCTCGTGCGCGGCGATCGCGACCTCGCCGCTGCCCTCGGCGTAGTTGGCGAGCGTCTGCGAGAGCGGGAAACGGTCGGGGTACGCGTCGTGGAGCGTCTCGAGCACGTGGTTCGCGACACGGGGGCCGACCATCTGCAGGAGCACCGACGGCGCCATCGGCAGGCCGAGCCGCAGGATCGCCTCGTCCGCCTCGTCGGGATCGGTGCCGTGCTCGATCGCGTCGAGGACGACGCTCATCAGCCGCGTGAGGACGCGGTTGACGACGAACGCGGGCGCGTCGGCCACCAGGACCGGGCGCTTGCCGAGCCGCTCGGAAAAGGCCCAGGCGGTGGCGAGCGTCTCGTCGTCGGTGTCGGGCGTGCGCACGAGCTCGACCAGCGGGAGCAGGGCCACCGGGTTGAAGAAGTGGATGCCGACGTCGGCGCCCAGCTCGGCGACGGAGAGGCTGGAGGTGTTCGTCGCCAGGATGCACTCCGGTCTCGTGTGCTCCCGCAGCTCCGCGAACACCCGCTGCTTGACCTCGAGCTCCTCGAAGACCGCTTCGAGGACGAGGTCGCAATCGGCGAAGTCGTCGTAGCTCGTGGAGGTGGAGACGAGCGAGGAGAGGAAGCGCGCCTTGCCCTCCTCGTAGCGGCCCTTCGCGACCTGTTCGGCGAGCGTCTCGTCGATCGTCTCGCGCGCCGAGGCCAGCGCGTCCTCGCTCACGTCGCGCATCGCCACGGGGATCTCGAGCCGCCGCAGGAAGAGCGCGGCGAGCTGGGCGGCCATCAAGCCTGCGCCGACGAGGCCGACCGTTGTGACCGGGCGCGGCTCTGCCTGGGGCTTTCCGGGCGGCCGTTTCGCGCGGCGGTCGACGAGGTCGAAGGCGTACAGCGAGGCCTGCGCCTCCCGGCCCGGGAGCAGCTCGCCGACGGCCTCCTCCTCGGCGGCGTAGCCCTCCTCGAGCGACCAACCGGAGAGCGCGCCTTCGATCAGGTCGAGTGCCTTGTACGGCGCGGGCGCGGCGCCGTGAACCTGTCCGTCGAGCCTTCCGCGCGCCTTCCGCAACACCTCGGTCACGTTGGCGTCACGGTGTCTGACACCGTTTGTGGAGAACTCGAGCGCAAACGCGATCGTTTCGTCCAGGAACTCGGACGGCTCCAGCAGCCGGTCGGCGAAGCCGAGCTCGAACGCCTCCGGCCCCGTCAGCACCCGGTTCTGCCGCAGCGGGTTCGCGACGATGATCTTCACCGCTGTCTCGGCGCCGACGAGGCGCGGGACGAGCTGCGTTCCGCCCCAGGCCGGGACGATGCCGAGGAAGCACTCGGGGCAGGCGAAGTGCCGGACGCCGGTCGAGATCGTGCGCGCCGAGCAGTGGAGCGCGATCTCCACGCCGCCGCCGAGGCAGGCGCCGTTGACGGCGGCGACGGTCGGGAACGGGAGCGCCCGGATCCGGCCGAAGAGCTCGTGTCCCGCGCGGCTCCCTTCGATCGCCAGCTCACGCGTCGCGTTCGGGAACTCCGTGATGTCGGCGCCCGCGGCGAAGACGAACGGCTTGCCGGTCAGCACGAGCGCCGTCCAGTCGCCCTCCTCGAGCCCCGGTAGCAGCCGCTCCAGCGACGCCAGCGCTGCGCGGCCGAAGAACGTCGGCTTCGTGTAATCCTCGCCGTTGTCGATCGTCACGAGCGCGACGCGACCGCCGTCGCGTTCGACCGCCGCGAGCTTGAACTCAGTGTCCGGCAGCGACGTTCTCCCAGATCAGCGCGGCGCCCATGCCCATCCCGACGCAGAGCGCCGTCAGCCCGTAGCGCACGTCCGGCCGCTCGCGGAAGCCGTACGCGAGCTGCGCCAGCAGCCGCACGCCGGTCGCGGCGAGCGGATGGCCGCAGGCGATCGCGCCGCCATACGGGTTGAGGCGTTTGTCGTCAGCATCGACGCCGAGGCCGTCGCACCAGCTGAGCACCTGCACCGCGAAGGGCTCGTTCAGCTCGAAGAGGCCGAGCTCCTCGAGCCGGAGGCCGGCACGCTCGAGCGCCTTTCGCGTCGCCGGCACCGGCCCGAGCCCCATCAGCTCCGGCTCCACGCCCGCGAATGCGTACGAGACGAGACGCATGCGCGGCTCGAGCGAGTGCTCGCGCGCCCCCTCCTCCGAGCAGAGCAGGCAGGCCGTCGCGCCGTCGGTGAGCCCGGCGGAGTTCCCGGCGGTCACCCGGCCGCCGGCGCGGAACGGCGTCGGCAATGTCGCGAGCGCGTCCATGCTCGTGTCCGGCCGGAGGAACTCGTCACGGTCGGCCATCCGCCATCCCTCGTCGGTGAAGACGGACATGGGCACGACGGTCTCGCGCATCACGCCGTTCCCCCAGGCCGCCGCGGCGCGCTGCTGCGACCGCACTGCGAACGCGTCGGCGGCCTCCTTCGTCAGCTGCGGAAAGCGGTCGTGGAGGTTCTCGGCCGTCGCGCCCATCGTGACCGCCGAAGTGTCGACCAGCCGCTCGGCAGCGAAGCGCGGGTTGAAGTCGACGTCGTCGCCCATCGGGTGGTGCCCCATGTGCTCGACCCCGCCCGCGAGCACGACGTCGGCCGCGCCCATCGCGATCTCGCCGGCGCCCGCGGTGACCGCGGTGAGGGCGCCGGCGCACATCCGGTCGACGGCGAAGCCCGGCACCGTCTGCGGCAGGCCGGCCAGCAGCGCGACGTCGCGTCCCAGCGTGAGCCCCTGGTCGCCGACCTGTGCGGTCGCCGCCATGACGACGTCCTCGATCCGCTCGGGCCGCAGCGACGGGTTGCGCCGCAGCAGCTCGCGCACCACCTTTACGCCCATGTCGTCGGCGCGCGTGCGCCAGAAGACGCCTTTCGGGCCTGCCCGCCCGAAGGCTGTGCGGACGCCGTCGACGTAGAAGACCTCGCGCAGCTCCCGCACGCCGGAGACCCTAGTCAATCGTCACACTCCCGCCACATTGGCGTGAGGGACACGTGCGTCGGCCCTCGATACGATCGCCTCGGGGAGGAGGTTGGGTGTGCCTGAAACAGGTGGCCTGCGCGGGCGTCGCGGCGACGAGGACTGGGCGGCCCACCTCGAGCGCGAGGAGGCCCGCTATCGGGACGGCGAGGCGCGGCTCCCGGACACGCGCGACCCCGACACGCGGCAGCGTCAGCTCACGCGGCTCGGCAACGCGGCCGGGGGCGCCGGTCTCGCGCTGCTGATGCTGGGCCGCGCGGCCGAGGCGGACGCCTGGCTCCACCGCGCCGCCGACCGCTATCGCGAGAGCTTTGCCGACGCGCCGCCGGGCAGCTGGGGCCGCCCGATCGGCGCCGTGAAGACGCTCGTCCTCGCCGGCGACTGGGCGGCGGCCGAGGACGCGGCGCGCTGGGCGCTCGAGACCGGCGCACCCGAGGCCGAGAGCCCGATCGGCCGGTATGCAGCGGCGCTCGCGCTGCTCGTGCTCGGCGCGGACGAACAGGCGCGGGTACACGCCGACGCGATCCGCACCCGGGACGACTTCCCCAGCGCCGTCGGCGACGCGCTCGCCTACCTCGCGGCGGAGGACGTCCCCGGCTATACCGAGGCGGCTGAGTCGGTGCTCGAGTCGTTCGCGACGCGCGAGGAGTACCTGGAGGACCTGCCTGTCGCCGACACCGTGCTCGTGCTGCAGGCGCTCGCGCGCCGCCGCGGGATCGAGGTCGAGCTCACCTCACCGCTGCTGCCAAACCCTCCTAGGGCTCGAGCTCGACCGTCGTCGGCGGGTGGAGCACCGTCGTGATCACGATCGGCGGGAGCGACGGATCCTCGGCGTCGCGGGCGTGCTCGACGAGCTCCTGGATCAGCTCCACGGCCTGCTCCGGCGTTATGCGCGCGGTCACCTGGGCCGACCGGAACGCTCCGGTGGCGCCGTGCTCGGCCCAGCCGCGCTGCACCTCGTCGAGCATCGCCGCTCGCAGGTCGCTCGCTGCATCCGCCTTCAGCAGCGCGGGCGCGACCCGCACGGTGCGGGCCACGGCCCGGTACGGCTTCTCGCGGCCCTGCCCGCCCTCGGCCAGCTCGATCAGTCCGGCGCGGAGCAGCATCCGCACGTGGAAGTGGAGGTGCCCGGGATCGACCCCCAGGCGGTTCGCGAGCTCGCGGTTGGTCAGCTGCTCGCCGTCGCCGGCGCCCAGCGCCTCGAGGACGCGCAGGCGCAGCGGATGCCCCAGCGCCTTCAACTGTTCCGGCTTGTCGAGGGTGAGGACGTCCAAAATCGGCTTGGGTTCGGTGGCCGCCATGCGCGGGGTATAACACCGCCCCCCGCGCGGTGTCTAGCGGGGCAAACGCGCGGCGGCGGCCGAATCCGCGACCAGCGTCGTGCGCCCGGTGGCCGAGCGGATCAGGCTCGCGGGCGCCGAGCGGTCCGGCGGACGGGCGAAGGCGCGCTCGACCGCCTCTGCCTTGTCCTCGCCCGTCACGACGAACACGACGGCCGGTGCCGCGGAGAGCACCGGCAGCGTCAGCGTGACACGGTCGACGAGGGGCTCGAGCTTCGCCTCCGCCGGGATCGCGCGACGCTCCCGCTCGTCGAGGCTCGGCTCGTTCGGGAAGAGCGAAGCCGCATGCCCGTCGGGGCCGATCCCGAGCAGCACGAGCTCGAGCGACACCCCGCGCAACAGCTCGTCGTACTCGCGCGCCGCCTCCTCGGCGCCGAGCTCGCCGTTGATGCGCTGCACCTCGCGCGGAATCGCCTCGAGCCGGTCGAGCAGCGTCTCACGCGCGAGCCGGTAATTCGAGCGCTCGTCCTCCGGTGGGACGCAGCGCTCGTCGCCCCACCACACGGACGCCGTGCTCCAGTCGGGCTCGCGCTCGGCGGCAAGCTCGTACGCGCGTCCCGGCGAGCGGCCGCCCGTGAGGGCGATCGCCGCCCCCGAACGGGCGGCCGCGACGAGCTCGTCGGCAACTGCCGACGCCACCTGCTCGGCGTCGTCGCAGACGGTGAGCCCGACTCCGTGGAGCGTCACTGCTCGCCCGCAGCCAACTCGCGCGAGCGCTCCATAGCCGCGTCCTCCGCCGCCTGGCGGCTCCGTCCCTCGGGGGAAACCATGTTTCCCCCGAGTACCCCCTTCTTCCTCCGAGCACGCCGCGACTGCGTCGCGGACTCCGTGAGGGGGAACCTCCCGGTTCCCCCCAACGCCCCCTCCCCGCGGCAATGGAGCGTGGTCACTGCTCGCCGGCTGCCAACTCACGCGAGCGCTCCATAGCCGCCTGAATCGCGTTCAGGAACGCGGCGCGCACGCCTGCCCGCTCGAGCTCGCGGATCGCGCGGATCGTCGTCCCGCCGGGGGAGGTCACCTGCTCACGCAGCTCGACCGGGTGGAGCCCCTCGTCCCGCAGCAGCCGCGCGGTGCCGAGCATGGTCTGCACCACCAGCTGGGTCGACACCTCGCGCGATAGCCCGAGCAGGATCCCGGCCTCGATCATGGCCTCGGCCAGCAAGGCGAAGTACGCCGGGCCGGATCCCGAGACGGCGGTGACCGCGTCCATGTAGCGCTCGGGGACCTCGACGACCCCGCCGAGGTGCGTGAGGGCCTCCTCCGCGAGCCGCAGATGCTCGTCGCCCGCGTGCGCGCCGGCGCAGATCCCGGCGATGCCCTCGTGGACCGTCGCCGGCCGGTTGGGCATCGCGCGAACGACCGGCACGCCGTCGGTGATCTGCCGCTCGATGGCGGAGGTCGGGATCGCGGCGGCGACGGAGAGCACGGTCTGCTCTGGCGTCAGGACGCCGCCGATCTCGCCGAGCAGCGCGTCGAAGTCCTGCGGCTTGACGGCGATCACGACCAGCTTCGCGCCGGCGACCGCTTCGGCGTTCGAGAGCGTGACGTTTACCCCGTGCCGCTCCTCGAGCTCCCGGGCGCGCTGCTCGTCCCGAACGGTCGCGACGATCTCGGACGGCTCGCGCCAACCGCCGCTGAGCAGGCCGTGCAGGAGCGACTCGCCGATCGTCCCGGCGCCCAGGATGGCGACGCGCCGCGCGTCCATGCGCCGAGTCTAGGCGGGATGACGCCACGAGCGACGTCCAGTCAAGCTTGCCGATTCAGGCGGCGCGCGGCAGCGGTACGAGCCCATTCTTGTACGCGTGCAGCAGGTACACGCTCGCGAGGCCGGCCCACTCGCCGTACGGTTCGAGCAGCTCGGCCGTCTCCCACCCCTCGACCCACCGCCCGCGCAGGGCCGAAAGCAGCTTGACCAGCCCGAGGTCGGCGACGAGACCGCGGTCGTACCGGCCGAGCCCTTCGAGGAAGACGACGCCGACCGACCAAGGCCCGAGCCCGCGCTCCCGCAAGAGCCGGTCGGCGCACGCGTCGCCGGGGAGCGAGCGGAGCCGCTCGAGGTCGAGCGAGCGGCAGATGCGGACGAGCGCACCGCCGCGCCGCATGCCGAGCCCGAGCCGGCGTAGCTCCGCAGGCGCGAGGCGGGCGAAGGCGGCGCAATCCGGCGGCGCATGCAGACGGGTGCCCGTCAGCGGCGGCATCAGCGCTCTCACCACCGTCTGCTCGATCGACCGGGCCCGCCGCGCCTGGATCAGCTGTCCGCAGACCGCCCGCAGCAGCGACTGCGCGACCGTCGCAGTTCGCATCGGGCGTAGCCCGCGCACGCGTCGTGTGGCCTCGCCGATGAGCGGGTCGCGCGAGAAGCGGCGGAGGAACTCGCCGTGGTCGTCGTCGAGCGCGAGCACGAAGCGCAGCTCGTCGATCCCGGCTTCGTGCGGCGCGCGCAGCTGGACCGTGCCGTCGGCCTGCTGCCACGCGCGTCCCGCTCCGCCGCTCGCGAGCGCCGCCACGAGGACGCCGTCGACCACCGCGCGGGTCGCGTCGCTGCCTGCCCGGGTGGTGTCGCGAAGGGAGTACGGGCCGCGCGGTCGGGCCGCGGCGGCGATCACCGGGCGCCGAGCGTGTCGGTGCCGGTGGGCTCGGCAGCGAGGTCGTCGGCGCGCGCGAGCACCTCGAGCGCGTCGTCCTCGCGGCCCTCGCGGCGCAGGAACTCGCCCCAGGCGCGGTAGGCCTCGGCGTGGCGCCGGCCGGTGTAGGGGCTCCCGACGCTCGCGGGCACCGGGTTGGCGGCGAAGAGCTCCTCGGCGAGCTCGAACTGCCGCCCGGCCTCCTCGGCGCGGCCCGTCGCCAGCAGGATGTCGCCGCGCAGCAGGTGTGCGCCCGCGAGGTGCAGCGCGTCGTCTGCGACGGCGAGCAGCGCGATGGCCCGCCGCACGTACTCGAGCGCAGTGAGTGGCCGCCCCCGGACGTCGTTCAGCCGCGCGAGCGACCGGTAGAGGCGAACGCGCGCGTACGCGTCGGTGAGCTCGTCGGCCCGCTCGAGCGCGCTGTCGAGGACCGACTGTGCGCGCTCGAGGTCGTCGAGGTCGCTCAGGGCGTCGCTGAGGTAGGTCGTGAACCGGACCCGGGCCGCGAGGTCCTCGGGCGCGTGTTCGGCGATTTCGCCGAGGCAGCGCTCGAACAGCCCTGCCGCGAGGTCAGGGCGGCTCGTCGCCGTGTACGAGCGGCCGAGCGTCGCGAAGACGTCGGGGCGAGCGCTCGGGGAGACCGGCGCGACCTCGAGGCCGGCCTCGAGCCGCTCGATTGCCTCGGCGTGCCGGCCCGCCGCCGCGGAGGCCAGCCCGAGCGCGAGCTTCGCGCGGGAGGCTGCGGCCACGTCACCTGCGGCAAGGGCCTCCTCGTGGAGCTCCCGAAGAGCGGTCTCGGCCCGGTCCGGGTCCCCGTCGAGGCGCAGCCCGAGCTCGGCGTCGGCAATGCGCAGCTCCCGCTCGTCGACGTCGCGGATCTCCGATCCCGTCTCGAGGTAGTCCGCGGAGACGCCGAGCTTCCGCGCCAGCATCCGGAGTGCTTTGACCGAGGGGCGGCGCGCACCGGCCTCGATGCGGGAGATGTACGCGTACGAGACGCCGGGGCTCGCGAGCTCGCGCTGGGACAGCCCGCGTTCGTGCCGCAGGCGCCGCAGACGGTGGCCGATCGTCTCGGCCTGTCCCTCGGGCGAGAGCCCCACCGCGTCCATCTTGACCACCGGTGCGGCGGCCGTCCACCCGCTATCGTCGGCGGCGTGAGCATCGACCCGCGCGTCGACATCGGGCACGTCCATCTGAAGGTGTCCGACATCGACCGCGCGCTGGCGTTCTACCGCGACATCCTCGGCTTCGACGTGATGCAGCGGACGGGCGACCAGGCCGCGTTCATCTCGGCCGGCGGCTACCACCATCACCTCGGGCTGAACACGTGGGACTCGCTCGGCGGCTCGGCGCCTCCGCCGGGCACGACCGGGCTCTACCACGTCGCGATCCGCTACCCGGACCGGGCGCAGCTCGGGGACGCGCTGCAGCGCCTCGCCGACGCGCGCTGGCCGATCGACGGCGCGACCGACCACGGCGTCTCCGAGGCGATCTACCTCCGCGACCCCGACGGGAACGGGATCGAGCTCTACCGAGACCGGCCCGAGGACGAGTGGCCGCGGCCGAGCGAGGGGGACGGCGTTGCGATGGTGAACGCGCCGCTCGACCTGC
>Ga0126312_10003651_pt1 | contig 10393 bp, 11 predicted proteins | sample Plot104A_FD_92537 | JGI IMG/M metagenome (GOLD analysis project Ga0126312, IMG submission 92537) | Serpentine soil microbial communities from UC McLaughlin Reserve, CA, USA - Plot104A | ecosystem: Environmental > Terrestrial > Soil > Grasslands | place: USA: UC McLaughlin Reserve, Lake County...
CGGACGCACGCCCGCGGAGCACGGCGACCTCGATCCCCGCAGCCGTCAGGGCGACGGCAGCGCCTGCGGCCAGCTCCGATCGGACGACGGAGCCCGCGAGCACCAGCCACAGCAGCCACGAGCCCGCGAACGAGATCAGCCACACCCGCGCGGTCGGCATGGGCGGGCGCTACCCCGATCGGGTGCGCGGCAAGCCGGGTTCGGCCCTCAGGGCGCTCAGAAGGCCGTGGAGGGATCGGGCGCCGGATCCATCACCAGCTCGGGGGTCATCGGGAGCCGGCGGATGCGGCGGCCGGTCGCATGGAAGACCGCGTTGGCGATCGCGGCGGCGGTGCCGACCTGCCCGATCTCGCCGACGCCCTTGGCGCCGAGCGGGCCGACCACGTCGTCGCGGACCTCGACGAGCTCGACGCTGACGTCGGGTGCGTCGGCGTTGACCGCCACCAGGTAGTCGGCCAGGTTGGTCGCGGCCCAGCGGCCTTGGCGCGGGTCCATGTGATTGCCCTCGAGCAGCGCCTGCCCCAGGCCCCAGAGCATCCCGCCCATCAGCTGGCTGCGCGCGAGCAGCGGGTTGAGCACGCGCCCGGGCGCGAACGCCCCCAGCAGCCGGCGCACCCTGACCAGGCCGAGCTCCGGGTCGACGGCGACCTCCGCGAACTGGGCGCCGAACGTGAGCAGGCCGTGCGGCGTGTCCAGCGGCGGTGGGCGCCACGACCCCGTCGCCTCGGCGTCGGCCATGTGGTTTCGAGTGAGCAGGCCGGTGTAGGTCTCCTCGGCGCCGGGCCGCTCGGTAGAGGTCATCCGGCCGCCGTGCACGCTGACGGAGTCCGCGCGGATGCCGTGCAGCTGCGACCCCTCGTCGCCGACCGCGAGCTGGACGAGCTGCCGTCGCAGCGCCTCCCCGGCGGCGTGCACGGCCGAGCTGACCATGCCCGCACCGGAGGAGCCGACCGCCGCCGTGCTGTTGGGCATGTCGCTGTCTCCAGCCTGGAAGCGCACCGCCGCAAGCTCGACGCCGAGCGCGTCCGCGGCCACCTGGGTCGCCATCGTCAGCACGCCCGTGCCGAACTCCTGCGTGGCGGTCTGCACCACCGCGCTCCCGTCGGCGTGCATGCGGGCACGCGCCCGCTGCTCGGGCATGAAGAACGCCACGGGGTACGCGGACGCGGCCATGCCCGTGCCGATCAGCCAGTCGCCGTCGCGCGTTCTCCGCGGCGCCGGGTCGCGTCCCTCCCAGCCGAAGCGGCCGGCGCCGAGGCGCAGGCACTCCGGGAAGCCGTCGCTCGACCACGGGTTGCCGTGCGGATCGACGGGCGTGTGGTTGCGCAGCCGCAGCTCGACGGGATCGATCTCGAGCCGGCGCGCGAGCTCGTCCATCGCCATCTCGAGCATCGACACGCCGAGCGCCTCGCCCGGGCCGCGCGTGAAGGTCGGCGTCATCGTGCTGCCGCGGACGAGCCGGTGCACGCCACGGTAGTTGCGGCACGCGTACAGCTGCGAGGAGACGCCGGTGGCGGGCTCGGCCCAGTCGTCGAACGGTGACGTGACCGAGAGCTTGTCGTGCCGGATCGCCGACAGGCGACCCTCTCGCGTGGCCCCCAGGACGATCTGCTGCTCCTGCTCCTCGCGGTGCCCGTTCGAGGCGAACATCTCCGCTCGCGTCAGCATCAGCTTCACCGGCCGCCCGACGTGGCGTGCGGCGATCGCGGTCAGCGTCACGCCCGGCCACACCATCGCCTTCATGCCGAACGAGCCGCCGACGAAGGGGGCCAGCACGCGCACGCGCGACAGCGGCAGCCCGAGCAGGTGCGCGACCGTGAGCTGGGTCGCGCGGACGCCCATCGTCGACTCGTGGATCGTGAGCGTCCCGCCGTCCCAGGCGGCGACCGTCGACGGGGCCTCGAGCGGGTTGTGGTGGTTGGTGGCCATGCGCACGGCGACGTCGACGCGGACGGCGGCCTGCTCGAGCGCCGTGTCGACGTCGCCGCGCTCGACGCGCCCCGGCATCAGGCCGCCGAACAGCCGCTCGGCCTCGTACGCCTGCTCACGCCCCCCGTCGATCGTCACGACCGCCGGCGCGCCCTCGTACTCGACGCGCACCAGCGAGGCCGCATGCCGGGCCTGCTCGAGCGAGTCGGCGACGACGAGCGCCACGGGCTGGCCCGCGTAGCGGACGGCGTCGCCCTGAAGCGGGAAGAAGCTCTGGCCCGGCGCCGCCTGCCCGACCAGCGACGGCAGCAGCCGCGGGGAGCCGGCCAGCTTCGGCACGTCCTCGTGCGTGAGCACGGCCAGCACGCCGGCCGCGCGCAGCGCCTCGCGGGCGTCGACGGCAAGCACCCGCCCGGCGGCGATCACCGCGCCAACGAGCGCGAGGTGGCACATCCCCGGCAGCGCGACCTCGGCCGTGTAGCGGGCGGCGCCGGTGACCTTGGCCTGCCCGTCGACCCTGCGGAGCGGCCTGCCGACCGCCGTCACGCCGCGGCCTCGGACAGGGCACGGACCACGGCCCGGCTCGCGAGCTCGACCTTGAAGGCGTTGTGCCTGCGGACGATCGCCCGCTCCAGCTCGGCGGTCGCGGCGCGGCGGAAGGACGCCGCGTCGGCTGGCGCCCCGACGAGCGTGCGCTCGGCCAGGCGCGCGCGCCACGGCTTCGTCGCCACGCCGCCGAGTGCCAGCCGCGCAGCGGTGACGACGCCGTCGCTGACCTCGAGCGCCGCCGCGACGGAGACGAGCGCGAACTCGTAGGACGCCCGGTCGCGGACCTTGAGATAGACCGACCGGCGGGCGATCGGCGCCGCCGGCACGTCGATGCCGACGATCAGCTCGCCGTGCTCGAGGCTGTGCTCGAGCTCCGGCGTCTCGCCGGGGAGCAGGCACAGGTCGTCGGCGGCGATCGAGCGGTCGCCGAGCGGGCCGACCGTGCGGACCACCGCATCGAACGCAACCAGCGCGACCAGGACGTCGGACGGGTGCGTGGCGATGCAGTGCTCGCTCGTGCCGAGGATGGCGTGGCCGCGGTTGAAGCCGTCGAGCGCCGCGCAGCCGCTGCCCGGCTCGCGCTTGTTGCACGGCGACACGCCGTCGCGGAGGTACGCGCAGCGCGTGCGCTGGCGGAGGTTGCCGCCCAGCGACGCCATGTTGCGCAGCTGTGGGGAGGCTCCGAGCAGCAGCGCGCGGGAGATCGCCGGGTATCGCTCCCGCACCGCGCGGGCGCGGGCTACTTCGCTCATCCGCGCGAGCGCCCCGATCTGGAGGCCGCCGTCGGCCAGCTCCTCGACCGCATACAGCGGCAGGTCGTTGATGTCGACGAGGTGGTCCGGCACGGCGACACCTGCGCGGATGAGGTCCACCTCGGTGGTCCCGCCGGCGAGAAAGGCCCCGCACGGTTCGTGCGCCGCGAGCGCGACCGCCTGCTCGATGGTGCTGGGCCGGCTGTAGCTCAGCGGCCTCACCCGGCGTCCCTGACCTGCCGGATCGCCGCCCTGATGTTGGGGTACGCGGCGCACCGGCAGAGGTTGCCGCTCATGAGCTCCGCGACCGCCTCGTCGCTCGAGGCGCCGCCCTCCTCCAGCAGCTTGACCGCGGACATGATCTGTCCCGGGGTGCAGTAGCCGCACTGGAGCGCGTCGTGCTCGATGAACGCACGCTGCATCGGATGCAGCTCACCGTCACCGGCGAGGCCCTCGATCGTGGTGACCTCGTGGCCCTCGCAGGCGATGGCGAGCGTCAGGCACGCCAGCACGCGGCGGCCGTCGACCCACACGGTGCAGGCGCCGCACGCGCCCTGCTCGCACCCCTTCTTCGTGCCGGTCAGGCCAAGGTGCTCGCGCAGCGCGTCGAGCAGGCTCACCCGCGGCTCGAGCTCCACGGCCCGCCGCTCGCCGTTGACGGTCAGCACGACCGGTGTGCTCCATGGCCCGCGCAGCGCGCCCGTGGCGACATCGATGTCCATGCACGGGATCGTCCGGGTGCGCCGGGCGCCCGCAATCGCCGGCGCCGGTCAGGTGATCGGCGAAGGCGATCAGAGGGCGCTTGACACGTCGGGCCGATCGCCCGTACGGGGTTCGTTGTTGAGAGCCGGGACCACGGGCGGGACGGTGCATCCAGCGATGAGCACCGTCGAAGGGAGCACACCATGATCGAGGCGGCCCCCCTGTCCCGCATCCGCCGGATCGTCGGCCCGAAGCCGGCGGATCTCTATGACGCCTGGCTGTTCGCAGCCGCCGACGCGACCCTGGCGCTCGCCGCCTGGCGCTCGGCGATGCGACGCGACCGGGGCGACGCCTACGCGACCTACGTCGCCGCCCTCGACCGCGAGGAGCAGGCAGCCGTGTGCTTCGGCCAGCGGGTCTGCGGCGCCTCATGACCTTGGCCGACCTGAAGGACCTGGTCAGCGGTGCGAGGGTGGCCCTGCGCGAGGCCCACGAGGCATACCGGCGCCATGGCGCCGTCGAGCGGCCGCGCGAGACCACCCGCCGTACGCGCGACCGTGCGCGCCCCTCCGGCCGCCGCGACGACCCGGACGTCGTGCTCGACATCCCGCACGTGCACGTCGACGAGATCGACCTCCAGCTCGACGAGCTCAAGGCGCGCGTCGCACTCGAGGCGCACGTGCTCGACCTCCTGCGCCTGGACGTCGGGGTGGACGCCGAGCTGCGCGGCGTCGCGCTCAAGATCGCCGGCGTCGACGCGGAGGCGCAGCTCAAGGTGCGTCTCGAGAACCTGACCATGATCCTCCGCCGCGTGATGGACACCATCGACGCGAACCCCCAGATCCTGCTGAACCTCGCGGACCAGCTCGGCGAGGTGGGCTCGCGCGCCGTCGGCGCGGTCGGCGAAGCGGGCTCGGAGGCGGTCGGCCGGACCGCCCCGAAGCTCGCGCGCGCGGCGGGCCGCTCGAACGGCCGGCCGGACGCGGAGATCAGTGCCCGCTCTCAGCGGCGGGCGACGCACCGGCGACGTGACGGCGCCGGCCGGTCGGCGCGATCCGCTTAGAGCCGGCGAGCCGGACCCGCACCGGCGACCGGAAGCGGCCGAAGCCGGTCCCCGAGCGCCCAGCCGCCGAAGCACAGCGTGCCGACGAGGCCCGTGGCGGAGAGCAGGATCCCTGCGGCCGCGGCGAGCGCGACGCCGTTGGAGCCGAGGATCACCACGACGGCCACCGCTCCGACGCTCGGACCGAGCGGCAGCTGGCTGAGCGTCACGAGCGCGATCAGGACGGCGATCGCGTCGAAGACGGAGGCGTCGACGCCAATGGCGCGGAGAGCCAGCCAATTGCGCGCGATCTGCGCGAACACCGCGATCAGGACGAGCCCGAGGATGCGGGCGCGGCCGTCGAGGCTGCGCAGGATCGCCAGACCGCTCCACAACCCGGTCGTGTGACGTCGCGAGAAGGCGCTCAGGCCCCCGACCGCCGCGATCGACAGAGCGAAACAGAGCACGGCCGACCACCACGGAAGGCCGAGCGGCCCCAGCAGGGTGAACGACGTCAGTGCCGCGAGCGAGACCTCGATCGCGACGATCGGGACCTCTGCGGCCAGCAGCGCGCCGACGCGCGGACACTGCGACGGCGCCGATCGCCGCAGCGCCGCGATCCGCGCGGCCACTCCGAGCTGGCCGTTGACGATGCTCCCCAGGCCGCCGATGCCCGAGGCGCGGAACACGCCGCGCCGCGGGACGGTCGAGCCCGCGGCCTGCACGCAGCGATGCCAGGCCTCGCTGCGCGCGACCAGCGCCGCGAGCTGCAGCAGCACCGCCACCCCGAGGATCCAGAGCGGGGACGAGTCGAGCGCGTCCGCGAAGACGTCGCGCCGGGCCAGCACGACGGCCGCGAGGACGCCGAGCGCCGCGACGGGCAGCGCGATCCCGAGGGTCCGTCGCCACGCCGGCGGGAGCCTGACCGCCCGCGCGAGCTGAGCAGCACTCATGGAAGGCGGGTCTCGCCGGCCCTGCGGCTGCTGGAGATCCACGACCGCTCCGGTCAATGGCGCTTCGAGGCCAGATGCCGCCGCGACCCGCCGACGTCAGGAGGACTCCGGAGTCCCAGCCTACCGCTCGGCGGCGCCGGCGCGCACTGGCCGATAGGCGCGAACCTCAGGTCACGGGCCGTACGTGGAGCACGGCCTCGGGCCGCACGGCGACCGCCCGGCCGTCCGCGGCCTGGATCACGGCGAAGCTGTGCACACGTCGGCTGGCGACCTCGTGCAGCTTGTCGATCACCTCTTGGAGCTCTCCCTCGACTTCCAGGGAGCGACCATCGACGAACGTGATCGAGCATGCGGCCATGCCGACACGCTACCTGCCGACGCGCGGAAAGCGGGCGAGCCTCGCGCCGGCTGGTCGCCGATCCGCGGGCGCGACGCTCCGGAGCACTAGCGACCGGTCGGGCGGTGCGCCGCCCCGCGCGTGTGCGCGCGACGGCCCCGCCCTGATGCGCCGCTCGCGGCCTGGTGGCCCGTGGCGTCTGCGCGATGGATCAAGCGCCGGAGTGCATCGTCGGCCGGCCCGGGCTCGTCCCGCGGCGTCAGCGACTTCGGGTGGACGGTTCGGAACACGGGGCCCGTAGCGGTCTCTTCGACGGCGACTTCGACCTTCACGAGGCTGGCGACGTGGGCGACCACTCCGTCCATCGCGCCGCCCTCCGAGGCCACGGTGACGAGCTGCCCGTTCCGGAAGGTCTTCAGCATTGACCGAACCCTACTCCGACCGCCACACGGGCCGTGTTCGCGGCGCCGCTGGGGTCATCGCATGGAGGCGATGAGGCCGTCGGCGACGCGGCGCACGGTGTCGCTGCCGATCGCGAAGCCGATGCCGGGCGCCTGGCTGCCGCCGAGCTCGGGATCGAGCGCGGCGAGCGTCGGGATGCCGATCACGCGCCCGGACAGGTCGACCAGCGCTCCGCCCGAGTTGCCGGGGTTGATCTCGGCGCTCGTCTGGATCGCGTTGGTGAGCGTCACGCCGTTGCCCTCGGGCACGCTGCGGTTGACCGACGAGACGATGCCCTGCGTCACGCTCGACTGCAGGCCGAGCGGGTTGCCGATCGCGAAGACGATGCCGCCCGAGTGCACGCCGGCCGAATCGCCGAACGTCGCGGGGCCCGGGGTCGAGCTGCTCAGCCGGATCACGGCGAGGTCGTGCCTCGGGTCCGTCCCGACGAGCGTCGCGCGCTCGCGCCTGCCGTCCGGCAGGGTCACGAGGAACTGCCGCGCGTCGGCCGCGACATGGGCGTTGGTGACGATGTCACCTTTCCCGTCGTAGACCACGCCCGAGCCGAGCCCGCGCCTCGTCTGGATCTGGACGACCTGCGGAGAGACCTGCCGTACGACGTCGAGGAACTGCTGCTGGATGGCCGCCGCCGCGTCCGGCTCCGGCTCCGCGGTCGGCGCCGGCGAGTCGCCGCCGCATCCCGCGACGACGGCGAGCAGGGGCACGGTGGCGGCGAGCAGCCGCCTGCGCGCGAGGCGGGCGTTGACGCTCACGTGGTCGATGGGCATGCGGCACCAGTGTGGGGCCTGCGGCGGCTCCGTCTGATCGGGTCCGGCGCTCGTGCGATCCGCCCGCCTGATCGGCAGGCACGGGCGCGATCATGGCGCGGGCGGCCGCGGAGCGGCCATCACGGGGCGGCGCGGATCCGGACCCGAGGGCGAGCGTTGTTGACGTAGCCCTTCGGGTTCCACAGCGCCGCCTCGTCCTCGGGCTGCGTCGCCGCCGAGGAGTCCCAGGCGCGCACGAGGATCTCGTGCTCCCCCGGCGCGAGGTCGACCGTGATCCGCCACTGCCGCCAGGCCCACGTGCCGAGGTCCTCGAGTAGCTCGGCCGGCGACCACGACGCGCCGCCGTCGAGCGAGACGTCGACCCGCGAGACGTGTCGTTCCCCGCCGGCGAACGCATAGCCGCGCACCTCGACCAGTCCGGCCGCGAGCGTCTCTCCATCGGCCGGAGCCAAGACGTCGGCGTTGAGCGCGACCAGGCCGAGCGGCATCCCCGCTCCCGGGCCCGGCGTCCCGTCCTCGGGGAGCAGCCGGTAGGCGACACGCTGGAAGTACCCGTCCCACGGCGCCGTGCGCAGCTCGATCCGGTCGAGCCACTTGACGCTGCGCGCCCCGATGTACCCGGGCACCACCACTCGCAGCGGCGCGCCGTGGACCGGCGGGAGCGGCTCTCCGTTCATGGCCCACGCGAGCAGCACCTCCGGGCGGCACGCCTTGTCGAGCGGGATCGAGCCGCCGAAGCGCTGGACCGGGTCGGCCTCCGGGCAGACGTCGGCGCCCTCGAAGCCCGCGTGCATCGCGCCCGGCAGCGGTCCGGCGAGCGCGAGCACGTCGGCGAGCGCGACGCCGGTCCACGTCGCCGTACCGGTCGCGCCCGGACCCCACGGCGCCTCGCCCGGGATGTCACGGACGGCCATCAAGCCCGCGCGCCGGTTGCCGGCGCACTGCAAGGTCGCCGTCTCGGTGCGCTCCCGGAACGCCTCGCGCAGTGTCGTCAGCGAGAGGTCCAGCTCGCGCTCGACCAGCCCGTGCACGCGCAGCCGCCAGGCGGCCGGCTCGACCGCCGGCACGGCGCCATGACCGCGCACGTAGAAGGCGTCCACCGCGGTCAACGGAGCCTCGGCGAGGGCGGCGCGGCCCGTCTCGGCGTTGAAAGGCTCGTGCTCGTGCACGATCAGATCCGCGCGCTTTCCGTAGCGACCCCTGCTCATTCCGACCCCGACCTTACGGATGTGGCAGCCCATACCGCGCGCGACCGCCGCGTGCGAACGCCCCCGCCACCTACCGGCGGCGAGGGCGTTCGCGTCGTCGCGATGTCGCCGGGGCTACTCGTACTGCAGCGCCTCGAGCACGTTCAGGCGGGATGCGCGCCTGGCGGGGAGCGCGGCAGCCACGATGCCGGCGCCGATGGCCAGCAGCGTGAACACCGCCAGTGTCTGGACCGGGATCGTGAGCGGCAGCCCGTCCATCGACACGGCCTGCGTCACGAGCGCGGAGAGGAACACCCCGAGCCCGAGTCCGAAGGTCGTGCCGATCAACGCGGTGATGATGCTCTCGTGGCGGATCATGCGGCGCGCTTGGCGGCGCGTCATGCCGATCGTCCGGAGCATCCCGATCTCACGCGTGCGCTCGAACACGGAGAGCACCATCGTGTTGACCATCCCGAACAGGCTCACGACGACCGAGAACCCCAGCAGCACGTAGAGCATGCCCATGACGATGGCCATGTCCTTGGTGGCGTCCTTCGGGTACGCGGTGCCGGTGTGGTACTTGGCGTCGCCATAGCCCTTCGCCGCCGCCTTGATCGAGGCCGCCGATCCGGCGTCAGCGTCGAGGAACGTGAAGCTGTTCTTCCGCTGGGCGAACGCCGAGTCGAACGCCTTCTGCGTGACGACGACGTCGTCCAGCATCGGGCTCGCCTCGGGCGGGTCGTAGATGCCGCGCACGACGACCGTGTGGCTGTCGCCCTTCGGCGTCTTGATCGACACGTCGCTGCCGACCTTCAGGTGCTTGTCCTTGGCGTACGTCTTCGTGACCAGAGCGCCGTCGGCACCGAGCTGATCGAGGGTGCTGCTGCTCCCCGTCGTCCAGTAGAACGAGTAGAAGCGCTCGATCGTCGCGGGGTCGATCCCGCTGACCTTCGTCTGCTTGCCCTGCACGACGGCCTCGTCGTCCCCAGAGAGCGCACCAGATCCTGCTTCGAAGAGCTCCTGGTCATCCCGACCACGTCGTGGCCCCGAGCCACGAGCTGGGGGACGAGCACCCGGCCGAGGGCGCCGGTGGCGCCGGCTACGAAGATCTTCATGATCGCTTCCTTTCGTCTCGTTCTGCATAAGAGACGAGACGGCGCGGGCGCCTGTGACAGTCGGCGTCGACGAACTCCACGAGCGCGCGGCGGGCGCGCGGTCGCCGCCCTTGGGGCGGCCGCGCTCAGTACGCCCGGGCGACGATCGCCACCAGCCCGTCGGCGTCGCGGTCGCTTGTCAGCGTGCCGTCGAGCTGATGCAGGCAGCGGACGGTGATGCCGTGCCGGCCCAGCTCGCGCTCGCCGTCGGTACCGATCGCGCTCCAAGGCAGCGAGGCCAGGCCGCTGGCACCCTGATCGATCGCATCGCCGAGCGACTCGACCGCGACGAGGCGGTCGTCCATCAGACGGCGGGCGTCGGCGAGCAGCACGGCCTGCTCGCCGGCCAGCGCGTCGGCGATCCGCTGGGCGGCGCCGTCGATCGGGATGGGCTCTCTGGTCTCGCGCGCGCGGCTCACGAGCGTCACGTGGCCGGAGGCCAGATCGCGAGGACCCAACTCGACGCGCAGCGGGGCGCCCTTGAGCTCCCAGTCGATCGCGCGCCGACCGAACGGCTGCTCGACGCGGTCGTCGAGGCGGACGCGGACGTCCCGCGCGA
>Ga0126312_10003654_pt1 | contig 10386 bp, 13 predicted proteins | sample Plot104A_FD_92537 | JGI IMG/M metagenome (GOLD analysis project Ga0126312, IMG submission 92537) | Serpentine soil microbial communities from UC McLaughlin Reserve, CA, USA - Plot104A | ecosystem: Environmental > Terrestrial > Soil > Grasslands | place: USA: UC McLaughlin Reserve, Lake County...
CCGTTTCTTTGGGCCGCTCTCGTCGTGACGACGATCTTCGTCTTCTTCGCGATCCTGTTCACCGAGCGCTACCCGCGCAGCCTCTTCGGCTTCAACCTCGGCGTGCTGCGCTGGACGTGGCGCGTCGCCTGGTACGGCTACGGCGGGCTCGGGACCGATCGCGACCCGCCCTTCACGCTGCAGGACGTCGACTACCCCGCTCGGCTCGAGATCCCGTATCCCGAGCGGCTTTCTCGTGGGCTCGTGCTCGTCAAGTGGTGGCTGCTAGCACTCCCGCACTACCTTGTGATCGGCTTTCTTCCTCGGCGGCGGTTGGTGGTGGTTCTACGAGTGGCGCGGCCCCGGGCTGATCGTGCTGCTGGTCTTCTTCGCGGCAGTCGTCCTGCTCGTACGGCGGCGCTACCCGCGTGACCTCTACGAGCTCGTCCTGAGGATGGACCGCAGGGTCGTGCGGGTCGCGGCGTACGCTCTGCTGATGCGAGACGAGTACCCGCCGTTCCGCCTCGGACGCTGATCGTCCTCGTCGTCAACGCTGGTTCGACGAGCCTCAAGCGCCATCTGGTCGAGCACGGGATCGGCCGCCCCGTGGACGAGTTCGCCGCGGCCGAGGCAGTCGGCCACCGCGTCGTCCACGGCGGCTCGCGATTCGTGGAGCCCGCACTGGTCGACGACGGAGTGCTGGCTGCGATCGAGGAGCTGAAGCCGCTTGCGCCTCTTCACAACGAGCCGGCGCTAAAGGCGATCCGGGCTGCCCAGGCGGCGCAGCTGGCGGTGCCTCACGTCGCCGTCTTCGACACCGCCTTCCACTCCACGATCCCCGAGGAGGCCGGGACGTACGCGATTCCGGCCGGCTGGCGCGCGGAGTGGGGGATCCGCCGCTACGGCTTCCACGGGATCGCCGTGCAGTCGGTGAGCGCCCAGATCAAGGCCGAGCGTCTCGTCGTCTGCCATCTCGGCGGCGGGTGCTCGGTTACGGCGCTGCTTCGCGGCCGTTCGGTCGACACGACAATGGGCTTCAGTCCCCTCGAGGGGGTGCCGATGGCGACGCGCTCCGGCTCGGTCGATCCGGGTGCCCTTCTCTATCTCCTGCGCGAGCACGGCCTCACCGTGGAGGAGCTCGACCACGCGCTCGAGCATGAGTCCGGGCTCGCAGCGATGGGCGGGCTCGAGGAGCAGCTCGGCTTCGCCGTCTACACGTATCGCATCGCCGGCGCCGTCGCGCAGATGGCGATGGCCCTCCGCGGCCTTGACATCCTCGCGTTCTCCGGCGGGGTTGGGGAGAACCGCCCCGACGTCCGCGGGGCGATCGCCGACCGCCTCCGCTTTCTCGGGGAGTTCAGCGTGGAGGTCGTCCCCGCCCGCGAGGAGCTCGTGATCGCCGAGGCGGTCGAGCTGGTTCTGGGCGGCCAGTAGTTCCCCGAACAGGGAATCGGGCCAGACGCCGATGCTGGACCGCGGGGCGGGAGCAGGCTCTACATGAGGCCAAGAGAAGGAGTGACCGCGATGGATGTCAGCACCGAAACGTTTCAGCGCGAGGTGGTCGACCGCTCGCACGAGCTGCCGGTCGTAGTCGACTTCTGGGCCGCCTGGTGCGGCCCCTGCCGGATGCTCGGCCCCGTGCTCGAGAGCGAGGTTGCGGCGCGCGAAGGGCAGGTCGTCCTCGCCAAAGTCGACGTCGACGCCAACGAGGAGCTCGCCGTTCGTTACCGCGTGCAGGGGATCCCCGCCGTCAAGGCATTCCGACACGGGCACGTGGTCGACGAGTTCGTCGGGGCGCTGCCGCCCAAACTCGTCGGCCACTTCCTCGACCGGCTGACGCGGCCATCGGAGGCGGGGCGGCTCATCGAAGAGCTCCGGATCGAAGGCGAATGGCTCGACGTCGTCGCCTTGATCGACATCGGCGACCTCGAGCAGGCGTTCGAGCGGCTCCTCGAGCGGCTGGAGGACGCCGACCAGAACGAGCGCGAGCGCATCCGCAGGCTGGCAGTCGCGCTTTTCGCCGAGCTCGGGACCGAAGACCCGCTCGCTCGTCGCTACCGCCGGCGTTTGGCGGCCGCCCTCTACTGAGCGCGGCCGGTTTGCCCGGACACCGCTCCGTGGTTTCCCGCGACGGCGGATCGGCAGGGCCGCCGATGACGTGCGCGCGTCCTGAGGAGACGATCCGGGCGACCGACTAAGGAGGCTCTCATGAGCATCGCCAAGGACTTCCGTTTCCCCGTCTCCGTCCGCTGGCAGGGCCAGCAGCTCGTCCGGGTGGAAGCGCCCGACCTCGACGAGATCGACGTCGCGGTGCCGCCCGAGTTCCGCGGCCCGGGCGGGCATTGGAGCCCCGAGCAACTGCTAGTGGCGTCCGCCGCGAGCTGTTTCGCCGTCACGTTCGCGGCGGTTGCGGGGCGAGGTGGAATTCCTATCCATGCCCTGACCGTCACGGGAATGGGCCACATCGGCCGCCGCGACGACGGCGGAACGGGCTTCGTCGCCGTCGAGCTGACACCACGGATCCAGACCGAGCCCGAGTTCGTCGAGGCGGCGCGGCGCGTGGCCCGCGCGGTCCCAAGCGCTTGCGTCGTCACGGGCGCACTCGACGTCCCGGTGCACGTGGTCCCGATCGTCAGTGCTCTCGAGCCAGCGCTCCTTTAGTCCGCGACAGACCCGTCCGCCGATCCGCGAAAGACCGCAGCGGATCGGCGGTTCGGCCCCGATGGCGCCGGCGCCGAGGCGTCCCAGACTCTGCTCATGGTTCAAAGCGAGAAAGGAGTCGCAATGAAGAGGAAGCTCTTCGAATATGGAGGCATCGCAGCAAGCATCATCCTCATCGCCTTCGGAGCCGGCTCGATCGGCCTGGGTGCGTGGGGCTTCAACGAAGTTCGCGACAACCTCGCCCGGGAGAACATCGTCGGCACGCCCGACTCGACCATCCCAGGGCAGAAGGTCGACACTGGTTCCGAGGCGAGGGAATTCGCCGCCGTCATGCGCAAGCACGCGCTCGAGGCGACCGAGGGCAAGACCTATGCGGAGATGGGCCGGTTCCTGGATCCGCAGGGCAACGACACCTCGGACGAAGCCAAAGCGGCGAAGGACCCGACGACGGGTCAGCCGGTCGAGAACGGGCTCCGGAACCTCTGGGTCACCGAGACCGCTCTCACCACCGCTCTGAACATGGCGTACATGGGCGAGCGGCTGGCGGTCTTCGGGATCGTGATGGGTATCGCGCTCCTCCTCACCGGCATCGGGTTCCTGGTGCTGACGATCGGTGGTGCGCTTCGGCGAGCCGAAGCGGCAGCTACCGAGAAGGCTGCGCCGAAGCCGATCACGGCCACCGGTTGAGCGGCGACTCCGCTCGCGACGAGAGGGCGCCTCCGGGCCGCCCTCTTTCGTTTCTAGAGTGAACCGGTGACCGTCGCCGCCGTGTTCTTCGCCGCGCTGGTGACGGCTCTCGCGACGGGCCTGGGCGCGCTTCCGCTGCTCCTCGGACGGCGGATCGAGGGCTGGCTCGGGCTCGGGACGGCGGTCGCGGCGGGCTTCATGGCCGGCGCCAGCGTGGGGCTCTTCTGGGAAGGGACCGGTTCGAATGTCGGCAGGACCGTGCTCGGAGCGGTGCTGGGCGCCGCCTTCATCATCGCGACGCGGGGCGCGCTCGGACATCACCGGCACCTCGAGTTCGGCGCGCTGCGCGGCGCGGACGCGCTCGGCGCGCTGATGATCGTGTGCGTGATGACGCTCCACTCGTTCACGGAGGGAATCGGCGTCGGCGTCTCGTTCGGCGACGGCGCAGCACTAGGAGCGCTAATCGCAACGGCGATCGCCGTGCACAACATTCCCGAAGGCCTGGCGATCAGCCTCGTTCTCGTCCCGCGCGGGATCTCGGTGAGGCGGGCGGCGGCGTGGAGCGTGTTCTCGAGCCTGCCGCAACCGCTGATGGCGGTACCCGCCTTTCTCCTGGTCGAGTGGTTCGAGCCGGTCTTGCCGGCGGGGCTCGGGTTCGCCGGCGGGGCGATGATCTGGATGGTCGGCGCGCAGCTCGTGCCCGACGCGCTGCGCACGGCCTCGCCTGCTTCCGTGGCGGGAGCGCTCGGCGCAGCCGCCGTAGCGATGATAGGGCTGCAGCTCGTCCTACTAGGCTGACGCAGGCGTGCCCGCGAGGGCGAGCAGTCGATCGTGGAGCTCGAGCAGCGCAGCGTGCTGGGCGACCGGCGCGATCCAGATCGGACGCCCGTCCCGGCGGCCGAGAACGACTGACGTGCGACCGCTGAGCCGGTCACCTGTCCCGCGCCCGACCGAGACGCCGATCACGTCGGCATAGGCGATCTCGAGCGAGCGCCCGCCCTCGAGGCGGAGCGAGCGCGGTCCGAGCTCGAGCCGGCCGGAATCGGTCGACCCCTCGGAATCCCTCCAGCTGACCGCGTAGCTCGCACTCATACCGAGAACTGTCGGCGAGGACGGTTGGACCCGCCATCCGAACGCGCACCGATTCGGCTGCGGCAAACCCGCAGCCGGCTCTACTCGGCCTGGTCGAGCATGCCGCGCTCGAGCGCGTAGCGCACCAGCTCGGCGCGGGTCGAAATCCGCAGCTTCTGCATGATGTGTGCCCGGTGCGTCTCGACTGTGCGCACCGAGAGGTAGAGCTCGCTGGCGATTTCCTGGTTTGTATGACCCAACGCGAGCAGCCGCAGGATCTCCTGTTCGCGCTCCGAGAGCGGATCTCCCTCCGCGCGCTCCCGCTCCTCGGCTTCTGCTGCGACCAGCCTTGCGCCGAGGGCGGGGTGGACGTAGCGCCGGCCACCTGCGACCTCGCGGACTGCCGCCACCACCTCGGCATCGACAGCTTCCTTGAGAACGTAACCGCTCGCCCCGGCCCCGAAAGCCTGCCGGACGTAGGCGGGATCGTCCTGCATCGAGAGTACGAGCACTTTCGTCTCCGGAGCCTCCTTGAGGAGGTCTGGGATCGCCTCGATCCCGCTGCGTCCCGGCATCACGACGTCGAGGAGGATCACGTCCGGCTTCTGCGCGCGCGCTTCGAAGACAGCCTGGCGGGCATCCGCCGCCTCGGCCACGACCTCGATGTCGTCCTCGGCTTCGAGCACGAGTCGCAAACCCGAACGGACAACGGCGTGATCGTCGACGATCACGGTTCGAATGCTCATCTCAGCGGCACCTCCACCGCGACGGTTGTCCCTTGCTCAGGACTCGACTCGACCGACAGCCGTCCGTCGACGAGCGCGATTCGCTCGCGCATCCCAAGCAGGCCCAAGCCGTCGTCGTGGCCTGCGTCCGGCTCGAACCCGCGCCCGTCGTCTTCGATCACGGCCACCACTCCGTCGCCCTTCCGGGTGACGACGACGCTGACCGTTCGGGCGTTCGCGTGCTTGACCACGTTCGTCAGCGCCTCCTGCACGATCCGGTAGAGCGCTGTCTCGACGTCGTCGCCGAGCCGGGACTTGCCGAGCGCGGCCTCGATGTGCACCTCGATCCCCGTCTGCTCCGCGAAGGTCTCGGCCAGCCGTTCGATCGCCGCGACAAGCCCGAAGTCGTCGAGCGCCTTCGGGCGCAACTCGACCGCGAGTCGGCGTACGTCGTGCAGCGTCGAGACGACGAGCTCGCGGAGCGCCAGGACCGACCCACGGATCTCATCTTCGCTCTTCGCCTCGTCGAGCCCCTTAAGGCCGAGCAGGATCGAGGTGAGTGCCTGGCCGGTCTCGTCATGGAGCTCGCGCGCGAGCCGCTGTCGCTCGAGCTCCTGCCCTGCGACGACACGCCGGAGCGCGTCCCTCGCGACCCGCTCTGAGAGATCGATTGCGACGGCGGCCCGTTCGGCGAACGCCTCTGCGATCCGGAGGTCCTGGTCCGTGAATCTCGGGTCCTGCTGCTGTTTGTCCTGCGCGACGACCACCCCGATCGCGCGGTCGCGAACGATGAGCGGGACGTACAGACCTGTGCGCGCACCCAGGTACCGCGCGGCCTGCTGCTCCACCTCGGGGTCGTCGATGATCGAGTCCACCCGCTCGCTCCGGCGCCGTTCGAGAACCCGAGCAGTCTTGGACTTCGTCGGATCGAGTTTCATCCCGACGTACCGGTCGGCGTCGTCGCCCGCCACCGTCTCGACCAGCGTCTCGCCGTCAGGCCGCGGCCTGGCGATGAAGACGAGCCGCGCGTCGATCAGCTCCCGCAGGCGTGTCACCACGAGCTCGAGCAGCCGAGGGAGCTCGATCTCGGTCGCCAAGGCGTTGCCGACCTCGGCGAGCGATTGAAGCTGCTCGCCCCAGCGGGTCGCCGATTCATAGAGACGAGCATTCTCGATTGCCACCGCAGCCTGGGCCGCCAGCAGCTGGACAAGCTCTTGATCTTCCTCTGTGAACTCGTCGCCCGCCGCCTTCTCGGTGAGGTAGAGGTTGCCGTAGGCAACGCTGCGCAGGAGGATTGGGACGCCGAGGAAGGTCTTCATCAGCGGGTGATTGGGCGGGAAGCCGACCGAGCGCGGATCGGCTCCGAGTTCCCCAAGCCGCAGCGGTTGAGCGTCGCGGATCAGCACTCCGAGAATTCCCCGACCGCGCGGAAGATCGCTGATCCGCGCGATCGTCTCCTCGTCGAGCCCCGTGGTGACGAAGTTCTCGAGCCCGGTCCCACTCTGGTCGATGACGCCGAGGGCGGCGTACTGGGCGCCGGTCAGCTCGGCGGCGGATTCCACGATCCGCTGCAGGACGGCCTCGATCGAAAGCTCCGAGGTGACGGCGATTGCGGCGTCTAGAACCGCACGCAACCGCTCCTGGTCGGTCTGCCGCATCGCTGGCGGATCGTACGCGGCTCCGATCATCCTCTGTTCGAGGGAGGGCATCGTGAGGATCATGCGCCGATCATTCAGTGACTGATTTGCTGCGGCGGCAAGGAGGGACCTTCTAGTGACAAGCTCGGCGTCGGCCGCCGACGATCCGGCGGCGCTCTCCTGTGTCGAGATCGCTCTCGCGTTCACCGACGCCGTCAACCGCGGCGAGATCGCCGCAGTTCTCGCGTTCGTCACCGAGGACGTGCAGTGAAAGCGACACTCTTCTTTGCATACACCTGCGTCGCAGCGGTCGCGCTGCTCGCTCTCCCCGAACCGGTCTCTCCGGCGAACGGCTTCCACCTGCTCGACGACATGGCGAGGCTACGGCTGGCCAGGGCACTCGGCGCCAACGCGTCGTCGTGGCCCAGCCGTGCCCCGGGCTCGGCCACCGGGCGTACGCGTGTGAGCGTTTCGCGTCGACTCTGGCCTGGGCATGCTGGCCGTCGCGGCACAACGTCCTGCGGCCGCGCTCGAGCCACGACGAGTCCCCGCGATGAAGCCGGCGCGGTTCCGCGCCTTGCTCGCCGAGCTGCTCGCAGACGAGTCGCTCGCTCAGCCCTCCGGCTGAGGGAACGACCGTCGTTCGACTGTTGTGTGTTGAATCGCTGCGGCGTAATCTCGTTGGCATGAGCTTCGTCTCCCGCGGCTTTCGCGGACGGCGGCGCGAGTCGGATGCAGATCCGGCCCGCGTCCCGCCCGGCCAGTACACGACGGACGATTTCCCGGTGCTCTCGGCCGGCCCGACGCCGCACACGCCGCTTCCCGAGTGGACGTTCTCGATCGTGCAGGGCGACGAGAAGAAGACCTGGACGTGGGACGAGTTTCGCGCCCTCCCGAGCGAGACCGTCACGGTCGACATCCACTGCGTCACCCGCTGGTCGAAGCTGGATACGACCTGGGAGGGCGTCTCCGTCGACACGCTGCTCGAGGAGGCCGACTCCGAGGCTCCGTACATCCTCGCCTTCTGCGACGGCGGATACACGACGAACCTGCCGGCAGAGGACGTGACGGGTGGGAAAGCCTGGGTCGCCTTCGGCTATGGCGGCGAGGCACTCGATCCGGAGCACGGCGGCCCAGCGCGCCTGCTCGTCCCACATCTCTACTTCTGGAAGAGCGCGAAGTGGCTGCGCGGGCTCGTGCTCCGGGAGGAGGACGAGCCGGGCTTCTGGGAGACCTACGGCTACCACATGTACGGTGACCCGTGGCGCGAGCAGCGGTACTCGGGCGACTGACCTGGCAGGTTGCGGGCGTCGAGCAGGTCGTCGACGAGACGCCGGGCGTACGCACGATCGTGCTCGACGTCCCCGACTGGCCCGGCCATCGAGCCGGTCAGCATCTCGACATCCGCCTGACCGCAGAGGACGGCTACCGCGCGGAGCGGGAGTACTCGATCGCCTCGGCGCCGGACGAGCCCGTCGCGATCACCGTGGAGCGACTCGACGACGGGGAGGTCTCGCCGTACCTGACGGAGGAGCTGAGGCCCGGCGACGGGCTCGAGCTCCGCGGACCGATCGGGGGCTACTTCGTGTGGGATCCCGAGGACGGCGGCCCGCTGCTCCTCGTCGCCGGCGGCTCCGGCGTCGTTCCGCTGCGGGCGATGCTGCGTCACCGGCAGCGCAGCGGCAGTGACGCGCCGGTACGCCTGCTCTACTCCTCGCGCACACTCGGCGACGTGATCTACCGCCGCGAGCTCGACCAGGCCGCCGACGGCGTCGAAGTCGTCCACACGCTGACGCGAGAGCAGCCGCCGGGCTGGACCGGACCTGCCCGTCGCGTCGACGCAGAGCTGCTCGGCGAGGTCGCGTGGCCGACCGAGGACGGCGCGCTCGCGTTCGTGTGCGGGCCGACGAGCTTCGTCGAGACTGTCGCCGCCGGCCTCGTCGAGCTCGGCTACCCGCCGGCCCGCGTGAAGACGGAGCGATTCGGAGCGACGGGACGCTGATGCACGCCCTCGACGGAAACGCGATCGGCGGCCTGTTGCTCGAGGTCTTCGGTGCCGAGATGACTACGGCAACGGGCACCTGCGCGCATTGCGGCGCCGCTGCGCAGGTCGCCGAGCTCGTCGTCTATCTGGAAGCGCCGGGCACGGTCGTCCGCTGCCGGAGCTGCGAAAGCGTCTTGATCGTCATCGTCGACGTACGCGGCACCAAGTGTGTCGATCTGCGAGGCGCCGCCACGCTTCAATAGGAGGGCCGACCCCGGAATACCCACGCCGCTTTCCCGTTGGATTTAGTAAGCACTAACCGGGAGGGAATGATGCTCGACGGCGTCGAGAAGCGGACAAGTGCTGAGGGCCACGCGTCCCCGAGCGCTCGGAGGAAACCACTCCGGCTGGCGCCGACCACCCGTTCGAGCCTGCTTCTCGTCGCGAACGCGAACGCGAGCGGCCTCGAAGGGAAGAGGGAGACCGTCGACCGGGCAGCGTCCCTACTGCGTGGCTTCGGGGCCCGGGTCGAGAGCCGCTTGACCGGCTCCCCGGCTGAGCTCGAGGAGCTGGTCTCGGAAGAGGAGCGCCGCGTGGTCCTCATCGGAGGGGACGGGACGCTCCAAGCGGTCGCGAACATCCACGGCCACAAGCCCGAGATCGCGTTGCTACCTCGAGGGCGGGCAAACAACATCGCCCGAGCTCTCGGCGTACCGGCGGATCTCAGCTGGTCGGCCAAGCTGGCGGTGCAGGGGATCGCCCACCCGATCGACGGGATCTCGGTCGAGACGCCCGAGCTGAAGATGATCGCCCTCGAGGGCGTCAGCGTCGGGTTCCATGCGCAGGCGCGCGCCCGCTACCGCGGCGTCAACTCGGCGGACACTGCCGCCGGCGTTGCCGCGGCCCTGAGCGCCTTCGTCCACTTCGAGCCCGTCGCGGTCGCCCTCGAGCTCGACGGCGGCTCCGAGGTTCGTCGGGTCGGGCAGCTGTTCGTCGTCAATTTCCCCTTCTTCGGTCCGGGCCTTCCCGTTGCGCGCGACGCAGATCCCGGCGACGGAGTGCTCGAGGTGGTCGACTTCGATGCGGCCATGCGATCGACTCTCGCCGTCGAGCTCGCGCACCTGAGGCGAGGAACGCACCTCAGGCAACGCGGCGTGCGGATCCGAAGTGCGCGGCGCATCCGGATCACGACGAAAGCGGAGTCCCCGGTGGTCGCCGACACCACCGTCTTGAACTCGGGTCCGGTGGAGCTCGCCGTTCGGCCCCGGATCATCCACGTCGTGGGACCAGGTCGATGACGACCCGCGGACGAGGCAGCGCCTACTTGATCGTCTTCGCGGCGGCCGCGATCGGCGCGGGCACGGGCCGAGCGGTCACGACCACATACCTGCCGGTTCTGCTCGACCGCATCCAGAGCTCGCCGGGGCTGATCGGGCTTGTGATGCTCGTGAACGCAGGTGCCGGTTTCTCCGTGCCGCTCGTCATCGGCTACTGGAGCGACCGGCGGCGGGCGCGTGGACTTGGCGCGCGGCTGCCGTTCGTCTTGGGCGGAAGCCTCCTTGGGGCGGGTGGCCTCGTCGCCGTCGCGCTGGGATCGTCGTCCTCCTATCTCGCGCTCACCGTCTTCGCGGCCACGGTCTAC
>Ga0126312_10003656_pt1 | contig 10385 bp, 7 predicted proteins | sample Plot104A_FD_92537 | JGI IMG/M metagenome (GOLD analysis project Ga0126312, IMG submission 92537) | Serpentine soil microbial communities from UC McLaughlin Reserve, CA, USA - Plot104A | ecosystem: Environmental > Terrestrial > Soil > Grasslands | place: USA: UC McLaughlin Reserve, Lake County...
CCAATGCTTTGCCTATTGCTTCAGGATGATCTTCCTGAAGATAGTGTATTCCTTGGCCTAGATCAATAGTCTCAAGATTTTTTAGATTTGCTTCACTCCAGTCCACTTCTGATGCATTTGTAAGACCTCCAGGATTTGCATAGAATAGTAGCTTTGATAGTTCGGTTTCTTGTAACCATTGATTATAGTCAGTAACGATTTTATGCACATCAGCTGGCTTCCCATCAATAGGAATTTCATTAGGCCACACCCAAGTTGGCTTGCGACTCTCCACTGTCTTAAATGGCTCTCTATATTGATTCATTTCTTCTTCAGTCAGATTCCTAAGTATTGCACTAGGTAGTAGATTCTCGACAAAAAAATTCTTGTTCACAATTAGATCGTAGCCTGACTCAGGTGTTCTAATAGTCTGAAAGGTCTTTCTAACATCTTCTGGAAATCCATTCCATGTTAAAGGGCATTAGAAATGCCTCCATGAATGCGATACCCTTAATATTGTCCTCATTTTGCATAGCATAATTAAATCCCAATGCAGAACCCCAATCATGTACAACTAAGGTAATATTCTTTAGATCAAGCTTTTCAATAAAGGACTCAAGATATTTTGCATGATCCACAAAGCGATAGCCTATGTCAGGTTTATCTGACTTACCCATGCCTATCAAATCAACAGCAATGGCTCTACCATAAGGCTCTACATATGGGATGATATTCCTCCATAGATATGAAGAAGTTGGATTACCATGAATGAAAAGAATAGGATCTCCTTCTCCTTCATCTATATAATACATCTGCGACCCTAATACCTCTACGTAGTTTGATTCAAATGGAAATTCTGCACTAATGTTTTGTTCATAAGGTAGTGGTGGTGATATTTCATCTGGGAACGTCTGATTCGTTACAGACATGTTTGTAACTTCCCCAAATACATAGTAACTTTCCTTCATTTGCGAAACTAAAGACGTTGTTCCGATGACTAATACTAACAACGCCAAAACAATACTAATTGTAATGCTGTGACACATTTGGGTCATATCCCTTAAGTTCATATTGCGAATCATTACAAAACATATTTGGGAATCTTCTTAATAAGTAGGGGCATTTACAAATTTTATAAATCAGCAAGATCCTCTTTTGTCATTAGTTTCTCGAACTCTTGTGGATTGGATAGTTTAATTTTTTACAATCTGTCCTGAATTGTATGGAGACTGATTTATCAATTCAGGCTTTTCAATCAGGACTTGTACAACCTCTCCACTCGCTGCGGAATATATGTCAGAAGCCTTTACTGAATCGACGGTGGCCATAGGGTCGTGTCAGGGTGTTCAGCTCTAGCCAAGTACCAAGATGAGTTTTATGACATATTAACTAGGGAGAAAGGCAGACATCCTTTTCTTTGGTCTTCTGTTGCTTACTTTAGATCGGAATAAAAGTACAGATGCTATCAAATATATTCAAGGTCAAATGGAGCACTTGAATAAGACAGAGAAAAAAACTATTACAAGACATTAAAGAAGAAAATGAAGCTAAGGAAGGAGGAGGCGAGGCCTAACCAGTATTCTCCATTTTGATGTTGAAATGCCTCCCGCATCAGTGATGTCTGAATGACCTTAAATGGATTGACTGATCCAAACCATCCCCATGATTGTTCTATATGGAAGCAGCACAATAGGAGACACTATTACCCTTACAGAAATTGTAGCGCAGACATTTACTTTGACAATGCACAAAAATCTAAAAATGGTAAGTGGGTTCCTATCGATAAAGAAACCGGTTCACCGCATCAGTGTCCTCTAGCTGCTGAATACTACTCTACTTACTGCTGATTCAATATTTTATTCTCTAACAGGTTGATGCGCTCTAAAACCTGTTCCATTTTACTTTTATCAATTTTGAGAATTTCTACTTCTCTTCTCAGTCTATTTTTCTCATCAATTGTTATACTGTCAACCACTTTCATATATTCGTCTAGCATCCGTGAAGCGGTAGGCTTTACGTAATCTCTTAGAGCTAAACCATCTTTATGACCCATTAACATTTCTGCGTATAACGCTGACATACCTGCTTCTATGACTGAAGTGTTGAAAAATTTTCGCAAACCGTGTGATTGCATTACTTCATGTAGTTGTTTGGGTTCTCCTCTTACGAGGTTTTTCTTTTCTCTTATTCCTGAGTCATTTATTGCTCTATACAAAATACTTTCAATTGTTTTTACTCCTACACTTTTAGGGTTGGCTGCTGCCTCTGCATCTGTTTTATCAAATTGCTCTCTTATTAGAGGTGAGAAGGATTTTAGTTTCTCGCCGTATCTCTCTCGGTAGGCAAGATAGTCATCTATTGCTTTTACACATTCAGGTGAACAAAACGTTATGTATTCTTCTTTATGGTTTTTGTAAACTGTAATTTTGTAGACTTCCTGCTGCATTTTTTCAAGATGTCCTAACTTTAACAAATGGATAGCACCCTGTCGCATACCTGACGAACACATTAACAAAATAATGATACGGCCTCGTTGATCTGTACGTTCTAGCATTTTTGTAATCTCCTGGCGGGTATAAGGCCTATCGTTTGCAACCTTTTTGTATTCTGATAACGTCTTACCTATCTTTCTCCAGTTTAATGTAGTAATATCATTCATTTCGTAAAAGAAGCGTAAAGCGGTAACATGCTGCCTTACAGTAGCCGAGCTAAGACCAGCTGCTTGAATATGAATAAGAAAGTCTGTAATACGTGACTGTATTAGTTTGTTGTCATTGTCAAAAAGTAAAGAGTCATAATTGTTTTCCTCTAGCTGGCAGTATTTCAAAAACCTGTTAAGTTTACAAGTATAATTCAAACGAGTTGCAGCATTTCGTACGTGAATAACAAAGTTATGGTAAGCGTCTGATTGTGTGGTCTTTGTAGTGGTAGTTAGCTGTTCTCCGATAGGCATATTCTAGACACCTATAAACCAGAATATAACCTAGTCCTTCCGTAAAGCAGTTAAATAGTGACATTTACCTATTGAACTGGTAGTCCAGATGGAAAGGAAAAAGGAAGCCACTAGTACGCCAGTACAATTGCTTTCGTTTTTTGAATCAGTAGTACGACTTAAATCTGTAAAAAGAGCTGGTTGGGTTTTAAAGGCTGGGATTTCTAATCCTGAATCTGTTTCTGATCATACTTATTCAATGTGTGCAATAGGCATGATTTTATCTGATATGCTCGGATTAGATACAGAAAGAGTAATGAAGATGATAATAATTCATGACCTAGCTGAATCTATAATAGGGGATTACATGCCCGGTGAAATTACAAGAAAAAAGAAGCGAATAGATGAAAGAAAAGCAATGACTTCTATTTTATATCAAATGCCAGTTGCTATACGTTCAAACTATAAAGGAATATGGGAAGAATACCAATTAAATAAGACACAAGTGGCTAAGTTTGTCCATAAATTAGATAAGCTAGAGATGGCTTTGCAGGCCACACAGTATATAAATGAAGGACATCCTAACAAGATGCTATTCCAATTTCTTGATTCAGTTAGAATATCTCTTGCTAAGTTTAATGTTAACCAAGATAATCAGGGTCATGACGATATCATAATAGAAATCCTAAACAGTTTAATGAAAAGTATAGTGAAATAATAAGGTTATAATGAATACTTGTAGTTGGTTAGTATTGTGGTATTACAACCAGAATAGTTTCATATCTCTCTGAAATAACACAACTACAAGAAATCTTTTGTATGATAGCAGTCTACGCCTTAATCATTTAGCTCTTTCTATCTCCTCTTTGTATTAAAAAACTGATCTCAAGACTTTTCCATAGAAGGAATGTCGCATTTCTATACATGGATTTCTTAAATTATAGAATGAGTTTAAGAGGGAGAATAGGCTTGATGATAATTCCACACCCTCGCGGTAAAAGGATATTTTTACTCTCCGAGTCATATCCTCCACAACTATGTGAAATATAATATCAAATATAAATATGAAATATAAGTAAACTGAAAGAAGACTAAAGAATCTAATTTTGTTCCATAGGCTGTGTCTTGTAGTGACTAGTAAGATCTTCAGCTCTTTCACAAATACTTTTTCTAAATACTCGCATCAATGATTAGTTGGTTCCTGGAATAAAATAAGCTTAATGCGGACAAAAATACAGTATTAGCATGAATTAGTAAAGTCATTCGATAGTGTGCAAGCTATTTTATAATTAGACAATAGATTACGCTCCAGATAGCTTCCATGAACTACGAGTACGACAACGGCTAGCAGGTTTACATACTATTGAGTGCAAATTAGTTTATGTTTGGATTTGGAATAGTTCTAATGCATATAGCAGACTATCTTACTCGACGGAAATATGATAAGGAAAAAAGGAGAAGAAGAAGAAGCGAGAAAGAAGAACTTGTAGATAAAAAATAATAATGACGACTACACTTATTTTCCCCTTGGTGCTAGTAAACTACATTTAGTACGCTGTCCCTCATGAGCAATTCAAACTACTCAAATGGGTTAAACATTGAGAATGCTGTGATCGTCGGATTTTTGGTTGGAGGTCAAATAGCTATTGACTTCAGAGTGGAGTATCCAGAGTAGCTCCAGGATTGAATGGTTATCAATATCAGCCAACAGATCGTGACAAAGAAGTAAACCAAATGTTAACTGAAATGATCATCTATGGGAAAAGACTGAGTTTGTAAGGCTTACAGGTATGGAAGACCAGATATTGCCTTTGGGTTCTGGTTAGCCCACATCCCGCGTGGATCCCCTAATTCTTGAGCGAATGCGAAAAATGTGTAATGACAGTCACTCACCAGGACGTGAGACAAGCCCTCAACCATCAGACCGCCTACCATTAATCGCTTATCTGAAATAAAATTGCCAACTCTGGTTGTTATTTGAGATTTAGACACTCCATTAACATTGGCAGATCTAGATCGTTAATAGGAAAGATCCTATAAGGGGGCAAAACATTTCTCATGAGAATCTAAGCATTTTCTGATTAGTTTAAACTTGGGTTTTCTTTACTTTCTGATGTGAAATGAAATCAAAGTCATTGTTGTTTATTGCCATAATAGCAATCTCTGTGGTGAGTATTGTTGTTGTGATCTACTATTTCTCTTCATTTGTTTCGCCCCGAGCCCCAGTTGAAGGTAAAGATTTGTTTGGAATCGATAAAATCTATCCGACCAAAGAAGGCGGACAAGAATGGTATGTTAACATGGAAAATCCATTTTCGGATGATCCCTTCTCGAGCTCATTTGAACGCGACATCACCAGACAAGCAGATGGTTCTTGGCGTGTAAGTGGACCTGCATTAAGATTGAATGTTGGTACACCTTCAAATGCTGAAGTTTGGGAAAATGTTGAGATTACCGGCTATGCTAAAGTAATAGATTCTGTTTCTTCGGCTGCTAATGATAGTGGAGCTGACGACAATAGCAACAGTGAAGGGGAAGAAAAAGATTTTGTGAGTGATCTTGACTGGAGAGCAAGAGGTGCAAGACACAATAATGAACATCCATGCGGGGGTACTGCATATACAGGAACAATCGATATTGATGGTAACGTCAGGTGGAAAAAAGAAATATGGCATACTGGTGGATATACTAATGCAAGGGCAGTCGAAAAGGTTACGGACTCTATCGTTGGTAGATGGATTGGTTGGAAAGTTGTCATGTATAACATCAATAACAATAGTACAGTAGTTAAATTGGAATCATACCTAGATGACAAAAATAATAATGGATGGAGAAAAGTCACAGATTTAGTGGACGATGGTGGCTGGTATGCTAACAGTTCAGACAAAGAGTTCTATAGCGCTGATTGTGGTAGACCCAAAGATTACATAATAACAAATGGAGGCCCAATAGTTACATTTAGATCAGATAATACAATTTGGGACTTCAAGAATCTGAGTATAAGAGAAATAGACCCTACCGGCCTTTAGACTACAGCGTCTTATATTGTATTATAGTTAGGAATAAAGTGCATACTCCTGCAGGATGTTGTGGATGTCCTAGCTAGCTGGCTCTCTAAGAATCTAATGTCTCAGTACTATCGAATGGTTTGCTATACAATATGCACATATATTGTTTGTCGGTTTATTCCTGTTACAAAAATGAAAATGAGGATGAAGATATGAGTGCGCTCACCGGCATATTTGATAATATGTAAGAAGTTTGATTAATCCATTTCTCATCCTAAAAAGAACCTATTTCTAATGTTCCCAGAATAAGTACGGTACAATACCGTACTTACATGCATCTCTCCCTTCATTGTATTTCATACTATAAGTAACAGAACACGCTTCCTAATGTCATTTTTAAAACCAAGGCTGATAATAGTGGTATTTCCTCAGTTTCAAGTTCATGAGGAAATTAAGAGAAGAAAGCAAAGTTAGCTTCTTTTGATTTAGAAGCTCTCCCTCCCCTATTCAGACCCTGTTATTTTAATACAGCTAATTGATAAGGCTTAATATAATGAATAAAAGAGCCTCTGCTCCAGAGAATGAATCAGATAACCCACAAGATATTGACGTGACGTCCCAAACTTCAACATCTGCTGCCACTGATAACCTAAAATATACCATCGACGTCAAATAAGGTTATTAACAATCTTCAAAGTTGATAATAATTTAGTTTGTTATCTTAACCTATTCTATTATTGTAATATTAATAACACAATTATGTATGAATATACTACAATCATGTCAGGTCCTATTTCGAAGTGAATGAATTTTATCGTCCTGATTTCGTCTATTGAGGGATTCCTACCAAGCTCTTATACTCGTAAGCACCAACAGAATTATCAAAAGCATAATGCACCTTTTTAAATTGGATTCTAAAGTTGGAAACTTCTTGACCGACTTTACTTGGATCCTGCTTATCAATTACTACCCGTTTTATAAAGTCGGCAATCTCCTTCATTTCATTTTCCTTCATCCCTAGCCGAGTAATCTCTGGAACTCCAATCCTTATTCCACTTGGATGCATATAGTGTCTTCCTAATTTTATGTCTCCAGGTAGTAACTGCCTGTTCAAAATGATATTAGCCTTTTCTAAATCATTTTCAATGGTGCCGCCATCACCAAACTTCGAAACATCTACTGCTATTTGGTGTGACGCAGTATACCCTCTTTTCTCACCCAGCACTCCAAAACCATGTCCTGCCAAAGCTCCCGCAATTGCTCTGGCATTTCTGATTACCTGCTTTGCATATTCTTTTCCAAACTCCAGTGATTCTGCCAAAGCAATAGCCTTACCTGCTACATGATGAAGATGATGGCTACTAGTGTTGCCAGGGAAGATTGCCTTTTTGATTAGTTCTGAATGCTTTTCCATGGATACAATAATTCCTCCTTGCGGACCCCAGAGAGTTTTGTGTGAACTCATAGTCATTGAATCTGCTCCTTCTTTCAATGGATCTTGAAATTCTCCACCTGCGATAAGCCCTGCTACATGTGCACCATCATAGTTAACGTACATGTTATGGTCATGCATAAAGTCTGCCAGTTCTCTAACAGGATGAGGAAAAAGGAAAAGGCTTCCACCAAACATTCCTATTTTTGGAGCTTTGCCATCGCGACTCATCTCCGAGATCTTCTTTTTTGTTGCATCGACATCAATTGTCATTTCTTCCTTTGAAAAAGGATAGTGTTCAATGTTTAGTCCATGAACAAGACCTGCAGTGCCAAAGTGTTCTTTTTTTCCATGTGAAATATGTCCACCACTAGGAATAGAAGCCGCCATCATATAATCTCCAGGGTTGGAGAATGCTGCATAGATTGCGAGGTTTGCAACTACTCCGGAAGTTGGCCTACAATCTGCAAATTCTGCTCGGAATACTTTCTTTGCTAGTTCATTACAAATTAGCTCAACCTGATCTATGTAAATACAGCCTGCATAAACTCTTTCGCCCGGCCATCCCTCGGCATATCTATTACCAAAGTCTGACATTAATGCTTCTCTTACAGCCGGACTTGGGATATTTTCACTAGCAATAAGTGGAATTGACCTATCAAACCATTTGTGATGTTCTCGCATCAGTCTAAGAACGTCAGAATATTGTGATTTAGCACTCATTTCAGAATTCTAACAAGAAGATATTTTTCGTCTAATTTAAAATATCGCACAAATTGTCGTTGTTCCCTAATGATGAAAATGCCATGGCATGTAGGACAAATATTTGAATTTCCAGTACATTTGATAATCTAAACCGACATCATGATATTCATACGTAAACTTAAGAAGTAAACTTAGGAAGTATTTGGTTAGGTTTATATAGATGTGATATTTGGACAGAGATTTTTTATCAAGTTTTCTGACAACGTTTTTATACACCGCTACTTTTATTGTGCCTCAATAGTTGCATTCGTATGGAAGCATATTGCGTTAAATGTAAATCAAAAAGATCAATGAAGGATGAGAAAAAGGTGACGATGAAAAATGGAAAGCCAGCTACTCAGGGTATTTGTACTGTATGTGGAACAAAGATGTTCAGAATCGGCAAGTAAAAATACAAAAAAAGTAATCTTCATATCCCTACCCTTCTCTTAGTCTCATTCTTATTGAAAAATCTTATCTAGATGTCCCTTCAAAATTAAGAGATCGTAGATAGCGATGATATTATAAAACTCTGGTCTTAAGAAGGAAGAATGAAGATATTGACTCACTGTTAAAGGACTTGAGTTTCATACATAAAATAGGAACTGATGTTGATGAGTCTATAATTTTATCAGTAGAAGACATAGTGTTGATAACCTTCACAGTTTACTGTATTGTTTTCTCAACTACATCTGTTGTAGATGTATTAAAAAATACAATACTCGAACTAGGAGGAAGCTAACCATTCGAAGTAGATGTGAGCATATTGACGGTATTTACCGTAGTCCTTGGTGCATTTAGAGTCTTTTCCTTTAGACGTATGAAATCAGTTTAAAATTGCAGTTCATAATAACTGCTATAACTTCTTTTCTAAATCTTCAATATGTTACATTTAAAAGAGGTTTTTTGGTCTTGGGACTTGTAATAGACAAGGGGCCATCGTCTAGCTTGGTCTAGGATACCATCTCACTAAAAATGAGGTATATGCCTGGGGCGCTGGCGGTCGTGGGTTCAAATCCCACTGGCCCCACCATGTACATGGGTTCAAATACTTGAGGTTGAATACTATGAGCAGAGATAATAGATGCTACTGTTATAGGAGAGAAATGAGTTAATTGCCCTTAAAACTAACCACTACAGTTAGCAAAATTGCTACTGCACCCAATCCTACTAACGCTGCTATAATCAATGAATTTTATCAATATATGAAGGCTAATGGTGCTTCGGAACATCATCAAAATAACAACTTAAAAGTTGTAATTGCATTTGCCAAATTTCTTGGCCCTGATATTTCATTCTATGACATAAAAAGAAAAGAACAGATTATAAGATTTCTAGATACAAAGGCAAAAACAACAGAACAAGATCCCGATAAGAAATGGATAACTACATGGAATAATTACTTACATAGAATTAAACTCTTTATCAGATGGCTCTATAATGGTTACAATAAGCAATTACATGAATCTGATACATAGTTAGAGTTCATAGATTGGGAAACACCAACCTTCGCTAAAATAAAAGCTAAGAAAACTAAAAGAATAAGCCCATATTTAGAAAGCGAGATTTGGGAACAAGATGAGCTACTTACAATAATAATGTATGAACCATATAAACGAAATAAGGCAGCGTTAACTTTATTCTGGGATCTTAAGATATACTCCTGTAGGTTTGAGAAGATGGTACATGGCGCAAGATTCGAAGAAAGAGTAAGGGAAATACTTTGTGGTAAAGTATTTCTCCAAAAGCAGCTCTATGACGACAACACAAAATCCTTCCCTAACAATAGGCACATAAAAATTCCTTAAAAATAAGAAATATCTGTCTCTCTAATGCTAAACATTCCTAGATATGGTTGCATGTCAGTAATTATTTCATGTAGTACAAATATACTCAATATTTCTCTCACCTAATATTATAACAAAATTCAGATTTTTGTTGGAAATTTGTTATGAACCTGATCACCATCTATGTACAGTAAATGCTCTTCTGGCACAAAAGAAATCTACATGATAATAAGGATAGAGAAAAACGCAGAGGTTATGGTGATACAATATATCAAAAAAATAATGATTATTGTGAGATTAAATGGAAAGATAGGGACTATTCTTACACATTAAAAGACATCAAGGTCATCCTGTTTCCTGATAGACTTGAAATTGAAAAATTTAATATTATAATTTCTTTTTCGTCAATGAATAATCGCAGAAAGGGAGCATTGATAAGACGTATAATAGGCGAAATATCAGTAACTACTGGAATTCCTGAAGATGATATTCTTATCATTAAA
>Ga0126312_10003658_pt1 | contig 10378 bp, 7 predicted proteins | sample Plot104A_FD_92537 | JGI IMG/M metagenome (GOLD analysis project Ga0126312, IMG submission 92537) | Serpentine soil microbial communities from UC McLaughlin Reserve, CA, USA - Plot104A | ecosystem: Environmental > Terrestrial > Soil > Grasslands | place: USA: UC McLaughlin Reserve, Lake County...
CCTCGAGCGGGACGACGGTGTTGACGAGGCCCATGGCGAGCGCCTCGTCGGCCGGGTAGCGGCGGCACATGAACCAGATCTCCTTGGCCTTCTTCGGGCCGACGAGCTCGGCGAGCACGCTCGCCCCGAAGCCGCCGTCGAAGCTCCCGACGCGCGGCCCGACCTGGCCGAAGACCGCGTTGTCGGCGGCGATGGTCAGGTCGCACACGAGGTGGAGCACATGCCCGCCGCCGATCGCGTAGCCCGCGACCATGGCGACGATCGGCTTGGGCAGCCGGCGCATCTGCACGTGGAGGTCGGTGACGTGGAAGCGGCCGACCGCGCCCGGGCCGGCGGTGGGGTCAGTGAGGTAGCCGGAGTCGCCGCGCACGCGCTGATCGCCGCCCGAGCAGAAGGCGAGCGGGCCCTCGCCGGTTAGGACGATGGCGCCGATCGAGGTGTCCTCGCGCGCGTGCTCGAGCGCAGCGGAGATCTCCATCACGGTCTGGGGGCGGAAGGCGTTGCGCACGTCCGGCCGGTCGATCGTGATCTTGGCGATGCCCTCGGCGAGCTCGTACCGGATGTCTCCGTACTCGTCCCCGCCGTCGGGCGCCCGCCACTCGAGCACGGAGCGAATCTGTCGCTCGGCCTGCGCCATTGCGGCGCCTACCATAGTTCCCCTTGGACGACCCGGTTCGCCGCCAAGCACGCGAGCGCCCGCACCGCCTCGCGCTGCGCGCGGGCGGGCGCGAGCTGGCCTGCGCCGAGCTCGACGCGGCCGCCGACCGGGCGGCGCGGGCGCTCGCCGCCGCGGGCGTAGGGCCCGGCGACCGAGTGGCGACGACCCTGCCGCCGGGCCTCGGCTTCGCCGTCCTCCTGCACGCCGCACCGCGCGCCGGGGCCGTGCTCGTGCCGCTTCCGCCGCGGGCGCCGGCACCCGAGCGCGAGCGACTGCTCGAGCTTTCGTCTCCGCGGCTCGTGGTCGAGACCCCGCTGGAGGAGAAGACGGTCGAGCCCGCGCCCTCCGTGGAGCTCCACGACCTCGACCCCGACGTCCCGCACACCCTCCTCTTCACCTCCGGCACCACCGGTGCTCCGAAGCCCGTCGAGCTCACGCTCGCCAACCACCTCGCCAGCGCTCGCGCCTCCGTTGCCAACCTCGGCGTGGACCCAGACGATCGCTGGCTGTGCGTGCTGCCCGTCCACCACGTCGGGGGACTCGCCATCCTCATCCGCTCCGCCGTCTACGGCACGGCGGCGATCGTCCACCAGCGGTTCGAGACCGAAGCGGTCAAGGCAGCCCTCGAGTCGGGGGAGGCGACCCTCGTCTCGCTCGTCGCGACCCAGCTCCGACGCCTCGCCGAGGCGGGTTTGGCACGCGCGCCCGCGCTGCGCGCCGCTCTCGTCGGCGGAGGGCCGGTCCCGCCCGACCTGCTCGCCTGGGCGGCCGAGCGGGGGTTGCCCGTGCTTCAGACCTACGGGATGACGGAGACGGCGTCCCAGGTCGCCACTCTGCCCGCGGCCGAGGCGCTGGCCCACGCCCGAAACGGCTCCGCGGGCCGGCCGCTCCCCGGCGTCGAGTTGCGGATCGACGGCGCGACCGGCGAGATCCTCGTGCGCGGGCCGTCGGTCGCACCCGGCGCGCTCGCGACCGACGGCTGGCTCCACACCGGCGACCGCGGGCACCTCGACGCCGACGGCTACCTGTGGGTCGAGGGGCGCCTCGACGAGACCATCGTGACCGGTGGCGAGAACGTCGCCGCCGCGGAGGTCGAGGAGGCACTCGAGTCGCACCCCGCGGTCGCCGAGGCGGCGGTGGCCGGCCGCCCCGATCCCGAGTGGGGGCAGGCAGTCACCGCCTACGTCGTGCTCGATGGGCGCGCGGAGCCGAGCGACGCCGAGCTCGTCGCGCACTGCCGCGAGCGGCTCGCGCCCCACAAGGCGCCCAAGGCCATCCACCGTGTCGACCGGCTGCCGCGCACCGACTCGGGCAAGGTCGCACGCGTACGGCTCGACGGGCTCGAGACGTCGCCGCGAGTGCCCAGGCCACCCGACGGGTAGGGACCTCAGCGATCGACGTCGACGAGAGGAGGAGCATGGCCCAGAAGCTGAACGCGCAGGACCTGAGCATCCGCAGCGAGGCGTTCGAGGCGCACGGCTCGATCCCCGCGCGGCACACGACCGAGGGCGAGGACGTCTCGCCGGCGATCGAGTGGAGCGGCGTCCCCGACGGCACCCAGGCATTCGCGCTCGTCGTGCACGATCCCGACGCCCCGCTCGTCGACGGGTTCACCCACTGGGTCGCCTACAACATCCCCGCCGATACCGAGGGGCTTCCGGAGGGCGCCGGCGACGAGGTGACGCACGGGGTCAACTCGACCGGGAACGAGGGCTACATGGGCCCCGCACCGCCTGAGGGCCACGGCAAGCACCACTACTACTTCTGGGTCTATGCCCTCGACGAGGACCTCGAGCTCGAGCCGGGCCTCGACCGCCGCTCGCTGCTCGACCGGATCGAGGATCACGTCATCGAGCAGGCGCGGACGATCGGGACGTACGAGCGCTAGTGGGCTGGCCGCGCGGTGCCGGCGGCGGCCGACCACCTCTGAGCGGCGCCACACCGGCACGGCACCGCGCCCGAACCAGGGCGCCGATGCGGTTACAGTCCCGCCGATGATCTACGACTCCGAGGCCGACCTCTCTCACCTCGACGGCAAGACCGTGGCCATCCTCGGCTACGGCTCGCAGGGCCACGCCCACGCGCTCAACCTCAAGGACTCGGGCGTCGACGTGGTGGTCGGGTTGCGCGAGGGCTCGAGCTCCGTGCAGCACGCCCGCGACAACGGCCTCGCGGTTGAGCCGGTCGCGGACGCCGCGAGCCGCGGCGACGTGGTCATGGTCCTGCTCCCGGACGAGAAGCAGGCCGAGGCGTGGGAGTCCGGCATCCGCGACGGCGTCGCCCCCGGCAACCTGCTCATGTTCGCGCACGGGTTCTCGATCCACTACGGGCAGGTCGAGCCGGGGCCGGAGGTCGACATCGGGCTCGTCGCCCCCAAGGGGCCCGGCCACCTCGTGCGGCGCCAGTTCCTCGAGGGCAACGGCGTCCCCGGCCTCGTCGCCGTGCACCAGGACGCCACCGGCCACGCGCGCGAGCTCGTCCTCGCCTACGCGAAGGGCATCGACTGCACGCGCGCCGGCGTCATCGAGACGACATTCGGCGACGAGACCGAGACCGACCTCTTCGGCGAGCAGGCCGTGCTCTGCGGCGGAGTCACCGAGCTCGTCCGCGCCGGCTACGAGACGCTCGTCGAGGCTGGCTACGACCCCCGCCTCGCCTACTTCGAGTGCCTGCACGAGCTCAAGCTGATCGTCGACCTGATGTACGAGAAGGGCATCACCGGGATGCGCTACTCGGTCTCGAACACCGCCGAGTACGGCGACGTGACGCGCGGCAATCGCGTGATAGCCGAGCCCACGCGCCAGGCCATGCGCGACATCCTCGCCGACATCCGGTCGGGCGAGTTCGCGCGCGAGTGGGTGGCCGAGAACCGCGCGGGGCAGGAGAACTTCCAGCGCCTGCGCGAGGAGGGCAAGAACCACCAGATCGAGCGCGAGGGCCGCGAGCTCCGGGCCATGATGCCCTGGATCGACACCGAGTTCTGAAGCGTGCCGAGGGCCTAGGCGGAAGCGGTCGGCGACCGGCGAAGGGCCCCGGGAGCCGGCGGTCGGTCCGCTATCGTCCACGCCCGCCGATGGCCGACGCGTACATCAAGTCCCAGCTCATGACCGCCGGCCCGACGCCGCTCCCGCCGGCGGTGGCGCAGGTCATGGCCGAGCCCATCCTCTACCACCGCGCGCCGGCGTTCATCGAGGTCTACGCGCGCTGCCTCGAGCGGCTCAGGCACGTCTTCCAGACCGACAACGAGGTCCTGTGCTTCGCGTCGTCGGGCTCGGGCGGGATGGAGTCGGCGGTGGCCAACCTCGTCCGCCCCCGGCGACCGGCGCTCGTGGCCTCGTGCGGCAAGTTCGGCGAGCGCTGGGCCGAGCTGTGCACGGCGTTCGGCGCCGAGCTCGTCCACCACGATGCCGGCTGGGGTGCGAAGGTCGAGCCCGAGGACCTCGACCGCCTGCTGGCGGAGAACCCGGGCGTCGAGGTGTGCTTCACGACGCTGTCGGAGACCTCGACCGGCGTGGTGAACGACGTCGCGGCACTCGCCGAGGCGGCGCGCACGCACGACGTCATGCTCGCGGTCGACGCCGTCTCCGGCCTCAGCGCGGTGCCGATCCGCCAGGACGAGTGGGGCGTCGACGTGGTCGTCGCCGGCTCGCAGAAGGCGCTCATGTGCCCCCCGGGGCTCGGGTTCGCCAGCGCGTCGGAACGCGCGCTGGCGTATGCCGCCGAGGGGCCAGGGGGTCGCTTCTACTTCGACTGGGGCCGAACGGCCGAGGGCCAGCGCAAGGACCCGCCCGACAGTCCGTTCACTCCGGCGGTCACGCTCTTCCGCGCGCTCGACGTCGCGCTCGAGCTGATCGAGTCGGAGGGCCTCGAGCAGGTCTTCGAGCGCCATCGGCTGCTCGGACGCGCGACACGAGGCGCCGTCCGCGCCCTCGACCTCGAGCTGTTCGGGCCCGAGGACGAGAACGCCAACGTGGTCACCGCGATCGCCCTGCCCGAGGAGATCGACGGTGCCCAGATGCCCAAGCGCATGCGCGACCATTACGGGATCACGATCGCCGGAGGTCAGGGCAAGCTCAAGGGGAAGATCGCACGCATCGCCCACTGCGGGTACTTCGGCGCGTTCGACATCGTCACCGCGCTGTCGGCGCTCGAGATGACGCTGCGCGACCTCGGTGCCGACGTCGAGCTCGGCGCGGGCGTGGCCGCCGCGCAGCGGGTGCTCTCGGAGGCGGGCGAGCCGGCGCTCGCGCCCGCCGCGGGCGCCGCCTGAGACTGAGCCCGCCCGCCCCGCACCGGAGCGCCGCCCGCCCGTGAACGACCGCCCGCGCGTCCTCGTCAAGGAGAAGATCGCCGACTCCGGCGTCGACCTCCTGCGCCGGCACTTCGACGTCGAGCTCGGGCTCGACTGGCAGGATGGCGAGCTCGAGGGGCGGATCGGTGAGTTCGAAGCGCTGCTCGTGCGCTCGGCGACCAGGGTCGGCGAGGAGCTGATCGATCGCGCCGAGCGCATGCGGGTGATCGGGCGCGCCGGGACGGGCGTCGACAACATCGACGTGCGGGCGGCCACCCGCCGGGGGATCGTGGTCGCCAACGCCCCCGAGTCGAACACGCTGGCCGCCGCCGAGCACGCGATGGCGCTGATGCTCGCGCTGTGCCGCAACGTCCCGCAGGCCCACATGTCGCTCACGGGCGGGAAGTGGGAGCGCTCGCACTTCGGTGGCGTCGAGGTCTACCGCAAGACCCTGGGGATCCTCGGGTTCGGACGCATCGGCCAGCTCGTGGCCGAGCGGGCGCGCGGCTTCGGCATGGAGATCGTCGCCTACGACCCGTACGTGTCGGCCGAGCGCTACCGCGAGCTCGGCGTCGAGCGCGCGGCGAGCCCGGCGGACGTGTACGCGCGCGCCGACATCGTCACCCTGCACCTGCCGAAGACCCCCGACACGCTCGGCCTCCTGAACGCCGGCGCGTTCGCGGCTATGCGCGACGGCGTCCGGATCGTCAACTGCGCCCGCGGCGAGCTGATCGACCACGCGGCGCTCGAGGAGGCGCTGCGCTCCGGGAAGGTGGCGGGGGCGGCGCTCGACGTCTTCCCCGAGGAGCCGATGGTCGAGCACCCGCTGTTCGGCCTGGACAGCGTCGTCGTCACCCCGCACCTCGGCGCCTCGACGGTCGAGGCCCAGGACCGTGCGGGCGTCCAGACCGCCGAGCAGGTCGTGGCCGCGCTGACCGGCGGAATCGTCACGAACGCGGTCAACATACCGGCGCTGCGGCCGGAGGACATGGAGGCGCTCGAGCCCTTCCTCCCGCTCGCGCGCCAGCTCGGGCAGATAGCCGTGGCGCTTTCCGAGGGGCCGTCGATCGACCGCATCGAGGTCGTGTACGAGGGTCGGCTCTCCGAGCACGACACCCGCCTGCTGACGATCTCCGTGCTGAACGGCGTCCTGCTCGGGCACACCGAGGAGGAGGTCAACCTCGTGAACGCCCACTCGCTCGCCGAGGCGCGCGGGATCGCGGTGGCCGAGCGGCGCGAGCCCGCCTCCGACTTCAACGAGCTGATCCGCGTGTGCGTGGAGTCGAACGGCGCGCGCGTCGAGGTGGCCGGGACCGGCTTCGGCCCGCGCAACGAGCCGCACCTCGTCGAGGTCTTCGGGCTCGGCTTCAACATCCCGATCGCCGAGCACTTCGCGTTCTTCCGCTACCGCGACCAGCCGGGCATGATCGGCCGTGTCGGAACGATCTTCGGCGAGCGCGGCGTGAACATCGTCTCGGCGGCGGTGGCCGCCGAGGAGGGCGCCGAAGACGCGGTGATGGCGGTCACGACCGACGCGCCCGTCCCCGACGACCTGATCGCCCAGATCGTCGGCCTCGACGACTTCCACTCGGGGCGCGCGGTCGATCTCTAGGGGCGTCGCCGCTGGTCCGGGTTGTCGAGCGGCGGGTCGATCGCCTGCAGCTCGCGGTAGCGGCCCGCCACGAACACGCGGCCGGTGAGCGGGTCGACGGCCACCGAGTTCGGCTGGCGCACGGTCGCGAAGCTGCGCGTCGGCTCGTTGTCGCGGAAGAGGACGACGCGGTTGCGCGCGGTCGAGGTCACCCACAGCTCGCGGCGTCCCGAGTCGTAGGCGAGGCCGTAGGGGGCGCTTGCCGGAAGCGCGCTCCGGCCGACGACGGCGAGTGGCCGGGTGCGCACGACGACGATCGCATGCCCCCGCGTGTCGGCGACGTAGAAGCGCCGGCGGCCGTTCGAGACGACGTGCGTCGGGCCGATGCCGACTCCGACCTCATGCAGCCCGCGCAGACGCCGAGCGTCGTACACGCGCAGCGCTCCGGCCCGGACTCCGACCACGCCCACGCGCTCTCCACCCTCGTCGGCCGCGACGCCGCCCGGGTTGGCGGGGGTGGGCAGCGTGCACACGACGCGCCCGTGCGCGGCGACGCTCATCGAGCTCGAGTGCTCGTTGACGACGAACGCCCGGCCCCCCGCCGCCGCGGCGACGTCGTGGGGGCCGCGCCCGACGGCCGTCAGCGCCGGCCGTCCGCGCCCGGGCGGTAGCGCGGCGAGCGCGTTCGCGCGCTCGAGGGGCACGAGCAGGGGGCCGCCGGGGTGCGCGAAGCGCAGGTGGCGCGGTCCGCCGGGAAGGGGGATGCTTCGCCGCACGCGCGCGGTGTCGGGGTCGACGAGCAGGACGGCGCCGCGCGGCTCGTTGAGCCCGACCGCGAGCCGGCGCGAGACGGGGTCGAAGGCGAGGCCCTCGGGCCGACCGGGCAGGCGCACGACGCGGCCGGCGGGCCAGTCTTCGAGCGGCGGGGACCGCGCGGGCTCGGGGAAGGGCGGCAGGCGCTCGGGGAGGCTCTCGGCGGCGCCGCAGCGGGCCGCGCGCGCTCGCTCGTAGCCGGGTTGCGCCGCGCACGCGGCGAGCGCGAGCAGGCACGCCGCCGCGGCAGCGAACCCGAGAGAGGGGGGAGGCACCGGCGAAGCTAATCAGGCGTCGTTCGCGCCCGAGCGCCGACCTGCCGGTCCGCGATGACGCCGCGGCGCGCGACCCGGGCGCGCCGGGTGCTTGCGTATCGTCGCGCCGCCATGCGCGCCCCGCGACTCTCAGCTCGGCGCCCCGCGCTCTCCGCTAGGACGGCGCTTCCCGCGGCCGTCGCGGTGATCGCCGTCGCCACGATCGTCGTGGGGGCCGTGCTCGTGGCCGGCGGCCGCGACATCGGCGCCCCGCTGCCGCCGACCCTCTTCCGCTGGCGCCCGCACTTCGGCTCCCTCGCCCCGCTCGCGGCCGCGCTGCTCGCCGCCGGTGTGGTTGCGGCCACGTGGCTGAGGCGCCCCGCCGTACGCCCGCTGCCCTTCGCGCTCGCGGCGCTCGGGCTGGCACTCTCCCTGCGGCTCTCGCTCAACGCGGCGAGCGCGGGACCGGTCGACTGGTGGATCTTCTTCGACCCGCGCTTCGGAGAGGGGACGGTCGAGTACCTGGCGGCGCTCCCCGCCCTGGACTTCGGCCCCCTGCTGTTCCTCGACCGGTTCGCCGAGATCGCCTCGGCCCTGCCGGTGCACGCCGCCGGCCACCCGCCCGGCCTTCTCATCGCAGTCGCGCTGCTCGGGCTCGAGACGGCGCCGGCGCTCGCTGCGCTGACCATCGTCTCCGGAGCGCTCGCTGTCCCGCTCGTCTACCTGCTCGGGCGCAGGCTGCTCGACAGCGAGCACGACGCACGCGCCGCCACGCTGCTGTTCGTATTCGCGCCGGGCACGCTCGTCTACGGGGCGAGCGCGGCCGACACGCTGTTCGCGTCGCTGGCCACCCTCGCCGCGCTCGCGCTCGTCGCGCGCGCGAGGCTGGTTCGCCTGCTCGGCGGGCCGGCGGCGCTCGCGCTTGCCTCGTTCTTCTCGTACGCGAACCTCGCGGTGGGGGCATGGGCGGCGCTCACGGCCTGGTTGCGAGAGGGCCGCCGCCCCGCCCTCGAGCTAGCCTCGGCGGCCGCTGCGGGGCTCCTCGCGTTCTATGCCGCCCTGTACCTCCTCACGGGATTCGACCTCCTCGGCGCGGTCGCTGCGAGCCAGGAGGTCTACCGCGTGAGCATCGCGCGCATCCGGCCGTACGCCTACTTCGTGTTCGGCGCACCGATCGCCTGGATGCTCGCGGCCGGCCCGCCGATCGCGCTCGTATGGCTGCGGTCGGTCGCCGCCCACCGGCCGGACGCGCTCGCGCTCGCGGCGATCGTGGTGGTGAGCGCGGTCGCCGGCTTCACCAAGGCCGAGACCGAGCGCATCTGGCTGTTCCTCGTCCCGCTCGCGTGCACGGCGGGCGCGGCGAGCCTCCCGCGACGCTGGCTCGCCGCCGCGCTCGCGGCGCTCGCCGTCCAGGCGTTCCTCATGCAGGTCCTGCTCGGGACCGTCTGGTGAAGGGACGCCGGCCGCCGCCGCTACCCGTTCGCCTGCGACAGGAGCCACAGCGCGATGCTCGTGAACGCCACCATCACCGCGAGCATCCAGTACTGCGAGCGCACCGCGAGCTGCGGGCGGTCGTAGACGACGAGCGCGCGGTCGTGGGCGAGGGTGAGCGCGGCGATGTGCCCGGCCACGATCACCACGACCTGGATGTACCAGACCGCGGTTGCGCCGATCAGCCCGTAGTCGATCGCCGTCGCGGCGGTCTCGGCGCCCAGCGGGTCGGCGGCGAGCGGCGCGATCGCCTGGCCCTGGAAGAGCAGGAGCGTGAGGTAGTGCGCCATCACGTACACGAGCGCGATCGGCACGAGCGAGTGCGCGAAGGCGTGGGCGAGGCGCTCGGTCGTGAAGCCGCCGCCCACGCTGCGGGCCCCGGCTGCGCCGAGGCGGTAGAGCCCCGCCACCACGAGGACGGCCGCGACTAGCCCGAGCGTCGAGGCGACCTCGGCGGCCGCCCCGGGGGCGAGCCCCAGCGACCCGAGCGCGCTGGTCAGGGGAGGGATGACCGCCGCCCACACCGGGCCCTCGCCCAGGCCGTCGAACGAGACGCCCCCGATCATGACCGCGATGAACCCCACCGATCCGGGCACGCTCATGTCGAGCCGGGTCAGCCCACTGAGCGGGCGCCGCACGCCGATCTCGTCCCCGTGGCGCTCGAACGGCGCCATGCGCGAGAACAGGTTGAAGTAGACCGAGAAGGCCTCGCCGCGGCGCGTCCACGCCTCGACGCCGTACACGCCCATGCCGACGCCCGTGATCACCGTGTACACGAGCGCGGCGAGCGCCACGTTGCGCGGCAGGTCGCCGTCCTGGGCGGCGAGCTCGAGCCACGTGAAGGCCAAGAGGCCGACGACCGCGGGCCAACGTCCCAGCCGCTCGGGGTAGGGGAGCGGCGCCTCGAGCCGCTCGCCGGCCGCCTTAGAGGCGATCCACGCGATGCCCCGACCGGCTGCCCGCCATGGGTTGAACGCCCGGAAGACGTCGCCGAAGACCACGCTCACCGGCACGAGGCCGACCCAGAAGATCACGTACACGAAGGTCGGCGCGAAGTTCTCGGCCGTGGACTGCGTGCCGGCCGCGCCGCTCCACACGGTGAGCCCGAGGAGGAGGATTCCGGCGACGCCGCACGCGATCTCGACCGGCCGGCTCCCCAGCACCCTGCCGACCCCGGCGGGGAGCGGGCGCCAGCCATCGCTCTCGAGCAGCGGACGCGTCCACAGGACGGCGAGCGCGACGAACGACACGATCAGGACGACCGCCGCCGCCCACCCGAA
>Ga0126312_10003661_pt1 | contig 10371 bp, 8 predicted proteins | sample Plot104A_FD_92537 | JGI IMG/M metagenome (GOLD analysis project Ga0126312, IMG submission 92537) | Serpentine soil microbial communities from UC McLaughlin Reserve, CA, USA - Plot104A | ecosystem: Environmental > Terrestrial > Soil > Grasslands | place: USA: UC McLaughlin Reserve, Lake County...
GGCGCCGAGACACCGCCCTTTGTGGACGGACGTTCGCTGGTGCCGCTGCTGGGTGATGATCCACCGTCGATGGAAGACTGGCGGCAAGCCTTCCTCGTGGAGGCCGCCGCCTCGGAGGGCCGGGGTCCACCACCTCCCTCCGACAACGAGGACTCCGTCAAACCGCTGCTGACCGGCGACCCGCTGCCGGAGGGCTGGAGGCGGGCCGCGCGGTCGGAGGCATGGTCGCGCGTGGACTGGGGACGCTCTGGATTCGAGGCCGTAAGGACCGAGGATCGCCTCTACGTCGAGTACGGAAACGACGAACGAGAGCTCTACGACCTGAGGAAGGATCCCTACCAGCTTAACAATCGGTACGGGGCAGCGCAGCCCGATCTCGTCCGGCGCCTGCGAGAGCAGCTCGAGGCGCTGCAGGGGTGCTCTGGGAACAATTGCCGCGCGGCGGAGAACGGCCCCTGAGCATGAGGTACAGGCCGGGGAAAGCCAGAGGCACTCCGGCGCACCGATGATCGTAGGAGGCCTTCGAACCGGCGAGAACCCCGAGATGGCGAGGAACCGACCGAGCGGGCGAGATCGCACCGAAGTAGCCTAGCAACCCCGGCGGCTCGCCCCGTGTCGGCGTGCTAGCGCAGCGCTTCCCGGACGGCCTCGCGCAGCCTTATCTTCGTCCGTTGCCAGTTCACGCAGCGGCCCAACACGCGCTCTACGTGCTCGGCCGCGTCCCCTGCGAGGATGGCGAGGGTGGCGGTTCCTCCGCTGGCTCGGTCCGCGGCGTCGAAGCCCCACGCCGACCAGGGCTCGGGCCACCCCGAGCACACCACCGCCCGGATCTCCTCCGCTCCCAACTCCCCGACCACGGTGGCGTCGGGCCAGGGGTAGAGGCGCAGCACGTCGGCCTCGGTGACGGGACCGGCGGGCAGGTAGGAGAGCGCCCCGTCCACGGGAGCCTGCGTGCCCACCATGTCGACTGCGGCCGCCTCGGCGCCCGCGGCTTCGCGCAAGGCCCGCGCGAAGAAGTCCGCCAGCGGGGAAGGGCCGCCCGACCTGGAGAGCAGGGATTCCTCGAGCTCGCCGAGCACCCTGGAGGAGGCCTCGTCGAGAAGCTCGCTGCCCGTCTCGGTCCATCGTCCGCCCGCCTCCGGGGTTATGCAGTAGGCCTTGGGGTCTTCGCCCCGGGTGAGCTCCACCACGCCGAGTTCCGTCCCGAACGGCCAAGGCTGGACCACCGGTGTCCCTTTCACCCGGCCGATCCAGCGCCCCAAGGTGTGGCTAGCGAAGATCGCATCTACCGACTCCGCCCACGGCTGACACCGCGCCACGAAGCGCCTCGGGTCCGCCTCGTAACCCTCCCGGCCGAAGCGCCAGTCCACCCCGTCGTGGAAGAGCGCCACCACCCATGTGGCGCCCGAAGCCCGCAGTTCCCTCGCGCGCCCGGTCACGACGCCGGCGAGGTCGTCCTCCAGAGGCGGGGCCGACACATAGACCTCTGGATCTGGGCAGGCCAAGCCGACGAATCCCACGGGGCCGGCAGTCGTCTCGACCATTGCGGTCGGCGGCAGGCTGGAGCCGGGGGCGTTGGCGCACAGGAGCGGGAAGCCCGTCTTGGGCGCGTGCAAGCGCAGGTGCTCACCTCCCCACTCGAACTCGTGGTTGCCTGCGCAGGCTACGTCGATGGCGAGGTCGGCCGCCGCCGCGAAGCCCGCCACGCCGCCGGAAAGCGTCGCGAGCGCCCCGGGCGCCGCGAAGTCGCCTGCATCGGCCCGGACGGTGGGCCCTTCCTCGCGGAGCCGGTCGACCGTCCTCCTGAGACCCTCACCGCCCGGCAGCGAGCCGTAGGAGGTCGGCGAGGGCAAGTACGAGCAGCAGAAGTCGTGGGTGGTGACAACCCGCAACGGCGCAGTCTCGCTCATCGGCTCCCCTTCCCTAGATTCGCGGGTAACACCGCGAGTATATGGAAACCTCGGAGGGCTCGTAGCCCAACCTTCGCGGGAGCTCTTTTCTGCTACCCGCGCGCAGCCAGAGTGGCGGGAAGAACAAAGGGGGTAAAGGTACTCGCCTCCCGTAGAATTCGTCCGTGAGCATCTGAACGGGAGGGGCGTTGGTTCGACCGAATGCGCGGCTTACCTGGCCGGAGGTGCTCGCCTGGCGCCTGATGCGCCAGCGCTTGGACCGGAGGGCGCCGCGAGACGAGGCACTCGGCGTGGTCCGGGAGATCTGCGGCCTGCACGCGCAGGTGATGTCCTCGGCGGAGCTGACCCTCTGGTCCCGCGTCGAGGACCTCGAGCCCGAGGCGGTACGGGAGGCGCTGTGGGAGCACCGCTCCCTAGCCAAGACGTGGGCCATGCGGGGGACGCTGCACCTCTTGCCGTCGGACGAGCTACCGCTCTGGGTCGCCGCACTCGGCGTCCTCAAGCCTCGCTACCAGGCCGCGAGCTGGCAACTCTACTACGGCCTGACGCGCGAGGAGGCGGAGACGATGCTTGCCGCGATCGCCGAGGCGCTCTACGACCGGGTGCTAACCAGGGAGGAACTGGCGCAAGAGGTAGGCCGGCTCGTGGGGTCCGAGGAGCTCGGAGGCAAGTTACGCGAAGGCTTCGGCTCGCTCTTGAAGCCTTCCGCCTTCGAGGGCGATCTGCTGTTCGCCCCGAGCGTCGGACCAAACGTGCGCTTCGCCCGGCCCGATCGGTGGCTGCCCGGCTGGCAGCCCGCCGAGACAGAGGCGGCCGTCCGGGAGGTCGTGCGCCGTTACCTGTCTGCCTACGGCCCCGCCACGCGCGAGGAGTTCGCTCGGTGGTTCGGCACGACCTCACCTGCGCAGGCAGGAAGACTTATCGAGGGCTTGGGCGAGGAGCTCGCGCCCGTCGAAGTCGAGGGCGTGGCCGCGTGGATGCTCGCGGAGCACGTCCAGGAAGCGGAGGATGCGGAGCCCGCGGGGTGGTGCGCCTCTTGCCCGCCTTCGACCAATACGTCGTCGCGGCGCCAAGGGACCGCGAAGCTGTGTTGCCCGAGGCCCTCAAGGGCCGGGTCTACCGCCAGCAGGGCTGGCTGTCGCCGGTTCTGCTGGTCGACGGCTGCATGAAAGGTGTTTGGCGGCACGAGCTTAAGGGAGACCGCCTGGTAGTCGGGATCGAGCCTTTCGCGGATCAGCCGGGGTGGGTCCGGCGCGCAGCTGAGGAGGAGGGCGAACAGCTGGCCCGCTTCGTGGGCGGCGAGCTCGAGCTCGACTGGTCGAACCCGTAACGAGGAGCGACGACCCCGCACCAGCAAACGTGGTGGGCCCACCACACTGATGGGTGCTGGCCCGGGGCTATGCGGACTTCTGAGAACACCCGACATCCGAAGGTCGCGAGACACCCCTTCCAGGAGGCTGGGTGAATACTCACCAGAGGCGGGGGATGAGCCGGTGCCTCACGTTCCGCGCGTACTCGTCGTGCCCGGCCAGTTCGTTCTTTAGCATCCGGTCTTCGAGGGTGGTTCTCCAGACGAGTAGACCCAAAAGCACCCTGCAGAACAGGAGGCCCCACCACGAACCCAGCAGGAGTGCAGTTGCCGGAAAGAACATAAACATGCTCGAATACATGGGATGCCTCACGTACCGGTACGGGTCGGTCCTCACCACGCTCTGAGCCCGCTCCTCTTGTAGTTTCACCACCGGGGCGAGATACGCGTTCTCCCGGAAGGTCAGGAACACAGCATCCACCAGAGGAAGAACCGCCACCCACCTGCCCTGGAATCGTCGCTACCGGCCGCGATCGTTCCCCGCTTAGCTTTCAATCCGGGTATTTGCCTTACCTGCTGGGTTAACCCGAAGTGCTCGGTGCCTGATGGATCTGGGGAGCAGGAGGAAGATGCCGAACAAGGCAAGCCAGATCGACCACAGGATATACCCGACCACAACGATGTCTGCGGCTGGTTCGAACCCGACCGGTTCGAGGGTACCGAGGAGTATGCCAACGGCCGACACCACCCCTAAGAGGGCCAGCCACCTCCTGAAGGGTAGCGGCGACCCGAACATGGCCAGCGCGACCAGCACGGTCCAGAGTCCGGTGAAGAGGTAGCCGAGATGCTCGCCGACGGCGACGCCCGCGTACTGGTTGAACGTCTGGAAAACCACAGCCACCGACTCGCGGGTGGCACCGCTTGATGCAGGATCGAGGTAGGTGTCCGCCAGGTAAGGGACCAGGAACGGCCAGCGAACTAGGCCGAGAAACTGCACCACCCCGGCGACGACCCCGAAGGCGGTTGCGATCGCCATGTAAGGCGTGTCATCGCGCGCCAAGACCTTGTGCACCAGGACCGCTAGCGGCACGAACAGCACGGCGGTAAGCATGAACCCGTACCAGATGGCGACAAGCCCGCTGCCGCCCGCATCGAAGTGCCGCAGGACGTAGCCCGTGGGTTCGCGCAAGATGTCGGGGTACTCGAAGGTCACCGACAACAAGGTAAAGAACACGTTGAAAACGATGGGCGTCAGGATCAGCAGAATGCCGGTGAGCACGCGCACCCCTCGGTCCTCATCCGCCCCGTTCGCTATCATCGCGGGTCCCTCCTTCCCTTCAATTCTTCGCTCTCGGGGTCATCGTCGTCATGGGTCCTCCCCGTTCGAAATTTCGTTTCGTGAACACGGTTGTGTCTCCTGCCTCCCGCCCAGGGAAAGGCAGAAGGTGATTCGAGGTAGCTGGCCCTGATCTCTAGAAGGAGGGCAGGTAGCCGTCCTACGCCCTCACGCAGCGGTCTCTTGGCCACGCAACAACGCCATCATATTCTTCAACGGGGGCAGGCGTATCCCCCAAATGAGTTAGTCTTCGATTAATTTATTGACAAACCTCAGGGAACGCCCCACAGGAGAAGTTCCGAGAACACGCCATAGACGGGCATAACTCCTACCCCAATAGGACGAGTTCACCCTCCAGCAGATACGCTTCCCCTGTGCTCCAGCGCATACCCCGCCTTCTCCCACTCCTCTAGGCCTCCGGCGTAGCGCCTTAGGCGTTGGTAGCCATGGTGCCTTAGTACCCTGCAGGCCATCCTGCTCGCAGGGCAGCGAGGACCGGAGTCATAAAGGACTATCTCGTCTTTGGGATCGAGTGCCTCAAGCGCTTCCTCCACCGTGCTGACGCGTAGCGAGCCGGGTATGTGCTTGGCATTGTATTCCCACTCGCCCAGAGCCATAACTAGCTTGAAATCATCTCCCCGGTCGAGCTTCTCTTTCAGCTCTTGTGTGCTGATGAGATCCATCTTAGGTCTCTGTAGTGGGTTAACTTTCTCTACATCCTCGATAGACACATCCATACCTCCTTTTCTCTCGGAACCCATACTAGCACCAACCGTTGCGAGAAAGCTCTAGGAATATCGTCTCGGTCGCACGAACTTCCGAGAACCAACTTCTAGAAACGGTTTGGAAAATCGGATAAGCCCCGAACTGGGGCTCTGCAAGTCGATAATAAGAGGCCAAAACCCTATTCGGACACTGGGCCCCATCCACAACTACAGTCGAGAAGCCCTCTGACTATTTTCCAGACAGTCTCAAAAGAGGTGTTCTCCGAAGTTCGCCGGGATAAATTCTCCAAAGATCACTCATTTGGGGTATGTAGGACTCTCAGCATCCTGTTACCTTAGCATCAAACACTCCGAAGGAGAGCGTGAGGTAGTGACCGGATCGCGGGATGTTGCGGATGAGTACACCGAGTAGCAGGGCTCTTCGGGCGAAGAGACGGCGATAATGGTCGCCGTCATTCAGCCGTGTGACGCGGGCGTCATCCACTGCACTCGGGGCGCAGCGCCGTGCCGGCCATCCTCGCAGCCTTGGGTGATAGCGGCCGCCTCTCTAGGCTCAGGCATGGCCTTTCTCGATAGTACGGTGATGAACGTAGCCCTGCCGGCGGTGCAAGCCGACCTCGAAGTGAGCGCACGCGATGTGCAGTGGGTGTTTGGAGCCTTCGCCCTGGTGCTGGCTGCATTCTTACTCGTCGGGGGCTCTTTCGGAGACCGCTACGGGAGGCGGCGCGTTTTCGTCCTCGGCGCGGCGATCTTCGCCGCCGCCTCGGCCTGGTGTGCCCTCGCCCCTGGTCCTGGGCAACTCATCGTGGCTAGGGCCGTGCAGGGCGCGGGCGGGGCGCTCCTCGTGCCGGCGTCGCTAGCGATCGTGGGAGCATCTTTCGACGAGGCGCAGCGGGCGAAGGCCATAGGGGCGTGGGGGGCGCTCAGCGCCACGGCGATGGCGGTGGGACCGGTTCTGGGCGGTTGGCTGGTCGAGGATGTCTCCTGGCGAGCCGCCTTCCTGATCACCCCGGCGATGGCCGTCGTGGCGATACCCGTCGCCCTGCGCCACGTGCCAGAGAGCCGGGATCCAGAGGCCCACAGACTGGACCTCATCGGCGCAGTCCTCGCTACGGCCGGACTCGGAGGTTTGGTCTACGGTCTGATCGAATCCTCAGCTTCGGGCTTTCGCGATCCGATGGTGCTCGCAGCTTTGGCCCTGGGCATAGTCGCTCTCTCGGCCTTCGTCTTCGCCGAGCGACGCGAGAGGGAGCCTATGGTGCCGCCCTCGCTGTTCCGCTCCAGGGACTTTGACGGTGCGAACCTGGTGACGCTCCTGTTTTACATGGCCCTTACAGGCTCGCTGTACTTTGTGCCGTTTCTCATGATTCAGGTCCACGGCTACTCAGCCTTCATCACGGGCACCGTGTTCCTGCCGTTCGTGGCGATGGCCCTGTTACTCGGTCGCCTGAGCGGGCACATCGTAGCCCGCTTCGGGGTGAAGGCGCCGCTCGTGGTGGCCTCGCTCGCCGTCGCGGTGGGCTTCGTGCTATTCGCCCTGCCGGGCGCGGAGCAGGCTTCCTACTGGACCTCGTTTTTCCCTGCGATGGTCGTTCAAGGTTTCGGGATGGCGCTGATCATAACCCCGCTTACGACGGTGGCTCTCGGCTCGGTGGAGGGCGAGCACTCGGGACTGGCCTCAGGGGTGAACAACGCCGCCTGTCGGGTCGCAGCGCCTCTGGCAGTCGCCGTTCTGGGCGTCTTCGTCTACGGGGCGTTCTCCGCAAATCTTGACGCCCGCCTGGAAGGGATGGACTTGCCCAGCGAGGTTCGCAGCGAGATGGAGGCGGCGAAGGCCGACCTTGGGGCGGCGAAGGCACCGGAGGGCATAGATGCGAAGACGGCGGCGCACATCGAGAGTGCCATAGACGAGTCCTTCGTCGCCGGATTCCGAATCGTGATGTTGGTCTGTATTGGGCTAGCGCTCGCTAGCGGGCTGGCCGCGGCACTCTTGGTCGACGATCGGAGGGTGCAGATCGCGAGTACAGAGCTCCATCCGTCAGGCTAGCGTCGGCTGCAAAGGGCCAGAGCCACTACTGCGTAGTTTTGCTCATAGTCCTCTGGCCCAGCGCCATCATGGCACCATAAGAATGAGAAGCTTCGCGCAGCTGACGAGGTTTATTCACTTGACTGCCTAGAGAAACTGTTTAGAAAATTGGATTAGGTAGGACGATGAGGCCTACGCTCCTGGGCATGAAAAGGATTACTCAACCGACCTTACTGACGCCGAATGGGAGTGCACTGAGTCTTACGTCTCGGCTCCCAACAAGCGAGCACGACCAAGAATCCACAGCACTCGCGAGATTCTAGCCGGCGGCTTCTACGTCTTGAAGAGTGGCTGTCCCTAGCAGCTTCTGCCCCGCAAATTGCCGCCTTGGGGATAGTCTACTTTTCCGAGAACACCCCTTATAAGCACTTCGTGAATGGGGCAATGAGAAGCGCCGGGGCTATATCGCTTCGGCCCCTTGAATGCGGCTCCTAGCCCCTCAGGCTAGCGAGTTTTTCCTCCAAGAGTGCGTGGTACTCCGAGCGAGCCTCCTTGCCTTCCAACCACCCCACGTAGCTCTCAAGCCAGGAGTAGTGACGCTCTTCGGCACGCTTCCACGGAAGGGTATCCTGCCACTCCTCCGCCCTGTGTTCACGGTATGCGCTGTCGGCTAACTCCTTGAGCTGCCGACCGGCTACGGTATCGGCGACTACCTTCAAGGCGGCCTCGAAGGGCTGCTCCGTCTGGGAGACTAAGGCCTTAGCCTGGCGGTTAAGGGCTTCCCCCGCCATTTCAGTGACGGTTTGCTCTGGGCGCACGGTCTCTGCTCTATCCTCTGAGGGGACTCTTCTAGCAGCCAGCATCGTATGTCCGCTTGGGTTGAGGCACATCCCCCAAATGAGTGATCTTTGTGTTAAGTGTTATTAAGTCGGTTTATATTCGAGCAGGCTTATCGAGCAGCTGCAAGCGAATTTCCGAGAACACCCCTTCTACGAGTTTCGGTGAATACTCCTGCTCTTGATGCTCCGCTACGTAGGAGGAGAAACCTCGCCGCTGTTAATATGCCTCGTCCAACGAGGAAGGAATACACTAGCTGACCAACCGTCCGGCAGCCAAAGTTGCGCTCGCTCCGGAAGCGATCCTCCGGACCGAGAGGCTTCTGCTCGAGCCCCTACAAGCAGAGCATGCCCCCTCCTGTACGAAAGCTTACGTGACGAGCGCTTGTACCGGTTCATCCCGCAGGGCCCCCGACTCGTTGCGCGCTCTGGAAAGCCGCTACTCGATGCTATCTTCTAGGCGTTCACCCGACGGACGGGAGGCGTGGCTCAACTTCGCCCTGCGCCTGCGGCGGTCCGCTCGTAATGCGCCGACCTATGTAGGCACGCTGCAAGCCACGGTCCTACTAGACCAAGTCGCCTACATAGCGTACGCCATGTTCGTACCCTTCCAGCGGCAGGGTTACGCGATGGAGGGCTGCGTCCGCCTGATCGAGCACCTAATCGGGGACTACCGGGCGCGGGTAGTCGTCGCGGAGATGGATACCCGCAACGTGGCGTCGATCGCGCTTGCTGAGGCGTTGGGATTTGAGCGGGTGGGCACGACCATCGGGGCCGACCACCACTTTAAGTGTTCGGTCAGCGATGAGCACCGCTACGAGCTAAGCGTCCGCGAATGATGCCTAGGCTGCTCATTTCTCCAACGCAACGGGCGAACAACGATGAAAAAGGAAGATGCGTTGGGAGCCGGAAGATCCAACAGTTGCAACCGGGACTAAACAGTTGCAACCGGGACTATATACTTGACACAAGGAAGGTTCAGACGATCTCTCGGACGAGGAGCGTAGTAGGGTCTACACAATGCTCCGGTAAGAAAGTAGAAGAGCACAGAGAAGAAGCGCTCGAGAGCTCCTTTGCGGAGGACCGGGGCCTGTAGTAAGCTCCGGCCCTTCTTCTAGCTCTTATTCACGAACGTCCTAGAAGAAGTGGTGTTCTCGGAAGTCCAAATCCAGCATCCTACATGGCCCCAGTCCTATAGGCTCTGCGGCGGTTCGGGAGTGTGTTACAAGCCGTCCTGCGTGGAGAGTAGTATTAATATTTGATACTACACCCTGTGAGGGGTACCGTGCAGAGGTTCGATCTCCACCGCCACCCCCGCAGGGGACCGGGACCGAGCCTGATCCAGTCCGCCGATCTTCACTGTGGAAACTAACGCGGGCCGGGGAGTTGACGACCCCGGCCCGTAAATGGTTGGGGCGGTGAAAAGTGTTAGCTGTGGCCGCCCCAAGTACAGCAGGAACATCATAGCAAAGATTGTACCCTAGCGCACAATCATCCCTCGTCCAACGCTGACGGTTCGAAAAACCCGACCGTTTGGGCGGTACGAAATGCTGACGGCCAGTGGGAGAATACGACTGGTCGCGCGTTGGCAAGATACCTGGAGGCGTACATGGTGCAGAGGTTCGACAATAGGGAGGTGCTGCGCGCCAGGGACGGCGGCGCGCAGCGGGTTACGCCCCTGGAGCTGTTCTTCGACCTCGTCTACGTCTTCGCCATAACCCAGCTCTCCCACCTGCTCCTGAGCCACCCGACCGTCGGGGGAGCGCTTCAGACTCTCTTCCTGCTGCTCGTGGTCTGGTGGGCTTGGCAGTACACAACCTGGTTCACCAACTGGTTCGACCCCGACGCGCTGCCGGTCCGCCTGATGCTTGGCGCCGTGATGCTCGCCAGCTTGGTGATGTCGGTGGCGATTCCGGAAGCATTCGGCGAGCGGGGGCTGATGTTCGCCCTGGCCTACGTCGCGATACAGTTGGGACGCACCGGCTTCGCGGTCCTCGCCCTGGGCGCGTTCCATCCGCTCAGCGAGAGCTTCCGGAGGATACTCGCGTGGTTCGCGGCGACCGGGGTGTTGTGGGTGGCGGGGGGCTTGGCCGAAGGTGAGGCGCGGTACGTGCTTTGGCTGCTCGCCCTGGGCGTGGACTACTCCGGTCCGGCGGCCGGCTACAGGACGCCGGGGCTGGGCCGCTCGCGCACGGAGGAGTGGACCATCGAGGGGGCGCATTTCGCCGA
>Ga0126312_10003663_pt1 | contig 10369 bp, 8 predicted proteins | sample Plot104A_FD_92537 | JGI IMG/M metagenome (GOLD analysis project Ga0126312, IMG submission 92537) | Serpentine soil microbial communities from UC McLaughlin Reserve, CA, USA - Plot104A | ecosystem: Environmental > Terrestrial > Soil > Grasslands | place: USA: UC McLaughlin Reserve, Lake County...
GAGGAATCCTTGTATTCCTCCTCGTAAAATCCCAATTCCCTGCCCGCCTCCAGCACCCGCTTGTCGTGCTCGTCGGTCTTCTGCGCGCCGTAGCGCGACATCAGGTCGGAGGTGGTGCGGCCGATCGCATCCTTTGGCTCGATGCCGAAAATGCCGGCCATGTAGCGGTTCATCAGCAGATAGCGCAGTTCCTTGTCCTTGACATTGATCACGGCGGGGACGGTGTCGATGACCTGCTGCAGCAGCCGCCGGCCTTCGGCGATGGCGTCTTCGGCCCGTTTCTGGTCGGTGATATCGCGCACCACGCCTTCATAGCGGACGATTTCGCCGGCCTCGTTGCGCACCGCGCTGGCGCTGTCGGACAGCCACAATATCGTTCCGTCACGGGCGCGCACCTGATACTCGTATTCGCGCACTATGCCGTCGCGCCGCATCAGAAACTGGTATTGCTCGCGCGCCGACGCATGCAGGTAGACGCTGCGGGCGACGTCGCCGATGCCGTTGATCAATTCCTGCGGCGTGGCGTAGCCCATGATCCGCGCCAGCGCTGGATTGGCGTTGAGCAACTCGCCGCCGGGCGTGGTTACATAAATCCCGTCGACCGAGGTCTCGAACAGTTTGCGGTAGCTTTCTTCGGCGAGCCGCTGCTCGGCAAGCGCCCGGACCGCCGCCTCGCGCGCGGCGTCCGCATCGACCAGGGTCTGGCGGAACACTTCGGCGGCGCGCGCGATGTCGCCGATTTCGTTGTCGACATCGATCGCCGGGATCGAGGCATTCGTCTCACCACCCGCCACCGCACGAATCGAGCCCGCGATGGCGGCCAGCGGACGGACGGTGCGGCGGACCACCAGGAGGGCGGCGAACAGGCCGATGATGACGCCGGCGGTGCCGAGCACGATGCTCTGCCATTTCGCCTCCGCCAGGGTGCGAGCGAAATCGCGCGACAGGACGTGGCCGCGCTGCGCGCTGACCTCGCGCAGCAGTTCGGTGACGCGCTGGATCAGCCGCCCCTCGGTGCCCAAAACCTCCTTGTCGATGTCGGCGATCTGGCGTTCCCGGATCGCAATCGCGATGATCGCATTGGCGTAACCGTCGACAGCTTCGCGCAGCTTGGGATCGGATATCGGAAGCGCCCGCATGTTTTGCGCGGAAACCTCCGCGGCCGACGGGTTATGCGCCAGCAACGCGGTTGCGATCCGGCTCTGGCTCTGAAACAGGCTCGAAGTGAGGACTGGATCGGGACTGTCCGAAATCGCAGCGTCGAATTTCTCGCGCAGCGGCGGCAGGCCGACGATCAAGTCGGCGCGGCGGTTGATCAGCGACGAAATGCGCTCGATGCCGCTGCGGTAGGTGGAAAGCCGTTCGGTGACGCCGTCGATCATGTCCTGCTGCGCGGGCGCAAGCTCGAGCCGGGTCTTCTTCAGAACGTCGCTCAGCGCGGAGGCGGCTTCCGCGACCTGCATCGATTGGGTGCCGGGATCGGTGACGAAGTCGCGCGCCGCCAGCCGCAATTCGTTCATCCGCCGGTCGATGTCCTCTGCGAGGTCGCCGACGCTCTGGAGCCGCTGCAGCTCGCCGAAGGTCTGGTCGATATGGCGGATAGCGATGACGCTGGCGGTGCCGGTGATGATGATCACGGCCAGCACGAGCAGGAAGCTGCCGAAGGTAAGCTGGCCGATCGAAAACGCGAACGAGCGTGTCTTCGGCGGATTCGGCGGCAGTTCGGCGGACATGACGATGGGGACCGGGCTCCAAAGGGCCGTAATATACGATGTATTTCGGCCCTGGGGGAACATGCCGAAGGCCAGGGTAAAGCCGGCCTTTCTGGCCGGGCCGTGGCGGCCGGCCCACAATTGTGCCGTTCTGGGCCCACAATCCCCATTCCCTGGGAAAAAGCGAGTTCGGCCGGGTCAATCGGCGGTGATGCCGGCTTCCTTGACGACCTTGGCCCACAGGGCGACGTCCGCCTTGATGATGCCGGCAAACTGGGCAAGCGGCGCGCTTTTGGCCTCGCAACCGGCGACGTCGAGTTTTTGCCGGACATCCGAGGTCGCCAGCGCCGCCTCCAAAACCTTGCTGATGCGCTCGACAATTGGCTCGGCCGTACCCGCCGGTACCACCATGCCGAACCACGGCGTGACCTGCGCCTCGGCAAAACCCTGCTCGGCCAAGGTCGGCACGTCGGGGAAATATTTGGAACGGCCGTCGCTGATCGCGCCGATGAGCCGGATGGCGCCGGCCTGCACCTGCGCCAGCGCCTGGTTGGCCGACAGGAAGGTCGAGTTGATCAGGCCGCTGGCGATGTCAGGCACCATCTGCGGGTAGCCGCGATAGCCGACCCCGGTGACGTCGATGTCCGCTAGCCGTTTGAACAGTTCAAAGCCGAGATGCCCGGTCGAGCCCTTGCCGGGATGGCTGTAATTCAGCGCGCCCGGCTTTGCCTTGGCAAGCGCGACATACTCGGCCACGCTTTTGACCGGCAGCGACGACGGAACAACGAAGAAATTCGGCGCCTGGCAGATCTGTCCGATCGGGATGAAATCCTTAACAGGGTCCCAGCGCAGCGACGCATTTAGCGCCGGGCTGGCGACAAAGAAAGTCGTCACCAGTAGCCAAGTGTAACCATCGGGCGCGGCGCGTGCGACCTCCTCCGCGGCAATCGAGCCGTTGGCGCCGGATTTGGACTCGACGACGATCGAGCCCTTCCACTGCTCGGCCATCGGCTGGGCGACGATGCGCGCAAAGACATCCGCGACGCTGCCCGGCGAATACGGAATCACAACGCGGATCGGGCGGTTCGGAAAATCCTGCGCTGTTGCCGCGTCCGGCGCGGCGAAAAATGCCAGCCAGGCGACGATGACCACGCCGATACGCCGCAAGTTCATGGCTCGTCCCTGCCCCGATCGTTTCTTGCGGGCAGGATGCCGGTAATCGCGCGACGCAGCAAGGGTACGGAATGACCTCTCAGGCCGTCGCCACGCTTCGCGGCGGGATCGTCATCGCGGCGACGCCGGCAACAACGCAAGCCAAGCCGATCCATGCGGTCGAGGTCAGGCTCTCGCCGAGGAAAGCCACGCCGAGCGCGACGCCGAGCGGCACCCGAAGATAGGCCTGCGCGGTGGTGCCGACCGATCCGAGCGTCTGGATCAGGCGGAAATAGATACGAAGGCCGCGGCGGTCGAGAACACCGCAAGACCGACCAGCGCGAGCAACGAACTTGCCGATGGCGTGAGCGTCCACGGGCGGTCCACGATGAGGCTCGCCGGAATCAGGATCGCCGCGCCCGCGAGCAGCGAACCGGCCGCCGGCGCCATCGGATCGAGCCCCTTAAAACTCCGGCTGAAGATAGCGGCCCCCGCGTAGCAGATCGTTGCCAGAACGGTCGCGACTTGCGCGGCGAGCTGTTCGCCTAACCCGCCCAGCCCCTGCACGCCCACGATCAGGCAGATTCCGAGGATGCCCACGAGCGTTCCGAACAGGTTGCGACCGGTCAGCGCTTCATGGCGGGTGATCGCCGCGGTCAGAAGGAAGGTGAAGATCGGTGATGTCGAATTCAGGATGGTCGCAAGGCCGGCGTCGAGAAAGCGCTCGCCCCAGGCGATCAGCGTCCATGGAATGACGCTGTTGAGGCAAGCCTGGAACAGAAAACGCCGCCATGTCGCGGCATCGCCGGGTAGCCGGATGCCGCGCCAGTGCATGATGACGACCAGCAGCGCGCCCGCGATCGCGGTGCGCGTCGTAATCAAGGTGATGGGCGGAATGGTGGCAACGCCAAGCTTGATGAAGGTGTAGGAACCGCCCCACAGCGTCGCGAGCACGACAAGCAGCGCAAGCTCTCTCGCCATCTCGGGCCGGCGCGCAGGGATGGGTTCCACGTTGGTCATCCCGCTCTCGAATTCTTCGAGGCCGGACGTTACATCGCGGGTGGACCTTAATACTTCGTTGTACGCCGAACTGTGCTAGCCCAGCGCGCCGACCTCAAACACCTCGCCGTCATAGCCGGCTTCAAGGGGGATCCGGAGCTGGCGGCCGCCGCTGGTCCTGGTCATGACCGGCGTTACCGTGACGACCTTCCTGCCGCGGCTGTCGTCGAGTGCGGCCTTCACGCTTGCCTGCTTGCCAAGCTTGATCAGGTTACGCGTGGTCGGGAACGGCAGCTTGAAGCGGCCGGTCTCGCCGCCTTGTAGCGCCTCGCGCGGCGACACCCAGATCGAGTCGGTGGATTCCTTGCCGTCATGGGCGCCGGCCTGCTCCGGCGGCGCGGCGGCGAGGAAGAACCAGGTATCGAAGCGTTTTGGCATGCCCTCCGGCGTGATCCAGTGCGCATAGGGCACGAGTTCGTCGAGCGCCAGTTCCATGCCGCTGCCGGTCAGCACTTTCAGGAAGCCGATCTTGCCTTCGCAGAGGTCGGCGCGGTGCGCCGTCTCGATTTCGCCGGCGCGTTTGGCATCGACCAGCGCCTTCGATCCGCTGGGCCGCGCCAGCAGAATGCCGCTTTCCTCAAAGGTCTCGCGGATCGCCGCGATGCGGAAGGCCAGTTCGGCGGCGTCGAGCCCCTCGCCTCCGGAATAAAGCGCCGGATTGGCGATGATCTCGTTGTCGCCGTTGTCGACGCTGCCGCCGGGAAACACCAGCGCGCCGGAATTGAAATCGATCTCATAATGGCGAACCATCATGAAGACCTCGATCTCGCCGCGGCTCTCGCCGTCGCGCAGCAGCAGGATGGTGGACGCGGGACGCGGTTTGACGATTTCGGCCATTTGTACTCCTCGGGACCTCATCCTGAGGAGCGGCCTCTTGGCCGCGTCTCGAAGGATGGTTGGAAACAATCGGGGCCTCATGGTTCGAGACGCGCTACGCGCTCCTCACCATGAGGAATTTCAGCCGGCTGCGCTGGATTGCGGTTGCAGATTGGCGCGGCGGTCGACCCGCGCCACCCGCGACAGCAGGTAGTCCACCTCGGCCCTCGCTGCGGGCGTAATGCCCGCACCGGGCTTGCGCTGGGCGCTGGAGGCGATCACGCCGCGCTTTTGCAGCACGTATTTGCGCACCGCGAGCCCCGCGCCGGGCTGCTGCTCGTAGCGGATCAGCGGCAGATGCGCGTCGAACAGGTCATGCGCTGCATCGCGCTTGCCCGCCTTCGAAAGTCTTACCACGTCGATCAACAGGTCCGGAAAGGCGTAGCCGGTCATCGCGCCGTCGGCACCGCGCTCCATCTCGAAATCGAGGAACAGCCCGCCATTGCCGACCAGGATCGATAGCGGCCGCAGCGAGCCATCCTTCTGGAAATTGCGCAGCGTCGAAATCTTTTCCAGGCCCGGCCAGTCCTCGTGCTTGAGCATCACGCAGGACGGTGAGTCCATCACGATCTTGCGGATCACCGCGGGCGTGAACACCACAGTCAGGGTCAGCGGGTAATCCTGCAACACCCAGGGAATGTCGTCTCCAACAGCTTCCTGCGCCTGCTTGAAGTATCCAACGATCTGGTCGTCGGTGCGCAGATGCGGCGGCGGCGCAATCATGACGCCGGCGGCGCCCGCGTCCATCGATGCCTTTGCGAGCGAGCGCATGGTGGCAAAGCCGGGCGCGGAGACGCCGACGATGACCTGCATGTTCTTGGCGCGCTTGACGAAGCGGATCGCTACTTGCTCGGCCTCTGCGGCATCGAGCTTCGGCGCCTCGCCCAAAATGCCCAGCACGGTGACACCGTCGCAGCCGACCTCGGCATAGAAGTCGGTCAGCCGGTCGATCGATTTTTCATCGATGCGGCCGTCGTCATGGAACGGCGTCGGCGCAATCGCGAAAGTGCCTGCGGCCTTGGCGGTGAGCTTCATGGTGATCCTTTTCTCGTTCGTCATTCTGGGGCGATGCGAAGCATCGAGCTATGGCGCGTGCGCAATTGCGCACCTGAGAATCTCGAGGTTCCGAGTTTGCGCTATCGCGCGCCCCGGAACGACAGCGTATCAAAATCGCCGCGCGCCCATCTTGATCTGCTCTTCGGTGAAGAAGATGTCTTTGGCATGGTCCGCGATATCCTGCGCCTTCCACCCCGCATGCGGCGGCTTCCAGCCTTCCATTTCCATCATCCGCAACTCGCGCACGCCGCGCGGGCCGGAGACGCCGAGCACCTTGCCGGTCTGGTCGCCCGACAACTCGCTGACCATGTATAGCACGGCCGGCGCGATGCCATCAGGCCCAAGCGCCGCGCCGGGGTTTTCCTTGTAGCGGGGCAGGTCTGCGGTCATGCGGGTCAGCGCGCCCGGCGCCAAGGTCCAGATCCGGATGTTGTACTTGCGGCCCTCGATCGCCAGTACGTTCGAGAGCCCCCAGATGCCGCCCTTGGCGGCGCCGTAATTGGTCTGGCCGAAATTGCCGATCAGGCCTGAGGTCGAGGAGGTGTTGACGATGACACCGCCGCCGTTGTCGCGCATCCATTTGAACACCGGTTGGGTGCAGCAGAAGGTGCCTTTCAGGTGCACCCGGATCACCTTGTCCCAGTTGGCTTCCTTGGCCTTGGCAAACGTCTCGTCGAGCAGGATGCCGGCGTTGTTGACGAGGATGTCGGCGCGGCCAAAGCTCTTGATGGCGTCGTCGAACACCGACTGTCCGCCGGCGATGGTCGAAATGTCGGCGCCGTTGGCGACCGCCCGGCCGCCCTCGGCCTTGATCACGTCCACGACCTTCTGCGCCATCGACTTGTCGGCGCCGGAACCGTCGCGCGGCCCGCCGAGGTCGTTGACTACCACCGCCGCGCCCTCGCGCGCAAACAACATTGCGTATGCCTCACCGAGCCCGCCGCCCGCGCCGGTAACGATCGCCACCTTGCCGTCGAGAAGTCCCATGGTGTTTTTCTCCCGTCGTTCACTTTGGCCGCCGTCATGGCCGTGCTTGTCACGGCCATGACGTCTTTCTTGCATCCGAAGAGAAGGCGTGGATGCCCGGGACAAGCCCGGGCATGACGGCACTATCTGGAGCGTCCTCGCCTACACAGCTCTATCCCAGCACGGTCTTGCCGCTCTTGATCACGGTGACGCCCCTCGCCTTCACCTTGGCTTCGAACGAAATCACGTTACCGTCCTTCCACAGCTCCATGGTCACGATCTCACCCGGGTAGACCGGTGAGGAGAACCGCGCGATGTGCTGCCTGAAGGCGGACGGATCGTAATCGGCGTAGGTCTGCAACACCCCGCGGCAGGTGATGCCATAGGTGCACATGCCGTGCAGGATCGGCTTTGGAAAACCGGCTTTCTTTGCAAACCCGGGATCGCTGTGCAGCGGATTGCGGTCGCCGCAAAGACGATACACCAGCGCCTGGTCCGGACGCGTTGTGATGTCGACAACTTTGTCGGGGGCGCGGGCCGGCACCTTGTGCGGATCGGGCTGGCCTTCGGACGGTCCGCCAAATCCGCCGTCGCCGCGGGCGAAACGCGAGGCAACCAGCGTCGCCAGTTTCTCGCCCTTCTCGTCTTTCAGCACGGTCTGGTGCCGGATCACGGCGCCCTTATCCTTGCCCTTGTCGAAGACATCGAGGACGGTGGAATCGGCGGTGATATGCGCTGATGTCGCGAGCGGCTTGTGAAAGGTGATGTCGCGCTCGCCATCAACCACCATCATGCGGTTGAGGTTCATCTCGCCGGGACCTGCGCCCCAGGCCGCGACGGAGGCAAAGGTCGGCACCACCTTCAACGGGCGCGGCGTGGCGACGGCTTCGTTGACGAAGGCAAGCTCCTTCTCGTCCATCGGATCGGCGCCGAGCCCGATGCCACAGGCGTACAGCATCACCTCGCGATCGCTGTAGGCATATTTCTGGCCGAGGTTTTTCAGCGCCATCAGCTCGTCGTACTTGATCGGCATTGCGGTCGTTCCTCCCCCAATTTTCTTTCTTCACCGGCGCCCGTTGCTGCGTCCTCTCCCCTTGTGAGAGAGGGCTACACCGGCGTCGGAACAAATCCACTTGGGTGAGGGGTTTGCTCCGCAGACGCTTGTTCTCCGCGGAGAGAAACCCCTCATCCGGCGCTTTGCGCCACTTCTCCCACAAGGGGAGAAGGAAGAATCTACACCGGCGTAAAAAACGGCAGCGGCGCGCCGTCGGTCGGCTTGAACACCACCTTCACCTTTTGGCCGATCTTCAATTTTTCCAGGTCGCAGTCGACGAAATTGGTCTGCAGCGACGGACCTTCCTTCAGCGTGACGTAGCCGATCGCGTACGGCCCGGTCGCCGATTTGCGCATCAGGCTGTAGGTGTAGATCGTGCCCTCGCCCGAACTCTCCTCCCACACCGTCTTGTCGGAAAAGCAGAACGGGCAGATCGAGCGCGGAAAGTAATGCGGCTCGCCGCAGGCGGAGCAGCGCTTGATCAGGAACTTGCCTTGCTTTGCCGCTTCCCAGAACGGCGCCGTTTCCGGATTGGTCACCGGCGTCGGATACTTTTTTGCGTCTGCCATCACGCGCGCTCCAGAATGCAGGTTGAGGCGGCATGGCGCACGCCGAGAAGGCCGCCGGTGCCGTGGGCAACCGCGAGATCGCAGTTTTTCACCTGCACCTTGGGATGGGCTTCGCCGCGCAACTGCCGCACCGCTTCGATCATCTTGGTCATGCCGCCGCGATTGACCGGGTGGTTGCTGCAGAGCCCGCCGCCGTCGGTATTGAACGGCAGCTTGCCGACGCCGGAAATCAGGTTGCCGTCGGCGACGAACTTGCCGCCCTCGCCTTTCTTGCAAAAGCCGAGATCCTCAAGCTGCATCAGCACCGTGATCGTAAAACTGTCGTAGATCGACGCATACTTGATATCCTTCGGCGTAACGCCGGCTTCCTCGAACGCGCGCGGCGCCGACCAGACGCCGGCGGAGTATGTGAGATCGAGATCCTTGCCGCCACGCGGGCCCTTCATCGCCTCGCCATGACCGATCAGCCGCACCAGCGGCTTTTTCAGGCTCTTTGCGATCTCCGGCGTGGTGACGATCAGCGCACCGCCGCCGTCAGAGACCACGCAGCAATCCATGCGATGCAGCGGGTCCGAGATCATCGGCGAGTTCAAAACGTCCTCGACGGTGACGACGTCCTTGAGCATCGCATGCGGATTGTATTGCGCGTGATGGGAGGCTGCGACCTTGATCCAGGCCAGCTGCTCGCTCGTGGTGCCGTAGTCGTGCATGTGGCGCATGGCACACATGCCATAGGCATTGTGGGTGGTGGCCCCGTAAGCCTGTTCGAAATCGGCTTCGGCGCCCGCGGCGCGCGGCGGCATCGGTCCGGTGCGCGGCTTGCCGGCAAGTGTGATCAGCGCGATCGAGCATTTGCCGGCGGCGATCGCCTCGGCGGCATGACCGAGATGGATCAGATAGGAGCAGCCGCCGGTTTCGGTTGAATCCATGTGGCGGACCCTGAGACCGAGGTAATCGACCATCGGCCAAAGGCCGCCGGGGGCATCGCCTGCGCAGAAATAGCCGTCGATATCGGCCTTGGTCAGGCCGGCGTCCTCGATCGCGCCCTTGGCGACCTCGGCATGAAGCTGTGCGGTGGACTTATCGGGTGCGTGCCGGGTCGGGTGCTCGTAAATCCCGGCAATGTAGGCCTTGGCCTTGATGGTCAACTGGTTCTCCGCTGGCGTTTCTTCTTCCCAGCAGATTTCTTGGCCTGTAGCGGCGGCCTTGGCAAGCGTCCAGATATTCCGTCAGGCGAGACTGAAAGTGCGCTCCGCCCTTATCCTGAGGAGCGGCGCCTTCGCCGCGTCTCGAAGGATGGGCCGCGGCATCGGCGCCTCATGGTTCGAGACGCGCGAGGGCGCGCTCCTCACCATGAGGTTTAACACTTACTCCGCCGCCAACTGCCGTGGCGCGGGAGGCGGGTTGACGAGATCGGCGGCAAGCTGCGCGTAGCGCGCCTTGGCGTCCTGCACCGCCTTCTCCTTGACCGGGCCGTAGCCACGGATGCGATCCGGCAGCGACAGAAGTTCGATCGCAGTGTCGAGCGTCGCCGGCGACAGCAGGCCGAGCACGGTTGCGACATCCTTCTCGTAGCCCGCGATCAGATCGCGCTCGAGCCGGCGGTCGGCGCTGTAGCCAAAAATGTCGAACGGCGTACCGCGCAAGCCTTTCATCTTCGCCAGCATTCTGAACACCGGCATCATCCACGAGCCGAACGCGCGCTTGCCCGGGCGCCCCAGTGCGTCCGGCTTGCCGGCGAGCATTGGCGGGGCGAGGTTGAAGTTGAACTTGAAGTCGCCCTCGAACTGGTCGCGCAGCTGCTGCTGGAAGCGGCCGTCGGTGAAGAGCCGCGCCACTTCATACTCGTCCTTGTAGGCGAGCAGTTTTGCATAATTGATCGCGACCGCGCGCGGCAAGGCCTCGTCGTAGCCGCCATCGATGGC
>Ga0126312_10003664_pt1 | contig 10366 bp, 7 predicted proteins | sample Plot104A_FD_92537 | JGI IMG/M metagenome (GOLD analysis project Ga0126312, IMG submission 92537) | Serpentine soil microbial communities from UC McLaughlin Reserve, CA, USA - Plot104A | ecosystem: Environmental > Terrestrial > Soil > Grasslands | place: USA: UC McLaughlin Reserve, Lake County...
AGTCGCTGCCCGGCACGCGCAGGTCGTTCGCGACCTCGACGGGCTCGCCGGGCTCGAGTCCCACGCTCTCCAGCCCGATGTGGGCGGTGTTGGGGCGCCGGCCGACCGCTACGAGCAGCTGGTCGGCTCGGACCGGCCCCCCGCGCTCGAGCTCCAGCACGACCTCGCCGTCCTCGGCGCGCGCCGCCGTCGCCTTTAGGCCGAGCCGGACGTCCACGCCCGCCTCGCGGAGGCCGTCGGCCACCTCGTCGCCGGCGAACGGCTCCTCGCGGGCGATCAGCCGGTCGAGCGCCTCGACGACCGTTACCCGGGAGCCGAGCGAGCGCCACGCCTGGGCCAGCTCGACGCCGGCCACGCCGCCGCCGAGCACGACGAGGCGCGACGGGACCTCCTTCGCGCTGGTGGCCTCGCGGTTGGTCCATGGGTCGAGCTCACGCAGGCCGTCGATGGGCGGCACCACCGCGCTGCTCCCGGTGGCGATCACCACGGCCCGGCGGGCCACGAGCGATCGGTCGCCGACCCGCACGCGCCGCTCCCCGTCGAGCCGGCCCACGCCGCGCGCGAGCACGATGCCGCGCGACTCGAGCCACGGGAGCTGCGAGGAGTCGTCGAGGTGGTGGACGATCTCATCGCGGCGGGCGAGCACCGCCTCGGGGTCGAGCTCGCCCGTCACGGCCTCCCGCACCCCCGGGATGCGGCGCGCCTCGGCGAGCAGCTCACCGGGACGCAGCAGTCCTTTGGAGGGCATGCAGGCGTAGTACGAGCACTCGCCGCCGATCAGGTGCGACTCCACGATCGCGGTCTCGAGTCCCCCGTCGGCGAGCCGCCCGGCGCACACCTCGCCGGTGGGTCCCGCGCCGAGCACGATCGCGTCGACGGTGCGCTCGCTCATGGGCCGCCGGACTGTAGCGGCGGCGGGTCGAACCACTGCAGCGTGCCGGCGGCGCGGCTTGCCACGAACACCCGACCGCTGCGCGGGTCGACCGCGACCGAGTTCGGCTGCCGGACTGTGGGGAACGTCTGGAGCTGGCGGCGAGGGCTGAGCTCCGCGACCCGGTTGCTCGCCGTGAGGGTCACCCACAGCCGGTCCCTCCGCCGGTCGAAGGCGACGCCGTAGGGGATGCCGCCGAGGGGGATGCGCCGCTCAAGGGCGAGATCGTGGCCGCGGACGCGCAGCTCGAGCACGGCGTCGCCCCTCGTGTCGACGACGAAGAAGAGCCGGCGGCCCGCGGCGACGTGCGTGGGTCCGAGGCCCGCGTCGGCCTGCCCGAGCGGCTCGAAGTCGCGACCGTCATAGACCCGCACCGCGCGCTCCGCCGCCCCGACCACGGCGACGTAGCGACCGTCGCTCGTCGCCGCCACCCCGTCCGGCTCGATCGGCGCGTCGAGCGCCCGGATCGAACGGCCGTCCCGGATCACGATCACGCGGTCCTCAGGCTCGTCAGTGACCCAAACCCGGCCGCCGGTCGCGGAGGCGGCGTCGTGTGGCCCGCGTCCTGCCGGCAGATCGCGGCGCGGCCGGCCCCCGAGCGGAAGCTCGACCAGGTTCGCCGCCTTCTCCGCGGGCGCAAGCAGCGGGCCACCCGGCCGGAGGAGGGCCAGGTGGCGGGTGGGCCCGGGCAGCGCGACGCGCCCGACGACGCGCGGGCTCACCGCGTCGACGAGCGCGACGCGGTTCGGTGTCTTGAGCCCCACGGCCAGCAGGCCCGTATCCGGATCGACCGCCATGCCCTCGGGCTTGTTGCCGATCCGCATGACGCGGCCCTCGGCTCGCACGGCCGTGAGAGGCGAACTGGCCGGCTCGGCGGCCGGCGCGACCACGTCACTCGACCGCTCGCGGCCCGCCAGCGTCCCGGCCGCGCCCGCGCCCGCGACCGCCGCCAGGGCGAGCAGAAAGTAGGAAGTTCTACTGTTTACTTTTGCCGCCCCCGTCGCTAGGGTCCGCGCCATGGCGACGGCGGACGTCCTCAAGCCGGACTTCCAGTCCGGGAAGAAGCACTTCATCTTCACGGACGACCACGAGCAGCTCCGCCAATCGATCAGGTCGTTCGTCGTGAGGGAGCTCCAGCCGCACTCGGAGGAGTGGGAGGAGACTACGTTTCCCGACTGGGTCTTCCACCGCATGGGCGAGCTCGGATTCCTCGGCCTCTCCTATCCCGAGGAGTACGGCGGGCAGGGCGGCGACTACTACTGCAACATCGTCCTCGCCGAGGAGATGGTGCACGCTCACTCCGGCGGCCTCGCCATGGGGGTCGCCGTCCACACCGACATGGCCACGCCGCCGATCTTCCTGTTCGGCACAGAGGAGCAGAAGCAGCGCTACCTCGTGCCCTCGATCAAGGGGGAGAGGATCTCCTGCCTGGGGATCACCGAGCCCGACGCCGGCTCCGACGTCTCCGGCATCAAGACGCGCGCCGTGCGCGACGGCGACGAGTACGTCATCAACGGCTCGAAGACCTACATCACGAATGGCCACCGCGCCGACTACATCGTGCTGGTCACGAAGACCGACCCGGACGCGGGCTATGACGGCTTCACCCTCTTCCTCGTGGACATGGACTCCCCGGGCGTCGTTCGCGAGAAGAAGCTCGAGAAGCTCGGGATGCACGCCTCGGACACCGCGCTGCTCGCCTTCCAGGACGTGCGCGTTCCGGCCGAGGCCATCCTCGGCGGGGTGGGCAAGGGCTTCTACCACATCATGTGGGAGCTCCAAGGCGAGCGGCTGATCGGCGCGGCCGGCGCCGTGGCGGGCGCTCAGCGCTGCTTCGAGCGCACCCTCGACTACGCCAAGGAGCGAACCGCGTTCGGACGGCCGATCGGGCGCTTCCAGGCGATCCGCCACAAGTTCGCCGAGATGTCCACGAAGATCGAGGCGGCCCGACAGCTCGTCTACATGACCGCCTGGCGCTTTCAGAACGGCGAGTACCCCGTGCGCGAGATCTCGATGGCGAAGCTCTATTCGGCGCGGGTGGCCTGCGAGGTGGCCGACGAGTGCATCCAGATCCACGGCGGCGCCGGCTACATGAAGGAGTACGGGATCGAGCGGGTGTGGCGCGACATGCGCTTGAACCGGATCGGCGCGGGAACCGATGAGATCATGCTCGACGTGATCGGCCGCTCGTACGGGATCTGAGCGTCTACGTCTCGACAGACCGCAGCCGGCCGCTCCATGAGGGCGCGCTCGGCGGGCACAATCGCTGGCACCCGGACATCGGGCCCGTGGCGCGCTGTGAGCCCGGCGAGGAGGTCGTGTTCGAGCTGCGCGACTCGCGCGACCGTCAGCTGACGCGCGACTCCCGCCACGAGGACCTCCTGTCGCTGCCGAGGACGATCCACCCGCTGACGGGGCCGGTCCGGGTCGAGGGAGCGGAGCCCGGGGACGTGCTCGAGGTGGAGTTCCTCTCCTACGACTGCGACGACTTCGGCTGGACCGGGATCTGGCCGGGCTCGGGGATGCTGGGCGACCTCTTCCCCGACCCCTACCTCTTGGCCTGGGAGCTCGACGGCCGCGCGGCGCGCTCGGAGGCGCTGCCCGGCGTGGCGGTGCCCGGCGCCCCGTTCGCCGGCGTGGTGGGCGTCGCTCCCTCGTGGGGGCTCTTCGAGACCGTGCGCGAGCGCGAGGCCGCGCTTGCGGCCACCGGCGCCGAGATCGACCTGCCCGACCCCGAGCACGCCGCGCCGCCCTCGGCGGGCGACGGCCTGCGTACGATCCCGCCGCGCGAGAACGGCGGGAACATGGACATCCGCGACCTGGTGGCCGGCGCCCGCCTGCTGCTGCCGGTGTTCGTGCCCGGCGCGCTCGTCTCGATCGGCGACCTCCACTTCGCCCAGGGCGACGGCGAGGTGTGCATCGCGGCGATCGAGACCGGCGGCTCGGTGACCGTACGGCTCGGGCTCCGGCGCGGCGACTGGGGCCCGCGCTTCCCCGCCTGGGAGCGGCCGGCGCCCGTTGGCCGGCCGATGTTCGCGACGACCGGCGTCCCGCTGACGGACGACGGCGCAAACGCGAACATGGACCTGTGGCTCGCCTCGCGCCGAGCCCTGATCGAGATGCTCGAGTACCTCCAGCGGGAGCGCGCCCTCGAGCGCGAGCCAGCCTACGTGCTGATGAGCGCGGCGGTAGAGCTCCGGATCTCCGAGGCCGTGGACGCCCCGAACGCCCTGGTCTCCGCCTGCCTGCCGCTCGACGTGTTCGAGGAGGGGTGAGGCGATCCTCCCACCCTGCGGTCTCCGGGGGTGTGGCCTACTTTTCTCGGCCTCAGCCCGAGTAAGAGCGGCCACACTCGCCCGCACGAAGGCGCGCGCACGATCCGGGGGCGCGACATTGTGAGCGGCCACGCCGCGACGTTGTGAGCGGCCACGCCGCGGTTCCCGGCTCGCGGCGGCCGCTGCCGCCCTTCACCGACGAGCACGGGCAGAGGGAGGCGATCCGGCGCTTCGTGGCCGCCGAGCTGAGGCCGCATGCACAGGAGTGGGAGGACGCCAAGTGGTTCCCGAACGAGGTCTTCCACCGGCTGGCCGAGCTCGGCTGGCTCGGGCTCAAGTATCCCGAGGAGTACGGCGGCGAGGGCGGGGACTACTGCTCGCCGGGGCGCGCGAGGATAGCCCCGTGCTCGACCTGCTCGTCCTGGTCGCGGGGGTGGCCCTGGTCGTCGCGGGCGCCGAGCTCTTCTTCGAGGCGCTGCTGGGCCTGGCCCGCCGGTTTGGAGTCCCGGCCTTCACGCTCACGGCGCTCGTCTCCGGCTTCGAGCTCGAGAACCTGGCCGCGGGCATCGCGGCCAACGCGCGCGGGCTGGGTGGAGCCGCGGCCGGCACCTTCCTCGGGGGAACCACCTTTCTGGCGCTCGGCGTCGCCGGGGTCGGCGCGCTGATCCGGCCGCTCCGCGCCTCGCTGCCGGGCGCGCTGCTCCTGTGGACGGCGGCCGCTCCCCTCCCGCTCGCCGCGCTCTCGCTGGATGGGCGGCTCTCGCGACTCGACGGCGTCCTGCTCCTCCTGTGGTTCGGGGTGGCGATGGTCGCGATCGTGCGCAGCGCGCGGGGACTCCTGGCGGAGGCCGAGGAGGGACGGGTGCGCTTCGCCCTCCCGCGGGCGCTGGCCGGACTTGCAGCGCTTACCGTGGGCGGCGACCTCCTTGGCCGAGGCCTGCGCGACGTGACCGAGCGCTTCGGCGTCTCGCCGACTCTGCTCGGCAACACGGCTCTGGCCGCCGGGGTCGAGGCGGAGGAGGTCGCGCGCGTGGCCGTCCCGGCTCGCCGCGGGAGGGGCGACGTCGCCCTCGCCAACGTGGTGGGGACGATCGTCCACTTCGTGGCCTTCAACGCGGGAGTGATCGCGCTCGTGAAGCCGATCGAGCTCGACCACGCGAGCACGCGCCTCTATCTCCCGGCGGCGGTGGGCGCGACGTTCGTGTTGTGCGCGCTCCTGGCGCGTGGGCGTGGGCGCGGGCTCAGGCGACGCGAGGGCGCCTTGCTCCTCGTGCTCTATGCGGTGTACCTGGCCGTGGCGATCGCAACGGCCTGAGGCATCCCTCTCCAGGGGGAGCCGGACTCCTCCCGCCGGCCGAGCGGGCCACCCCCGCGGGGTGGCCACAAGATCGCCACGAGGGGCGACGACGGCGGGAGCGCGGCGCGAGATGGTGCGGCCGGACATCAAAAAGCGCTCCGGCCCTCCGGACGCACGGCCAAGGAGAAGCACATGGCACACGCAGGTCAAGTCATCGAGAACCCGGTCAGTGGCGAGCGGATCACCTTCCGCAGGACCGCGTCCGACACGAGCGGCGAGCTGCTCGAGATCGACCTCGAGCTGACCGCCGACGGGCACGTGCCCGGCAAGCACGTGCACCCCGAGCAGAAGGAGCGCTTCGAGGTGCGGAGCGGCCGCATGAGATTCAGGCTCGGCCGCGAGACGATCGTCGCCGGGCCGGGTGACGTCGTCGTGGTGCCCGCCGGCAAGGCGCACAAGTTCGAGAACGTCGGCGACGGGCCGGCGCGCGCCCGGGTCCAGGTAACCCCGGCGCTCAGGATGGAGCAGCTCTTCGAGACCTCGGTGGAGCTGGCGAGGAGCGGGCGCACCACGAGCAAGGGCATGCCGATGCCGCTCGACCTCGCGCTCCTCACGCGCGAGTTCGCGCGCGAGGTGCAGGGCGCCTTCCCGCCCGTCTGGGTGCAGCGCGCCGCGCTCGCCCCCCTCGCATGGGTCGCGAGGAAGCGCGGCCTCGACGAGCGCTACGAGAGGCCGCGGCCGGCGTACGCCTGAGTCGTCCCTCCACTCCCCATGAGCGAACGGGCGCCCCGGGGGCGCCCGTTCGTCATGATCCCCGGCCGTCAACCGGACAAGGAGATGGCCAGTGGGAGTTCTCGACGGCAGGGCGGCGATCGTGACCGGGTCCGCGCGCGGCATCGGCCGCGCCACCGCGGAGCTGCTCGCCGCGGAGGGGGCGCGGGTCCTGGTCAACGACCTGGATGGCGATCTCGCCGAGCAGGCAGCAGGGGAGATCCGGGGCGAGACGAGCGTGTTCGGCGGCGACCTGACGAAGGACGGCGTGCCCGACCGGCTCGTGCAGAAGGCGGCCGACGAGTTCGGCAGGCTCGACATCGTCGTCAACAACGCCGGCTACACCTGGGACGGCGCGATTCACAAGATGTCCGACGAGCAGTTCCAGGCCATGGTCGACATCCACAACGTGGTGCCTTTCCGCGTCCTGCGCGCGGCGGCCCCGCACCTCCGCGAGCCGGCGAAGAAGGAGCGCGAGGAGGGCCGAGAGGTGTTCCGCAAGGTGGTGAACATCTCGTCGGTCTCCGGCACGATGGGGAACGCCGGCCAGGTCAACTACGCCTCCGGCAAGGCGGGCGTCGTCGGCCTCACGAAGACGCTCGCCAAGGAGTGGGGCCAGTTCAAGATCAACGTGAACGCCGTGGCCTTCGGCTTCGTCGAGACCCGCCTCACGGCCCCCAAGGAGGAGGGCGGCACCTTCCGGAAGGACGGCGAGGAGATCAGGCTGGGCATCCCCGAGCAGATGCGCCAGGTGGCACCGATGCTGATCCCGTTGGGTCGCCCCGCCTCGCCGCAGGAGGCGGCCGGACCGGTCTTCTTCCTCTGCTCCCCCTGGTCGAACTACGTGCACGGCCAGGTCCTGAACGTGACCGGCGGCCAGCTCGGCGGCATGACCACGTGAGGGACGCGGCCGCCTCGAAGGGCGCCCAGCTCGCAAACGCCTCGGGCCTCGACCAGGCCGACCCCGACGGGTAGGGTCCTGCGATGCCGGTCAAGCTCCATCGCTGCCCGAACATTTGGGTCAAGCTCGGCGGACACCCGTGCTGGAAGGTCCAGAAGGCGCTCGATGAGCAGGGGATCGACTACGAGCTCGTCAAGGAGCCGTTAATGCGCGGCGGCCGCGACGACGTGGAGCGCATGACCGGCGAGCGCAAGCTGCCCGTCATCGAGTTCGAGGACGGCAGCATCTACCGCGAGGACTCGAAGGACATGGCCGAGCGGATCCGCGCCGGTCGCCTCTTCGAGGGTCGCGCCGGCGAGTCGGCGGCTACATGACCCGCGCGGACGCCCGCTCCGCCCAGGACTCCATCCCGAGCTCGCGGTAGGCCTCGACCGCGGCCGCCAGCAGCTCGCGCGCCCGTTGCCGGTCCCCGGGCGCCGCCCTGGCCAAGAGCATGTTCGCGAAATCGTGCTGGGCATGGGCGAGCCAGGGACGCGCCCGCATGCGCCGCTCGATCTCGAGCGCGACCTCGAAGTGCCGCTCGGCGTCCTCGAAGCGGCGCAGCGTCGCAGCCAGGACACCGAGCCCGCGAGCGACCGACCCGAAGATGGCTTCGACGGGAGCCTCCGCGTAGCGGAGCTCGTAGGGAAGCAACAGCGAGTAGAGCATCGATGCCGCAGCGTCGTCGTCGAGGAAGGCGCAGGGGTCCGGGAGGAGGCTCACGCTGAAGAGCCACTCGGCGTCGAGGTACTCCCGGGCCAGGTCGTGCGACAGCACCTCGTCGAACGCGCCGCGGGCCTCGCGTTCACGACCGAGCTCGCCGTAGAGGTGCGCCAGCGCGCAGCGGAACCTCAGCAGGGCCGGGTACTCGTGCACCGAGCGGCCGATCGAGTCCTCGAGCTCGGCGAGCCGACCCTGGGCGCGGCGCAGCACGAACAGCGCCAGCCTGTGGCTGACGAAGGCGTTCCAGTTCTCGGCCTGCTGGCCGCGGGCGAGGGTCTCCGGGATCAGCCGCTCCGCGTCCTCAAAGCGACCCTCCATCAGCGCCAGCATGGTCCTGTCGGTGCCCACGCTCCAGCGCTGCGCGGGCTGGCGCAGGTCATCCGCCAGCCCGCTCAGCGCGGCGAGCTCCACGTCGACGGCCGCACGGTCGGCGAAGGACCACAGGGTGTTCAGCCGACGATCGCGGGCCGCGAATACCATCTCCTTCTCGCCGATCTGCTCGGCAAGCGGGATCAGCCTCTCTCCGACCGCGGTCAGCTCCTCGGCGGTGTCCGGTCCCTCGACCCCCATCCAGTAGCCCTCGAGCGCGTAGGCGAGCGTCGCCGGATCGCCGGTTCGCTCGGCGATCTCCACCGCCTCCTTGCCGAGACGCATCCTGCGCTCCCGATATCGGTCGTCCCGCGTGGCGGCCGCGAGGCGGGCGAGCAGCCTGACGCGCGCGCGACTGTCTTCCTCGCCGACCGCTTCCAGGGCGCGCTCGAGGAGCGGGACATAGGCGGGGTCGGTGCTGGCGCGCGCCCAGGCGAACCTCCCGCTGAAGCCGAGCGCGGCCCGGGCGAGTCGATCTGCCCAACCCTCCTGCTCGGCGAGTGCCGCTGCGCGCCGTAGCGCCTCCTTCGCTTGGATCCCGTTACCCGCGCGGTGGTGGACGTCGCCCAACGAGAGGAGCAGGTCGCAGATCCTCAGTTGATCGCTCGGTCCCCAGGCCTCGAGCACCTCGAGTGCGCTCGTGTAGTGGCGGGCCGCCTCCTCGTATGCGAGCTGCGAGGCGGCGCGGTCGCCGGCCGCCGCCGCGTAGCGTGCAGCCTTCTCGGCCCCGGCGGCCCCGGCCAGGAGGAAGTGGTGGGCGAGCTCGGCGAGGTGCGGCTCGACGTTCCCGGCGTACAGGGCCTCGAGGGACTCCCCGACGTCGCGGTGCAGGCGCAGTCGGCGGGTCGCCGGGAGATCCTCGTAGACCGCGTCGCGGATCAGCATGTGCTCGAAGCGCAGGCGGGCCCCGCCATCCGGGAGCTCACCCACCAGGCGGCCCGCGATCGCCTCCTCCAGCGCCGCGAAGAGCTCTTCCTGCTCCAGCCCGCTGACCCGCTCGAGCGCGTCAAGGTCGAACTCGCGGCCGAGCACCGAGGCTAGCGTGAGCGCATGCGTGCAACGGTCGGGCATGCCCTGGAGCCGCCGCCCGATGGTCTCCCGAACGCCCTCGGGCACGGGCAGCCGCCCGGCCCGCAAGTCGGGACCCTCCGAGGCGAGCAATCGTCCTACCTCTCCGGCGAAGAGCGGGTTCCCGTCCGTCTCCTCGTGGACCTTCGCCGCGAGCTCGTCGGAGGGCGGGCCTCCCGTGATCTGCTCCAGCAGCCGGCTCGTGTCTGCCAGGCCGAGACCCTTTAGGGAGACGCGTTGTACCGACGGCGCCCTCGCGAGCTCCGGGAGCGCCTCCGCGAGCGCCGGCCCCGCCTCGGTATCGCGGTAGCAGCCGACGATCAGGAGGGGGGCGCCGGGGAGCTGCTCGGCGACGAACCGCAGCAGAAGCACCGAGGAGGCGTCCGCCGCGTGCAGGTCGTCGAGGAAGATCGCGAGCGGCTCCGCCGACGCCGCCCTTCTGAGAAACGACGCGAAGGACTCGAACAGGCGGAAGCGCGCGCCGCCGGAGTCGGACGGGGGCGTGTCGGGCAGGTCCGGAAGCAGCTCGCAAAGCTCGGGCAGGATGGCAGCGAGGTCGGAGCCGCCGGAGCCGACCCACGACCTGATCGTCTCCGGCTCACGACCGCGCAGGCACTCGCGGAGTGCCTGAGTCCACGGCCAGTAGGCGGGCGCTCCGCCGGCCTCCCAGCAGCGGCCCACGAGCGTGCGGCCGCCGTACTCGCGCACGTGCTCAGCCAGGGCATCGGCCAGCCGGCTCTTGCCGATCCCGGGCTCCCCGGCGAGGAGGACCACCGCGCCCCTGCCTGACAGCGCCTCCCGGGTCACGGGAAGCAGCGCCCTCATCTCGTGCTCGCGACCCACGAGTCCCGGGGAGCCCGCGGGCGCCCGGGCGGGCGTTTCCGGCTCGAGCTCGGCGTCCTGGGCGAGGATCGCCCGCTCGAGGTCCTTCAGAGCTCTGCCCGGCTCTATGCCTAGCTCCTCGACGAGCGTCCGCCGGGTCTCCCGATACA
>Ga0126312_10003665_pt1 | contig 10365 bp, 11 predicted proteins | sample Plot104A_FD_92537 | JGI IMG/M metagenome (GOLD analysis project Ga0126312, IMG submission 92537) | Serpentine soil microbial communities from UC McLaughlin Reserve, CA, USA - Plot104A | ecosystem: Environmental > Terrestrial > Soil > Grasslands | place: USA: UC McLaughlin Reserve, Lake County...
AGCAGATCCGTCCGCATGGTAAAACCCAGGCTGTGAGCGAGTTGCGGCACGAAGTAGAGGCGACGCTCGCCGCCCGCAAGGAGATGGGAAAGGAACTCGAGCCGCAGCTGGTCGAGCAATTCGTGGCGCGCGTCGAAGCGGAGATCGACCGACGTGCGAACGAGCGTAAGACGCCACAACGGCTACGCCCAAAGCCGGTCCCGCTCGCTCTGCCGCTCGGCTCGCTCGGGATCGCGATCCCGCTGATCGGCGCCGCCGGCGGCGTTGCCGGCCTCGCCGGCGTGATCGCGGTCTGCATCGCGATCGTCCTCGTCAATCTGATCTACATCAGCAACACGCGTTGACGGCCGACGCCCGCGTCGACGCGTACGCGCGTCTGCTGGTCGAGCGGTGCATCGACGTCCAGCCGGGTTGGCAGGTGATGGTGCTCTCGACGCCGTGGGCGCGGCCCGTCGTCGAGCGCGTGCTCGAGCTGATCGGCGAGCGGGGCGCGTACGCGCTCCTGCGGCTCGACTTCGCAAACGAGCACTTGCCCGTGCCGCATGCGTGGACGCGGACTGCGCCTGACGAGCTCGCCGAGCGCCTCGCGCCGGCGGAGCTGCACACGGTCGAGTCGATCGACGCGCGGATCACGATCTCGGCTCCGCTGAACACGCGCGACGGCAGCGAGATCGCCGCTGCACGAAACGCGCAGGTGCGGAAGGCAACGCGGCCGTACTACGTCCGTTCGATGTCGTTGCAGATTCCGTGGGTGACGTGCTACTTCCCGACGCTCGGCCCGGCGCAGGACGCAGGGATGACGCTCACACAGTTCGAGGATTTCCTCTACGGCGCCTGTCTGCTCGACTGGGACGCAGAAGTCTCTTCGTGGCGTCGGCTGGCGGAGCCGTTCGAACACGGAGAGGAGGTCCGCATCGTCGGCGAGGGCACGGACCTGACGCTGTCGATCGCGGGGCGCGCCCCGATCGTCGACGACGGCCGCGTCAACATGCCCGGCGGCGAGTTCTTCTTCGCCCCGGTCGAGGACTCGGCGGAGGGCGTGATCTCGTACTCGGAGTTTCCGTCGGTCTACGGAGCCGACGAGGCGGGCGGCGTACGCCTCCGGTTCTCCGCCGGTCGCGTCGTCGACGCCGCCGCGGATTCGAACGAGGAGTTCCTCCTGAAGATGCTCGATGCGGACGACGGAGCGCGGCGGCTCGGCGAGCTCGGGATCGGAACGAACCCGAGGATCACGCGACACATGCGGAACGTGCTCTTCGACGAGAAGATCGCGGGGACGGTCCATCTCGCGCTCGGCGCGTCGTACGAGCTCGCCGGAGGCACGAACGAGAGCTCCATCCACTGGGACATGGTCAAGGACCTACGGAACGGCGGCGAGCTCTATCTCGACGGGCGGCTCGTGCAGCGCTCCGGCGAATGGCAGCTCTGACGCCGGCGCTCACTCCTGCGGGCACTCGGCGCCCTCGGTGGCAACGCCCACATCGAGCCTCGGCGCCGCTACGCGCGGGAAGACGAGCAGTACGCGCGCATCGCCCCGCGCCCAGCACGACGCGCCGTCGCGGCTGAACGACGGCGGCATGTGCGTTCCGTAGAAGCGGCGTACGTCGTCGGGCGATGTGCCGGCCGGCAGGATGTAGCCGAGCACGATCGCGTCGGCAAACCCGTTGCCGAGGGTGGCCCACGCATTCGCGTTCGTCGCAGGCAGGTCGGCTTCGCCCGCGCCGGGGTACACCGGGAGGTCGCGGATGACGCGCTCTTGCGGCGTCGGCCGCACGATGCGGTAGAGGACCCCCGCCAGGGCCATCGCCGCCATCGAGGCAAGCACCAGCAGCAGGACGCGCCGCTTCGAGCGCCACGGCGAGCGAACCGCGGCCGGGGGGCCTGCGCCGCCGTTCTCAGGCACGAGCACCCTCCGTCGCCGCGCTGCGGCGGGTCGCTCGTGCGAGCACGCGTGCCGCGGCAGGCTCCGCGACCACGATTCCCGCGAGGATGACCGCGCAGCCGGCCCAGCCGAGGGCGCCGAGGCGGTCGCCCGCCAGCGCGTACCCGAAGATCCCCGCGAAGACGGGCTCGAGCGCGAACAGGAGCGCGGTGCGCGTGGCAGTCGTCCGCCGCTGTGCCCACGCCTGCACGAGGTAGCCGAGCGCGCTCGCGAAGATGCCCGTCACGAGCAGCGCGCCCCACACCGTCCACCCGCGCGGCAGCTCGACTTGGCCGAGTGCGCTCGCAACCACGCCGAAGCCGACGAATGCCGCCGCCATCTCGCAGATCGTGAACGCCAGCGGGTCGTAGCGCGGCGCATAGCGCTCCATCAGGACGATCTGCACCGCATACGACGCCGCGCCGGCGAGGACGAGGAGGTCGCCCGCGACCGATCCCGATTCGACCCCCGAGAGCATCGCGAGGCCGGCGACGGCGAGGCCGACGCCCGCCCACACCGCGACGTCGACCCGCGTCCTGAACAGCAGCAGGCCGAAGATCGGGGTCAGAACGACGTACATCCCTGTGACGAACCCGGCGGCGGAAACCGTCGTCCGCTCGAGCCCGGCCGTCTGCAACCCGTAGCCGACCGCCAGGAGCGCGCCGAGCGACGCGCCGGCGACGACGCCGTCGCGCCCCAGCGTGCGCACCCGCGAGGCCGCGAACGGGGCGAGCGTCGCGACAGCGATCGCGAACCGCACAGCCAGGAACGCGAAGAGCGGGTAAAGCTCGAGCGCGTCCTTGATCTGGACGAATGTGACGCCCCAGATCGCCGTCACGACGAGGAGCGCAACGAGTACGGGCACGCGCAGACGCTAGCGCCCGCCCTCCTCGTCTAAGCGACGTCGCCCGCCTGGCCCTCCTCACCCTCGTGCGGCACCCGCTCGGTCTCCGCGTCGTCGAGACCCGTCGCTTCGCTGCTTCCCCATTCGTCTTCGTCCCAGCTGACGTCGACGGGCGCGCCCGCGGTGCCTTCCTCGTCCATCCGCTGCTGGGTCGGATTCGGCTCGTCCTCGCGCGGCCGTTCTTCTTCGCTCATCGTCACCTCCCGGAGGTCGCCCGGCACCTTTCCCGGTGCCGGATGCAGAAACCTCTACGCTGACCCGATGCCGAACGATCGCCTCGACCGGCCGTTGCGCGACCTGCGGATCTCGATCACCGACCGGTGCAACTTCCGCTGCGTCTATTGCATGCCGAAGGAGGTGTTCGGGCGCGACTACCGGTTTCTGCCGCGCGCCGACCTGCTCACGTTCGAGGAGATCGTGCGGCTCGCGCGCGCGTTCGTCGCCAACGGCGTCGAGAAGATCCGGATCACCGGCGGTGAGCCGCTCGTGCGACGCGGCGTGGAGGAGTTGGTCGAGCAGCTCGCGTCGATCGGCGGGCTCGATCTGACGCTCACGACGAATGGCGCGCTTCTCGCGGCGAAGGCGGACGCGCTGCGCGACGCCGGGCTCCGGCGCATCACCGTCAGCCTCGACTCGCTCGACGACGACACGTTCCGCGCCCTCAACGACGTCGATTTTCCCGTCGCGCGCGTCCTCGAGGGGATCGACGCGGCAGGACGCGCGGGCCTGCCGGTGAAGGTGAACGTCGTGCTCAAGCGCGGCGTCAACGACGGCGGGATCCTCGACCTCGCACGGCACTTCCGCGGTACGGGCCACACGCTGCGCTTCATCGAGTACATGGACGTCGGCCACACGAACGGCTGGCGGATGGACGACGTGGTGCCCGCGCGCGAGGTGATCGCGACCATCGACGATGAGTTCCCGCTCGAGCCGCTCGACCCCGCGTACCGCGGTGAGGTCGCGCGCCGCTGGCGCTACGTCGACGGCGCCGGCGAGATCGGCGTGATCGCCTCGGTGACCGAGCCGTTCTGCGGCGACTGCACGCGGACGCGGCTGTCGGCGGAAGGCAAGCTGTACACGTGCCTGTTCGCGGTGCGCGGGCACGACCTGCGCGCGCTCATACGCAGCGGCGCCGGTGACGATGAGCTCGAGCGCGCGATCGGCGAGGTGTGGTCGCGGCGCACGGACCGTTACTCGGAGCTGCGCACGGAGGCAACGAGGTCGCTGCCGAAGATCGAGATGTCCTACATCGGGGGCTAGACTCTCCCGGCCCAGTGATGCGTTCTTCGCTATGACCGCAGTCGCCGCAGCCGGGCGCCGTTACCTCCCGCGCGGATGGAGCGATCTTTGGCTCCAGCTCGGGATCTGGTTCGGCTTCCTGCTCGCGTACCAGGCCGCTCGCGGCGTCGCCGACCGCGACCCCGCACGCGCGCTCGAAAACGGCTTTCGCGTTCTTCAGTGGGAGCGTGAGAAGACGAACCACCTGCTGGAGCTGACGATCCAGAACTTCGCCGCGTCGTTCGGGTGGCTCGAGACGGCGGTTTCCTGGACGTACTGGAACTCGGAGTTCACCGTCGTCGGCCTCGCGCTGCTGTGGGTCTACCTCCGACGACACGCGCACTTCATGCGTTTCCGCAACACCTTGCTGCTCGCGAACGCGCTCGGCCTCCTCGGTTACGTCCTGCTCCCCACCGCGCCGCCGCGGATGTTCCCAACGCTCGGGTTCGTCGACACACTCGCTGCGTTCGGCGGGCTGAACCACGGCAGCGGCCTCGTCGAGCTCGCGTCCAATCCCTACGCCGCGATGCCGAGCCTGCACGCGGCCGACGCGCTGATCGTCGGGGTGACGCTTGCATACGTCTGCCGCTCGCGGGCGGCGAAAGCGATCTGGATCCTCTGGCCCGCGTGGGTGTGGTTCAGCGTGATGGCCACCGCGAACCACTTCTGGCTCGACATCGTCGCCGGAATCGCGTTGGCGATCGTGGCGTTGGCGCTCGTCCACCGTCGCCGGCTCGTTCGTGTCGTCACCGCCTGAGCGAGTCCCGACGGCGGGGATCCAGCAGACGTACACGGCGGGCGCGCGCCGGCTCGCGGCGCGCTCGATCGGCGGGCTCGCGCGCACACGCATCACCCCGAACGTCCTCACGGCATCGGGAGTGACGCTGTGTGCGGTCGCATCGGTTGTCGTCTACTTCGAGTACCGGCACGAGCTGCTCTGCTTCTGGCTCGGTGCAGTGCTGTTCGTGATCGGATCGATTCTCGACATCCTCGACGGCGCCCTCGCACGTGCAGGCGGGAAGCAGACGCCGTTCGGTGCGTTCCTCGACTCGACGACCGACCGCATCAGCGAAGGGTTCGTGCTCGGCGCGATCGCGCTCGTCTTCCACCGCGACGGGAACGAGGTCGCGCTCGCGTTCACGATCGCCGCCGTCGCGGGCTCGTTCCTGGTGTCGTACACACGCGCGCGCGCCGAGGCGCTCGGGCTCAAGGGCGACGTCGGCATCGGCTCGCGGGCCGAGCGCGTGGTGGTGATCACCGCCGGGCTCGTGCTCGCACCGTGGGGCGTCCTCCCGTGGGCGATCTACCTGCTGACGGCGACGGCGTGGTTCACGGTGCTCCAGCGCGTGATCTCGGTGCGGACGCAGTTGCGCATTCGCACTTAGGGCGTACCGACGCAGAAGTCGGTGTACGCTGCCCGACCGGGTCAACCACGACAAGAGGGGTTTCCTTGCGACGCATGTTCTTTGCCCTCGCGGCTGCGCTCGGCGTGGTCGCGTTCGCGGCAACCGTGGCCGCGGCCGACAAGCCCGGACCGGGCACATCCACCGGCACCGGCGCTGTCTTCGTCTCGAATCCGGTCGAGGATCTCGGCGACCAGAGCCTGACCGACCAGAACGACTCGGACGCGGCGGTGCCGGCCGCGGCCTACCACACGGTGCAGCTGACCGACCTTGACGGCTCCGGGTTCCTCCGCGGTCGCTGGGCTGAGATCGTCAGCGAGACCGGCGATCCGGCGTACTCGCCGACGAACAGCTTCTCGTACACGCGCAGCCACGACGAGTTCGAGCAGGTGATGGCCTACTACTGGGTCACGGAGTCGCAGAAGTACATCCAGAGCCTCGGCTTCGGGACGCGGTTCCGGCCGGTGAACATGGAGCCGCAGCGCCTCCGTATCAATCAGTGGGGCGCCGACAACTCGTTCGCGACGACGCACAAGGACGAGATCCGGCTCGGCAAGGGCGGGGTCGACGACGCCGAGGACGGCGAGGTGATCACGCACGAGTACGGCCACGCGATCCACTTCTCGCAGAACTTCGACTTCGGCGGCGAAGGCGGCGCGATCAGCGAGGGGTTCGGCGACTACTGGGCAGTCACGACGACGCAGGTCGTTCGGCAAAAGCTGGGCCTGGCGCCGCTCACGGATCCGGCGTGCGTCGCCGACTGGGACTCGACGTCCTACGATCCGACTGAGCCGCACTGCCTGCGGCGCGTCGACATGAACCTGCACTACCCGGAGAACCTCACCGGCGAGGTGCACAGGGACGGCCGCATCTGGTCGCGCGCGCTCTGGGACATCCGTAACGCCATCGGCAACGTCAGGGCGGACACCTCGATCCTCGAGGGTCAGTTCGACTTCCCGGGGACAACGATGACCGACCTGGCGGCGTCGATCGTGGCGGCCTCGAAGACGCTCTACGGCAACGCGACCGCGAACAAGGTTCGCGCCGCGTTCGTCGATCGCGGGATTCTCGACTAGCGAATCACAGGCGGAGGCGGCTCGCGTAGGGGCCGCCCCCGCCTCTCATAGCAACCGTGCTATGGTGCTAGCACACACGTGCTAGCAGGACGCCAACACGTGCTCGTGCGGATGCCGCCGGAGCTGAAGCAGCGACTTGCCGAGGAGGTCGAACGGTCCGGCCGGAGCCTCAACGACGTCGCCGTGGAGGCGCTTTCGGCGCGGTTCGCCGTGCCGTTCGAGCCGAGCGGCCGCTCCGGCAAGGCGCCGGGCGCGAGCGGCTCGGTGCTTCTGCGCGTCCCCGCGCAGCTGAAGGAGAAGCTGACCGCACGGGCGGCGCAGCGGAAGCGCAACGTCAACGATCTGATCGTGGAGACGCTCGCCGAGCGGCTCGGAAAGGAACAGATGGCCTCGAGAAACGGGAAGGCGCGGCGCTCCGACGACAAGGTGCGCGTCGCGATCATCGGCGTGGGCAACTGCGCCAACTCGCTCCTGCAGGGAGTCGAGTACTACAAGGACGCGCCCGCCGACAAGTTCGTGCCGGGTCTGATGCACGTCGACCTCGGCGGCTACCACGTCCGCGACGTCGAGTTCACCGCCGCGTTCGACGTCACGACGGCAAAGGTCGGGAAGGAACTCGCCGATGCGATCTGGGCGCCGCCGAACGACACGATCAAGTTCGCCGACGTCCCCAAGACCGGCATCACGGTCTCCCGCGGGATGACGCACGACGGCATCGGCCAATACCTGGCGGAGATTGTCGAGAAGGCGCCGGGCGAGACGGACGACGTGGTCGGGATCCTCCGCGACACCGAGACCGACGTCGTCGTCAATTACCTCCCTGTCGGATCCGAAGCCGCGACCAAGTGGTACGCGGAGCAGATCCTCGAGGCCGGCTGCGCGATGGTCAACTGCATGCCCGTCTTCATCGCGCGGGAGGCGTACTGGCAGCGCCGCTTCGAGCAGGCCGGCGTCCCGATCATCGGCGACGACATCAAGTCACAGGTCGGAGCGACGATCACGCACCGCGTCCTCACGTCGCTGTTCCGCGAGCGCGGCGTGCACCTCGACCGGACGATGCAGCTCAACGTCGGCGGCAACAGCGACTTCCTCAACATGCTCGAGCGCGAGCGCCTCGAGTCGAAGAAGATCTCGAAGACGAACGCGGTCACGTCGATGCTCGACTACGACCTTGGCGCGAAGAACGTCCACGTCGGCCCGTCCGACCACGTGCCGTGGCTGACCGACCGGAAGTGGGCGTACATCCGCATGGAGGGCACCTCGTTCGGCGACGTGCCGCTCAACGTCGAGCTCAAGCTCGAGGTGTGGGACTCGCCGAACTCGGCCGGGATCGTGATCGATGCCGTCCGGCTCGCCAAGCTGGCGCTGAACAACGGCATCTCCGGTGCGCTCGAAGGCCCGAGCTCGTACCTCATGAAGTCGCCGCCGAAGCAGATCGTCGACGACGAGGCGATGGAGCTCGTCGAGACGTTCATCGAGCAGAACCGGCGTACGAAGGTGAAGGAGCCGGCCACGGCGTGAGCTCTCTTTTCAGGGGCCTGCCGCTCCGGCGGATCTTCCTGCTCGGCGCGGCGGCGCTCGTCTGCGTCGCCGCGCTCGTCGCCGTCGCGACCATCCTCTCCGGCGACTTCGGCGAGACGGAGGGGAAGATCTTTGCGACGCTCGCGACGACCTTCGCCGCCGGCTCGACCGTCCTCGCCGGCCTCGCGTGCCTCGGGCGCGGTGTCTCGCGGCCGCTCGGCGTGATCGGCGTCCTCCTCGCCTGCGCGGGCTTCGTCCTTTGGTCGGCGCAGATTTGGGGCGAGTTCGACAGCGACGGCTACTGGAAGCTCCTCGGCGTGCTGACCGCGTGGACGCTCGCGCTGCTCGTGACGACGACGACTCGGCTGATGCTGAGCTCGCCGTCGCTGGTGCGGCGCCTTCATCCCGCGACCGCCGCCGCGGCCGCGGGTGCAGCGGCGACGGCAACGGTCATGCTGCTCCGCGAGCAGGGTGACGGGTGGCAGCTCTTCGCGATCCTGCTGATCCTTGCGCTCCTCGGCGAGGCGCTTGCGCCGATCCTCGAGCGCTACAGCGCCGCCGACGACCGCGCGTCCGAACGTGTTCTCGGAATGGTCGCCGGCGCAGAGGTCGTCGCGGTGCCGGGGCGCGATTCGCGGTCGGTGCGGATCGGCGCCGCGGTCGAACGCCTCGCCGAGGGTGAGGAGCTCGTCGTCCGCGAGCGCCGCTGACGCCGCTGGAGTAGCGTCGGCCGGGTGGCGCTCGAGCTCCGTCCCGCCGCTGCGTTCTCGTTGGACGAGCTCGCCGCGCTCTTCAACGCCGGATACCAGGACTACTTCTTGCCGTTCCGGATCGACCCGCTTTCGCTCCGAGCGATGAACGACGCCTTCGACGTCGATGCCGACGCGTCGCGCGTCGCGCTACGCGACGGCGAGCCGGTGGGGCTGGCAAACCTGGCGCTGCGCGGCGCGGAGGCTTGGGTGGGAGGCGTCGGCGTGGTGCCGGACGCGCGCCGCGGCGGTGTGGGCGAGGCGCTGATGCGCGCGCTCCACGAGGAGGCTCGGGCGCGCGGGGTGATGACGATCTGGCTGGAGGTGATCGAGCAGAACGAGGCCGCGGCTCGCCTCTACGACAAGCTCGGCTACGAGGTGGTTCGAGAGGTCGAAGTCTGGACGCTTCCCGCGGACGAAACCGGCGGATCGGCGACCGAGGTCGATGCACACGACGCGCACGAGCACGTCCGACGACTGCGAACGTGGCGCGAGCCGTGGCAGCGCGCGGACGCGACGCTCGCGCACTACGACGATTTGCGCGGGCTCGCCACGCGCGGCGGCGGCGGCGCGGCCGTCTTCCGTCTCGGCGGCGCCCTGCCGTTGCTGCAGATCGCGGGCTCGGATCTCGAGGAGCTTCTCCGGGCGATGCGGACGCGCGCCCCTGTGTCGGCGCTGAACGTCCCCGCCGACGACCCGCTGACCGACGCGTTGCGCGCGTTGGGAGCGAGCGCAGTCGTCCGCCAGCGCGAGATGTCGCTCTCGCTGTAGTCCGCGGCTGCGGGTACAGGGGTCCGTGCGACGCGGGCGAAGTTCCCGCCGTGCCTCGGAGCGGGTTGATCGTGCTGCCGCTGCTCGCGCTCGTTCTTGCGGCGCCGTCGGTGGCGGCGGATGCGCGGGTCGCGGCCGCTCAGGTCGCGCTGCAGTGGCGCGGCCTGTATCGCGGGCCTATCGACGGGATCGCCGGCCCCGCCACGCGGCGCGCGATCGTCAGGATCCAGCGGCGGGCAGGCATCGCCGTCGACGGCATCGCCGGACCGCGTACGTTCGCCGCCCTCGGCGGGAACCCTGTCCTCGGCAGGCGCGTGCTGCGAATCGGCATGCACGGGCTCGACGTCGCGGCTCTCCAGTTCGAGCTCGCGGAACACGGCTTTCCCTCCGGAACGTTCGACGGCGACTTCGGAGCTCGCACCGACAAAGCCGTCCGCCACTTTCAGCGGTTCGCCCGTCTAGCAGCAGACGGTCGCGCGGGGCCGGCTACGGCGGCAGCGCTCGCAGCGCCGGCGCCGCGCTGCCCGGTCGCGCTTCATCGTCCGCTCGAGGGCGCGCTGAGCGACGGCTTCGGGCCCCGGGGCTCGCGTTTCCACGCCGGCATCGATCTCGCCGCGCCCTCGGGCACGGGGATCGCGGCCGCAGGCCACGGGCGCGTCACCTGGGCGGCCTGGCTCGGCGGCTACGGCAACCTCGTCGTCGTCGCGCACCCGAACGGCATCCGCACCTTCTACGCGCACCT
>Ga0126312_10003666_pt1 | contig 10365 bp, 7 predicted proteins | sample Plot104A_FD_92537 | JGI IMG/M metagenome (GOLD analysis project Ga0126312, IMG submission 92537) | Serpentine soil microbial communities from UC McLaughlin Reserve, CA, USA - Plot104A | ecosystem: Environmental > Terrestrial > Soil > Grasslands | place: USA: UC McLaughlin Reserve, Lake County...
GCACGCCGGTGACCGAGCCGCCCACGCTTGACGTGCCGCCTGTCTGGTAGAGGCCCGGGATCGGCATGCGGTGCGCCGCCCAGCCGGGCACCGGGCGCTGCTTCCCGCTGAACGCGTAGCTGCGGTCACCGCCGTGGAAGGCACCGCGGATCATGTGCTGGTTCGAGCGCTCGATGTCCGCCGGGCTCTTCACATACGACGTAAGGATGTGCTCATCCGAGAGGGCCGGGACGAAGCGGCGCACGTGCTCGAGCTGGCGCCGGAACACCGTCTCCTTGTGCTCGTCCCAACTCGCGACGCCATCCGGCAGGTCCCACGCCTGCGGACTGAGCAGCTTGACCGTGTGGTGGCCCTCCGGCGCCCGGTCGGGATCGACGAGCGTGGGCGTGGCCACGAGCAGCCACGGCACCCCTTCGTCGTAGGGCCGGCCGTCGCGCACCGCCCGCCCCAGCGCGAGCACCTCCTCGGGCCACCCCACGGTCCCGGCCGACACGGCGGCCCGCGGGCCGTCCGGGGTCTGGAACTCGGGGGCGGCGTCCGTCGCCAGGTAGCACGCCATCCCGGACATCCCGACGTCGTAGGTGTCGACGCCGTAGATGAATTCCTCGCCCCACGCGTCGCGCGGCGCCATCTCCACGAGGTGCTTCACATGGATCGTCGACAGCACAGCGCGCCTGGCCATGTAGCGCTCGCCGTCGTCGGTCTCGACGCCCGTGCAGCGCCCGTCCTCGAGCACGAGCCGGGACACCTGCCTGCCCGTCAGCACCGCCCCGCCGCGGTCCTCGAGGAGGCGCGTCAGGGCGTCCGTGAGCGCCCCGGAGCCGCCGCGCGGGATCGACCAGCTGCGCCCCTGCCGGCCGAAGATGATCGAGTACGCATTGACCCCCGAGCCGGCGGCGTCCACAGGGACGAGCGTTTGGAAGGCCTGCCAGATCATGAACGCCCGGACGTGGCGGTCCTCGAACTCGCGCCTGATCACATCCCAGGCCGTGATCGCGTTGCGCCGCAGCCAGATCCGCCCGCGCGGATGCTCGAGCAGCATCTCGTCCAGCGAGGGCCCGAAGCCGGGCGGCGTGACGCGCGCGCGGCCGAAGATCCCCTTGACCTCGTCGTACTCGCGGATCAGGCGCCGGTAGGCGTCGGCGTCTCTCCCCGAGAAGCGCGCGATCTCGTCGCAGGTGCGCTCGAGGTCGAGCCACATCGTGAGCTGCTCGCCGTCTGGGAAGGCGACGTGGCCCACCGGGTCCGGCTCGAGGTACTCGAGCCCGTAGTCGGCGTGGAGTCCGAGCTCGTCGTTTGTGAGCAGCGGGTTCACGCGGATGATCGTGTGCCCGGTCGAACAGGAGTCGATCCTGTAGTGGGGGCCGAGCAGCTCCTCGGTCGCCGCGCCCCCGCCCGGGATCGCGCGCGAGTCGAGCACCAGGCACTCGTAGCCGGCGCTCGCGAGATACGCCGCCGTGACCAGGCTGTTATGGCCCGCGCCCGCGACAACGACGTCGGCGGTATGGGTCATGTCACGGTCTCCTTTTCTACGAGCAGGTGCTCCGCGTTGCCGCCGAGAATCGCCGCCTCCACGTCGGGCTGCAGTTCCAGCGCCCGCACCGTCTCCACCTGGCGCGCGTCGCCCATGTCGAACGGATAGTCGGAGCCGAGCAGCACCCGGTCGCGTCCGACGAAGTCGATCAGCGCCCGCAGCAAGGCGGGGTCGTGCGTCAGCGTGTCGAAGTAGAAGCGCCGTATCGAGTCGTTCGGCGACTCGCGCAGGCGCGACCTCGCCTGCGGCTGGAAGCGGTGCGCGTGATGCAGTCGCCCTCGCACGGCAAGCAGTGCGCCGCCGCCGTGCGCGAGCAGGACGCGCAACCCCGGGTGACGCTCCATCACGCCGGCCATGACCATGTGCGCCGCCGTGGTGGCCGTCTCGAGCGGATTCCCGACGGTGTTCCAGAGGTAGTAGTCCTCGAAGGCCGGCGAGTCGAAACCGCGAGTCGTTGGATGCACGAAGACGAGCGCTCCGGTTGCCTCCGCGGCGTCCCAGAACGGCTCGAAGCGGTCGTCGCCGAGATAGACGCCGCGCACGCTCGCGGCCACCTCCACGCCGCGGAGGACGCCGTCGTCCATCAGAGCGCGGAGCGCGTCGGCTGCCAGCTCGGGATCCTGGAGCGGGACCGCGCCGATCGCCGCCACGCGTTCGGGGTGCTCGCCGACCAGCCGCGCCAGTCCTTCGTTCTGGATGTGCGCCCGGCGGAGCCCCTCGTCCGGGTCCGCTTCGTAGTAGAGCAAGGGCACCCAGGGAGACAGCAGCACACGGTCGACGCCCGCCTCGTCCTCCGCGGCGATGATCCCCTCGACGTCGACGAACTCGGCCACAGCGGCGCGGATCTGCCTGCCGCCCATCTCCACCACCTGGGCGCCTGCCTCATCTCTGTATACGCGCGGTCGCCAAGGCTCGTCGCCGATGATCTCCGGCACGACCACGTGGGCGTGCACGTCGAAGGTCACGTCCTCACCCCTCGATCGCCAGCAACAACAGCACGCCCGCGACCACGAGCAGCCCTCCGAGCCATACGCGGGCGTTCGCGTCCTCGAGATGGCGGCCGACCATGATCGGGGCGAGCACGAGCGTGATCGGCACAGCCAGTAGGTTGACGGCCAGCACGACGCCCACGGCCGTCTTGTCGAGCGCGAGCAACCGAAACCAGGTGGCGAACGCGACCAGCACCGCGGCAAACATCTTGAGGCCCAACGTGTTGCGCGCGATGTAGCGGATCGCTCCCAGCGAGCCGCGGGCCACCAGGGCGCCGCCGAGCGCGGCCGTCGCCGCGAGCAGCCCCAGCGTCACGCCCAGCAGCGGCGAGTCGAGCCCGCTGAGCGCCTCCACTGTTAGGACCGCGCTCAGCGCCCACATGAACGCGGTGCCGAAGGCGAAGATCGAGTCGCGCTCGATCGCGACGTGGCCGCTGCCGCGGCTCGCCAGCAGCCAGGCGCCGACCACGATCGGTGCCATGGCCGCGACCGCGGCGGCGCTCGGCAGCTCGCCGAGGGCCAGCGCCGCGAGAACGACCCCGAACAGCGGCGTCAGCGTGATCAGCGGCGCCGTACGCGAAGCGCCGATACGGGCCTGGCTCATGTTCATGAAGAGCCAGCCGAGGACGAAGTGGATGACCCCTGCGAGGCCGAAGAGCGCGATGGCCTCGTCGCTCGCACCTCCGAGCTGGCTCAGGTCCTCGGATAGGAGGCTGGCCACCACCAGGATCGCGGTGGCCACGGACAGCTGCAGGAACGTCGAGACGTACGGGTCCTCGATCCCCCGAATGGCGCGCCGGTTGACGCTCTGGAAGAGCCCGAATCCGATTCCCGAGGCCGTCGCCCACAGGACGCCACTCACGCCTGCGTCGCGGGCGTATCCGCCTGCTTCCCCGCCTGCTCGACCGAACCGCCGAAGTAGAGGGCGGCCATCTCTGGGTTGTTCAGGACGTCGTCCGCCTTCCCGGTCAGGAGCACGCGACCGCTTTCCATCACAACGCCGTGCTTTGCCATCCGCAGGCCGAAGCGCACGTTCTGCTCAACGAGCAGGATCGTCTTCCGGGCGTCGACCATCACCCTGATCGACTCCCACACGTGCTTGAGCGCCTTCGGGTCGAGCCCCAACGACGGCTCGTCCAGCATGACCAGCTTCGGCTCGAGCATCAGCGACCGGCCGAACTCGACCATCCTGCGCTGGCCGCCCGAGAGGTTCCCGGCGCGGTCGTCGGCCCGCTCCCGGATGACCGGAAACAGCTCCGCCACCGAGTCGTAGCGCTTGCGGAGGAGCTTCTTGTCACGGCGCTGGATGTAGGCGCCCATCAGCACGTTCTCTTTGACGGTCAGTGCCGGGAACAGCGCGTTCGCCTGCGGGACCTGGGAGACGCCCATCGCGAGGATGCGCGACGGGTGGAGACCGCAGATCGACCGGCCCTCGAGCTGCACGTCGCCCTTCCGCGGCTGGAGCAGGCCGCTGACGGCCCGCAACACGGTGGACTTGCCGGCGCCGTTCGGGCCCACGATGCAGCACACCGAGCGTTCGGGAACCTCGAGCTCGACCCCTTGCAGGACGTCGCCCCCGCCGTAGCCCGCGTACACGTCGGTCAACCTCAGCATCTCAGGTTCCCACCGGCTGTTCGAGACGGAAGTCCTCACCCAGGTAGGCGTCCAGGACGTCCGGATCGCGCTGGATCTCGTCCGGCGTTCCGGTGGCGATGGTCCGGCCGCGGGCCAGCACCAGCACCGGGTTGCACAGACCGAGCACGAAGGGCATGTTGTGCTCGACGATCAGGAACGTCTTGCCCTGCGCGTTCAGCTCCCGGATCATCTCGCCGATCCGATCGATCAGCGTCGGGTTGATGCCCCCGGCCGGCTCATCCAGCATGATCAGCTTCGGGTCGAGCATCAGGATCTGGGCCAGCTCCACGAGCTTCTGCTGTCCGTAGGAGAGGGCCGCCGCAGGCACGTCGCGGTACTTCCGCATGCCCACAAACTCGAGCAGCTCCTCGGCGCGCTTCGCTTCGCGGCCCGAGACCGCGTTCGCGTTCAGCAGGCCGAGGTGGAACCCCTGCAGCGGCGCCACGACGTTCTCAAGGACGGTCATCTCCCGGAAAAGCCGGGTGATCTGGAACGTCCGCCCGAGACCCAAGTGCGCCCGCTGCCACGGTGGCTTGCCGTCGATCCGCCGGCCGTCGAACCAGACCTCCCCGGCCTGCGGCGCCATCGTGCCGCCGATCAGGTTGAAGACGGTCGTCTTCCCGGACCCGTTCGGCCCGATCAGCGCGGTAATCGAGCCCTCTGCGACCGTGAACGAGGCGCCGTCGACCGCGTGCACGCCACCGAAGCGCTTCTCCAGGCCCTTGACCTCGAGCAGTGGCCTGCCGGAGGGCTCCGGCGCCTCCCGCACGGGCGTCGCGCGGGCGTGGAGGTCGATCCCGGTGAGCCGTTCGCCGGCAAGCCCGGCCTTCCCGCGGGTTCGCCACCACTCGATCCAGCGGTTGGCAGTGGGGATGATGCCGCGCGGCAGGAAGATGACCACGAGAACGAGGAGACCGCCGAATATCAGGAGCCGCGCGTTGCCGCCCTGGAACTCGTTGTTGCTCGTCTCGTTGAGCCACTCGATGATGAACGCGCCGAGGACGGGCCCCCAGAGCGTGTCCCGGCCGCCAAGCAGGAGCGAGAGGATGATCTGGACGCTCAGCAGGATGTTGAACATCCCGAGCGGGTCGATGAAGGAGATGTAGTAGCCGTAGACGCCCCCCGCCATTCCGACGAAGACCGCGCTCGCGACGAAGGCAAGGATCTTGTAGGTGGGCGTGCTGACGCCGACGGTGGCCGCCTTGTCCTCGTCCTCGCGGATCGCGATCAGCCCCATGCCGAACTTGTTCCGCCTGATCCACCACGACACGAGGAGCGAGACCGCCAGCAGCCCCATCAGCGTGTAGTAGAAGGGCCAGTACTGGTACTCCACGCTCCAGGTCGGGATCGGGAGCGTGATGCCGCCGGTGCCGTTCGTGAGCTCGTCCCAGTTCGTTGCCAGCAGCTGCATGAGGAACAGGAACGCGATCGTCAAGATCACGAACGCGTGCCCGCGGGCGCGCATCGCCACCAGTCCGAGGAACGCGGCGACGAGCCCCGCCAGCAGACCTGCAACAGGCACCCACACCCACGGCGACCCGCCGATGTCGCTCACGCAGATCCCGACGGTGTAGGCGCCGAGGCCGATGAACGCACCCTGGCCGAGTGAGATGTAGCCCGCGTAGCCGGTGATGATGTTGAGCCCGACCGCGCCGACGGCGAACACCATCGCCAGGATGATCATGTTCTGGTAGTAGAGGTCGTCCGACAGGACCGGGAAGAGCGCGATGAGCAGCACCGCCACCGCGATGACCGCGGTCCATGGCGAGCGCAGCGGCTTCGACGGCGCTCGCGACGGGGGTGCTCCGCCGCCCTTGAGCGTCCCCTCCCCGACCGCGGTGGTGCCGGAGCCGGTCACGTCGTCGCCACGTCCTGGCGCAGCCGCGTGCCCAGGATGCCCTGCGGCCTCAAGAGCAGCACGATGAACACGAACACGTAGGGCACGCCGGTCGCCCACTCGGGGCCGATGTACGTCACGGTCATGAGCTCGGCCACGCCCAAGCAGAGTGCGCCGATCACCGCGCCGGGAAGGCTCCCCATGCCGCCCAGGACGATGATGCCGAGGAGCCGGGCGATCCACTGGTAATGGGAGCCCGGTAGGAACGGGTAGAGCACGCTTGCAATCGCGCCGCCGGCGCCAGCGCTCGCCACGCCGATCGCAAACGTGAGCGCCGCGACCGAGGCCGCGTTGACACCAACGAGCTCCGCTCCCTGCGGGTTCACAGCGCTGGCGCGAATCGCGCGTCCAAGCCAGCTTCGAGTGAGGACGAGGTACAGCGACGCCAGCACGACGATCGCCACGAGCCCTCCGTACACCTGCCCCTTCGGCAGGAACAGCTCGCCGATCTGGAAGCTCTCGGTGAAGTACTCCGGGCGCACCGAGTGGGAGGTGTTGCCCCAAATTACACCCATGATCCCCTCGAGGAGCAGCGCCAGCCCGAACGTCAGTAGCACCGAGGCCGCGGCCGGCGCCTTCCGTATCGGCCGGACCGTCGCGTTATAGATCAACCAGCCGAACGCGAACATGAGCGGCGTCAGCAGGATGATCGCGGCCAGCGGGTCGATCCCGACCGCACGCCATAGCGACCAGGTGACGAACGCGGCGAGGATCAGGAACGCGCCGTGCGCGATGTTGATCACGTTCATCACGCCGAAGATGAGCGTGAGGCCGGAGGCCAGCAGCGCGTACACGCCGCCGATCAGGAGGCCGAGGATGAGCGCCTGGAGGAACTCGGTCACTGGTCGCGCCTACCGGGGCGAGCCGCGCGGAGCCAGTACGCGGCTTCGCGCGGTCTCGCTCGTCCCGCTCCTGCTACCCGGCGCCCTCCGGCCGCCACTCCGGAATGATCTCATCGGTGGTCGCGGCGGCCTCGGGCAGGATGATCTCGGGAACTCCGCTCTGCCACTGGCCGACGAGGAACTCGCCTTGCGGCCGGCCCGCGTCGTCCCAGCTGAGCGGGCCGAGGATCGTGTCGACCTCGTTCTCCCGCAGCCAGTCGGCGAGCTCGAGCTGCCGCTCGCGCTCGATCGTGCCGACCCCCTTCACGGCCGCCTGGAGGACCTGCGCCGTGGCGTACGCATCGGCCGCGTCCTCAGGCACCTCCTGCCCGCCGAACATCTCGCGGTACTTCGCCACGAACTCCTTGTTTCCCGGCGTATCCGCTTCCTTCGAGTGGCTTACCCCGTAGAAGATGCCCTCCGTTGTCTGCTTGCCGAGCGCCCCGGAGTACTGGTCGCCGAAGGACGGGGCGCTCGTCTGATAGAGGATCTTCGGCGTGAATCCGGCCTTCCGTAGCGCCCGCACCATCCCAACCCCGTCCTCGAATGTTGCACCGTGGACGACCACGTCTGGGTTCCGCGACTTCAGGGCGCTCGCGATCCCGTCGAGGTTGGGGTTGTCGATCGTGTAGGTCTCGCGGTAGACCGTCCGGACTCCGGCCTTCTTCAGCTTCGCCTCGATGCCCTCGGAGGTCGGCTGCGCGAACGGGTCGTCGAGCGTCGGGTACGCCGCCGTCTTCGGACGCTGGTCTTCGGGCAGCTGCGTCACCCACTCCGCCCACAGGTCGCCCTGGTGGTCGGCCGTCGCCTGCTGTGCGAAGAACAGATATCTGAAGTCGCGGTCGAACAGCTCCGGGGCGCCGCCGGCCGGCTCGACGTACAGCATCCTGTTGCGCTCCGCCACGGCGGACGCCGGGAGGTTGAGGAGCGAGGAGAACGTGCCGAGCAGCAGGTCCACCCTGTCGCGGCTGATCAGCGCGTTGTAGTCGGCGACGATTGTGTTCTGGTTGCTCTGATCGTCCTTTATGACCATCTGCACCGGGCGTCCGTCGATGAGGCCGCCCTTCTCATTGACCATCGCCTCCCAGACCTGATAACCCTGGCGTGCAGCCTTTCCGGGCTCGGCGAACTCGCCCGTCAGCGGGAGAGAGGCGCCGACCTTGATCGGCTCGCCGCTTGCTTCTCCGCCGCCGCCTCCACCTCCCCCGTCGTCGTCGTCACCGCAGCCGACCGCCGCCAGCACGGCCATGGCCAGCAGTGCCAGAACGAGCCAACGAAGCTTGCGCATATGACCTCCCTCCGCCTGTCCGGCACGCACAACCCGGCTCTCACGGCCGCGCGTTGCAAACGTTTGCTGCAATCGTGTGCAGCCTACCGCCGAGGCGCGAACGTTGTCAAGAAGGCAAGCGCCCGAGCTGAGGCGGCGCTGGGTGTTGGCTAAGGCTCACCTGGCCGCAGCTGCAGTCGACCCGCGGACGACCAGGCTGGGCTCGAGCCGGACCTCGCGCGGCGGCGAGTCGCCGTCGTGCAGGCGCTCGAGCATCAGCTCCGCCGCCGCCTTGCCGATCTCGTAATGCGGGATATGGATCGTTGTCAGCGGCGGCTTGAAGCGCGCCGCGAACGGCATGTCGTTGAACCCGATGACGGAGATCTGCTCCGGGCAGTGCACTCCCTGCTCGGCAAAAACGTCGTAGCACCCTAACGCCAGCAGATCGTTCGCCGCGGCAACGGCGGTGAACTGACGGCCCTCCGCCATGAGCTGCCGGCAGAGGCGGGCGCCCTCCCGCTCCGTGAACGCCTCCGCGACCAGCACGAGCTCCGGATCCGGCTCGACGCCGGCAGCGCGCATCGTCTCATGGAAGCTCTCATGGCGGTCAAGCCCGGTCGAGTAGTCGAGCGGCCCGGCCAAGTGCGCGATCCGACTGTGGCCCAGAGAGAGCAGGTGCTCCACGGCCAGCCGCATGCCCATGCGGTCGTCGGCAGTGGCGGAGCTCACGGGCAGCTGGGGCTGGCGCCTGTTCACTAGAACGAGCTCGGTACCCGCCTCGAGCAGCGCGTCATGGAGGCGGTGGTCGCGGCGCGCCGTAGCGGCGATGATCCCATCGACCTGCCTGGCGCGCATTGCTTGCGAGTCGAGGAGCTCCCGTTCGGGATCGTTGTCGGTATTCGCGGTCAGAGGGGTGTAGCCGGCGGTCTCGAGGCGGTCCTCGATGCCGCGCAGGATCGGCGGGAAGAGCGGGTTCGTTAGGTCCGGGATCAGCACTCCGATCGTGTACGACCGGTTGGTCTTCAGGCCGCGGGCGATGGGATTTGGCCGGTAGCCGAGCTCATCGGCCGCCTTGAGCACCCGCCTCGCGGTCTCCTCGTTGACAAGCGCCCGGGTCTCCTCGTTGAGCGCCCGGGACACGGTGGCCGGATGGACGCCGGCCACGCGCGCTACGTCTCGCAGCGTTACGGCCGCACCCGCCCGTAGGTCCGAAACTCCCATCGAGGAGCATTATGCATACGTTTGCAGCGCCATCTGAGCCGTGACGGAAACCGCCCTACGGACCACTGAAGTAACGCCGACCGAGGAGTCGGCTCTGGCGCCACTGCGTCGCCCCGGCTTTCGTGCCGCGTGGACCGCGCTCGCCGGCTCTCAACTCGTGATCTGGATGAACACGGTCGGCGCGGTCACGGTGATCGCGGCGCTTTCAGACTCCCCCACGCTCATCGCTCTCGTCCAGACAGCGAACAGCTTGCCGGCCGTCCTGCTGGCGCTCGTCACGGGGTCGATCGCTGACATCGTCGACCGCAGGCGCTTTGCGGTGGCCTCGCAGGGCTGGATGCTCCTCTCGGTCGCGGGGCTGGCGGCCCTGACCCTGGCTGACGTGATCACGCCGGGGCTCGCGCTCGGGCTCACCTTCGCGCTGGGCGCCGGCATGGCGACCACCTTCGTGATCTACCAGGCCCTGACCCAGGACTTCGTGCCGCGGTCCGAGCTCCACACCGCCGTCGCGCTCAACGGCGTAGCGATCAACATCGCGCGCGCAATCGGCCCGGCGCTGGCCGGCCTGATCATCGCGGCCGTAAGCGCCGGCGCGCTGTTCGCGGTAGAGGCCGGGCTGCTCGTCGCGATCGTGGGCCTCGTGGTGCTGCGCGTCCGTCCCCCCGGTCCGGCGCGTGCCTCCGGCGAGCGACTGGCGCCCGCCGTACGGGCCGGTATCCGGTTCGTACGCTTCTCCGCCCCCGTGCGCATCGTGCTTCTTCGGGGCGCGGCCTTCTCGGTGTCAGCGAGCGCGCTCTGGGCCCTCCTGCCGGTCGCGGCGCTCGGACGTCTCGGGCTCTCGGACAGCAGCTTCGGACTGCTGATGGGATGCGTCGGTACTGGAGCGATCCTCGGCGCAACCATGCTTCCCCGCCTGCGCCGGCGCTTTGCCTTCGACCGGA
>Ga0126312_10003667_pt1 | contig 10360 bp, 7 predicted proteins | sample Plot104A_FD_92537 | JGI IMG/M metagenome (GOLD analysis project Ga0126312, IMG submission 92537) | Serpentine soil microbial communities from UC McLaughlin Reserve, CA, USA - Plot104A | ecosystem: Environmental > Terrestrial > Soil > Grasslands | place: USA: UC McLaughlin Reserve, Lake County...
GACGTAGCGGCCGCCGAGGAAGAGGGCGACGATCAGCAGCAGAGCGCCGGCCAGCGCACGCCCGCGCGAAAGCGTGGAGAGATCCATGCGGCGACCCTCCCGAAAAATTCCTCACGCGTGGGATGCGCCTTCGCGCCAAATCCGTGTCAACCGGGCGTGACGCGACCGCCGTCGGTGGCGTATACCGAGCGCGTGAGCGAGCTCGCAAATGCCCATCGGAGCTTCACGTCCGCCGCCGAGGACCACCTCGACGACGTCTACCGCTACCTGCTCTACGTGACCGCGAACCCCGTCACAGCCGAAGACCTGACGTCAGAGACCTTCGAGCGCGCCTTCAACCGCTGGGATCGGTTCGATCCGAAGCGCGGGACTGCGCAGACCTGGCTCTGCCAGCTCGCCCGAGGGGCGGCACTCGACCACTTTCGCGGCGAACGACGCCGGACACGCCGCGAGCAGCGCGTCGCCGAGCCGGACCGCGCGGCCGAGGTCGAGCTTCCCGACGACTACGGCCCCGTGCTCCGCCAGGCGCTCAGGACGCTCACCGGAGCCGAGCGCGAGGTGATCGCGTTGCGCGTCGTGCTCGAGCTCGAGACGAAGACGGCCGCGCGCGTTCTCGGCATCTCTCCCAGCGCGTGCACGACCCGGCTAAACCGCGCACTCGAGAAACTCGAGCAGAAAGTGAGGCCCCGCCTTGTCGCCTGAGCTCACCGCCGCACTCCGCGACGACACGCCTTCGGCGCCGGCGAGCCTGCGGGATCGCGTCGCGATGATCGCGATCACCCCACCCCCACCCCGCCGAACCCCCACGTTCCGCCGCGCCCTCGTGTGGACCGCGCCGGCGACGGCGCTCGCCGCGCTCGCCGTCGCTGTCGTGGTCGGCGTGTTCACGTCCGCGAACCCGTCGGCGCCGACAGCTCAGCCTCGGAACGAGCAGCGAGGCGCGCGCCTCGAGCCCCCCTTCTCCGCGCCACTGCGTCAGAAGCTCCGGGCGGTCACCACTGCCGGAGCGAAGGGCGGTCCGGCCCCGAGCCGCCGGCGAGCACAGCAGGTGCAGGCCACCCTGCGCCTCCTCGTCGACGACCCGAACGACCTCTCCGCCGCGACGCAGAGCGCGCTCCGGACAACCCGCCGCCTAGGCGGCTACGTCGTCGCGGTCGATTACGGCACGCCGAAGGCGACGGAAGGAAGCGCCACGCTTCGTGTTCGCGTTCCCGTCTCGCGCGTCCAGGCCGCCATCGTCGACTTCAGCAACCTCGGCCGGATCCTCGGGCAGCAGACGCGGATCACCGACCTCCAGCAGCGACTGGACGCGCTCACGCGCCAGCTCCGGCGCGCGAAGGGCGACAAGGCGCGAACCGCGATCCTCCGCCGCGAGCGCATCGCGCTGAACCGGCGCGCCGCGTATGCGACCGTCGACCTCGCGCTGACCACGCACGAGCCGGAGCAGAAGGTCGTCTCGCCGAGCCGGCTCGAGAGAGCAGTGGACGACGCCGGGGGCGTCCTCGTAGCGGAGCTCGCGATCGGCGCTTACATACTGATCGTCGCCACGCCGTTCCTCGTGCTCCTCGCCGCCGCCTTCGCCGGCAGCCGCGCCTACCGGCGCTACGCGGACCAGCGACTGCTCGAGCGCGCGTAACGCCGACCCTCGAGCTCGTCGTGGACGGCGCGCAGCGTGTCCTCGCACCCGATGAACGCCGAGACGATCTCCGGGTCGAACTGGCTTCCGCTCTGGTGGACCAGCTCGCCACGGGCCGCAGCCCACGGGCGCGCCCGGCGGTAGGGGCGGTCGCTCGTCATCGCGTCGAGCGCGTCGGCGACCCCGAAGACCCGGGCACTGAGCGGGATCTCCGCATCGGCGAGGCCGTCGGGATAGCCGCTGCCGTCCCAGCGCTCGTGGTGCGAGCGGACGATGCGCAGCCCCTCGCCGTGGAAGAAGGCGACGCTGCTCAGAACCTGCTCGCCAAGGATCGTGTGCGTTCGCATCAGCCGTTCCTCGGCGGCCGAGAGCGGCTTGGGCTTCTGCAGGATCCGGTCGGGGATCCCGATCTTGCCGACGTCATGGAGTAGGAAGCCGTACTCGGTGCTCGGATCGTCGAGCAGTTCGCGGTCGACCTCTCGCGCGAGCTCGATCGCGTACTGCTGCACGCGCTGTGAGTGCGCGCGCGTGCCCGTGTCCTTCGACTCGAGCGCGCTGGCAAGCGCCATCACGGTCTCGCGGTAGGCGCTCTGGACGAGGGCGCGCTGTCCCTTCTCGATCTCGAGGACATGACGGAGATCTCGTGCGTAGAGCAGCAGCTGCTCCTCGGGTTCGTCGGTCCGCGCCGCACGGAACGGGATGCCGTACTTCTGGCCCGCGAGGCGCTCGACGGCGGCGAGGAGCTGCAGCGGGCTGAAGGGCTTGCGCAGGAACACGTCGGCGCCGGCCTCGGAAGCCGCCTCCCGCGTCCCGCCGTCGGATCCCGTCAACAGCACGACGCCGAGCCCGTCATTGGCCGGGTCGGCCTTCAGGCGCCGGCAGAACTCGAGGCCGTCCATGCCCGGCATGCGCACGTCGAGGACGACGACGTCGGGCTGGAACTCGCGCACGCAGCGCTCCGCGGCGGCTGCGCTCTCGGCCTCCTCGACGTCGATGTCGAAGACCTCGAAGGTTGTCCGGAGGAGCGTCCGCAGGTTAGCGTCGTCGTCAACGAGGAGTATGCGCATCCCTTGCCTCCAGTCCTAGGACCTGGGAGGCGTTATCGGCGCAGTCGGCCTAACCCTTTAGGGTGACGCTACTCCGTTACGACGATATTGACGAGCTTTCGCGGGACGACGATCGTCTGCCGGATCTCGCCGCCGTCCAGGTAGCTCTGAACCCGCGGCGAGGCCTTCGCGCGCTCGATGAGCTCCTCCTCGGGCAGGTCGGAGGGAACCTCGATGCGATCGCGGACTCGACCGTTGACCTGGACGACGAGCTCGAACGTCTCTCGCTCCAGCAGGGCCGCGTCAGCCTGCGGCCACGGCTGTGCCCACAGTCGCTGGTGGCCCAGCCGCTCCCACAGCTCTTCCGCCAGGTGCGGTGCGTAGGGCTGGATCAGCGAGACGGCCGTCTCCGCGGCAAAGCGAGCCGCGGGATCGTCGGGTGCGCGCACCAGTTCGTTCGTCAACTCCATCACGGCCGAGATCGGCGTGTGGAATTGGAACCGCCGCTCGATGTCGTCCGTCACCTTGCCGATCGTCGCGTGCGCCTTCCGCGCCAGCGGCGTGACGGGAGCCCCGTCCTCGGCAGGCTGTTCCGCGACCTCGAGCACCACGCGCCACAGCCGACGCAGGAAGCGGACGATGCCCTCGATGCCCGAGTCCGTCCACTCCATGTCCTGGTCGGCGGGGCCCATGAAGAGGATGTACGTCCGTACAGCGTCGGCGCCGTATTCCTCAAGCAGCTGATCCGGACCGGCCACGTTCCCGCGCGACTTGGACATCTTCGATCCGCCCATCTGCAGCCAGCCCTGGTGGAACAGCCGCGCGAACGGCTCGCCGAAGCCGACGAGGCCCATCTCCCTCATGACGCGGACGAAGAAGCGCGAGTAGAGCAGGTGGCCCGTCGCGTGGTCGATCCCGCCGATGTACTGGCTGATCGGACACCAGTAGTCGACGAGGCGACGGTCGAACGGCGCCTGGTCGTTCCGTGGGTCGACGTAGCGCAGGTAGTACCAGGACGAGTCGACGAAGGTGTCCATCGTGTCGGCCTCCCGCTTCGCCGGCTTGCCGCAGATCGGGCACGGCACGTTGAGCCACTCCTCGTTCGAGGCGAGCGGCGGAACGCCCTTGGGTCGGTAGTCGGTCACCTCCGGCAGCTCCACCGGCAGATCCGACTCGGGGACGGGTACGGGTCCGTGGTCCTCGCAGTGGATGATCGGGATGGGGCAGCCCCAGTAGCGCTGGCGCGACATGCTCCAGTCGCGTAGCCGATAGCTCACCGCCTGCCGCCCCTTGCCCTGCTGCTCGAGCCACTCAACGATCTTGCGTTTGCCCTCGTCCGCGGGCAGGTCGGTGAACTCGCCGGAGTTGACCAGCACCCCTGCCTCCTCGTCGATCACGTCCCGGATCGGCAGCGAGAATGTCTCGGCGAACTCGCCGTCGCGCTCGTCGTGCGCGGGGACCGCCATGATCGCGCCGGTGCCGTACTCCATCAGCACGTAGTCGGCGACCCACACCGGCAGCTGCTCTCCGTTGACGGGGTTCGTCGCGTAGAGGCCGGTGAAGACGCCGGTCTTGACCTCCTCCGCGGCCCGCAGCTCGCCCCGCTTCGCCGCCGTCTGCCGGGCGTAGTCCTGCAGGTCGTCGCGAGCGATGCGCTCGACCAGCGGGTGCTCGGGCGCCAGCACGAAGTAGGTGGCGCCGAAGAGCGTGTCGGGCCTCGTCGTGAAGACGGGCACGTCGACGTCCAGCTCGTCGATCCGGAAGATGATCTCCGCGCCCTCGGAGCGGCCGATCCAGTTGCGCTGGATCGTCTTCGTCCGCTCGGGCCACTCACCCCAATCGGGCAAGTCGTACTCGAGCAGCTCGTCTGCGTAGGCGGTGATCTTGAAGAACCACTGCTCCATCATCCGGGCCTCTACGAGCGTCCCGCAGCGGTCGCAGCGTCCGTCAACGACGTACTCGTTCGCGACGACCGTCTGGTCGTTCGGGCACCAGTTCACGGGCGCGGCGGCGCGATAGGCCAAGCCCCGCTCGAAGAACTTCAGGAACAGCCATTGCGTCCAGTGGTAGAAGGCGACCTCATGCGCGGAGATCTCCCGCGTCCAGTCGATGGCCCACCCCAGCCGGCGCATCTGGATCCTGATGTCGGCGATGTTCCGCTCGGTGATCTCCCGCGGGTGGCCGCCCTCGTTGATTGCGGCGTTCTCGGCCGGCAGCCCGAACGAGTCGAAGCCCATCGGTCGCAGGACGCGGTAACCACTGCGGCGCCGGAAGTGCGTGACGACGTCGCCCATCGTGTAGTTGAGGACGTGACCCATGTGCAGCGTCCCGGAGGGGTAGGGCAGCATCTCGAGCTGGTACCAGTGCGGCTCCTCGGCTGCGTCCGGCGCAGGGTTCGGCGTCTCGAAGACGCGCTCCGCGTCCCAGACCTGCTGCCATTTCGGTTCGATTGTCTTCGGGTCGTACCGTTCCATCACCGTCTCCGGATACAAAAAAGCCTCTCGTCTCGAGAGGCCGTGGGGAGCTGGCACGGCGTCGCCGCGTTGGCTCCCTAGACTACGCGAGCAGCTCCTTCATTGCCTCTGACAATACCACCGGTGTAGCGTCGCCGAAACCTCGAAAAAGGAGCATCCATGGCGGAGTACACGGTGGTGAAGGTCTCAGACGTGCCCGACCAGGCCGCAAATCTCGGGCTCGACCCCGAGCAGTTCGAGATCAGGTTCATGCGAAACGATCTCAACTGTGAGCACTGCGGCGTCAGCTTCGCGCGGTACAGCAAGGGCTTCGCCGCCAAGGGGCACACGCACAACCTGCAGGAAGAGATCTACATGCTGGTGTCCGGTCGGGCGCAGGCGCTCGTCGGCGACAACGAGGTGGTCGACCTGGAGCCGTGGACGGCGATCCGCGTCCCTCCCCAGACGCCGCGGGCGCTGCGCGTGGTCGGGGATGAAGACGCGATCTTCGTCAAGATCGGCGCGCCGAACACCGGCCCCGGCGACGGGCGCGGCGTTCCCGACGATTTTGCGTGGCCCGACTGATCTCCCCGGAAGAGCTGGCCGAGCTCGTCCCTAGCTCGCGTGACTACGTCGAGAGCCTGGTCGACCTCGGGACTCCACAGGCCGAGCGAAGACGGGCTCACCCCGGCGAAGAGGCAAGGCAGGCGGCCGACCTCGCCGACGTTCACTTCGAGCTGGTCGGCGACGCGTCTCTTCGGGGCGTGGCCAGCGGGGTCCGCCTCCACCGGGCCATGCTCAGGCGGTGAACGCCCAACCGAGCGGCCCTCGGAGCCGCGCGGGCCGTCTGCTCCGGCCGGCGCCGGGTGCCAGGCACGCGGACCGGTGCCGGCAGGACGGCTACGTTCGTGGAGCCCTGCAGGCGCGCGGCGATCGAATCGGCCGACCCAGACGCGCCCTGAGAGGGCGTCGGAGCAGCGCTTCGACCGGCCGTTCGGGCGGCGTCCCGGTGCCATGCACCCAGACACGCCCCGGAGAGGCGGGCCTAGGGTGAGTTCGCGGCGAGTTGGAGGCCGGGGCGGTCGAGGACCGGTAGCGGCTTCAGGCCGGCCTCGTTCGCCGGCGGGTTGATCGGCTCGGAGAGGGGCGCCGCGCCGAACGACGCGGCCACGCGCTCCGGCGGCGCGTCGCCGTAGAGCGTCGTTCGCTGCCGCGGGATGCGGCCGATCGCCCGAATCGCCTCCTCCATCCGCTCTGGCGGGAGCTCCTGGCCGTGGTCGGCGCCCGCTGCGCGCGAGATCGACTCGTTCATCAGCGTCCCGCCCAGGTCGTTTGCGCCCGCGCGCAGCACCGCCTGCGCACCCTCGACGCCGAGCTTCACCCACGACGCCTGGATGTTCGTGATCTGCGGATGGAGGGCGAGCCGCGCGACGGCATGCATGAGCAGCGCCTCGCGGAACGTCGGGCCCGGGCGAGCCTGACCCTTGAGATACATCGGCGCCTCCATGTGGACGAAGGGCAGCGGGACGAACTCCGTGAAGCTGCCCGAGCGCCGCTGCTGCTCACGGAGCTCGAGCAGGTGCCGCGCCCAGTTCTGCGGCCCGTCGACGTGCCCGAACATGATCGTCGTCGTCGAGCGCAGCCCGACGCGGTGTGCGATGTCGTGAACGTGCAGCCACTGGGCCGTGGTGACCTTGTCCGGACAGATCACGCGGCGGATCTCGTCGTCGAGGACCTCGGCGGCGGTCCCCGGCAGCGACGCGAGGCCCGCGTCGCGAAGGCCGGCGAGGAACTCCTCCAGCGAGATGCCGAGCGTCGCGGCGCCCTGCCAGACCTCGAGGGCGGAGAAAGCGTGGATGTGGAGGTCGGGGAGCTCCGCCTTCAGCGCGCGGCAGATGTCGAGGTACGTCTCCCCGGTGAAACCGGGATGGATCCCGCCCTGGAGGCAGAGCTCGACGGCGCCGCGCTCCCACGCCTCGTACCCGCGGCGGACGATCTCGTGCAGGGGCACGAGGTACGGCTTCCCGCGCAGGTTCGCCGCCAGCCGCCCCTTGGAGAACGCGCAGAAGCCGCACCGGAAGTAGCAGACGTTCGTGTAGTTGACGTTTCGCGTCACCACGTAGGTGACCGTGTCGCCGTTGACCTCACGGCGCAGCGAATCGGCCGCCGCCAGGACACGGTGGAGCTCCTCGCCCCGAGCCGAGAACAAGCGGACGATGTCCTCCTCGCCGAGCTCCCCGCTCGTATCCACCGGCAGCGCGTCGCGCGGCGTGAAGGGGATCACGACCTGCTCGCCGGCAGCCCACAAGTCGTCCCGCGCGAGGCCGTCGCCGTCCGAGGTGTGGAGCACGTGCGTCATCACGCCGGGATCGAGCCACCGCCCTGACACGTACTCGGGGTACACCGCCAACCGCGGCGCGAGGGCGAAGCCCTTCGCCTCGGTCTCGCGCTGCAGCCGCTCCAGCTCGGGCCAAGGGGCCTCGGGGTTGACGTGGTCGATCGTCACCGGCGAGACGCCGCCCCAGTCGTCGATCCCGGCGTCGAGGAGCTCGCCGAAGTCGTCACCGCTCAGGTTCGGGGGGCACTGGATGTGCACGTCGGGGCCGAGGATCACGCGCGCTGCCGCCGCCGTCCAGAGCAGCTCGTCGAGGGAAGGCTCCGCGTGCGCAGCCATCTTCGTCCCCGGCTTCGCCCGGAAGTTCTGGACGATCACCTCCTGGACATGACCGCCCAAGTCGCGGATGGTGAAGAGCGCGTCGAGCCGCTCGGCGCGCGTCTCGCCGATCCCGATCAGGATCCCGGTGGTAAACGGGATGCGCAGCTCGCCCGCGAGGCGAATCGTCTCGAGCCGAGCGAACGGAAGCTTGTCGGGCGAGCCGAAGTGCGGCCCGCCTCGCCGCGAGAGCCGGTCGGCCGTCGTCTCCAGCATCAAACCCTGAGAGACGCTGACCGTGCGCAGAAGGGCGAGCTCCTCGCGCGTGACGACGCCGGGGTTCGTGTGGGGCAGCAGCCCCGTCTCCTCGAGCACAAGCCGTGCGCACCGCGCGAGGTACTCGACCGTCGTCTCGAACCCGAGCTCCGCCAGCTCCTGCCGCGCCGCCCGGTAGCGCAGCTCTGGCTTGTCGCCGAGCGTGAAGAGCGCCTCCCGGCAGCCGGCGGCCGCCCCCGCGCGGGCGATCTCGAGCACCTCCGCTTCGGACATGTACGCACGCTCACCGTGGCGCGGCGGGCGGGCGAAGGTGCAGTAGTGGCAGACGTCGCGGCAGAGCTTCGTCAGCGGGATGAAGACCTTCGGCGAGTACGTAACGACGTCGCTTCGCCGCAGCCGTCGCGCCTCTGCACAGAGCTCCTCCGTCGTCGCTGCGAGCAGAGCAGGCACCACGCGCGGAGCTTACGCGCGGGGCTCGCCGCTACGGCTCGAAGCGGACTACCGTGTACACGCCGGCTAGCTCTCCGAGTTCCAGCGGCCGAACAGAGCCTCGTGCAGGTATCCCCGCGTCTGCCACTCGGGCGGGATTGCCCCGCCGGGCGTGCCGCTCATGCGCGTCAGCGTCCGCGTGCCGTCGACGCCCGCCCACTCGGCGACGACGACCCAGCCGACGAGCACCGATCGCTCCAGCCGCTCGTTGCCGTCCTGACTCGCCTCGATGGCGTCGTGAAGCCCCTCGGGAGGACTGCCGCTCATGCGCTCAAGATCGGCCGCCTAGCGGCAGCGACGCAGCGCCCGTTCGAGGGAGGCGCTGCGTGAATCCTTGAGCGTCGTGACCGCCCAGAGCTTCGTCGGTACGCGCTTCCCGAGCCTCCTCGCGCGCACGAGCACGTTGTACGGGGCGCGTGTGTCGCGCTTGATCACGCGCGTGCCGCGATAGAAGACGACCGACGTGACGCGCGAGGCCGCGGAGCCGCCGACGCGCAGCCGGACGTTCGTGCGCGCGCAGCCATGCGACCCGCGGCGGTACCTGACGGCCAGCCGCAGATCCGGTCCGCGCCGGCAGCGATCGCCCGCGCACATCTTCAGCGCCGCCAGGCGCCGCGAAAGCTCGGCCTTGAGCGCCGCGTTGCGCGCGTCTGCGTGCAGGCTCGTCAGCTGGTGCGGATCGGTAACGAGATCGTAGAGCTCCTGTTCCCCGGTCGAGTGCTGGACGAAGACGTGGCGCGGCGTTCGAATCGCGCTGTACGTCGTCGTCTCCAGGAGGATGTCGCGTCCTGAGCGCCGCAGCCGGTCGCGCGCGAACGGGAGGAGCGAGCGGCCGTCGAGGCGACGCCCCGCGCGGGCTCCGGCAGCGTCGAGGATCGTCGCCGCGAGGTCGACGTTCGCGACGAGGTTCGAGCGCTCGATGCCGCGCGGGATCCCCGGCCCGCGCAGGATCAGGGGCACGCGGACCGACGGCTCGTAGACCAGCACCTTGCCCGCGGGCACGCGATGCTCCCCGTGGAAGAAGCCGTTGTCCGACGTGAAGAGCACGAGCGTCCGGTCGAGCTCGCCGGTCGCGCTGAGCGCGGAGAGGATGTCGCGGACGGCCTCGTCCACCGCGAGCAACGATTCGAGCCGCTGCTGGTAGGTCTCACGGATCGCATTCAGCCGCGCGGTCGTCAGGAGCGGGCGGTTGCGCAACGCCGCCGGCTTGTCCGACATGTCCGCCTCGTTCAGCGAGGGCGGCGCGGGCAACGGCTGGTTCGCGAATGCGTTCCGGTGACGCGGCGCCGGCGAGGGACTCGCCGGATTCGCCGGGTCGTCCGAGTCGCGCGGCGCGCCGCTGTGTGGTGCGAGGAAGGCGACGGAGAGGAAGAACGGCTTCGCAGCCGGAGCGAGCCGCCGGATCAGCTCGACGGCTTTCCGGCCGTAGACGTCCGTCTGGTAGTTCGCGGCGCCGGTCCCGTAAGTGACGAGCCGCCCGTTCTCGTTCAGCGTGTAGTTGTAGAAACGGTAGGTCGACGGGTCGGTGGAGCCGTACCACTCCATCCAGCCTGCGGGAATCTCGGTCGGCCGCGTGCGGCCGTAGCCGTTCAGGTACTTCCCGAGGTGAACCGTCGTGTACCCCGCCTGCTGGAGCCACGCCGGAAGCGTGTTCGCGTGGGTCGGCGCGAGCTTGTCGTAGCCGCCCGACGGCGCCGCATTCCCCATCACCGTGTGGTTGTGGGCGTACTGCCCCGTGATGAACGTCGACCGCGACGGGCAGCAGAGCGGGAACGACGCGAAGTTGTTGACGAAGGTGGTGCCCTGC
>Ga0126312_10003668_pt1 | contig 10359 bp, 7 predicted proteins | sample Plot104A_FD_92537 | JGI IMG/M metagenome (GOLD analysis project Ga0126312, IMG submission 92537) | Serpentine soil microbial communities from UC McLaughlin Reserve, CA, USA - Plot104A | ecosystem: Environmental > Terrestrial > Soil > Grasslands | place: USA: UC McLaughlin Reserve, Lake County...
GGCGTTGTCCGCGAGCGGCTTGATCGGCTTGTAGACCGTCATGTACTGCTCACCGGCGATGATTCGCTGGATCGCGTCCAGCTGGGCGTCCTGGCCCGTGACCGGGAGCGTCGTCGGGTCGATCCCGGCGCCCTTGAGCGCCGCGATCGCGCCACCGGCGGTGCCGTCGTTGGCGGCGAGGACCCCTTCGAACCCGTCCTTGCCGAGGGCGGTGATCGCCTGGTCCATCTCCTTCTGGGCGTTCTCGGGCAGCCAGTCGGGAGTGTCGTATTCCTGGGCGACCTCGATGCCCTTTTGCTCGAACACCGCCGTGGCGCCCTCCTTGAACAACTTCGCGTTGTTGTCCTTCGGATCGCCGTTGATCTGGACGATCGGGCCCTTCGGGGCGCCGTTGTCGGCGAGCGCCTCAGCCAGGGCCTCGCCCTGCTGCTTTCCGACCTCCGGGCTGTTGAACTCCGCGTAGGCCGCGAGATCCGCGTCCAGGATCAGCCGGTCGTAGCTGATCACGGGGATGTCGGCCTGCTGGGCTCGGGTGACCATGCCGGCCGCCGAGGTGGAGTCGACGGGGTCAAGGACGATCACGTCGACGTCCTGGGTCACCATCGCCTCGACCTGCGACTGCTGCTTGGTCGCGTCCTGATCCGCGTTCTGGTAGACGACCTCGCAGTCCGAGCAGAGCTTGGACACGGCGTCCTCGAACAGGGGCCTGTCCTGGGTCTCGTACCGTGCCGTCTCCGTTTCGGGCAGCAGGAAGCCGATCGTGCCGCCGCCTCCGCCCTCCTCGCTTCCGCCGCTGTCGTCGTCGTCGCCGCAGGCGCCGATCGCCAGCGCTACCACCAGCGCGGCGAGGGCCACGAGCAGCGCGCGTATCCGCGTCTGCGTCCTCATGGGTACTCCCTTCGGGTTGTGGGTGGTGTGTATTGCCAAAGCTCTCTCTCCTAAGCCGCCTCGCGCAGACCAGGCGCGGCGAAGCGCTCGGACTCCTGCATCACGAGGGCGAGCGCGCCGAGCATCTCCGCTCGCTCACCCAGGACGGCGCCGACGATCTCGGTGTCCTCGGCGGCGCTCGGGATGGCGTTGCGCCGCACGACCTCCCGGATGGGCTCGAGCAGCACGTCGCCGGCCTGCCCCAGATCGCCTCCGATCACGACGCAGTCGGGGTTGACGATGTTGCAGAGGTTCGCGATCGCGACGCCCAGCGCCCGGCCCGCGTCCCCGATCAGGCGCCGGGCGGCCGGGTCGCCTGAGGCGGACAGCTCGAGCAGCCGCCTGGGTGTGATCTCCTCGAAGCGGCTGGCGCTGAGCTGGCGAGCCACGGCGGGCGCCGATGCGAGCGTCTCGAGGCAGCCGCGGTTGCCGCAGCGGCACACGGGTCCCCCGCCGGTGAGAACGGTGTGGCCGATCTCACCGGCCGTGCCGCCGACACCGTGGGTGAGCCGGCCGTTCGAGATCAGCCCGCCGCCGATGCCCGATGAGACCTTGATGTACGCGACCTCCGAACGGCCCTTCGCGGCCCCCCACACGAGCTCGGCGAGGGCGCCGAGGTTCGCGTCGTTCTCCACCGCCACCGGCAGCTCGAGCCGGGCGCTCGCCTCGGCCGCCGCATCGACCCCCACCCAGCCGGGCAGGATCGAGGAATCCTCCGCCGCGCCCGTCGCGCGGTTGATCGGGGCGGGCAGGCCCATGACGGCCCCGATCACGCGGCTGCGGTCGGCGCTCGCCTCGGCGAGGGCGCGGTCGACGTCCTCGCGAGCAGCGGCCAGCCCGTCGGTTGCCGAGTGGTCGACGTCGAGCTCACGCCAGGTCTCCGCCAGGACCTCGTGTGAGAGATCGGAGACCGCGACACGCAGGTGGCTGTGGCCGAAATCGATGGCGAGCGCCAGCCCGGCCGAGCTGTCGAGCGCGACCATCACCGGCGGCCTGCCGGCGTGGGCCTCGCCCTCGGGTTGCCCGTCGCGCTCAACCGCCAGGCCGCTGTCCAGCAGGTCGCCGACGATTGTCGAGACGGTCGAGCGCGATAGCTCCGTGATCCGGGAGAGCTCCGCCCGGCTGGCGACGCCGTGCTCGCGCAGAGCGTCGATCACGCGTTTGCGGTTTCCCTCCCGTAGGGAGGCAAGCGAGCCACTTCTCCTCGTGCCCAAAGCGGGCGAATCCATTTCACACCCGGGCCTATTTGTCAAGTCTTAGTTCAAATAAGTGCGCAAATCTCTGTCCTTATGTCCGACTTCCGGTCATTTTCACGCGTGAACGCTGAAAATTACGTCAGGACCGCGGCCGTAGCTCGGAAGGTCGGGAGGTGGCGAGTCAGGTGCCCGAGGAGGCGCGCTCGAGCGCATCCGCGAGCCCGCGAAGGTCGGGGAGCTCGGCCGCGCGGGGAAGGTCACTCGTCTCGGCGAGGCGGTTGATCCAGATGGCCTCGAGGCCCATGCGCGCGCAGGGCTCGATGTCGTGGAAGAGGCTCGCCGCGACATGGACGTGCGAATCGATCTCCCCCGCCGCCGCGCTGAAGGCCTCCCAGTGCCCCGGCGCCGGCTTGTACGAGCCGGCCTCGGCCGCGGTGATCGTGAGGTCGAAGGGAACCTCGAGGGCCTCGATCGACGAGGCGAGGAGGTCGGGGTCCGTGTTGGAGAGGGCGGCGAGCTTCCAGCCTCGCTCCCGTGCCTGGCGCAACGTCTCGGGAACCTCCGGGAACGGGCGCCACGATGGGAGCGACTGCGCGATCGCCGCCTCGCGCCCCGGCGGAACCTCGAGGGCGTCGATCGCGGCGATCGCCGCCAGGGCGCGGGTCGTCACCTCGCGATAGGGGAGGTCGCGGTCATCCTGGATCCGCGGCTCGACCGCGTGGTAGTGCTCGAGCAGGCGCTGCGGGTCGGCCTGTGGCCACAGCTCGGCAACCGCGTCGCGGATGCCGCCTTCCCAGTCAATGAGGGTGCCGTAGCAGTCGAAGGTGGCCCATCGCTCGCCCATCGGGCCGACTATAGGCTCGGGACCATCGACTCGGCACCCGGCCATTCCGAGATCCTCCGCATCGTTGCCCCGAACCCGGGGCCGATGACGCTGGAGGGCACGAATACCTACATCGTCGGCCGCGATCCCGCCTTCGTGATCGACCCGGGGCCGGGAATCGACTCGCATGTGGAGGCGATTCGGTCCGCCGGGGAGGAGCGCGGTGGGATCGGCGGGGTGCTGCTCACGCACTCCCACGCGGACCACTCGGCGGCAGTTCCGGTGTTGGGGGCGCCCGTAATGTGGGGGGAAGTCAGTGAGGGCGACGAGAGTGGCGGTCCTGCGGTCGCTGTCCTATCTCAAGGTCGCACCACGACCTCAAAGCAGGACAGCGACCGAGATATCGGGCCGTTCACCCCCCTACCCAGCCCCGGCCACGCCTCGGACCACGTGTGCTTCACGTGGGAGCGCGCGACGGCTGGGGCACCGGCCCCTGGGGGCCCCGTCGTCTTCGTGGGCGACCTCATCCTGGGCCACGGCTCTTCCATCGTTCCCCCGGCGGCCATGGGCGGCTCGCTCGCCGACTACATGCGGTCCCTGGAGCGCCTGCACGCGCTTGATGCGGAGCTCCTCTGCCCCGGCCACGGCCCCTGGATCACCGACCCGGCCGCGAGGATCGACGAGTACATCGCTCACCGCCGGGAGCGGGAGGCAAAGCTCGCCGCCGCTCTCGAGGCGGGTGAGCGCTCGCGCGAGGGACTGCTCGAGGCCGCCTGGGACGACGTCCCCGGGCCGCTGCGGGGCGCGGCCGCCGTGGCCATGCAGGCGCACCTCGAAAAGCTCGAGGCGGAGGGCCGACTGCCCGAGGGCGTCGAGCCCGAGTCCGCCTAGCGCCGAACGTCCCTCCGTGGTCGCCATAGTGCCCACTCCGGGACGTTCGGCGCGAGGGGGTCTGATACTTAGAGGCCATGGCTCTCGGGACCAAGGTCTTTCGCAGCGCAGGGCTCGTCACGGCTGGCTTCGCCGCGCTCTCGGCCGCGGCGGCGGCGGGCCTGCGATGGCAGTTACTCAGGCGACCGCTTCCGCAGATCGAGGGCCGGATGCGCATCGGGGGGCTGGACGGCGAGGTCGAGGTGAGCCGCGATCGCTGGGGCGTTCCCCACATACGCGCCCGCACCCGTGCCGACCTGTGGTTCGCGCACGGGTTCGTCCTCGGGCAGGACCGGCTTTGGCAGCTCGATCTGTACCGGCGCTTTGCGACCGGGCGCGTCTCGGAGTTCGGGGGCGCGGACGGCCTCGCCATCGACCGCTTCATGCGGACCCTCGGGATCCATCGCGCCGCGAGGCGGGAGGTGAGTGAGCTCGATCCCGTCGTAGCCGAGGGCCTCGCCGCGTACGGCGCCGGGATCAACGCCGCCGCCGAGCGCTCGCGCCCGCTGCCGGCCGAGTTCCAGCTTCTTCGCCTCGCCTTCGATCCGTGGGAGCCCGCGGACTCGCTGGCGATCGGGAAGCTGCTCGCCTTCGGCCTTTCCACCAACTGGGAGCGTGAGCTGCTGCGCGCCGAGATGGCGCGGGAGCTCGGCGACGAGCTCGCAGCGAAGCTCGATCCGGGCTACCCGAAGGGAAACCCGGTGGTCCTTACCCCGGGACGCGACCACCCTGGCGACGGGCTCGCCGTCGCCGAGCAGATCGCCAAGGTTCGCGGCAAGCTCGGTTTCGCGCTCGACGCCACGGGGTCGAACAACTGGGCCGTCTCCGCGAGTCGCTCCGAGACCGGCGGCCCCCTGATCGCCGGCGACCCCCACCTCCCGCCCTCGATGCCCGGCATCACGTACCAGCTGGCCCTCTACCACGGCGACCGCTTCGCGCGAGGCGCCTCGCTCCCCGGGCTACCGGGAGTCACCTTCGGGCAGAACAATGACGTCGTCTGGACGTTCACCAACGCGATGGCGGACGTGATGGACCTGTTCGTCGAGCGAATCGATGGCGACGGTTACGAGTTCGAGGGCGAGCGCCGCCCGCTCGAGGTGATCACCGAGCAGATCGCGGTCAAGGGGCGCGGTCCCGAGGCGCTCGTCGTTCGCGAGACGCACCACGGCCCGATCGTGAACTCGGCGCTGGGCGCCGACGACCTCGAGCCGCTCGCGTTGGCATGGAGCGCGCTGCGCTTCCCCGGGGTGAGCCGGGCGAGCTTCGGCATGCTCGACTACGCGAGCGGCCCCGATGCGGTCGAGCATCTTGCGGATGTGGCGATGCCCGTCTCGAACCTGATCTGGGCCGATCGCCACGGTTCGATCGGCTACAAGACGATGGGCCGACTCCCGATCCGGCGGGGTGGGTGCCCGGACCTCCCGAAGCCCGGCTGGACCGGGGAATACGAGTGGGACGGATGGGTGCCGTACGACGAGCAGCCGGAGGTCGTCGATCCCGACGCCGGTTATCTCGTGACGGCGAACAACCGGGTCACGCCGGAGGACTTCCCGTATCACGTCTCCAGCGACTATCTGGACGGGTATCGGGCGAGGCGCATCGCCGACCGGATCGAGGCCTCCGAGGAGCACGGCCTCCAGGACTTCGCCGAGCTGCAGATGGATCTCCATTCCATCCCCGGGGTCGAGACGGCGCGCCGCCTCTCGCGCCTGGTGGCGCGCGACCAGCGCGAGACGGCCGCGATCGAGCGCCTGCGCAGCTGGGACGGGGGGATGATCCCGGACTCGGTTGCGGCCACGATCTACCAGGCGTTCACGGCTCGCTTCGGGCGCGAGGTGGCCCGCGCGGCCATCGGCGATCGCGATCTTGCCGAGCGCTGGCTCGACCGCGCCGACAACGGGTTCATCGGCCACATCACCTCGCCGTGGCGCTGGCAGTCGCACCTGCTCGCGCTATGGGAGGAGGGCGACCAGGAACTGCTCGGCCGCCCGTGGGACGAGCTGGCGCTGGACTCGCTGCGCGCGGCGATGGACGACCTCGCCGACCGCTTCGGCCCCGATCCGAACGGCTGGCGGTGGGGCCGGGTTCACGCCGTCACCTTCCCGCACGCCCTGGGCGGCGCCAATCCGGTCCTCGGCCGGATCTTCAACCGCACCCTCGAGGTCGGAGGCGCGCAGGAGACGGTGGCGCAGGTGGGCTGGGATCCGAACGATCCCTTCGAGGCGATCTGGGCGCCATGCTGGCGCATCGTCGCCGACCCGGCCGCGCCCGAGCGCTCCCGCTGGCAGCAGTTCACGGGCCAATCGGGCCAGCCCGGCAGCCCCCACTACGACGATCTGCAGCCGCGCTGGGTAGCCGGCCAGACCCAGGCGATGACCGGGGAGGGTCCCTGGCGCCTTCTGGTGGTCGAGCCGGGGCCGGACCCCCTTTAGAGTTCGCCGCGTGAGCACCGGGGACTGCCACGGGACATGACGCCAGGAAACCAGCAACCCGATCACGAGGTCGCGGTCGTCGGCGCGGGATTCTCCGGAATCGGCGCGGCGATCAAGGTCGACGAGGCCGGATTCCACGACCTCCTGCTCATCGAGGCGGGCGACGGCGTCGGCGGAGCCTGGCACTGGAACACCTACCCGGGCCTCGCGGTCGACATCCCGTCGTTCAGCTACCAGTTCTCGTTCGAGAAGCGCACCGATTGGACACGTGTCTACGCGCCCGGCGATGAGCTGAAGGCCTACGCCAACCACTGCGTCGACAGGTACGGGCTTCGATCCCGGCTCCGGCTGAACACCACCGTTACGGCCGCCTCGTTCGACGACGAGGCGCACCTGTGGCGACTGGATGTGGAGGGCGGCGAGCCGATCACGGCGCGGTTCGTCGTGGGCGCTACCGGGGTCCTCACGAAGCCGAAGCCGCCCGACATCCCGGGACTCGACGACTTCGAAGGCGAGTTGATGCACACCGCACGCTGGGACCATGACCTGGAGCTTGGTGGCAAGCGCGTCGCGATCATCGGCACCGGCGCCTCGGCGCTCCAGGTCATCCCCTCGATCGCGACCCAGGTCGAGCACCTCAGCGTGTTCCAGCGCACTCCGATCTGGTGCCTGCCGAAGCCCGACGGAGATCTGTCGCCGGCCATGCGGCGCGCGCTTAGGTGGGTCCCGGGGGTGAAGAACGTCGCCCGGGGTCTTAGCGAGACATACGTGGAGCTCACCTTTCCGCTGCCCGCCCACTTCCACGGCGTGGTGCCGCTCGCGAAGCGCGGCGAGGCGGTCGCTCGCAAGCTCCTGCGCGAGCAGGTGCACGACCCGGAGATCCGCGACAAGCTCACGCCCCGGTACGGGCTCGGCTGCAAGCGGCCCGGGTTCTCCAACGACTACCTGCCGACCTTCAACCGCGACAACGTCACCCTCGAGACGACCGCGATCGACGCCATCACCCCCGAGGGCGTGCGAACGACGGACGGCGTGACGCACGAGATCGACGTGCTGATCCTGGCGACCGGCTTCAAGGTCTTCGAGACGGGAAACATGCCGCCGTATCCGGTACGCGGCACCGCCGGCGTCGATCTGGAGCAGTGGTGGGACCAAAACCGCTTCCAGGCCTACGAGGGGGTGAGCGTCCCGGGGTTCCCGAACCTCTTCGCGATTCTCGGCCCGTACGCGTTCAACGGCTCCTCCTACTTCAACCTGATCGAGCACCAGAGCCGCCACATCGTCCGGTGCCTGACGCGCGCCCGCAGCGAGGGGGCGACGCGAGTCGAGGTGCGCAGCGAGGCGAACGACCGGTACTTCCGCAGGATGCTCGGCCGGCGCCGCAACCAGATCTTCTTCCGCGGCACGTGCGCCGAGGCCAACAGCTACTACTTCGACCGCCACGGGGACGTGCCGTTCAGGGCCAGTCCCACTCCCGAAGTCGCCTGGCGCAGCGCCCGCTTCGACCTCGACGACTACCGCTTCGAGCGGCCGGCCCCGGCCCCGGCGGCGGTCGCGTCGTGAGGGCGGTCGTCTGCAAGGACGCGGCGCTCAGCGTCGCCGAGCGTCCGGAGCCCGAGCCGGCCAGCGGCCAGCTTCTGCTCGAGGTGGTCCGCTGCGGAATATGCGGGTCGGATCTTCATGCGCGCCACCAGGCCGACGACGTGGCCGACATCGCGGCGGAGGTCGGCTACGACGACGCGATGCGCTCCGACCAGGAGGTGGTTCTCGGCCACGAGTTCAGCGGCCGGATCCTCGATCACGGCCCGGGGACGCGTGGCACGGTGCCGACCGGCACCCCGGTCGTCGCGCTCCCGTTGGTGCGGGGCGACGGCGAGGTGCACCCGATCGGCCTCTCGGCGGCAGCCCCTGGAGGCTACGCGGAGCGGCTCGTGGTCGAGGAGTCGCTCGCCTTTCCCGTGCCGAACGGCCTGCGGCCCGACGTCGCGACCCTCACCGAGCCGTTGGCCGTCGCCTGGCACGCCGTGCGCCGCAGCGAGATCAAGAACCGCAAGGTTGCGGTCGTCGTCGGGTGCGGGCCGATCGGGCTCGGGGTGATCCTGATGCTCAAGGCCCGCGGGGTCCGGCACGTCATCGCGAGCGACTTCTCGCAGGGCCGGCGTACGCTGGCCCAGCGTTGCGGCGCCGACGCGGTCGTCGACCCCGGCGAGGAGTCGCCATACGCCGGCGACCACGGCCACCTCGAGAGCGCGCCCGCCGCGTTCGACCTCGCGATCGACACGATGGAGAGGCTTCGCCGCCAGCCGCTCCCCTGGTGGCGCGTGTGGCAGGCGGCCGAGGCGCTCGGCGTGGGCCCGAAAGCGCCCGTGGTCTTCGAGTGCGTCGGGGTGCCCGGGGTCATCGACGAGATCATCGCGAGCGTTCCGCTCTTCTCGCGCGTGGTCGTCGTCGGCGTGTGCATGGGCGCCGATCGGATTCGGCCCGCCGTGGCGATCAACAAGGAGATCGAGCTGCGCTTCGTGCTCGGCTACACCCCGCCCGAATTCCGCGAGACGCTGCACATGCTGGCCGAGGGGAAGGTCGATCCCGCGCCGCTGCTCACGGGGGTCGTCGGTTTGGAGGGAGTCGAGAACGCCTTCGAGGCCCTGGGCGACGCCGAGCAACACGCGAAGATCCTGATCGATCCCGGGCGCTCCGCCGCGGAGCCCGTGTCGCTTTGAGACCACCCGGCGAAACCGCGATTTCCCTCGCTCAGCGACGCAAATGACGGTCTCGGGAGCCCGGGGGTGAGCCGCCGCGCCGAGATCACGCTGTCGGAGGACGAGCAGCGCGAGCTGCTCGACGCCGAGCGGGTGGTGGTGGTCGCCACGCACGGTCCGCGGGGCTGGCCGCACCTCATGCCCATGTGGTACGTCGTTCGCGAGGGGCGAATCTGGGTCTGGACCTACGCGAAGTCGCAGAAGGTCCGCAACCTGGAGCGGGACGCGCGGGCGACGCTACTCGTGGAAACCGGCCACGAGTACTCCGAGCTGCGCGGCGTGCAGATCGAGGCCGACGCGCACGTGCACCGGGATCTCGACGTGGTCTTCGAATTCGCGAAGGAGCTGACCGTCCGCTATGCGGAGGGCATAGAGTCGGTGGAGGGGGACGCTGCCGAGGGCCTCAAGGCTCAGGCGCCGAAGCGCGTGACGATCGAGTTCGAGCCACGCCACGTGGCGACCTGGGACCACCGCAAGCTCGGCGGCACGTACTGAGCCACCTCCACTGGCGGGAAACCTCGGTATGTCTGTAATAAGCCGCCAGAAAGGGGCTGGCCCCGAGCGGGCACACGCACCTATCCTCCACGGCCGATGGAGCAGCTGAAGGGCCTGATCCTCTCGGGCGGCGCGGGCACCCGCCTGCGCCCGATCACCCATACCTCCGCCAAGCAGCTCGTGCCGGTGGCTAACAAGCCGGTGCTCTTCTACGGCATCGAGGCCCTGGTTGCGGCCGGGATCACCGACATCGGGATCATCATCGCGCCGGACACGGGGGACGAGATCCAGGAGGTGGTGGGCGACGGATCGGCGTTTGGCGCGCGCGTCACCTACATCACCCAGGACGCGCCGAAGGGCCTCGCCCACGCGCTCCTGACCGCGGAGTCCTTTCTGGAGGACGGCCCGTTCGTCATGTACCTGGGCGACAACCTGCTGCGTGACGGGATCACCGACCTCGTCGAGCGCTTTCGCGCCTCCGAGCCTGACGCCTTGATCCTGCTCACGAAGGTGAGCGACCCCGAGCACTACGGGGTTGCGGAGCTGGAGGGGGAGCGGGTGGTCCGGCTGGTCGAGAAGCCGAAGGACCCTCCCTCGCAGATGGCTCTGGTCGGCGTCTACATGTTCGGGCCACCGATCTTCGCGGCGGCGAAGGGCCTCGAACCCTCATGGCGCGACGAGCTGGAGATCACGGACGCCATTCAGACCCTCATCGACGGTGGGAGCCGTGTGGATAGCCACACCGTGAGCGGATGGTGGAAGGACACAGGACAGCTCGCCGACATGCTCGAGGCCAA
>Ga0126312_10003669_pt1 | contig 10357 bp, 9 predicted proteins | sample Plot104A_FD_92537 | JGI IMG/M metagenome (GOLD analysis project Ga0126312, IMG submission 92537) | Serpentine soil microbial communities from UC McLaughlin Reserve, CA, USA - Plot104A | ecosystem: Environmental > Terrestrial > Soil > Grasslands | place: USA: UC McLaughlin Reserve, Lake County...
ACGGCGACGCGCTGACGGTCACGGGCCGGACGATCGGGGAGGAGGCCGCCGAGGCGGTTGAGGCCGCCGGCCAGGAGGTGGTGCGGGCGCTTTCGGACCCGCTGAAGAGCGAGGGTGGGCTGGCCATCCTGCGCGGCAACCTTGCGCCCGACGGGGCGGTGGTGAAGCTGGCCGGGACCGAGCGGAAGGGGCAGACCGGCCCGGCGCGCGTGTTCGAGTCGGAGGAGGAGTGCTTCCGGGCCGTCAAGGATCAGCGCCTGCGTCCTGGTGACGTGATCGTGATCCGCAACGAGGGGCCGGCCGGCGGCCCCGGGATGCGCGAGATGCTCCAGGTCACCGCCGCGATCGTCGGCGAGGGGCTGGGGGAGGACATCGCCCTGATCACCGACGGCCGCTTCTCGGGCGCGACCCGCGGGCTGATGGTGGGCCACGTGGCACCCGAGGCCGTGAAGGGTGGGCCTGTCGGGGCGCTTCGCGAGGGCGACGAGATCACGATCGACGTCGAGGCCCGCCGCTTGGACGTGGATCTCTCCGACGACGAGATCGCTCAGCGCGTCGCTGAGTATCGGGCGCCGGAGCCGGAGTGGGCAACCGGCGTCATGGCCAAGTACGCGCGCAGCGTGAGCTCGGCCTCGCTGGGCGCCGTCACCGGCTGAGGAACGTCTCCAAGACCCGGTTGAAGCGGACCGGCCGCTCGGCCATCGGCACGTGCCCGGTCTCGTCGAAGATCAAGGTGCTGGAATTGCGGAGCAGCCGGCCGTACTCGATGGCGTCCGGTGACGGCACGATCCGGTCGTCTCGTCCCCACACGATCAGGGTCGGCGCCTCGACCTCCGCCAGGCGATCGTGGAAGTCGTATCCGGCGAGGTTGACGAGCGCGGGAAGGAAGCCGTCGGTGCCGGCGCCGTTGTGGAAGAACTCCCAGAGCAGCTCGGGCCGGAGTAGATCGGGCCGGTCGAAGATCATCTGAAAGGCCCAGACGCGCAGGCGAGGGCGGCGCAGCCCGCGTTCCTGGAGATTCAGAATCAATGGCGAGCTGGCGATTGCGAGGCGGCCCGCCATCTCCGCCGGCTCGCGGCGGATGCGTGCGCTCGAGATGCCGGCGGCGGAGACCAGGACAAGCTTCTCGAAACGGTCGGGGGCTGCGATGGCGGCTTCGGCTGAGATGAAGCCGCCCATCGAGTTGCCGACGACCACGCAGTCGCCCACCCCCAGATCCTCGCAGAAGTCGAGGAGCAGCTGGCCGTAGTTCGGGATCGTGAGCTCCCATGGGGCGAGTGGGCTCGCGCCGAACCCGGGGAGATCGATCGCGAGGACGCGGTGGTGGCGGGCGAAGTGGGGGACGGTCTCCAGCCAGTTCTGCCAGCAGCCGGAGAGCCCGTGCACGAGGATGACGTCGATTCCGGGGCCGGAACCCATCTCGACGTAGTTCACGGGTGTGCCGCCGACGTCGACCGTGCGCAGGTGCTCGCGCCAGTCGATCCGCAGCCACTCCGGATCGGGGTTGCCGTACGGGTCCGGACCCTCGGACGGTGTGGCGTCGGGCTTTCCGGATCTCGGCCGGAACGTCGTCTCAGGCGTAGCCACTTCGCTCCAGGATCGGGATCTCATGGATCTGTGGAGGCTGGAGATGGTCCCACAGGATGCCGCGAGGGCGCCGGTATTGGCGCTCGACCTCGATGACCGCGCGCGGCGTGGCGATCATGTCGACCGGGAGGTCATGGTCGATTACCGGGAGGTGCTCGCGAAGGATCTGGATGGGGTGGACGGTCGTGGCGACAACGGTGTGGTCGTCGATCAGGCCCTCCTCGATCAGCAGGCCGTACTCGAGGTCGGAGAAGCCACCCCCCTTGCCGATGCGTGCCCCGGAGAGGTTGACCGCCACGGAGCCGCAGAGGACGAAGTCGATCTCCGGAAGCTCCTCCAGGGCCACTACCTTGCCGTGGCGAAGCGCGCCCTTGATCGTCGCGGCCTCGCGCACCTGCTTCGCGCTCAGGCGGCGCGGATCCAGGAGCCGAAAGGGGTGCTGGTCGCGCAGTCGCGGCACCGCCATCACGAGCATCTTGCCCTCCTCCAGCGCCTGCCGACGGGCATGCGTTTGAGGGGAGTCGGGATTGGCCTTCACGACGCGCGCCCGCTTCCATTGTCGGTTCCCCGCGAGCTTCTGCGCGGCCAGCTTCGCGCCCGCGAAGTTGGGGATCCGCCCCTCGGCGCCAGGGAAACGTGAGACGCCCTCACGGTCCATGGCGTTCCACACGGCCCTGCGTACCTGATCCTTGGAGCGCATCTAGTCCCGGCGGATACTATGGCCCGCTCGATGGCATCCCACCGAACGTCCCTGGCTCACACCGAGGAATCGCCTGAGCGCGAGGACGGCGGTGACCGCCTCCCTGAGCGCCGTCCGGCCGAGCGGCTGCGAGATCTGCTGCCGGCGATCGAGCCCGATCGCCAGCTGAACGATTGGGGGCGCTCCGAGCGGGTCGAGGGGGTGTTCGACCGCACGATCGTCGAGTTCTTCTACCGGTACTGGTTCCGCGCGGAGATCGAGGGGATCGAGAACGTTCCGGCGGAGGGCGGCGCCCTCTTGGTGTCGAATCACTCTGGCGCGCTGCCGCCGGATGCGGCGGTCATCGCGAAGGCGATCCGCGAGGAGCACCCCCGACCGCGCCCGCTCTACATCACCGTCGAGCATTTCTTCAAGAGCTATCCGGGCTTCTCGATGCTGATCCCCAAGATCGGGTGCGTCGCCGCGCACCCCGCGAACGTCCAGCGGCTGCTCTACGACGAGGAGCAGCTGGTGCTCGTGTTTCCCGAGGGCCGCAAGGGGACGGAAAAGCTCTACAAGGACCGCTACCGGCTGCGGCGCTTCGGCCGCGGCGGGTTCGTCGAGGCGGCGATGCGGGCGGAGGCCAAGCTCGTGCCGACGTGCGTGGTTGGAGCCGAGGAGGCGATGCCCGTGTTCGCCCAGCTCGACTTCATGAAGAAGCTGACGGGGCTCCTGTACTTCCCGATCACCCCGACGTTCCCCTGGCTGGGGCCGTTCGGAATGCTTGCCTACCTGCCGGCCAAGTTCAAGATCCGCTTCCTGGAGCCGATCGACACGGTCGAGCTCGGCGGCGCCGAGGCGGCGCAGGACAAGGCGCTCGTGCAGACCGTGGCGCAGGAGATCCGGAGCCGCATCCAGGAGAGCCTGCACGAGATGGTCGGGCAACGGAAGTCGGTGTGGTTCGGATGACGGAGGTCCTGCCCGTGGCCCCGCGCGATCCGCGGATGAGGCGGGTTCTCGTCACCGGGCTCTCGACCTATTGGGGCGGCCGCCTCGCGCAGGCACTCGAGGGCTTCGAGCAGGTCGAGGCCATCGTCGGCGTCGACTCCCGCGCGCCACGCCGGGAGCTGGAGCGCACGGAGTACGTGAAGGTCTCGAACCAGCACGGGCTCATCCAGCGGATCGTGCGGGCCGCGGAGATCGACACGGTCATCGACACGCGCCTCGTCGTCAACTCGCTGGCCATGCCGCCGCGGGTCGCTCACGAGAACAACGTGATCGGCACCATGAACATCCTCGCCGCATGCACCGGTTCGGACTCACCGGTGCGGAAGGTGATCTTCAAGTCGAGCTCGCTCTACTATGGCTCGGAGAGCGACGACCCCGCGTTCTTCACCGAGGGAATGCGCCGCCCTCATCCGCCGCGCACGGCGCTCGAGCGCGACATGGTCGAGGCGGAGGCGGCGCTCGAGGACTTCGCGTCCAAGAACCCTGACGTGACGGTCACGAACCTGCGGTTCGCCAACGTGCTGGGGCCCGACGTCGAGACCGGATTCACGCGGATGCTGTCGCTGCCGCTTGTGCCGATGGTCCTCGGGTTCGATCCTCGGCTCCAGTTCGTGCACGAGGACGACATCGTGCACGCGCTCGAGCACGCCACTTTCCACGAGATCCCCGGGACGTTCAACGTGGCCGCGGACGGCGTTCTCTCCCTGTCGGAGGCGATCAGTCTGGTCGGCAAGGTGCCCGCGCCGGTCCTTCCTCCCTGGGGCACCGGGCTGTTGGCGGGGCCGTTGCGTCGCCTGGGATTCCGGATCCCGGACGAGATGATCAATCTCCTGCGCTTCGGACGCGGGATCGACAATCGCCTGTTCAAGTCGAGCGGCTTCCGCTACGGCTACACGTCTCGTGAGGCGATGATCAAGTTCGGGGAGTATCTGCGGGTCCAGCCGGTCATGAAGGGCGTCGAGCAGGGGTACACGTACGAGCGCGAGGTCGAGGAGTTCCTGCGCTGGAGCCCGCACGTGCGGCGTGAGCGCGCCGGCCATGAGGGCGTGGACGCCGATCGCGAGCCCCTCGGGATTTAGGCGCGCCGCAAACGGCGCTGCAATCCGCCCGACGGTGCCTCCTACAATTTGGTAGCCGCGCTGCATGGGACGTAGGGCTTACATAGTCGTCGGGATCGTCATGCTGCTCCTCCTCGGAGGGGCGGTCGGCGCGTACGCCTGGGACAAGTCCCAGGAGGACGAGATCGCCGAGGGCATCCGGATCGGCGATGTCGACGTCGGTGGGATGTCCCCGGGCGAGGCGCGCGCCGCCGTTCGCGCCGACCTGATCAAGCCGCTGGATAAGCCGGTGACCGTCACGTACAACGGGACCCGCTACATCCTCAACCCCGAGGACCTGCAGATCAGCGCCGATCTCGATGGCATGGTCGACGACGCGCTCGAGGCGGGACGCGAGGAGGGCCTCCCGGGGCGTATCTGGCGCTACGCGACGGGCGGCGAGGTCGACGAGACCATCCGGCCCACCGTCTCGTACTCGCACGAGGCCATCGACGCGTTCGTGGGCAGGGTCGCGGCCGCGGTCAACCAGGAGCCCGTCGACGCGACGATCGAGCCCGCCCCGGCGTCGCTCAACAAGGTCGCCGGGGCGCCCGGGCGCACACTCCAGGCCGATGCGCTGGCCGCCTCGCTGGAGGAGGCGGTCCAGAGCCCACAGAACCGGACGGTGCAGGCCAAAGTCGAGGAGATCCAGCCCGAGGTCACCACCGCTGACCTCGCGGAGCAGAACCCCGTCTACCTCACCGTCGATCGCTCGAACTTCCAGCTCCGCCTGTGGGAGGACCTGAAGCTCACCAAGACCTACACCGTCGCAGTGGGCGCCGTTGGCTTCGACACGCCGGCTGGCGTCTACCACATCGAAAACAAGGCGGTCGACCCCGCCTGGAGTGTCCCGAACTCCGATTGGGCCGGCGATCTCGCCGGGGAGACGATTCCGGGTGGGTCGCCCGACAACCCGCTGAAGGCACGCTGGATGGGCATCTTCGACGGGGCGGGCATCCACGGCACGGACGACGTCTCCTCGCTCGGCTCGGCCGCCTCGCATGGTTGCGTGCGAATGTCGGTTCCCGACGTGATCGAGCTCTACGACCAGGTTCCGGTAGGCACCCCCATCTACATCGGGTAGCAGGCGCGACTCCCTTCACGTCGAATTAGCCGCCATGACGAAGTCGTGGGAGCAGGCGATCGACGGCTACATGCGTGAGCTGGGCACGCGGGGCGTCTCGCACAACACCCTGCGGGCGTACCGCGCGGATCTCGGCGAGCTGGCGGGCTGGGCGAGCGAGCGCGACCGCGCGCCGGCCACGCTCGCCTACCGCGATCTCCGTGCATACGCGGCGGCGCTCTCCGACCGTGGCCTCGCACGCTCGAGCACGGCGCGCAAGCTCACCGCGATCCGGAGCTTCCACGACCACCTCGTGCGTGCCGGCAAGGCCGCGCAGAATCCCGCCGAGCTGCTGCCGACCCCGAAGGCGCACTCCAAGCTGCCTCGTGTGCTCGGGCCCGACGAGGTGGCCAAGCTCCTCGACCGCATCCCCGCGACCACGCCCCTGGAGGTCCGCGATCGCGCCATCTTCGAGCTCACCTACTCGTGCGGGCTGCGGGCCGAGGAGGTTGTGAACCTCGACGTCGGTTCGGTCGACTTCGACTCCGAGTCCGTGCGCGTGCACGGCAAGGGCTCGAAGACGCGCATCGTGCCCATTGGGGAGCCCGCCCAGCGGGCCCTCGAGCGCTACGTCGAGCGGGCGCGCCCGGCGCTCGCTGGCGGCAGCTCGGAGTCGGCGCTGTTCCTGTCCCGGCGGGGTCGCCGGCTCTCGACCTCGGACGTTCGCCGGCGCCTCGCGCTGTGGGTGCGCGAGGCCGCCGTGGCCGGCCACATCTCCCCGCACACGCTCCGGCACTCCTTCGCAACCCACTTGTTGGAGGGTGGAGCGGACCTGAGGTCAATTCAGGAATTGCTGGGTCACTCCAGCGTTTCGACCACACAGGTCTACACTCGTGTCGAGCCGAGCCGTCTGCGCCGTGAGTACGCACGAAGCCATCCACGCGCCTGAGCGAGCCCTGCGACGGGGGCGACAGAGGCTAGGGTTTTGACTCCCGAGGCGAGCTGATGGAGACGAACGTCAAGGCGGTCGAGCTTCGAGAGCTCTGGCGCCGGTACAAGCAGGACGGTGACGAGGGCGCACGCGAGCGGCTTGTCGTCGCGTACTCGCCGCTCGTCAAGTTCATCGCCGGCCGCATGGCCTCGGGGCTGCCGTCGCACGTGGAGGAGTCCGACCTCATCTCCTACGGGCTGCTGGGCCTGATCGGGGCGATCGAGCGATTCGACCTCGAGCGGGGAATCAAGTTCGAGACCTTCGCGGTCGCCCGCGTCAAGGGAGCGATCATCGACGAGCTTCGCTCGCTCGACTGGGTCCCGCGCTCGGTGCGGGCTCGTGCCCGCGATGTCGAGCGCGCCCACGCGGAGCTGCAGGGCAAGCTGCAGCGCACCCCGACCGACGAGGAGATGGCCAACCGCCTGGAGATGTCGCTCGACCAGTTCAACGACACGCTCCTCGAGATCGCCAACTCCTCGGTCCTCGCCCTCGACGACCTCTGGACATTCGCCGACCCCGAGGGCGGGGGAGGCCAAATCTCCGTCCTCGACACGATCCAGGACCCCAGCGCGCTCGACCCCGAGGCCGAGGCGCACACATCGGAGCTGAAGGATCGGCTGGCCGACGCGATCGAGGGCCTCCCGGACCGCGAGCGGCTTGTGATCGCCCTCTACTACTACGAGAACCTCACGCTGCGCGAGATCGGCGAGGTGTTGGGGGTCACCGAGTCGCGCGTCTCGCAGCTCCACACGAAGGCCGTCCTGGGCCTGCGCTCCCGCTTCCAGTCGCAGCCCCTGTAGCGGGGTTATAGGCTGCGGGGCGGTGCCGCACCACGCGCCGGACAAGATCCGCAACGTCGCCCTGATCGGCCATCGCGGCTCGGGCAAGACGAGCGTCTGCGAGGCGATCCTCTTCGAGGCCGGGGTCGTGAATCGGCTCGGCCGCGTCGAGGACGGCTCGACGGTTTCCGACTTCGAGCCCGACGAGCAAGCGCGCGAGATGTCGATCGACGCGACGCTTGCGTCGTTCGAGTTCCATGGCCGCAAGATCAACCTGATCGACACGCCCGGGGACCCAAGCTTCGTTGCCGACACCCTTGGCGCGCTGCGGGTCGTGGATTCCGCCGTGGTCGTCGTCAACGCGGTGATGGGCGTCGAGGTCCACACCGAGCGCCTGTGGCAGCGCGCCAACGACGAGGGGCTGGCGCGGCTCGTCTACGTCAACATGCTCGACCGCGAGCGGGCCGACTTCTTCCGCACGCTGGACTCGCTCAAGGAGGCCTTCGGCCAGCACGTCGTTGCCACCGAGATCCCGATCGGCTCCGAGCACACGACGAGCGGCGTGATCGACCTCGTCGACATGAAGGCGTTCACGTACGAGGGCGAGGGGCGCGACAACGCCATGGAGGGCGAGATCCCGGAGGAGCTGGCCGAGCAGGCGAACGAGTACCGCGAGAAGCTGATGGACGAGGTCGCGGAGAACTCCGACGAGCTCATGGAGCGGTACCTCGAGGGAGAGGAGATCTCACACGACGAGATCGTCGCCGCCCTCAAGAAGGGGGTCACCGAGGGCCATCTCTTCCCGGTCACCTGCGGCATCGCGACCAAGAACCTCGGCACCAGCCGCCTGCTCGAGGCGATCATCGACGATCTGCCCTCGCCCGAGATGCGCGGCGCGCTGAGCGCCGCCGGCCCGGACGGGGAGGAGCTGGAGATCGCGCCCGATGAGTCCGGCGACCTCATCGCTTACGTCTTCAAGACGACGGCCGACCCGTATACCGGGCGGATCAACCTGCTTCGCGTGTACTCGGGCGTTCTGAGCTCGGACTCGCAGGTCACCAACACCACGCGCTCGGAGAAGGAGCGCATCGGCCAGCTCGCGGCGCCGCAGGGCAAGGAGCACGAGACGGTCGACGAGCTCGGCCCCGGCGACCTCGGCGCGGTCGCGAAGCTGCGCGAGACGCGCGCCGGGGACGTCCTCGCCGCCAAGGGGACCGAGGTCACCTTCCCGAGCCTTCACCTGCCGTCGCCCGTGATGGCCTTCGCCTACGAGCCGAAGTCGAAGGGGGACGAGGAGAAGGCGGTCACCGCCATTCGCCGGCTCTCCGAGGAGGATCCCACCCTCGACGTCCATCGCGATCCCCAGACGGGCGAGCAGATCATCGCCGGCCTCACGCAGGTGCACGTCGAGGTGATCGTCGACCGCATAAAGAACCGCTTCGGCGCCGAGATCGAGCTCCACCCTCCGCAGGTCCCCTACTTGGAAACGATCCGCAAGCCCGCGAAGGGCCACGGCCGCTACAAGAAGCAGACCGGCGGCCGCGGGCAGTTCGGGGACTGCCACATCGAGATCGAGCCCGCCGAGGCCGGTGCCGGCCTCGACTTCGTGAACGCCATCAAGGGCGGCGTGATCCCCGGCGGCTTCATCCCGGCCGTGGAAAAGGGGGTCTCCGAAGCGATGGCCAAGGGCGTCGTGGCGGGCTATCCGCTGAAGGACGTGCGCGTCCGCCTCTTCGACGGTCAGTACCACACGGTCGATTCCTCGGAGATGGCATTCAAGATCGCCGGCTCGATGGCCTTCCAGCAAGCGGCCGCCGAGGCCGACGCGTGCATCCTCGAGCCGATCGTGAAGCTCACGATCGCCGTCCCGGAGGACGCCGTGGGCGACGTCATCGGCGATCTGAACTCGCGCCGGGGGCGGCCGCTCGGGATGGAGCCCAAGGGGTCGATGACGGAGATCCAGGCCGAGGTGCCGATGGCCGAGGTCCTCGACTACGCGCCCGACCTTCGCGCGATCACCGGCGGCCGCGGCGACTACGAGATGGTCTTCGAGCGCTACGAGGAACTCCCCTCGCACCTCGCTCAGAAGGTGATCGAGGCCTCGCAGGCGGGCGACGGCGAGAAGGTCAAGGCCTAGAGGCGCACGGGCGCGCGTGACGGCGCGCGCCCAAGGAATCGGCGCAGCGTTGCTACTTTCGGGGCCATGCCCGAGCACGAGGCCGAGCGCGTCGAGAAATGCGACGTCTGCGGGCGGACGATTCTGCGTGGCGAGCGCACCACGTCATACCTGGCCCCTGACGGCGAGCGCCAGAGCGTCTGCGCGCTGTGCCGCGAGCGCGCGGAGGAGGCCGGCTGGGTTCCGGCGGATTCCGAGGCGGCGCGGGCGCTGGGCACGGCCCCAAAGCGCCGCCGTGGCCTGAACCTGCGCGAGCGGGTGCGCGAGTATTCCGCCCGCCTCCGCGCCGCGGAGCATCCGGAGGAGGCGGGGGGAGAGGCAAAGGCGGCGCGCCCTGTGCGCCAGACGCCATCACGCATCCCGGCTCCAGCGTCCCGCCGCGCCAAGCCCGAGCCGGCGCCCGAGCCGAAGCCAGAGCCGGCGGCACCGATTGTGCCGAATACGCCCGAACGCCGCGTGCGCCGTGCGCTCGATGAGTTCAACCGCTCCGATCAGGCCCGCGTCGTCGCCGGGCTGATCCGCTCGCTCGGTGAACCGCAGGCGGCCGTGCGCGACCTCTCAGCCAAGCCGCCGCGCGTGGACGTGATCGTCGCCTGGGAGCTCTCCTGGTATCGGTGGGAGGTGGGCCTGAACGGTGGCGGCCAGGTTCGCGAGGTCGCGAAGGGCGCCGAGGTCTCCGAGCTCGAGGGCGAGGCGCCGGACTGGAACGCGAGCGTCGACGCCCAGGGCCAGATCAGGTGGCAGGAAAACTCGTCGTAAACGTCGATGGCGGGGCGCGGGGGAACCCGGGTCCCGCCGCGATCGCCGCCGTGGCCTCGACGGCCGAGGGCGAGGTCCTGGCCGAGCGCGGGGAGGCCATCGGCGAGGCGACGAACAACGTCGCGGAGTATCGAGCACTCCTCCTCGGGATCGAGCTCGCCCGCGCCCTCGAGGCGCAGGAGCTCGAGCTGGTCGGCGACTCCGAGCTCGTCGTCCGC
>Ga0126312_10003670_pt1 | contig 10356 bp, 10 predicted proteins | sample Plot104A_FD_92537 | JGI IMG/M metagenome (GOLD analysis project Ga0126312, IMG submission 92537) | Serpentine soil microbial communities from UC McLaughlin Reserve, CA, USA - Plot104A | ecosystem: Environmental > Terrestrial > Soil > Grasslands | place: USA: UC McLaughlin Reserve, Lake County...
CCTGTTCGTCTACCGCACCTTCGCAGAGCCCGTGCTCGACGGCGGGTTGCCCTACCGGGACATCGCGTTGGAGTACCCCCCGCTCGCCGGGGCGGCGATCGCGCTGCCGGGCCTCGCGGGCACGGGACCGGAGGCCTTCCGCTGGGCGTTCGCGCTCTGGACCCTCGGTGCGGCGGTGGCGGTGGTGCTGCTGTGCGGGGAGCTCGCGCGCGCGACCGGAGGGGATCCCCGGCGCGCGATGCTCGCCGCGGCGCTCATGCCGCTGTTCCTCGGGGCCGTCGTGCGAACCCACTTCGACCTGTTCCCGGTCGCGCTGCTCTTGGCCGGGCTGCTCTTGCTGTGCCGCGAGCGCCCCCGGACAGGGCTGGCGGTGCTCGGGCTGGGCGCGATGACCAAGGCCTTTCCGCTCGTGGCGGTGCCGGTTGCCCTGGCCTGGCTGGTCGCGCGCGGGCGACGCTGCGAGGCGTGGCAGGGCGGGCTGGCGTGTGTGGCTGTGATCGCGGTCATCGCGGGCGCCGCGGTTGCGGCGTCACCGGACGGCGCGGCGGATGCGGTGCGCTACCACCTCGACCGGCCCGTGCAGGTGGAGAGCTCCCCGGCGCTGGTCGTGCTGGGCCTCGACGCCGCGGGAGCCGGCGAGGCGCAGAGCGTGTCGAGCTATCGCTCGGACGGGCTGCTGCATCCGGCCTCGGACGTGGTGACGTCGGTGTCTGCGGGCCTGTTTGTCGCGTTCCTCGGTCTTCTGTGCGTCGGCCTTGTCCTCGGGGACAGGCTTAAGCCCGCCCCTGGCTCTGAGGCGCCGCCTGCCCCCGGCTCTGAGGCGCCTGTCCCCGGCTCCGGTACGGCGACTGGCCGGCGAGAGCTCGTCATCGCGAGCCTCACGGCCTGCGTCGCCTTCGCGCTCTTCGGCAAGGTGCTCTCGCCGCAGTTCCTCATCTGGCTGGTCCCGCTCGGCGCGCTCGCGTTCGCCTGGCGGCTGCAGGCGCTCGCCGCGGCCGTGGCCATTGCGGCGGTGCTCACCCAGATCGAGTTCCCCGCGCACTACTTCGACGTGGTCGCACGGGAGCCGGCGGCTGTCGCCCTCGTCGCCGTGAGGAACCTCGCGCTGCTCGCCGTGATGGTGCTCAGCGTGCGGGCGCTACAGCTCCGCCGGCATGAGGAGCTGCTCGACGGCCGTCGCGCTGCCCTGGCCGTCCGCCTCCACTAGGAGCGCGTTCAGCCACGGGTCCTCGTCGGAGGTCTCGAAGCGGACGTTGGTGAAGCTTAGGAAGCGCTCCAGCGCAAGCTCGCGCTTCACGCCGATCACGCCGCCGCGTGGCCCGGTCATCCCGACGTCGGTGATGTACGCGGTGCCGCCGGGCAACACGCGGGCGTCCGCAGTGGGCACGTGCGTATGCGTCCCTATGCACGCCGTCGCGCGCCCGTCCAGGTGCCAGCCCATGGCGACCTTCTCGCTGGTGGCCTCGCCGTGCATGTCGACGAGGACCGCGTCGGCGCGGTCGCCGAGCTCCGCGAGCGCGGCGTCGGCGGCCGAGAACGGCGAGCGCGCGGCCTCCAGAAAGAGCATCCCGGAGAGATTCACGACGGCCAGTCGCATCCCGTCCTTCTCGACGACCGTGTGCCCGCGGCCCGGCGCCGCCTTGGGGTAGTTGGCCGGCCGCACGATCCGCTCCTCGCGGTCGAGCAGCTCGTAGACCTCGCGGTGCCGGTAGGCGTGGTTGCCGAGCGTGATCGCGTCGGCACCCATCTCGAGCAGTTCGCGCGCGGTCTTCTGGGTGATCCCGACGCCACCGGCCGAGTTCTCCCCGTTGACCACGACGAAGTCCGGTTGATGCGCGTCGCGGATGCCCGGTAGAAGCGACGCCAGCGTCCGGCGGCCGATGCCGCCAACCACGTCGCCAACGAAGAGAAGCTTCACAGCGGGCGATTCTGCCAACCTGCGCGCCGTGGAGACAGCGACCGTAACGCTCGCGGCGCGCGACCTCGTCAAGCGTTACGGGGACAGGGCGGCGCTGCGCGGTGTGTCGCTGTCGGCAGGACGAGGGGAGCTGGTGGCCGTGATCGGGCCGAACGGCGCCGGCAAGACGACGCTGCTCTCGATACTCGCGGGCATCCAGGACCCTGACGAGGGCGAGCTCTCCGTGCTCCCGCAGGGCATCGGCTGGGTGCCTCAGCAGGCGGCCCTCTACGGCAAGCTCACGGTCGAGGAGAACCTGTTCCTGTTCGCCCGGCTCGAAGGCTGCGCCGACCCCCGAGGCACGGTCGACCGGATGCTCGAGCTCTCAGACCTGCGGGACCGCGCGCGCGACCAGGTCGGCACGCTGTCGGGCGGCAACCGCCAGCGCGTGAACATCGCGATCGGCCTGCTTGCCGAGCCCGAGGTTCTGTTGCTCGACGAGCCGAGCGCCGCGCTCGACCCCCGTCAGCGCGCGCGCCTGTGGGAGTTCATCCTCCGCCTTGCGAGCGAGGGCACGACGGTCATCTACGCCACCCACAACATCCAGGAGGCGGACCGCTATGCGAGCCAGCTGATCGTGCTCGCGGACGGCGAGCTGCTCTTCGACGGCGCTCCCCGCGACCTCGAGCAGGAGGTTGGCACGACCGGCCTCGACTTCGAGCAGGCGTTCGTCGAGTTTCTCCACAGGCGCGGCCACTGATGCGCTGGCTCCTGCTCAAGGACCTACAGATCCTGCGGCGCTCGCCGCTGCTCGTCGCGCTGCTGGTGCTGTACCCGATCGTGATCGCGGTCCTGATCGGCTTCGCGCTCTCGCGCGGGCCCGACAAGCCGAAGGTCGCCTTCTACAACGGGCTGGAGGGGAAGTCGGCCGTCGTGGAGCTGGGCGGCGACCGCATCGACCTCGCCAAGGAGGGCCAGCGGCTGTTCGAAGCGATCGATCCGGTGCGCGTGAACAGCAAGGCGGAGGCGATCCAGAAGGTCAAGGACGGCGACGTGCTGGGGGCGCTGATCATCCCGAGCGACCTCGCGACGAACATCCAGTCCTCGCTCAAGCCGGGGACGGTCGAGGTCTACTACAACGCCGAGGACCCGGCGAAGCAGCAGTACGTCGAGAACACGATCAAGTCGCAGGTGCAGACGGCCAACGGCGCACTCACCAAACGAGTCGCCAAGGAGGCGCTCCAGCTGCTCGACCTGATCAGCAGCGGAGGCCGGTACACGTTCCTGGGGCAGAACTTCGACGTCCTCGGGCTCCAGCGAGCCGAGACGATCCTCACCCGGGCTCGGCGCGAGCTGCCGGCCGGCTCGTCCGAACGGGCCGAGCTCGACCGCGTGATCGCGTTCGGGAAGCTGGCTCGGGAGAACCTCTCCTTCTCGGACGACGTGCTGAACGTGGTCGGCGAGCCGATCCGCGTGAAGGCCACCACGCTGGACGGCGGCACGACGTCGCTCACATCGTTCGCGGTCGCGCTTGCCGTTGCGGTCTCGCTCATGTTCATCACGCTCCTGCTGGCCGCGGGGACGCTCGCGCTCGAGCGCGAGGAGAACGCCTTCTCGCGGCTGGTGCGCGGGCTGGTCTCGCGGACGGGGCTGCTCACGGAGAAGGCGGCGCTCGCGGCCGCGTGCTCGGTGATCGTCTGTCTCGTGATGATGGCCGGCCTGGGCCTGTTCGTGGAGCTCGACTGGAGCCGCTTCCCACTCTGGCTCGCCGCCCTGGCGGTGGGCGCGCTCGCGTTCGCCGCGCTCGGGCTCGCCATCGGCGGCCTCACGCGCGACGTGCGCGCCGCCTCCCTGCTCGCCTTCATGCTCTGCCTGCCGCTCGCGTTCCTGGCGCTGGTGCCCTCGGGCGCCGTGGCGCCGGCGCTCTACGACGTGATCCGCGCCGTGTCCGCGGCGTTCCCGTTCAAGCCCACCCTGGACGCACTCGACGCGGCGCTGAACGACGCGGGCGACATCGGCGGCCCCCTCCTCCACCTGGCGGCCCTCACCGCGGCGTTCGGGATCCTGAGCCGGCTGGCGCTGCGGCGCTTCGCATGACCGACGAGCTTTAGGTTGGGGCCACCTAGACTGAGGGCCGATGCCCTTCCCGGCCACACGCCTCCGGCGTCTCCGCAAGACCGGGGTGCTGCGCGACCTCGTGCGCGAGACCACGCTGACGCCCGCCGACCTCGTCTACCCGATGTTCGTGCAGCTCGGCGAGGAACGGACGCCTGTCGAGGCCATGCCCGGCATCGAGCGGATGTCGATCTCGAACGCCGTGGAGGAGGCCGGCGAGGCGCACTCGCTCGGCATACCGGCCGTGCTGCTCTTCGGCGTGCCGGCCGACAAGGACGAGCAGGGCTCGGGCGCCTACGACGACGAGGGCGTCGTCCAGCTCGCGGTCCGGGCGATCAAGGAGGCTCATCCCGGCCTGCTCGTGATCACGGACGTCTGCCTGTGCGCCTACACGTCGCACGGCCACTGCGGCGTGGTGACGGGCGACGGGACCGTCGACAACGACCTGAGCCTCGAGCTGCTCGCGAAGACGGCGATCTCGCATGCCGGCGCCGGCGCCGACGCGGTGGCGCCGAGCGACATGATGGACGGGCGGGTGGGCGCGCTCCGCTCGCAGCTCGACGCCGAGGGGTACAAGGACCTGCCGATCGTCGCCTACTCGGCGAAGTTCGCGTCGGCGTTCTACGGGCCCTTCCGCGAGGCCGCCGGCTCGGCGCCCTCCTTCGGCGACCGCCGCAGCTACCAGATGGACCCCGCGAACTCCGACGAGGCGGTGCGCGAGGCGCTCCTCGACGTGGAGGAGGGCGCCGACATGGTCATGGTCAAGCCGGCGCTGCCGTACCTGGACGTCATCAGGCGCGTCAAGGACGCTACCCGCGTGCCCGTGGCCGCCTACAACGTCAGCGGCGAGTACGCGATGCTGAAGGCGGCCGCCGCGGCCGGCTATCTCGACGAGGAGTCGACCGTACTCGAGAGCCTGACCGCGATCCGGCGCGCCGGAGCGGACGTCGTCATCACCTATCACGCGAAGGACGTGGCCCGTTGGCTCAGCCGATAGCGAAGGTTCGGAGTCGAAGGGACGGCTCGGCCATCCCGCTCGACGAGTTGGACAGGCGGCTGCTGAACCTGCTCCAGGGCAGCTTCCCGATCGCGCCGAGGCCGTATGCCGCGGTGGCCGAGCTGGCCGGGGTGCCCGAGGAGGAGGTTCTGACCCGAACGAAGCGGCTGCTCGACGAGCGCATCATCCGCGAGGTCACGCCGATCTTCGACACGCGCGTGCTCGGCTACAGCTCGATGCTGGTCGCGGCCAAGGTCGACCCGGAGAATCCCTGGCGCGCGGCCAAGATCATCAACGAGCATCCCGGCGTGTCGCACAACTATCTGCGCGACCACGACTTCAACATCTGGTTCACGATCGCCACGGAGCCCGGCTCACGGCTCGGCGTGGACGGGACGCTCGACGTTCTCCAGGGGCTGACCGGCGCCCAGTCGGTGCGCCAGCTGCCGACGCTCCGCCTCTTCAAGATCCGCATGGACCTGGAGATGGAGAAGGGCACGGAGACCCTGGCCGCCGCCGCCGAAGCCGTCGACCACAGGGAGCCCGAGGCGATCGAGCTGTCCGATCTCGACGTCGCTGTGATCCGTGCCACCCAGGGCCCGATGGAGCCGGTGCCGGAGCCGTTCGCGCCCGCGGCGGCGAAGCTCGCGATCGGCCAGGACGAGCTGCTCGACCACCTGGAGTCGATGCGTGAGCGCCGCGCGCTGCGGCGTGTGGCGGCGATCCTGTTCCATCGCCGGGCCGGCTTCTCCGCGAACGGCATGGGCGTCTGGCGGGTGCCGGAGGAGCGGATCCTCGAGCTGGGGCCGCGGATGGCGTCCTTCCGCGGGATCTCGCACTGCTACCAGCGCCCGACCTACGAGGACTGGCCGTACTCGGTCTTCACGATGGCGCACGGACGCTCCAAGGACGAGTGCGACGCGATCCTCGACTCGATCGCGGAGGACACCGGCATCGAGCACCGGCGCACGCTCTACTCCTCGACCGAGTTCAAGAAGACCCGGCTGCGCTACTTCACCCACGAGCACCAGCGGTGGGAAGCGGAGCACGCGTAGCCGCGGACCGCTCGGCCGCGGCGTACGAGCGCGCTCTCGAGCTCCTGCCGGGCGGCGTGAACTCGCCCGTCCGGGCGATGCGCTCCATCGGGCGCGATCCGATCTTCGTCGCGCGCGGCGAGGGCGCCGAGCTGATCGACGTCGACGGCAACCGCTATGTCGACTGGGTGATGTCGTGGGGCCCGCTGATCGCAGGCCACGCGCAGCCCGACGTGGTCTCCGCCGTGGCCGCCGCGGCGGCGGCGGGCACGAGCTTCGGCGCGCCGACGGAGGCCGAGGTGGAGCTCGCCGCGGAGGTGGTCGAGCGGGTGCCGTCGGCGGAGATGGTGCGGATGACCTCGTCGGGCACCGAGGCGTCGATGAGCGCGCTGCGCCTGGCGCGCGCGGCCACCGGGCGCGACAAGGTGGTCAAGTTCGCGGGCGCCTACCACGGCCACGTGGACGGCCTGCTCGCGGAGGCGGGCTCCGGTCTCGCGACGCAGGGCATCCCGGCGAGTCCGGGCGTGACCGCCGCCCAGGCCGGAGACACGGTGATCGCGCACTGGAACGGCGAGCTCCCCGACGTCCAGGCGGCCGCCGTCATCTGCGAGCCCTACGCCGCGAACATGGGCCTGGTGCCGCCTGACGACGGGTACCTGGCGCGGATCCGCGACTACGCGGACGCCACCGGGGCGCTCCTGATCTTCGACGAGGTGATCACCGGCTTCCGCGTGGCTCGCGGCGGCGCGCAGGAGCGCGAGCGCGTCAGTCCCGACCTGACCGTCCTCGGGAAGGTCATGGGTGGCGGCCTGCCGGCGGCCGCCTACGCCGGCCGCCGCGACCTCATGGAGCAGATCGCGCCGGCGGGCGACGTGTACCAGGCCGGCACGCTCTCCGGGAACCCGCTCGCCACGGCGGCCGGGCTGGCGACCCTGCGGGTGCTCGACGAGCGCGCATACGCCAAGCTCGACGACCTGGCGCGGAAGCTCGCGGATGGGCTGGGGGACGCGGCCCGGGATGCCGGCGTGGAGGCGAGCACCACGGCGAGGCCGGGCCTCCTGACGCTCTTCTTCGCACCGGACCCGCCGCGCAGCTACGACGACGCGAGGTCATGCGACACGGACGCGTACGCCGCCTTCTGCCGCGGCATGCTCGAACACGGCATATACCTGCCGCCGTCGCAGTTCGAGGCCTGGTTCCCCTCGCTCGCGCACACGGACGCGTACGTGGACCAGACGCTCGCGGCCGCGCGCGAGGTGCTGGCGGAGCTGTGAGCCGGCTCGCCGAGGTGGTGGCGGCCGCCGATCCCGCTCTGGCGCCGTACGCGGTGAGCGAGCCCGGGGCGGAGCGCTTCGCGGACTTGGACGGGATGCGCGGCTTCGTCCTCGAGGCCGTCTACGAGGGCTATCTCCTGCATTACGGCGAGCCGCGCGCCTTCGCGGGCATGGATGCGGACATGCGCCTCCTGGCCGGCGACGCGCTGTACGCGCTCGGCCTGGCGCGCCTCGCCGAGAGCGGCGACCTCGACGCCGTGGCCATCCTCTCGGACCTCATCTCGGACTCGGCGCAGGCTCAGGCGGAGGGCCGCAAGGCCGACGCGGAGGCGCTCTGGGAGGCAAGCTCGGATAGGCTCCGGCTCGTGCAAGGCGCGCGCGGCGCCGGCGGCGCAGCGACGTCATCTCGCTCGTGCGCTCCGTAACCATGTTGGCAATCAGTCCCGCCGGGCGGAACAATCCCTAGCTCACCCGTGGCCGACTCACCCGAGAGGATCGACAGGAAATCCCGCTACACCCAGGGTCGCGGGGTCGCGGGCTCATTCGAGGGCGAGACCGTCACGCGCCGGCGCCTGATGGAGGGCACCGCCCTCGCCGTCGGCGGGATCGCGACCATGGCGTTCGCGCTCCCGGGCCTCGGCTTCGCGCTCGGCCCGCTGTTCGAAGAGACGGTGCCGGACCACTGGCAGGACGTCGGCGCCGAGGACGACTTCAACCCGGTCAGCTACGTCCCGAAGGTGATGAACATCAACCCGACGATCGGGGACGCCGGGAAGACCACCGTCTACGTCCGCAGGTGGAGCCCGAAGCTGGACAAGGCGCCTGGCGACTCCAAGCAGCCCTACGTGGCGATCTCGACCCGCTGCGCGCATCTGGGTTGCCCGGTGCGCTACATCCAGGCGTCGCAGAAGTTCGTGTGTCCCTGCCACGGCGGCGTCTACGACTCGCAGGGCAAGGTGCAGGGCGGTCCGCCGGTACGGCCCCTCGATCGCTTCGAGACGCGCATCCGCGACCGCCGCGTCGAGGTCGGGCAGCGCTTCTCGCTCAACTCGCAGCTCGAGCGCTACCCGCCGCGTGACCCGTCGAACCACCTCGACGGACTCTGGAAGTACCTCTATCCGCCGAGGCCCACGACGTGACGCCTCCGCTGCCGAGGGCACTTCGCCGCACCCCGCCGAAGCCGGGGGAGAACGGCCGGCGCGACGGCGCGGGGAACGGCAGGAACGCGGCGCCGGTCACGAAGCCCGCCACCGCCAAGGAGCAGGCGGCCGAGGGCGTCGCGAGCACCGTAGGCTGGCTGGACGAGCGCTCGGGCGCGAGCCCGTTCCTGCGCGGGTTCCTCTACCGCAAGGTCCCCAAGGGCACGAACTGGTACTACACGCTCGGCTCGGCCACGATGTTCGCGTTCCTGTCGCAGGCCGTGACGGGCGTCTTCCTGGCCATGTACTACGAGCCGGACCCGACGCGCGCCTACGAGTCCGCCTCGCGCATCACGAACGAGGTCTTCCTCGGCGAGTTCGTGCGCGGCATGCACAAGTGGGGCTCGAGCGTGATGATCATCCTGATCTTCCTCCACATGGGGAGGACGTTCTTCTTCGGCGCGTACAAGTACCCGCGCGAGCTGAACTGGATCATCGGCGTCGTGCTCGTCGTCCTGACGCTGATGATGGGCCTCACGGGCTACCTGCTGCCCTTCGACCAGCGCTCCTTCTGGGCCACGGTCGTCGCGGTGAACCTGAACGCGTCGGGGCCGATCGTGGGGCCCTACCTGGCCGACTTCCTGAGGGTGGGATCAGAATTCGGGCCAACGACGATCACTCGCTTCTACTCCCTGCACATGCTCGCCATACCCGGGCTGATCGCTGCCCTGATCGGCGCGCACCTCTATCTGGTGGCGAAGCTCGGCACCACCGCGCCACCGTGGCTCCGGGCGGAGAAGAAGGATCTCCTGAGAGAGGAGGTCTGACGCATGGACGCACGCGAGAAGGAGCAGTACCTCCGCGAGTACTCGATCCTGAAGAACCAGGGCAAGCCGTTCTTCCCCTACGCCATCGCGAAGGACGGCGCCATGGCGTGCGTCACGCTGGCCGTGATCATCGCGTTGTCGATCGTGCTCGGGGCCGAGCTCGGGCCGAAGGCGGATCCGACGACGACCACCTACACGCCTCGTCCCGAGTGGTACTTCTTCTTCCTGTTCGAGCTGCTGCGCGTGGTCAAGCCGCCGGAGCTCGTGTTCCTGGCGACGATCGGCATCCCGACCGTGTGCCTCGTCCTGCTCCTGGTGCTCCCGTTCATCGACCGCAACCCGGAGCGCAACCCGCTGCGCCGGCCGATCGCCACGGTCGCCGGCATCGCGACGATCGCCGCCATGGCGTATCTCACCATCGTCGGAGCGCTGGCGGGCTCGCCCACCGAGATCGACCAACCGGCGCCACCGGGGCTGAGGAAGGGCCAGGAGGTGATGGCCTCGTCCGGCTGCCTCGGCTGCCACAAGGTCGGGGAGAACGGGAACACGCTCGGCCCGAGCCTCAGCCATATAGGCGACAAGCTCGGCAAGGCCGCGATCGCGCGGACGCTGCAGAATCCGACGCCGCCGATGCCGAACTACAGCCGGCTCCAGAAGGAGACGCCCGAGCAGTTCGATCAGCTCGTCGATTATGTCGCTTCGCTACGGAGCGAGTGACCGGCTCGCCAGGGAGCGGCACGCTCCCCGATACCCAGGTGCGCGCGATGTTCGATCGCATCGCACGCGTGTACGACGTCATGAACTCGGTCATGACGGCAGGCATGCACCATCGCTGGCGCCGGCGGGCGGCGGAGCTCGCACAGGTGGGGCCGGGCTCGCCCGCGCTCGACGTGGCCACCGGCACCGGCGACCTGGCGATCGAGCTGGCGCGCCACGGCGCCGAGGTGACCGGCACCGACTTCGCCCCCGCGATGCTCGAGATCGCCCGCCGCAAGGCGCCGGGGCTGACCTTCGAGGAGGGGGATGCGCTCGGGCTGGATTACCCGGACGACCACTTCGACGCGGTCACGGTC
>Ga0126312_10003672_pt1 | contig 10346 bp, 8 predicted proteins | sample Plot104A_FD_92537 | JGI IMG/M metagenome (GOLD analysis project Ga0126312, IMG submission 92537) | Serpentine soil microbial communities from UC McLaughlin Reserve, CA, USA - Plot104A | ecosystem: Environmental > Terrestrial > Soil > Grasslands | place: USA: UC McLaughlin Reserve, Lake County...
GCTCCGGCTGTGCGCCCGGCGCGGGATCCGGCTGTCTCGCAGTCACGCCTGAATTATGGACGCGCGCAGCGAGCTCTCGATCCGCCGCACCGCCTCGTCGAGGCGCTCGTCAGGGACAGTCAACGACAGTCGGACGAATCCTTCGCCGCTCGGGCCGTAGCCGGGCCCGGGCGAGACGACCACGTTTGCCTGGTCGAGCACGAGCGACGCGAAGGACTCTGACGTGTGTCCCGCGGGTACGTGCACCCAGAAGTAAGGCGTCGCCTTCGGGGACTCCACGTCGAGCCCGATCCGCGCGAGCGCGTCGACGAGCACGTCGCGCCGGCGCGCATAGACCTCCGACATCTGCTGCGGAAAATCTCGTTCGCCGGTCAGCGCCACAACGGCGGCGCGCTGAATCGCCTCGAAGAGACCTGAGTCGAGATTCGTCTTCAGGTGTCGATAGCGGTCGACGAGCTCGGCGTTCCCAGCGACCAGCCCGCATCGCCAGCCAGTCATGTTCCAGCCCTTTGAGAGCGAGAAGATCTCGACGCCCGTGTCCTTCGCGCCCGGCGTCTCGAGGAAGCTCGGCGCGACGTACCCGTCGAACGTGATCTCCGAGTACGCGTTGTCGTGGACGAGGATGAGGTCGTGCCGTTTGGCGAAGGCAACCGCCTCCACGAACGCGCCGTTAGGGACGACCGCTCCCGTCGGGTTGTTCGGGTAGTTGAGGTATAGAAGGTTCGCGCGCGATGCGATCTCTTCGGGAATTGCCCGGAGATCCGGGAAGAAAGCGCTCTCTTCCGTGAGGGGGAGGTAATGCACCTCGGCGCCCGAGAACACGGGGCCGGAGGTGTACGGCGGATAGCCCGGCTCGGGACTCAGGCAGACATCGCCCGGGTCGAGGCAGGCCATCGCGATGTGCCCGACGGCCTCCTTGCCGCCGAGCACGGGAATCACCTCGGAGCCCGGATCGAGCTCGACGCCGAAGCGCTCGAGGTAGAAGTCCGCGGCGGCCTCGCGAAACTCGATGCTGCCCTGGTTTGACGGGTACTGATGCGTGCCGGGATCGCGCAGCGCTGCTGCGGCGGCGTCAACGATCGCCGCCGGCGTCGGCAGGTCGGGGTCGCCGATCCCGAGGCTGATCACGTCGATCCCCTCCTGCTTCTTGGCCGCGATCTTCCGCTCCAGCTCGGCGAATAGATATGGCGGTACCTGATCCAGGCGGCGAGCGAACCTCATTCGAACTCCGCCACCGTCTCGCCGGTGAAGATCTCCTGCGCGGGGCCCGTCAGCCGGGCGTTCCAGTCCTCGTCGAGCTCGACGACGAGGTCGCCGCCCGCCAGGTGAACTGTCACGGGGTTCGTGCACCAGCCGCGGGCGACGGCCACTGCCGCCGAAGCGACCGCGCTCGTCCCGGACGACAGCGTCTCCCCCGCTCCGCGTTCCCAGACGCCGACATGGAGCTCGTGCTCGCCGTCCACGCGGACGAGTTGAACGTTTGTGCGCTTCGGGAATCGTTCGTGCTTCTCGATCCTCGGCCCCAGGCGGAGGAGCTCGTCGCGATACGGATCCCGACGGACGACGGCGTGAGGATTGCCGACCGATACCGGCGTCAGCTCGATCGCCTCGCCGGCAACCTCCAGCATCTCCGGCTCGCCGACCTCGACGGCTCCCATCTCCAGCTCGACCTGGAGCCCACCGCGCATGCGGGCGACGACCTCTCGCGGGCCGACGGAGATCCTCACGGTCTCGGCCCCGCTCCGCCGGGCCAGCCAGCGTGCGGCGATGCGGGTGCCGTTCCCGGACAGCTCGGCCGTCGACCCGTCCGGATTCCAGATCACCACCTTTGCCTCGGTGCCGTTCGCGGCGACGACCTCGAGCACGCCGTCCGAGCCGACGCCGAAGTGGTAGTCGCAGAGCCGCCGAACCTGCTCAGGCGTCAGCGGCGCGTCCAGATCGGCGCGCTGGACCAGCAGGTAATCGTTGCCCAGCCCGTGCCACTTCGAGAATCGCATCCGCCACCTCACTCGGAGGGCGATCGGCGGGCAGGCTAACAAGGCCGGGAATGCGCCGCATCCACTTGCGCTGGTAGGCGGCGTAGCGCCGCGTGCGGCGAACGACTGCCGCGAGGGCTTCGTCCCGAGGCAGCTCGCCAACTTCCTCGAGACCGTGAATCGTCCGAGCGGTCGCCGAGATCGGCCCGGCCAGGGCGCGGCGGGCCTCGGTCTCCGCCCCGCGCTCGAACATCGCTTTCGTCCGTTCTTCGATCCGGCGCTCGAGCACGTCCATCGGCACCTCGAGGCCGACGAAGAGCGTCGAGTGGCGCGTCTCAGCGGTCCACAGCCGACTTTTGCTCGGCGCGAGCGACGCGCCCGCCTCGGCCAGCTCGAGGGCGCGGACGACCCGGCGGCGGTCATTCGCATGGATTCGCGCCGCCGCCTCTGGATCCCGGTCGGCGAGGGCGTCGTGGGCGGCTTCGGCCCCAAGCTCCTCGTAGGCGCGCTCCCACCGCTGCCGCTCGCCGGGAGCAGGTGCCGGCGGAAGGTCGAGCTCGACGAGCGCCGCCCGCAGATAGAGGCCTGTGCCGCCGACGACAACCGGAGTCACCCCGTCCTGGAGCGCGCGATCGATCTCTTCATGCGCGAGGTCCGCGTACTCGCCGACCGACGCCTGGTGGTCGAGGCCCCAGATCCCGACCAGCTCAGTCGGGTAGTCGGACTGGTTGGTCAGGATCGGGACGCCTCGGTAGACCTGCATCGCGTCGGCAGAGATCAATCGGGCTGGGATGCGCTCGGCGAGTGCCTCGGCAACTGCGCTCTTGCCGGACGCAGTCGGGCCGAAGATCGCGATGACCTCAGCCACGCAGACGGGCACGGGCGCGCTCGAGGTCCTCGTCCGTGGCGCCGCCCGCTTGTAGATACCCCTCGATGCTGCCGTAGCGGCGCTCCAGCTCCTCCAGCACCTCGACCATCGACGTCTCTGGGGTCGCCGCGATCCGGTGTAGGCGCGCGAGCTCGGCTTCGTCGGCCGCCGCCGCGAACCACTCTTCGTGGCGGGTTCGAAGCCGCTGCTCGCTCAGCGCGTAGTCAGCTGCGATCTCGCCGATCGCGACGCCGGCGACGCGGAGCAGAAAGGCGGTGACGAGGCCGGTGCGGTCCTTGCCGCCGTGGCAGTGGACGACGACACCTCCTGCCGGCGCCTGCCCGACAGCCCGGATCGCCGCGGCGACGTTCCGCCGGAAGTGCTCCAGGAAGATGAGATAGACCTCGCGCGTCGCCTCGGCGTGGCTCTTCGCCCGGACACTCGCCTCCTCGACCTCTTCGAAGAGCTTCAGGTCTTGGTCGAAGAACGGCACATGGACCGCGTCGACTGGAAGCTCGGCCGGCGGATCCGCAGCGAGCTCTTCGTCCGATCTCAGGTCGACGACCGTGCGAATGCCGTAGTCCACCACCGCCTTCCAGCCGTCGTCGCTGAGCTGCCTTACGCTGTCGGTCCGTACGACCTGTCCCCAACGCGTCTCCCCGCCGTCTTCGGTCGGGTGGCCTCCGAGGTCACGGGCGTTCAGGAGCCCGTCCCAGGCGAGGTCGCGAGCTCTACGCGACAACTGCAGCGAGCTGGGAACCGCGCAGGGTGGTCGAGGTCGCCCCCTCGATCGCGACGTCGACGAGGTCGCCCGGCGCTGCCGTCCCGGCGAAGTTGACCGTCGTGTTGCGGCGGGTGCGGCCGCGGAGCAGCCTCGGGTCGGTGCGGCTGGGGCCCTCGACGAGCACCTCCTCGACCCCGCCGACGCGGCGCACATTCCGCTCCCGCGCGACGTCTTGGACGACGTCGATCAGCCGCTCGATCCGGTCGCGCTTGACTTCCTCCGGAACCTGGTCGGCCATCGTCGCTGCTTCGGTGCCGTTGCGCGGCGAGAAGACGAATGTAAAGGCGCTGTCGAAGCCGACCTCCTCGACGGCCTCGACCGTCTCCCGGAACTCGTCCTCCGTCTCGCCCGGGAACCCGACGATCAGATCAGTGGACAGGGCAAGGTCCGGGATCGCCTCGCGCAGCTCGCGCGCGAGCCGGACGAAACGTTCGCGGCCGTAGGTGCGGCGCATCGCCTTCAGGATCCGACTCGAGCCGGACTGGAGCGGCAGATGCGTGTGCTCGCAGACCGACGGGCACTCCGCCATTGCCGCGATCACCGGCGCCCGGAAGTCCTTCGGGTGCGGGCTCGTGAAGCGGATGCGCTCGATTCCCTCGACCGCGTCGCAGGCGCGGAGCAGCTCGCCGAAGTCGGTTCGCACGTCAGGGAGCAAGTCGCGGCCGTACGAATTGACGTTCTGGCCGAGCAGCGTGATCTCGCGCACGCCCTCCTGCGCGAGCCGGGTCGCTTCGGCGACGACGTCACCCGGCCGGCGACTCTGTTCCCGCCCGCGGACAGACGGGACGATGCAGTAGGCGCACTTGGAGTTGCAGCCCATCGAGACCTGGACCCAGGCCTGGAAGCGCCGCTCCCGGTGCATCGGGAGCTGGCCCGCGAACGACCGCTCCTCGAGGCCGAACCGTCCTCGCGGGACGTCGGCGCCGCCGGCGCCGAGCCAGTCGCCGAGGTGCGGGATCGAGCCCGGACCGAAGGCGACGTCGACGTACGGGTAGAGAGAGAACAGGCGCTCGCGCTGCGCCTCGGCGTAGCAGCCGCCGACCGCGATTACCTTCTCGGGATCTTGCTCCTTTAGCGCGCGCGCCTGCGCGAGGTGCGCGGCGAAGCGCTGGTCGGGTTTCTCCCGGATCGTGCACGTGTTGAAGACGAGGACGTCGGCCTCGTCTTGGGCGTGCGCCTCCCCCAGCCCGAGCTCCTCGAGCATGCCCTTGATGCGCTCCGAATCGTGCGCGTTCATCTGGCAGCCGAAGGTGGTGACGTGATACCGGCGCAAGGCGGAAACACTGTATCTCCGCCCGGTAGCGCTTTGGATTTTTCCCGACCGACGCTAGGGTGGACGCGTCTGTTTAGGGGCCCCGCCGCAGGAGGTCGCATGCATTCCGTTCGTTCGCTCTGCCTTGCCGTCGTCGTGTTCGCAGTGCTGCTCGCCGTCGGAGGCGGCCGCGTCGAAGCGGCCGCGGGCGATCTGTTCATTTCGGAGTACGTCGAGGGGACGAGCTTCAACAAGTCGCTGGAGATCTTCAACCCGAGCGCGGGCTCGGTCGACCTCGCGGCTCAGGGCTACAGCGTGCAGGTCTTCAGCAACGGATCGACGAGCCCGAGCCTGACGGTGAACCTGAGCGGAGTCGTCGGTCCGGGAGACGTTCATGTGCTGACGCACCCATCGGCCGACCCGGCAGTTCCCTTCGACCAACAGGCCGGCGTGAACTGGAACGGCAACGACGCGGTCGTTCTTCGGAAGAGCCTCACTCCTGTGGACGTGATTGGCCAAGTGGGCGTCGACCCCGGCACGGAGTGGGGTTCAGGCCCGACCAGCACCGCCGACAACACGCTGCGCCGGAAGGCTTCGATCGTCACCGGCGATGCGAACGGCGCCGATGCCTTCGATCCCGCAGTTGAGTGGGAAGGGTTCGCGTCTAACACGTTCGACGGCCTCGGCTCGCACACGATCACGACCGGCGGAGATGCGGCTCCGTCCGTCTCGTCGACGAGCCCCGCCAACAACGCGACCGGCGTCGCGACGAGCGCCGACATCACGATCAACTTCTCGGAGTCGGTCGCGGCGGCGTTCGGCTGGTACACGATCTCCTGCCCGGCGAGCGGCGTGCACACGGCCGCGCAGAACGGCGGACCGCAGAGCTACACGCTCAACCCCGATGCCGACTTCGCGGAGGGCGAGACCTGCACGGTGACGGTAACCGCTTCGAACGTCACCGACACGGACGCGGACGACCCTCCGAACCAAATGGCGGCGAACTACGCCTTCAGCTTCACGACTTCCCCTCTCCCGGCTCAGATTGGCCAGGTGCAGGGTGCCGCGCATATCTCGCCGTACTCCGGGCGGACCGTCGCGGTCGAGGGCGTCGTCATCGCCGAGCGCGGATCGAACACGTGGATCCAGGATTTAACACCGGACGGAGACCCGAACACCTCGGAGGCGCTGCTCGTCTTCGGTTCAGTCGTCTCGAATGCGGTCGTCGTCGGGGATCACGTCCAGGTGCGCGGCACCGTCACTGAGTTCCGACCAGGCTGCACGCCGGCGTGCGCGCCGACGAGCAGCGCGTTCTGGAACCTCACGATCACCGAGCTGGCATCGCCCGGTCTCGGCGTGACGAAGCTGGGGACGTCGGCACCTCCGCCGGCGACGGTGATCGGCGCCGGCGGTCGCGTTCCACCGACCGAGGTGATCGAGAACGACTCGGCCACCGGCAACGTCGAGACGAGCAACACGTTCGACACCGACCAGGACGGGATCGACTTCTACGAGACGCTCGAGCACATGCTCGTGCAGGTGAACAACCCCGTCGTGGTCGGGCCGCGCAACAGCTTCGGCGAGATCCTCGTGCTGGCCGACGACGGCGCCGGCGCGTCCGTGCGGACTGCGCGGGGCGGCATCGTCGTCCGCGACGTGGATCCCGCCATCCTGGGCGACTACCAAAACGGCGACTTCAACCCCGAGCGGATCATGCTCGACGACCTCTTCGTCGCGATGCCGGTGGTCGACGTGGCCGATCGCTTCTCCGCGGCCGCCGGCGTGATGACGTACGACTTCGCCAATTACAAGATCGCCGTCTCGAGCATCCTCGCCGAGATCGACGGCGGGCTCGAGCGCGAGGTCACACGGGCGCCGAGCGAGCACGAGGTCGTCGTCGGCACGTACAACGTCGAGAATCTCGACCCGACTGACGGCTCGTTCGAGCGCCACGCGGACCTGATCGTCAACCACTTGCGCTCGCCGGACGTCCTCGCGATCGAGGAGATCCAGGACAACGACGGCGCGGCCAACACTGCCGTCACCGACGCTTCGGTCACGTGGAACACGCTGATCGCGGCGATCCAGGCCGCGGGCGGGCCTCTGTACGAGTACCGGCAGATCGACCCGGTCGACGACCAGGACGGCGGAGAGCCCGGGGGCAACATTCGCGTCGGCTTTCTCTTCCGCACTGACCGGGGGGTCGAGTTCATCGACCGGCCCGGCGGGGGCTCGACCACGCCGACCACGGTCGTCGCGAATCCGAGTGGCCCACAGCTCTCATTCAGCCCTGGCCGCGTCGATCCGGTGAATCCTGCGTACACAAGCTCCCGGAAGCCGCTTGCCGGGGAGTTCCGCATGCACGGCAAGAAGGTCTTCGTTGTCGCGCTGCACTTGAGCTCGAAGGGCGGCGACCAACCATTGTTCGGACGGTTCCAGCCGCCGGCGCGGTCGAGCGAGGTCGCGCGTCACGCACAGGCGCAGTCGGTGAATGCGTTCGTCGACCAGATCGTCGCCGCCGATCCGAACGCGAACGTGATCGTCCTGGGAGACGTCAACGACTTCGACTTCTCGGAGACGGTCCAGATCCTCGAAGGCGGCGTCATGACCACCCTGATGCACACGTTGCCGCTTGCCGAGCGGTACTCCTACGTGTTCGAGGGCAACTCGCAGGTGCTCGATCAGGTCCTGGTCAGCAACAACCTGCTCGGGAACTTCCCGATCGACTACGACCCGGTGCACGTGAACAGCGAGTTCGCGGATCAGGCCTCCGACCACGATCCTCAGGTCGCGCGTCTAGACCTCCGTGGCCGCCCTGAACCCAGGACGAGGTAAACGAGCGGGGAGCCCGATCGGGCTCCCCGCCGCTACTTCGCCAGCTCGGTCGAGCGTGACTCGCGGATCACGGTGACCTTGATCTGCCCGGGATACTCGAGCTCTTGCTCGATGTCCCGGGCGATCTGGTGCGACAGCAGCACGGCGCCGTCGTCGTCGATCTCGCCGGGCTTGACGATCACGCGGATCTCGCGCCCGGCCTGGAGTGCGTAGACCTTCTCGACGCCGTTCTTGCGCGCCGCGATCTCCTCGAGCGCCTCGAGCCGCTTGATGTAGTGCTCGAGCGTGTCGCCGCGGGCGCCCGGCCGAGCGCCTGAGATTGCGTCTGCGGCGATCAGCAGCACAGCTTCGACAGTCTGGGGTTGGACTTCGTAGTGGTGAGCCGCGATCGCGTGCACGACCGCCTCCGCCTCCCCGTAACGCCGCGCGTGCTCGCCCGAGATCTGCGCGTGCGATCCCTCGACCTCGTGCGTGAGGGCCTTGCCGAGGTCGTGGAGCAGGGCGGCGCGCTTCGCCGTCCGGGCGCTCGCCTCGAGCTCCACCGCCATGATCCCGGCGAGGTGCACGACCTCGAGCGTGTGCTTGAGAACGTTCTGGCCGTAACTCGTCCGGTAGTGGAGCCGGCCAAGGATCTTGACGAGCTCGGGGTGGAACTCGCCGCAGTTGGCCTCGAAGACGGCCTGCTCACCGGCTGAGCGGATGTGGTCCTCGATCTCTGCTTTCGACTGGTAGTACATCTCCTCGATCCGGGCCGGCTGGATACGGCCGTCCTCGATCAGCTTCGAAAGTGTCAGCTTCGCGATCTCGCGGCGGATACCGTCGAAGGACGAGAGCACAACTGCCTGCGGAGTGTCGTCGATGATGATGTCGACCCCGGTCAGGTGCTCGAGCGTCCGAATGTTGCGGCCTTCACGGCCGATGATCCGGCCCTTCATGTCGTCCGAGGGCAGCTCGACCACCGATGAGGTCGTCTCGGCCGCGTGGCTGGCGGCGACCCGCTGGAGTGCATCGGCGACGAGATTGCGCGCGCGCCTTTTGGCCTCGACCTGCGCCTCCTCGTCGAGCTGGCGTACCCTGCGCGCAAGCTCGTGGCGGATCAGCTGCTCGGACCGCGTGAGGAGCTCGGACTTCGCCTCGTTGACCGTCAGCCCCGAAAGCCGTTCGAGCTCGTGGATCTCCCCGTCTTTGGCTTCCTTGAGCTGCTGTTGCAACTCCTTGATGTTGATCTCGCGATCGGCTAGGCCCTGTTCGCGGCGAAGCAACTCGGTCAGTTTGCTCTCGAGCTCGTCCTGGCGCCGGAGGACGCGTTCCTCGAGCTTGGCGACCTGGTCACGTCGTTCCTGGAGCGTCTGCTCGACCTCGGCCTTGAACCGCATCGCCTGTTCTCGTGATTCGATCTCGGCCTCGCGGCGGAGGCTGTCGGCCTCGCGTTTCGCCTCGGCCACGAGCTCATCCCGCCGCCGGGCGGCCTCGCCGAGACCGGACCGATGCTGGAGCTTCAGTGCCAGGGCAAGGAGCGCTGCTCCGAGAACCAGGCCGATTGCGATTCCGGCGACGACGAGCACGGACTCTCCTTGGGGGTCGAACTACCACCCGCCATCGAGCCTGAGCAGAGCGCTCTGATTCGCAGCCGTCGACGACGGCCGCACCGTCCGTGCCGCTAGCGACCTCTAGCTAGCGCAGCCCCCGTCGCATCGCTGGTTGGTGTGCTCATCAGTGTCGGGTTAGCGGTTCGGTTTCAGAAAGCGTTTCTGTGCAGGCAAAATGGTGGATGAAGGTACTTACTCTAGCGCATCGCTCGCCGTCAGGCGCTCGAGAGTCTCGGCGGCGAAGCCTCTCCCCGCGAGATAACGCAGCGCCTTCGGCCCGCTGCCTCGCGTGCGGAAGACTCGGGCCGCCCGCTCGTCTTCGGACTCGAGCTGGCCCACCGCGTGTTCCACGGCTGCGTGCTCGACGCCTTGCCGGCGCAAATCGTGCCGAATCAGCGCGTCGCTCGCCCCGCGCCCTGCAAGGGCACGCGCACGGTCCTCCGCAAACCTGTCATCGGAGAGGAGTCCCGCCTCGGTCAGGCGATCGAGGGCTGCCGAACGCTCGTCGGGCGTGACGCCGGCGCGGTCTAGTCGCCGCTCGAGGTCGTGCCGGGAGCGGTTTCGATGCCGGAGCGCGCGAAGCGCCAGCTCCGTCGCGTCGGCCGGCTCGGACATGGGCTATTTGGCCGCGGCCTCGACCGGCTCGGGCGCCGGTGCCTCCGCGGGCGCGCTTTCGGCGACCGGCAGCAGTCGCGCCGAGACGATCTGCTCGGGCCCGATCTCGGCTTGGATCCGCTCGAGGATCTTCTGCGTGACGTCCGGATGCTCGCGGAGGAACGCGGTCGCGTTCTGCCGGCCCTGGCCGAGCCGCTCGTCGTCGAAGCTGAAGTACGACCCCGACTTCTGCACGGCCTTCCGCTCCAGGCCGGCGTCGAGGACCGTGCCTTCCCAGGAGATCCCCGAGCCGTAGATGATGTCGAACTCCGCTTGCTTGAAGGGTGGCGCGACCTTGTTCTTGACCACCTTGACCCGGACGCGGTTTCCAATCGCCTCCACACCCTCCTTCAGCGTCTCGATCCGGCGGATGTCCAGGCGCACGGAC
>Ga0126312_10003673_pt1 | contig 10344 bp, 8 predicted proteins | sample Plot104A_FD_92537 | JGI IMG/M metagenome (GOLD analysis project Ga0126312, IMG submission 92537) | Serpentine soil microbial communities from UC McLaughlin Reserve, CA, USA - Plot104A | ecosystem: Environmental > Terrestrial > Soil > Grasslands | place: USA: UC McLaughlin Reserve, Lake County...
GCTCGATGGCTTTAAGGCGTGTTGCTATGCAAGCGCGGGCGCCATTTAGGAGCTGTGCGGCCACGGCTCCGACACCACGCTCTACCTCACCCGATAAGACCTGCTCTGCTAGCTCCTCGAAGCGCTCCTGAAGCCTCGCTAGCTCCGAACTAGGACGCCCCCGCCCACCACGCCTGCCTCCCTTGCAGGCGTTGTGCTGTCGCTCCTGTGAGTAGTCAGGCCGCACGATCGGCGTCGGCCCGCGACTGCCGCGGCCCGCGTGAGCCTGGACCTTGGGGTGCAACCCCGCCCAGGCGCGCACGCGCACCTTCCCGTATCCGCCGTCCTCGCAGGCATGCTCGGCGGAAGGCTCCGGCCAGCTTGCGGGGTCCTTGCAGTCAAACTTGCGCCCGTGTCGGCGTGACCGGCCGGTTGGAGCAGGCAGCCCAGTCGGATCGGCGTAGAAGCAGCGCCCGGCGCGCAAACGGACGAGGATCTGGCACTGGCGACCCTCGAGCCCCTGCTGCACCCGCACGGGATCGTAGCCAGCATCGAAGACGAACAACGGTACTACCACGGCTTCTTCCGGCGACGAGCGGTCGAGCAAAGCTTTCACCTGATCGGCGGCTGCGTTGGCGTTCTGCATGGGGTGGACGCGCTGCGCGTCCATCGGGGCGGTCCAACTCTCGCGGACAAAGCCTATCTGGGCGATCCACTGGTAGGCCCAACTCGCCACGATTGGCTGACCGGCCGAGTGGCGCGAGGGATGGTAGTAGTAGCCGCGCTCGGGGCTGCTCTCCGCGTCGCACCGGGGCCACACGCTCACGTCCACAGCGTAGACCGGCGGCTCGCCTCCGGTGGCGGCGGCGAGCGGATGGCGGTCGAGCAGTCCCCGCAGGGCCGCCGCGTCGATCCGTCCCCGGTTCAGTGCCGCGTAGAGGCTACCCCACCCGCGGCGGTGGGAAGGTTCAAGGCTCAGGTGGACCGGCGACGCCGCCGCCTCCGCGGTAAGGATGGCATCGCCCAACTCGAAGAGTGCATCGGCGCGGCGCTCGAAGCAGCGATTAGAGCGAGTCTCGGAAGGCGCGCAGGGCATCGATGGGTTCCATAACGAGGCATTCTGCTACCGGAAGTCGCTACTGGCTACTCCGGGCGCCCCTCACCGCCTCACGTGGTTAAAACACAAGCTAAGGCGACAACAAGATTGGCTTTAGTTTATTCACACCCGATTGTTGCACTGTTAGTATTACTGCTGACGTTAATTATTGGGAAAGTGGAAGGGTGCCTAGATGACCAACTACGGATTCATCATAGACAACCGCAAGTGCATAGGCTGCCACGCCTGCACGGTCGCGTGCAAGGCGGAGCACGAGGTGCCCATTGGGGTGAACCGCACCTGGGTGAAGTACATAGAGAAGGGCGAGTTCCCCGACACCCAGCGGGCGTTCCACGTGATGCGCTGCAACCACTGCGCGGATGCCCCGTGCGTCGAAGCTTGTCCCGTAACCGCGCTTTTCATACGCGAGGACGGGATAGTGGACTTCAACTGGGACCGGTGCATCGGGTGCAAGGCCTGCATCCAGGCGTGCCCGTACGATGCGCTCTACATAGACCCCGACTCCAATACAGCCGCCAAGTGCAACTACTGCGCGCACCGGGTGGATGTGGGTCTGGAGCCGTCGTGCGTCCAGGTATGCCCGGAGCACGCGATCATCAGCGGCGACATGGACGATCCAGAGACCGAGATCTGCAAACTCCTGGCCCGGGAGAAGGTGACGGTGCGCAAGCCGGAGAAGGCTACGCCCAAGCTCTTTTACATAGACGGCGATGAGGCGGCCCTGACCCCGGACGATGCCCCCGTCGCCTCCGACTACATGTGGAGCAATCAGCGGCGTGGCGTGGGCCATCACGCCCCGGAGGGCGGACACGGAGGCGGTAGCAGAGCGTCGCTCACGCAGGGGGTTATCCCGCTGGGTCGTAAGCCGGACAGGTCGAGGGGTGGCGCGCCCGAACCCGGCGGACCGGAGCCGCTGCCCAAGGTGCAGCCGGAGAAGGCGAGAAGGACCTACGACGAGCCGAGCAAGGGCGTCAATTGGGGCAAGGAGGTACCCGCCTACGTGTTGACGAAGGCGGTGGCTACCGGGGCGGTCACCATCCCGTTTTTGGCCGCGGGCGTCGGGGCCGCGGTATCGGACGCCGCGCTCTGGGCGGGAGCGATTCTGGGTTTGATCTTTATGTTGGCCACCGGCGGGTTCCTGATCCTGGACCTCGACCGGCCCGACCGCTTCCACTACGTGCTCCTGAGGCCCCAGTGGAAGAGCTGGCTGGTCAAGGGCGCTTACATCATCACGGCCTTCTGCGGTGTTCTCTCGCTGTGGATAGTCCTGAAGCTACTCAGCGTCTTCGGCATCCTACCGGAAGGCTTTAGCCAGGGCGTGGACGTGGTGCTGGCTTGGCCGCTCCTTGTGCTGGCCTTCGCGACGGCGGTCTATACGGCGTTCCTCTTCGCGCAGTCCAAAGGACGTAGCTTTTGGCAGAGCCCGGCGCTTCCACTTCACATGCTCACGCACGCAGCCGTAGCCGGGGCGGCCGCTCTTTATACGGTCTCGTTTTTCGTCGAAGGCCTGGAGTCGCTGAGGGGCGCCCTCACCTGGACCCTAGCACTCGGACTGATAGGCGGGTTGTTGGTCCTCTGGGCGGAGCTCGCAATCGGGCATCAAGACCGCGACACCGCAAGGGCGGCGGAGATGATCTACAAGGGCCGTTACAAGAGACTCTTTTGGGGGGTGTCTGTGGTTCTGGGGTCTCTGGTTCCGCTGGCTTTGATAGCAGCGGGTGTCTTCCTAGCGGCCCCTATAGCGATAGCGGCTGCAGGGGTTCTGGCGTTGGTCGGAATCTTCGCCACAGAGCACGCCTGGATTGAGGCTCCGCAACTGATCCCGCTCGCCTAGAGAAGAGAGGCAATGAGTAAAGAACCGGGCAGATCGATCATCGAGCGGGCGGCTACGAAACTCAAGCTCGTCCCCAACGTGGACCAGCCCGAGAACGGCGACGGCGAGATAGAGCGCTTGGTGCCAGGGACCGCCCTGACCAACTACCCGCCCCCCGAGAGGTGGGACGACTGGATCGAGTACGAGGCGCGAGGCTGGACGAGGAAGCAGAAGAAGAGCTACCAGATAGTCCCCACCGTCTGTTTCAATTGTGAGGCGGCCTGCGGCCTTCTGGCCTACGTAGACAAAGAGAAGGGCGAAGTCAGGAAGTTCGAGGGCCACCCGCTGCATCCGGGGAGCCGGGGGCGCAATTGCGCCAAGGGACCGGCCACTATCAACCAGATCAACGACCCAGAGCGCATCCTTTACCCCATGAGGCGCAAGGGTCCGCGCGGGAGCGGCGAGTGGGAGCGGGTAAGCTGGGAAGATGCGCTCGAGGACATAGGCGGGCGCATCCGCGGGGCGATAGCCGAGGGGCGCAACGACGAGATCATGTATCACGTCGGCCGCCCGGGTCACGAGCTGGATCACATGGATCGCATCTTCAAGGCCTGGGGCGTGGACGCCCACAACTCCCACACCAACGTCTGCTCCAGCTCGGGCAGGTTCGGCTACCAGCTCTGGGGCGGCTTCGACAGGCCCTCGCCCGACTACGCCAACGCGAAGGCCACAGTCCTAGTAAGCTCCCACCTCGAAAGCGGCCATTACTTCAACCCCCACGCCCAGAGGATAATCGAGGGCAAGATGAAGGGCGCCAAGATCATCGTCCTCGACCCCCGCCTCTCCAACTCGGCGGCGATGGCCGACTACTGGCTGCCCACCAAGCCGGGCTCTGAGGCGGCAGTTCTCTTGGCCATAGCCCACGTAATTCTCGAAGAGGGCCTCTACGACGCCCGGTTCCTCTACAACTGGACCAACTGGCGCGAATACCTGAAGAACAAGCATCCCGATAAAGACCCCGACTCCTTCGATGCCTTCATCGAGGGCCTCAAGGAGGAGTATGCCTCCTTTACGCCGGAGTACGCAGAGGCTGAGAGCGGGGTGTCGGCGGGAAGGATCTTGGAGGTCGCGCGCGTGATCGGGGACGCCGGACCGGCTGTAGCGGCACACAACTGGCGCGCGGCAGCGGCGGCCAACTTGGGCGGCTGGCAGGTCCCGCGCTCCCTGGTCTTCCTTAACGTGCTGACCGGTAGCTGGGGGCGGCCCGGCGGGACCAACCCGAACGGCTGGAACAAGTGGATACCCACCTACTGGGAGAAGGCCTCGCCGCAGAAGGTGTGGAACGAGTTCCTTTACCCGAACGAATATCCCCTCTCGCAGTATGAAATGAGCTTTCTTTTGCCCCACTTCCTGATGGAGAGCAGGGGCAAGCTGGAAGTCTACTTCAGCCGGGTCTTGAACCCGGTGTGGACCTTCCCAGATGGGTTCTCCTGGATCGAAGCCTACACTGACGAGGAGAAGATAGGATGCCACGTGGCCCTGACGCCGACGTGGAGCGAGACCGCCTACTTTGCCGACTACGTCCTGCCGATGGGCCACGGGCCCGAGCGGCACGACCTGATGAGTCAGGAAACCCATTCAGGGGTGTGGCTTTCGTTCAGGCAGCCGGTGGCGCGAGAGGCAGCCAGGAGACGGGGGGAGCACGTCGAGTTCACCTACGAGGTGAATCCCGGCGAGGTCTGGGAGGAAGACGAGTTCTGGATTGAGCTCTCCTGGAGCATAGACCCTGATGGGGAGATGGGCATAAGACGCCACTTCGAGAGCCCCTACCGCCCCGGAGAGAAGCTCACCGTTGAGGAGTTCTACCGCTGGATGTTCGAAAACGCGGTGCCGGGACTGCCGGAGAGGGCATCCGAGGAGGGCTTAAGCGCGCTCGACTACATGCGTAAGTACGGGGCGTTCGAGGTAAAGAGCGGCGTCTATGAACGCAACATGCGCGAGCTTAGTCAGGAAGAGATCGAAGGTGCCCGACTTGAGGCCGACGGTACTTTGACCACGGAGGAGACCCGCACGGAGGGCGTGATGCGAGCGAAGCGGCGGGTGCCCCACCTGGGCGTTCAGGTGCAGGGCAAGCCGCGCGAGGGCTTCCCTACCACTTCGGGTAAGCTGGAGATCTGGTCGCCGACGATGGCCGAATGGGGTTGGTCGGAGCACGCCACGCCCGGCTACATAAAGAGTCACGTACACCCGGAGAACCTCGAGGAAAGTCAGCTCGTCCTGAACGCCACGTTTCGGCTGCCGACGCTCATCCATACTCGGAGCGGCAACTCCAAATGGTTGAACGAGATCTCGAATAAGAACCCGGTCTGGATCCACCCCAAAGATGCCAAGGAGCGGAGTATAGAGACAGGAGACCTCGTGCGAGTGGTGACCGAGATCGGCTACTCAGTGAATCACGCCTGGGTCACCGAGGGCATCGCGCCCGGTGTGGCGGCTTGCTCCCACCACCTGGGCCGCTGGCGCCGCAGGCAGGACCGGGGAGACCGTTGGGACAGCAACCTGGTGAACATCACCCGCGAGGAGGACGGCTGGAGGCTCAGGCAGATAGAGGGACCTGAGCCCTACGAGAGCCCCGACCCAGACACCAGCCGCATCTTCTGGAGCGACGGCGGGGTGCACCAGAACCTGACCTTCCCCGTCCACCCGGACCCGATCAGCGGCATGCACTGCTGGCACCAAGCGGTCTACCTGGAGAAGGCCCGCCCGGAGGACCGCTACGGCGACGTCTACGTGGACACCGAAAAGAGCAAGGAAGTCTACCGGCGGTGGCTCGCGATGACCCGTCCCGGACCGCTAGAGAATGGCCTCAGGCGCCCGGAGGTCTTCGAGCGGCCGTACCGGCCGGACAGGGAGGTCTTCTTCGTCGAGGACTAGGGAGCAGCTGGCGCTTGTCGAGGCCACATGGGGGCTTTAGAGAACTTCCTTCCCGCCTATGGGTGGCTCCGGAACTACAAGCGGAGCTACCTGTCGAGCGACCTGTTATCGGCCCTTATCGTGACCGCCATGCTCGTCCCGCAGGGTATGGCGTATGCGCTGCTCGCGGGGTTGCCGACCATATATGGGCTGTACGCCTCTACGGTCCCGGCGATCGTCTACGCCCTTTTTGGCACCAGTCGGCACATGCCGGTCGGGCCGCCTGCGCTCATGGCGCTCCTCACCTTCACCTCGGTCTCCGCGCTCGCGGAGCCGGGGACGGGGGAGTACATCTCCTTCGCCCTGCTCCTCGCCCTGATGGTCGGCGCGCTGCAGCTGGCTTTGGGCCTTCTGAAGATGGGCTTCATCACCAACTTCATCCCGCACCCGGTCTTGAGCGGGTTCATCTACGCCTCCGCGATCATAATCATGTTAAGCCAGGTGAAGTACCTTCTGGGGATCCCGGTTTCCACCCATGGTTCGACCATAAGCACGGTGCTCGAGATCGGGCGAAGTATCGGCGAGACGAACCCGGTCACCCTGGCGGTGGGCGTGAGCGCCATCGTGGCACTCGTGTTCTTCGCGAAGGTGCTGCCCCGCCTCCCCGGCGCCTTGATCGTGGTGGCTGCGAGCACGCTCGTCGTCTACCTCCTGGGCTTGGACGAAAGAGGCGTCGGCGTAGTTGGCAACGTGCCGCGAGGGCTTCCGAGTCTCTCGATACCCGAGCCGGATCTCGGGTCCTTTAACGTACTGTTGCCTGCGGCCCTGATAGTGGCCTTCGTCGGGTTTGTAGAGTCGGTCTCGGTGGCCAAAGCGATCGCCGCGAAGGAAAAGTACAAGATCGACTCGAACCAGGAGCTGAGCGCCTTGGGTTTAGCCAACGTCTCGGCCGCTTTTTTCTCGGGCTTTCCGGTCGCAGGTTCCTTTTCTCGGACAGCCGTACAGTACCAGTCGGGAGGCCGGACGCAGCTGGCCTCCATCGTCACCGCGCTCCTGATCCTCGCGACCCTGCTCTTTCTGACCCCGCTCTTCTACTACCTGCCGAACGCGGCTTTGGCCGCGGTCATAGTTGTGGTGGTGTACAATCTGCTCGACTTCGAAGAAGCCCGGCGCATCTTCAAGATCCGCAAAATAGACGGTTTGACCCTCCTGCTCACCTTCGCCGTGACGCTCTTGGTCGGGGTGGAGCAAGGCATCGTCACGGGCGTCGTGTTCGCCCTGGTCATGTTCGTCCGGCGTACCGCTTATCCTCACATAGCCGAGCTGGGCTACGTCGAGGAAAAAGAAGCTTTCCTGGGCTTGGAGAGCTATCCTGAGGGTAAAACCTACCCGGAGGCCATGATCATCCGCTTCGACGCATCCCTCTACTACGCCAACGTACCCTTCCTCGAAGAGTGGCTGATCCAAGAGGTAGCAGACAGACCGAGATTGAAGTGGATCGTTATCGATTGCCGGGGCGTCAACAGTATCGACGTGACGGCCGTTGAGGGCCTCGAAGACCTGGTGTCAGAATACCGGTCCAGCGGAATAGAGATCGTGTTCACGCATATGAAGCTCCCGGTTCGTGAACGGCTCAAAAAGGCCGGTTGGGACGAGGAGTTAGAGGACACCTGGCATTACCAGACCACCAGAGAGGCCCTCAGGGCGATCGGCCTGCTAGAGGACCGGCAAAGCTCGTGACCCGAGGTTTCCTATCAGAGATACCTGGCCTGAACCGGAGCGAAGCAGTTAGCTAACCCATGAGCAACGATCCAAAAAACGTAGGCCTCGAAGACAAAAACGGGTTCGCGCTTCTCGGACGGAGAGAGGGCGGCTTCCTCGAAGTCCTGGCGTTCGATGTCGAGGATGGCAAGGTGCTAGGCCTCTTCGAGACGCAGGATCTGGCGGACGCCTTCTACAAGCTGAACCCCGAGATTCGTGGACGGGGCTGGCGCGTGCACGTGATAACCACGGACAAGCTGCCGGACCTTATCGAGGACTTCGACTACGTCACTATAAACCATCGCCTCAGCTGAACTCTACAAAAGAGCTCATCACCGCCCTTGGGTTCGCTAGGTCCCTGAGGCGCAACGATGTCCTCGGCATGGACTAGGTGCACGGTCCCAGGGTAAGGTGGTTGGGTGAGTCGTAGAACAACTGCGGTTTGGACTCCCGTAGGGTCTGAATCGTTTCGTGGGTCGTTTTCCACCGCAGCGCCTTAAGGTGCTTGGCGAAGTTGTACGCGGCCGGGTAGTCGGAGATATGCCGCCTCAGCTGCGCGAACGTGTCGAAGTGATAGGTCCTGTAATACCAAGGCCGACTGTATAATCGTGCATTATGTCGAAGACACTAAAGCTTGGGCCGCACCTGGACTTAGCAGAGTTGGAGAACTGTCACTGTAAGGCCCATGATCCGGTAAAGCGGAGCCACTATCAGATCGTTTGGCTGATCAGCGAGGGCAGGACCACCCGCCAGATCATGGAGGCCACCGGATACTCCAGAGACTGGATCCAGCAACTGGCTCGGCGTTACAACGACGATGGACCAAAGGCTTTGGGCGACCGCAGGCGCCGCAACCTGGGCGCCAGGGAAAGGGCGCTGCTCGATCTGGACCAACGCCGGGAGCTTGCTGAGGCGCTACGGAAGCCTCATGAGGACGGAGGGATGTGGAACTCTCGCAAGGTGGCCGAGTGGATCGAAAAGTAGACCGGCAAGGCGAAGAGCAAGCAGAGAGGCTGGGGCACAGCCGGAAGGTTCCAAGGCCACACCACGCCAAGGCCGACAAACGTGAGCAAGAAGAAGCTTTCAAAATAGGCTACCGATGAGGGTGGCGAAACTTAAGGAGACTTACCCGACGGCGAAGGTCGAGCTCTGGTGCGAGGACGAGCACCGCCGTCTGGGCCTCAAGCCGATCATCCGCAAGGCATGGGGGAGCCCCATCGGGGAGAAGAGGCCGCTCGTCAAGGTCCATCAGCGTTATCAGTGGACCCACCTTTACGCCGCCTTCGCGCACCCGAAAACCGGAGAGGTTCACTGGCTCATCCTACCCACTGCTGTCAACGCGGAGGTGTTCTCGTTGGCGCTGGAGAAATCGACGGCGCTGGGTGGCACACGGCCAAGAGGCTGAGGGTGCCCGAAAGGATACACATCTCGAGTTCTTACCTTCGCACTCACCAATGCTACAACTCTCGGAAAGGCTATGGCCTTTGAGCAACGAAGGAGTAGCGAACCGCCACGTCGAGCGGATTGAGGATCTGGAGGAGGCGCTCGTGGGCGTTGCGTAGCGTTGGGTGAGCAGCCCAAGGTCATTCGTTCGTATACCCGCTACCACTGGTGGCTGGAAGCGGCATGAAAAAGCAAGCCTGTCTACCTGGACTTGGTATTACACTTGGAGGAGACTTTGCAGCAACCCGAAAAAGGCATCTTCGCCCTGGTCTGTCCGCGGTGCAACCGGGCGTTGTTCCACGTAGAGAGAGACGTTCTCGTCATGAACAGTACAGTGATCGAGTGGTCAGAGGCTCGGGGTTCTGGCTTCGATTTGGAGTGCTGGAACTGCCGGAAGGTAACTACCAGCGTAGACGGAGCGCGGCTACACATGCGCGGCCTAGACATCTACACGACCAGCCAACGCCCGGGGACCAAGCCGGCCTTCTTGGTCCGCAACCCAGGCCCCACGGACAACAATATCATCCGCCGCCTAGAGGAGTAGGCGGTGTTTCAAAGCCGCAGCGCTCAAGGTACCCTCCCCGGCCCCGTCTGTCGTAGTAGAACGCTCGCCCGTGCACCGACTATCGACACAATAATCACACCAAGATAAGCAGTAGTGCCGTCACCCGAATCGAGCGCAACAGTCCTCCCCAGTCCATGCCGGACCTCATGGTGGCTTACTTACCCATCCTCAGAGGGACGATCCCCACCTTTGATCACCTCGACGCTACCGCTGTAGTCAGCGAACAGGTGAGCCTTATGTAGATCAACCATCTCTTCGGCCTCGAAAGCCTCACCAAACTTGACCAAGAATTCCATTGCCTCTTGCTGGGCGGTACCGCGCTCCCCTTCAAGCATTCTCTTGTCCTGGTCGCTCAACTTCACGACAGCCCTCCTTCCTCCGCGCACTACTCGGCTGCGGGACCGAAAGGCGATGCGCTGTCTTTCCCTGTCGTCTGGATATCGTCACGACCTCGTTGGCGTCTTTTGCACTTGCGGCTCCTATCTCGTTCCCACCGGCATTGGTGCCTTCTGCCGTGACCTGTTCGCTGTTCTTCGCTTCTATGGCGCCGCCTTCTCATAGGTTCTTCGGGGTTTCGTGTTGGGATCCCCACTTCTCCGCAAACTTCTTCACTTCGGAGTCCTACATTTCCCACGAAATCTTTAGGCCCGTTAAAGTGTAGTCAACCGTTGCTACCAGGAAGGGCATCCGGTAACGCGAGACCCCATAAATATTATAGTACATGTAGGTTATAGAGCGATCTCTGCCTAACTA
>Ga0126312_10003674_pt1 | contig 10341 bp, 12 predicted proteins | sample Plot104A_FD_92537 | JGI IMG/M metagenome (GOLD analysis project Ga0126312, IMG submission 92537) | Serpentine soil microbial communities from UC McLaughlin Reserve, CA, USA - Plot104A | ecosystem: Environmental > Terrestrial > Soil > Grasslands | place: USA: UC McLaughlin Reserve, Lake County...
CGTCCGGGAGGTTTCCCCGTGCCCCGCGAGATCGCCGTCAGCTTCGACTACCGCTGCCCCTTCGCCCGCAACGCCCACGAGGCCGTCGTCACGGCGCTACGCAACAGCGCTGATCTCGACGTGCGGTTCCTGCCCTTCTCGCTCGATCAGGCGCACGCCGAGGAGGGTGAGCAGCCGGTGTGGGAACGCCAGCCCGACGATTGGGGTACGGGCGTGACCGCGCTGCTCTACGGGATCGCCATCCGTGACCAGTTCCCCGAGGGCTTCTTCGACTTCCATCTCGCCGCCTTCGCCGCCCGCCACGACCACGGCAAGAAGCTGGGCCACGAGGACGTCGTCCGCGAGGCCGTGGCCTCCGCAGGCCTCGACGTCGACGCCGTCGCCGAAGAGGCCTGGAGCGGCCGGCCGCTGAAGACGCTCGCCGCCGAGCACACCGAGCAGGTCGAACGTTTCAACGCCTTCGGCGTCCCCACGTTCATCGAGGGCGACGAGGCGGTGTTCATCCGGTTCATGGAGCGCAACCGGGCCGACGACCTCGAGCGGGCGCTCGAGCTGCTCGACTGGACCCGTCTGAACGAGTTCAAGCGCACCCAGATCCCCCGGTAGACGTCACGGCGCGCTTGCGCGTCCATCCGCCTCGCGAGACCCTGATCCCGATGCGAATGAGCGACGCCGAGGCGATCATGTGGGCGGTCGAGAAGGACCCCGCCCTCCGCTCGGACTTCACGAACATCAGCATTCTCGAACGCGCGCCCGATGCCGCCCGCGTGCGCGCCAAGGTCGAGCAAGCCATCGAGGCGATCCCGCGCCTCGGCGATCGCGTCGTCGCGCCGCCCTTCCGCCTCGCTACGCCCGAGTGGGTGCCCGACCACGATCTCGACCTCGACTACCACCTCCGGACCGTGGCCGTCCCGGCGCCCGGCGGCATGCGGCAGCTGCTCGACCTGGCGGCAGCGGTGGCGGCGACGCCCCTCGACCGGTCGCGCCCACTGTGGGAGTTCACCATCGTGGAAGGGCTGGAAGGGGGACGGGCCGCGTTCCTCCAGAAGGTCCATCACACGATCACGGACGGTGTCGGCGGCGTGAAGCTGTCGCTCAGCCTGCTCGACCTCGAGCCCGACCCGCCGGCCGCGCCCGAGCCCTCGCCCACGCAGCGCATCGCCGCCGACGCCGAATCCGAACGGCGCGCCGCAGCCTTCGCCGACCCGGTGAAACGCGTCTCCCCGGCGCACGCGGTCGGAGACGCAGTCACCTACACGGTGCGCCAGCAGCTCGGCCGCGTTCGGCGCGGCCTCGAATCCGCCACCCACGTCCTGGCCAGCCCGGAGTCGGCTCGCCGTGGCGTCGACGATGCCGTCCGGCTCGCCGGATCGATGCGGCGGCAACTGCTGGTAACCGATCCCGCTCGCTCGCCCCTGCTCGGCCGCCGTTCGCTGGCCCTTCGGTTCGAGCGCTTCGCCGTTCCCCTCACGAGCGCGAAGGCGGCGGCGGCGAAGCTCGGCGGCAGCGTCAACGACGTCTACGTCACCGGCATCGCGGGCGCCCTCGGTCTGTACCACGAGCGCATGGGCGTTCCGTGCGACGAGTTGCGCATGGCGATGCCCATCAGCACCCGTGGCGACGACGAGGAGAGCGCAAACAGCTTCACACCGGCGCGTGTGCTCGTGCCCGTCACACCCAAGGACCCGGCGGCGCGCTTCAAGCTCGTGCACGAACGACTGCATGGCCTGAGAGACGAGCCGGCGGTCACCGCCGCCGGGTCGCTGGCGGGGCTACTCGCCGCCCTCCCGCCCTCGATGCTGGTCGCGCTCACCCGCACCCAAGCCCACACGATCGACTTCGCAACATCGAACCTGCAGGGCAGCCCGGTCGACCTGTACCTCGGGGGCGCCCGCATCGAAGCCAACTACCCGATGGGCCCGCGCGCAGCATGCGCGCTGAACGTCACGCTGCTGAGCTACCTGGACTCGCTCGATATGGGGATCAACATCGATCCCGCCGCCGTGAGCGATCCGGCGACGCTGATCGACTGCATCGACGAGTCGTTCGGCGCGCTGCTGGACTTCGATTGACTGCGACTGCGACTGCGACGGCGACGGCTAGGGCGCGGGGCGACGAACGCCGGGCACTTCCTCGATCGCCTCGCACCATTCGGTGAAGCCGGGGTCGAGCCACTCGTCGTGCTCGCACTCGGTGACGAGATCCTCGACGTAGACGTGCAGGGTCGGCGCCTCCTCGGCGAGCTCGACGAGGTCGGCGGCGCGGGGGTGAAACGGACCGCTCTCGAGAACATCGAGGACCGCGACGACCGCCAGGACCCGGCTGCGGCACGACGGGCACGCCGACACGGTCGCCGCCTCGAGCGCGTCGGTGAGACCGAACAACAGCACCGATTCGGCGGCGTCGAGCAGCACCCGATTGCCGTCGTCGTCGACGAAGGCCAGGGAGCCCTCGGAGGGGTGGTCGGCGAAGGCCATCACCGGGAAGGTAGCGCCCTCGGCACCCGGACCCTCCTGGCTCCCGTTTGCCCAGGTCAGAGGGGCAGCCGAGGGGTGGTGGCCTAGGGTTCGGCGTCATGCGGGCGGTGACCGTGGTCGAGGGCCGGCTGGAGTGGCGGGAGCACCCCGACCCCGAGCCGGGCGCGGGCGAGTTGCTCGTCGACGTGCGCGCGGCCGGCCTCAACAGTGCAGACATGGCGCAGCGACTCGGGTTGTACCCGGCGCCGCCCGGGAGCCCGCCGGACATTCCAGGCATGGAGTTCGCCGGTGAGGTCGTTGCGCTCGGCCGTGACGTCGAACGCTTCTCGGTGGGCGATCGCGTCATGGCGCTCGTCGGTGGTGGTGGGCAAGCCGAGCTCGCGCTCGCCCACGAGCGCGTGGCGACGCCGGCTCCCGACACACTGACGTGGCCCGAGGCGGGCGGCTTCCCCGAGGTGTTCACCACAGCGCACGACGCGCTCTTCAGCCAGTGTGCGCTGAGCATGGGTGAGCACGCCCTCGTGCACGCGGCCGCCGGCGGGGTCGGCATCGCCGGTGTCCAGCTCGCGGCACTGGCGGGGGCACGCGTGACCGCGACAGTTCGCAATCCGGACTTGCGCGACGATGTCGCCGCCATCGGAAGGCGCGCCGGCCGAATCGAGGTCGTTGCCCCGGATGCGTTCGTCGAGCGCGGTCCCTTCGACGTCGTGCTCGAGCTCATCGGCGCTCCGAACATCCCATCGGACCTCGAAGCGCTCGCCGTACGTGGACGCATCGTGGTGATCGGGATCGCGGGCGGTGCCAACGCCGAGCTCAACTTGCTGACGCTGTGGGCGAAGCGCGGTCGCATCCATGCATCGAGGCTCCGTGCTCGCCCGCTCGAGGAGAAGGCTCGCTGCGTGCAGCTCGTCGAAGCGCACGTGCTCCCGTTCCTACGCGACGACCAGCCATCGCTCCAGGTCCCGGTGGCGGCCACGTATCCGATGAGCGAGGCCGAAGCCGCCTACGACCGGTTCGTGGCCGGCGGCAAGCTCGGCAAGATCGTGCTGACACGGGACTAGTGCTGCGACGCGCGTCCCTCTAGGAGGCGCGGCACGACCACCCACGCGAGGACGCCCGTCCCCGGTCTCACCTCGTCCCAACGGTCGACGTCGAAGTCGATGCGCGCCATCGCCGCCGTAGGGAGGTCGATCGCCCCACCGCCGATGAGCGCGGACACAGCTTCGGACCAGGTGGGCTCATGGCCGACCACGAGCAGCACGTCGGTGGTCGCGGGCTCGTCCCTGACCTCGGCCAGCAAGCCGGGAATCCCTCCGTCGTACAGCGCAGCGGCGATGCGTACCGGACACGTCCAGCCGCCGCCTTCCATCGCCAGCCGGAGCGTGCCTTCTGCCCGTACCGCCGGCGACGTGATCACGGCGTCGGGAGCCTGACCGGCTCGCGCCAGGAACCTTCCCATGCGCTTCGCGGCCTTGCGCCCGCGCCGAGCCAACGGCCTGGCGGCGTCGCCACCCGGGTAGTCGGCGTCCCAATCGGACTTTCCGTGCCGGAAGAGAATGAGCCCGCGCATCACGCGTCCACCGCCGCGAGCTTCGCACGGCACGCCTGGCCGCGGGCGGGTGGATCCGGCAAGCTTGCCGGATGGACACGCCTGAGAAACCCGGGACCACCGCGTTCATCTGCGCCATGCCGATGGAGCTGTCGCCCCTCGTCAAGAAGCTGGCGCTGAGCAAGAGCGTGGTGAACGGGGTCACCGTGCACCGGGGCACGCTCGCCGGTCGCGACGTGGTCGCCATCGTCACCGGGATGGGAACGAAGCTGGCGACGGAGGCCACCGAGCGTCTCCTCGACGCGACGCCCGTGGACAGAGTGGTGGTCGTCGGCATCACCGGCGCGGTGGAGAACGAGACGCCGATCGGCACGCTCATCCTCCCCGAGGTCGTCGTGAACAGTGAAACCGGGACCGAGTACCGCCCGGACCAACTGGGCGACGGCACGCCCCACGGCAAGATGTGGACGGGCGACGTGCTCCTCACCGACCCCGACGTGATCGCCGACCTCAGGGCTAGAGGCGTCGTGTCGCTCGACATGGAGACGGCCGCGATCGCAGAGAGCTGTGAGCGTCGTGGCATTCCCTGGTCCGTGTTCCGGGTGATCAGCGATCGGGCGACCGACGACAGCATCGACGAGGAGGTGTTCCGGCTCAGCAACCAGGACGGGACACCCAACGGACGCGCGGTCGCCGCCTACTTCGCCAAGCACCCGGGCCGCATTCCCAAGATGGCCCGGTTGGCCAAGGGCGCCAAGCTCGCCACCAAGGCCGCCGCCGACGCCGCGATCAAGGCCGCCGCGGGCACCGAGCAATGACCAAGTTCGGCCTCCAGCTCCCGAACTTCAGCTTCTCCGGGGTGCCCGACGACGAGATGTTCGAGCACGTCGCCGAGCTCGCCGTCGCCGGGGAGGAGTCGGGCTTCGACTCGCTGTGGGTGATGGACCACTACTGGCAGCTGCCGCCCCTCGGGGGCCCGACGCAGCCCATGCTCGAGGCGTACACGCTGTTGGGCGGGCTCGCGGCGCGCACCCGACGCGTGACGCTCGGCACCCTCGTGACGGGCGTGACGTATCGCAACCCGGCGCTCCTTGCCAAGATGGTCACGACACTCGACATCGTGTCCGCCGGTCGGGCGATGCTCGGCATCGGCGCGGCGTGGTACGAGGAAGAGCACGACGCGCTCGGTTTCGACTTCCCGACCGCGGGCGAGCGGCTCGACCGGCTCGAAGAGGCGCTGCAGATCTGCCGGGCGATGTTCACCGAGGAGACGCCGAGCTTCGCCGGCACGCACTACCGGATCGAGAAGGCGCTCAACATCCCCCGCCCGATCCAACGGAATGGGCCCCGGATCATGGTCGGCGGCAGCGGCGAGAAGCGGACGTTGCGGCTCGTTGCGCAGTACGCCGACATGTGCAACGTCCACGGGAGTCCCGACACGGTGCGCCGCTTGCTCGACGTGCTCCGTCAGCACTGCGCGGACGTGGGCCGCGATCCGGCCGAGATCACGACGACGCGCCTCGGATCGCTGTTCTTGAGCTCCTCGGCGGAGGAGGCCGAGCAGACATCGGGCTTCTTGCGCGACGCCGCGGGGGTCGAGTTCGAGGAGCGCTTCACGGTCGGCGAGCCTGCCGCAGTGCTCGACCAGGTGGGCGCGCTCGTCGACGCCGGGCTGGACGAGCTCATCTTCAACCTGCCGTTCGCCGACGCGACAACGGTGCGACGCGCCGGCGAGCTGCTCGTCTCCCGATTCGGGTAGACGGAGACGCCTTGCCCCTCTGGCGGAGGTCCGAGCCGCGTGGCCTGCGGCGTGGCGAGGAGCTGCTGGTCGAAGTGTCGTGCCGCATCGTCGACTCGACCGGCACGAGCCTGCCCGACGCCGGCACGGCCGTCGTCGTCGGCGTCAGCGACGAGCGCATCCTCGTCTGGGACGTCGCCCGCGTTCCGACGCAGACGGGCAAGCTCCTCGGCGTCGTCGGGCGGTCGCGGCTCCTCGGCGCCGAGATCGAGCGGGCCGGGGCCCGAACCCGCGTGCGGTTCGGGTTCGAGGAGCAGGCATGCCTGTTCGTCGAGGCGCCGCGCGAGCGACATCCGGAGCAGCTGGCATGGGTGTTGTCGGCCGACCGGGGGCGGGTCGGGCAGTAGTTTCTGCACGTGGCCACTCTCGCCGAGCGTCTCGGCTATGCACCGGACGCGAAGCTGCTCGTCGTCAACTGCGACGACCTCGGGTCGACGCGTTCGGCCAACGTCGCCGTGTACGACGCGCTGCGCAACGGCGTCGCGACCAGCGCCTCGCTCATGGTGCCGTGCCCCTGGGCGCGTGACGCCGCCGCCCAGTACCGGGGCGAGGACGTCGGCGTGCACCTCACCTTGAACTCCGAGTGGGAGACGTACCGCTGGGGACCGATCACCCAGTCGTCGAGCCTGCTCGACGGCGACGGCGGCTTCCCCCGCACGGTCGAGGACACGTGGGACCACGCCGACCTCGACGAGGTCCGCCGGGAGTGCCGGGCGCAGATCGAGCGGGCGATCATGTGGGGCTTCGACGTGAGCCACCTCGACAGCCACATGGGCACGCTCCAACAGCGCGCCGACTTCTTCGACGTGTACCTCGAGCTGGCGGTCGACTTCCGGCTCCCGCTCCGCATGGCCGCCACGAGCGCCGAGCGCGTCGTCGGGTTCCCGTTCCGACGACTCGCGGACGAGGAAGGGGTCGTGTTCCCCGATCACTTCGTGCTGTGCCCTGTCGGCGCGCGGCGCCGCATCGAGCGGGTCCTCTTCGACCTGCGGCCGGGCGTCACCGAGGTGTACCTGCATCCGGGCATCGACACGGACGAGCTGCGCGCCGCGTACGGCGACTGGGCGGGCCGGGTCGAGGACCATGCCTCCCTGTGCGAGGACCCGTCGTTGCGCGACCTGATCGAGCGGGCGGGAGTGCAGCTCGTCGGCTACCGGCGGCTGCGCGAGCTCCAGCGCGCCGAGTGACGCTCGCGCCGGACGGGCTCGCCCGGCTCGTCACGGCCGCCTTGCCCGACGAACGGTTGACCGCCGCCGATCTCGAGACCTGCTGCTACGGGCCTGACACGGAGATCTTCGGGAACAGCGACGGCGCCGCCGTGCTGACCGTGAAGAGGTCCGGCGGCCTGACGGCGGCATGGCTCGTGCTGCTCGTCGTGCATCCCGACCACCGCCGCCGGGGCCGGGGACGCGCCCTCGTCGCCGAGAGCGCGGCGCGGGCGCGCGCCGCGCGTGCCGTCGACATGCACCTCGGCACCGCGACCCCGCGCTACGTCTGGCCCGGCGTCGACTTCCGCTTCACGGCGGCACTGGCCCTGTTCGAAGCCACCGGCTTCGAGCCGTACGGCGCCGCGTGCAACATGGCGATGCCGACGAGCTTCCGGGCGGACTCCCCCGCCGGCGTCGTCGTCGAGCGCGAAGGCAGCGACAGGGCGGCGGCACTCGCATCCCGCTCCTTCCCGCACTGGCTCGACGAGGTCGAACGTGCCGCTGCCGCCGGTACGTGCTACGCGGCACGCGCCGACGGCACCACCATCGGCTTCGCATGCCACTCGGTGAACCGGGCCGGCTGGATCGGCCCGATGGCGACCGATCCCGAGCGCCAGCGCGCCGGCATCGGCCGGTCGTTGCTGGGCGCGGTGTGCGCCTCGCTGTCGGCTGCGGGCCACGCCGAGGCCGACATCGCCTGGGTCGGCCCGATCGGCTTCTACGCCAAGGCGGGCGCGGTGGTCGATCGCGTGTTCCGCAACGCCAAGCTGACCTTGTAGGCCGGTCAGTACTCGGTGATCTCCCGGACCTGCTCCTGGAGCTGCTTGTACTCGGGCGAGTTCGTGAGCGGCATGAGCTGCATGAGCTTGCCCATGTTGCCGGTCACCTTCATGCGTCCCTGCATGAACGCCGCGTTGGCGTCGAGCTCGCCCTGCTGGACCTTCACGGAGTCGTCGTAGGTGAGCGTGAGAGTGAAGTCCGCGTCGGAGATCTCCCCGATCTTCGACTCGAGCAGCTTCCCGTTCTCGAGCACCCAGTAGTACTTGATGTCGCCGTCGGGGCCGCCGGTCACCACGTACTGCATCCGGGCGCTGGCGCCCGGGCGGTCAGGCTGGCCCTCGGCGAGCTTCTTGCCTTCGTCGAGCCACTCCTGCGAGAGGTACTTGGGCATCGCGCGGTCCTCCCTTGGTCCTGGTGCCGCGGATCATAGAACCGAGTCATCGCCGGTGCTGACGGGCATCCGACTGACTGCCGACGCCGACCGTCTCGCCGTCCCCGCCGGAGCGCGCGGGATTGGTCGCGGTCGGGGCGTGACTCGCGGAGCGACCGCCGAACACGTCGACCGAGGCGTCGTCAGGAGGGATTCCGAATGCGACGTCGACCGTTGCGGTGTACCAGCGGCGGATGGGCTTGGGCGTCGGCTCGTCGCCACGGCCGACGGCGGCCCACCACAGACGCTTGATTCCCCTGCCACAGCGAACGAGCGCCCATGCCCCGGCGCGTGCGATCGCTGCGCCCAGCACCGTCAGCGCGGCGCCGATGGCGGCAAGCACCCGTGCGCCCACCCGTCCCGCGATCGACCAGAGCCAGTGCATCGCGGCGCGGTACAGGACCAGCGCCCGCACGGCCCCGTGCACAATCGCCGCCCACAGCACTGCCAGACCCTCGCCCGTGCGGGCGAGCGTCCACACGAGCGCGTGCACAACCGCCGCCCACAGCACCGCCAGACCCTCGCCCGTGCGGGCGAGCGTCCACACGAGCGCGTGACCCGCCGCAGACCACAACCGGTGCATCGCCGCGCGGTAGAGGACCAGGCCCCACAGCCCACCGCGCACCAGCACCACCCATAGGAACGTCAAGCCAGAGCCCATATGGGTGAGCGTCCAGACGAGCGCGAGACCCGCCGCAGACCACAACCGGTGCATCGAAGCGCGGTACAGGACCAGCGCCCGCAGGCCGCCACGCACCAGCACCACCCACAGGAACGTGAGACCCTCGCCAACGCGAGCGAGCGTCCAAGCGAAGGCACGGCCGGTCGTCGACCACACCCGCTGCATCGCGGCGCGGTATCGGACGAACGCCGCGCCTGCCGCCCGCGCCGTCCACGACCAGAACCACGCCAACGTCGCCGCCGAACGCCCGACGAGCCAGCCCAGCGTGACACCCACGCGCGACCACACCCAGGTCATGCCGGCGCCGTAGTACGCAAGCATCCAACCGACCACGCGACCGACTCTCGTCGCGCCACGTCCGACCACACGCCGCACTACTCGCTTCGGCACCGGTGGAACCGTTTCGACCCACTTGTCGAAGTCGAAGACCACGACGACGAACAGCGTCAGCGACGCCATCGCGAACGCGAAGAACAATGCCGCTTGACCGGCGGCGAAACTCGCGACGCCGTCTTCGGAGAGAAGACGCGCGAGCACGACGGACGCGACAATGACCGCGCACGCCGTGATTTTGACGATCAACCGTGTTCGGCGCTTCACGCTGCTTCGAGACCTATCACTATCGATGTTGCTGCCGCGCGGCGTAAGGCTATTCGGTGCGCACTCCGTGCGTCATAGCGCCGCGTGGCGTCCCGGCCCGCAGCAGCTGGAGCTGGTGGTCACCTCGTGCTGGGCGGCGAGCTCAGAACCCTTCGCCTTCCGGAGCAGGTGGTACACGAGCGGGTCGGGCAGTGGGCGGGTCTCGGGCCGGTGAGCGCGGAGGCCGCGATGCGAAGGACGAGATCCGAAGTCGGGCTGACGCCCGACCGACCCCAGCACATCGATGACGAACCGCGCGCGCGAGATCGGGAAGGGGAACGCGCTTCGCCGATCACCGCCCCAACGCCAGGGTTCGCGTTCCCGCCGGCGGCTACTGCTGGCGCTTGAGAGTCAGCTGCGCGCCCTCGGTCGTGGGGTCGGTGTCCAGGACGGCATCGGCGAGCGGCGCCGCGACCTCGGGGGCCACGAAATACCGGGTCTGGTCCACCTCGCCGACCTCGTCGCCGTCCTCGGGCTCCTCGACGAAATCGAACGCAAACGCAGCCTTGCCGTCGGAGACGGCGCGGAAGATGCGCAAACCGAAGTGATCGGGGATCCCGATCTGCGATCGGGTGTCGGCGAGTGTCGTCGCTGCACTCTCGGTGACCTCGAGCATGGGCGCCTCCTCCTCCGAAGCAGGACTGGACCCGCGCGGGCAGAACCGTGTCTCTACCCCGAGGCGCTCCCGACCATGCCGGCCCTACGGGGCCAGGCGTTCCGTCCCGACACGCGTCCGGATCCCGGCGAACAAATCGGTCTCGGGCTCGGCGGGCTCGCC
>Ga0126312_10003675_pt1 | contig 10341 bp, 10 predicted proteins | sample Plot104A_FD_92537 | JGI IMG/M metagenome (GOLD analysis project Ga0126312, IMG submission 92537) | Serpentine soil microbial communities from UC McLaughlin Reserve, CA, USA - Plot104A | ecosystem: Environmental > Terrestrial > Soil > Grasslands | place: USA: UC McLaughlin Reserve, Lake County...
CACGAGTTCGTCGTGCCAAGATCGATTCCGATCGTCTTGCCCATCCGTTGCTACTCCTTCACTGCTTACGGGTTAAAGCCCGTCGCTTCGCTCGGGCTTTCCGATTACTTGGGAACAATAGAAAAAATCTAAGCGTCAGTATGGCAGATGTTCGCCGGGGTGCCAACGCCCGGATCGCCGCGTCCGAGCCCGTCAGGAGCTCCTGCGCGAGTGAGCGCGGTGGAATAGGCTCCGCCGCCATGCCGCGACGCCCACTCCGCCTCCTAACGCTTGTCGCGCTGGCGGGGGCCCTCAGTGGCGCGGGCTGTGGCAGCGACGACTCGGACAGCGCCGGGGCGGAGGAGCCCGGCGAGACGGCGGCGCAAGCCCGGACGACGCTCGAGGACACGAGCGTGAAGCCCGTCATCGAGAAGCCGAGCGGTTCGCCGCCGCGCAGGCTCGTGAAGGAGAACATCGTCAGGGGCAAGGGCAGGGCGGCGAAGCCGGGGGACCGCATCACCGTCCACTACGTGGGCGTCGCCTTCTCGACGGGCGAGGAGTTCGATGCCTCGTGGAACACGGGCCGGCCATTCAGCTTCCGACTCGGCGCCGGCGAGGTGATCCCGGGTTGGGACAAGGGGATCGTCGGAATGAAGCAGGGCGGGCGTCGCAAGCTCACGATCCCGCCCGAGCAGGCCTACGGCGCCGAGGGCGCCCCGCCCGACATAGCGCCGAACGAGACGCTGGTGTTCGTGGTCGACCTGGTGCGGGTCAGCCCGCGAAGCTGATCGCGTAGGCCACGAACACGACGCAGAGCAGCGCGACACCGGCGTAGTCGGAGCGCTTGCGCAGGTCCGGCGGTCGGGCAAGTAGCGCGAGCGCCAGCAGCACGAACGGATCGAAGTACTTCTGGTAGACGAGCCCCACCGGGAGAGCCGCGACGAGGAACGCAGCGAGATAGACCGCGGCGAGCGATTCCGGCCCCGCCCGTCGAACGAGCAGGAGGACCGCAAGGCAGCCGATGGGGACCAGGAGCCAGAAGACGAGCGACGAGCCGAGCACGACCGGCAGCAGGTCGGAGATCTGCCAGAGGTAGCCGGCGTCGCCGGCCTGGCCGGGCAGGATCGGCTTGTACGCGAGTGGCGAGATTGCGAGCAGCACGATCCCGGCCCCGGCGGCCAGCGCGAGCTGGACACGCAGCGACGGCCCACGGCCGGCCTTCAGCGCGCCCGCCATGCGTGCGAGAGCCACGACCGCCTTGCCTGGGACGGTGCGAAGGAAGCTCGCTCGGCGCCACAGCCCGGGCCCGAAGATGAACGCCGCGTATCCGCCGAGCAGGGCAACCGTAAAGCCCACCGTCCGCAGCGTCAGCGCGTCCCGACCGACTCCCGGGCGGTCCGTGCAGAGCCCGCAGGAGGCGGGGTCGGCCGTCGGCGGCACGAGCCCGCCCCACTCGACCACCAGCGCGGCCAGCGGCGCCAGCGCGAGCGCGAGCAGCCCCGCCCCGGCCACCAGGCGCCCGGCTGGCGCCGGGCTGCGCAGCAGGAACCACGCCGCGAATGGCGCCAGCCACAGGAACGACTGTCGTGTCAGCACCGCGGCCGCCATCCAAAGGCAGGCCACGCCAAAGGTTGCGAGCGACGCGTCCGAACGGAAACGGTCGAAGCGCTCCAGGGCGAGCAGGGCGAAGAGGATCGCCAGGTTGTCCGTCAGCAACGTGAAGGAGGCGCCGAAGAAGTAGGGCGAGAGCGTGAGCAGCAGCGTCAGCGCGAACGCCTGCCACGGCTCGAGCGGCGTCGCCCGCCGCAACAACCGGAGCAGCGCGAGCGCGGCGCCGTAGGAGAAGGCGACGTTGAGCAGCCGCAGCTTCCAGAGATCGAAGCCCACGAGCTTGCCCCAGCCGGCCGTGAGCAGGTGATAGAGCGGGGTCTGCGCGGACGGGTAGGCGGAGAAGTCGAGCCGCTCGGAGAACTGGAGGATCGTCGGCAGCTGATACACACGCGCGTCGCTGCCGTGGAAGGTGTCGATCTCGACCGTGAGACCCTTCAGCACCGCGATTCCGATCAGAAACGGCAGCGCCAGCAGGACGGGGAACAGCCACCCCGGCGCGGCGTCAAGGACGGCGCGTGAGCGCGCGTTCACCGTGACTCGCGCGGCGCCGGTCATCCCTCCGGGAGCGGACGGGGCGGCCGGAGCCGCGGCACGACCTCGACCGCCAGGATCGCCGACATGATCAGACCTGCGCCGAGCCAGCCGGTTGCGCTAAGGCGCTCGTCGTTCAGGAGCCAGCCGAACAGCCCCGCGAAGGCGGGCTCAGACGCAAGGATCAGCGCCGTGCGCGCCGGCGGAGCGTGCTGCTGGGCAAACGACTGGACGAAGAAGCCGAGGGCGCTCGCGACGAGCGAGGTCACGAGAAGGGCCGACCAGACGGTGGCGCCCTCGGGCGGCTCGAGCTGGCCGGCGACCGCCGCGATGGCCAGGCAGGTAAAACCCACCACCCCGAGCTGCACCGCCAGCAGGGCGCCGACGTCGAAGCGCTCTACCGCCGCCGCCGTCGCGAGGATGTGGGCGGCGAGCGAGAAGGCGCACAGCAGGACCAGCCCATCCCCGCGCAGGTCGAAGTCGCCGCCCGCCCCCGAGAGCAGCCAGAGCCCGAACATCGACACCCCGGCCGCGGCCCACGCGAGGATGGGGATCCGCTGCCGCAGAAAGACGGCTCCGAGCACCGGCGTGAGCACAACGAACAGGCCGGTGATGAAGCCGGTGTTGGACGCGCTCGTCTCCTCGAGGCCGAGCGTCTGGAAGATGTAGCCGCCCGTCAGGAAGACCCCCATCACAAGGCCCGCGCGCCATCCCTCGCGCGGGAGCGCGCGCAATTGCCGATGGAAGATAACGGCGACGATCAGCGCCGCGGGGATGAAGCGGTAGGCGAGGAAGGCCATCGTCGGAAGCAGCTCGATCGCGTCCTGGACCATTACGAAGGTCAGCCCCCACACGGAGGCGATGCCGACGAGCGCGAGCTCGGCGGCCTGGCGGAGCCTCCGCTCGCTCATCGCCGCCGAAGCCGCCGGCGACCCTCGGGGCACATCCGCCGCAGCGGGCACTCGGCGCAGCGCGGCTCACGCGCGATGCACGTGCGCCGCCCGTGCCGAATCAGGAGCACATGCACCTCGTAGGCGTCGTCGGGATCGACCAGTCGCAGCATCTCGTCGTGCGCCTCGTCGAACGACGCGCCGCGGCGGATGAGCCCGAGCCGCGAGGCCACGCGGTACACGTGGGTGTCCACCGGCACCTCGGGCCGCCCGAAGGAGAAGAGCAGCACGCAGGCCGCGGTCTTGCGCCCGACCCCGGGAAGCTCGCAGAGGTAGTCGCGCGCCTCCTCGAGCGGCGCGTCCTCGAGCCAGCAGAGGTCGTCCTCGCCCAGGGCCTCGAGGATCCGCTTGATGCGTACCGCCTTCGTCGGCGCGAGGCCCCCGGGCCGGATCGCGTCCTCGATCTCGGCGACGGGCGCCTCCCGCACGGCGTCCCACGCGGGGAAGCGCCCGCGCAGGCGACCCCACGCGACGTCGCGGTTGCGGTCGTTCGTGTTCTGGGAGAGCACCGTCAGGATCAGCTCGTCGATTGGTGCGCGGTGCGGGCGGAGCACTGGTCGCCCGTACTCCCTGCGAAGACGGTCGCGGATCGAGCGCAGCCTGCGGCGGTCGGCCATGCGTCGGGGATGGTATGAAGCGCGCCCGTGGAGATCGCCGAGGGGCACGCGGAGGTGGCCGGGATCGACGCGCGCTGGCTCCATGCCGGAGGCGCGCCGATCCTGTACGTGCACGGCGTGCCAACGGCGTCCTTCGACTGGCTGCCGCTGCTCGAGCGCACCGGCGGCGTGGCGCCCGACCTGCCGGGGTTCGGCCGCTCCGCCAAGCCGGCCGAGTTCGACTACTCGATCCGGGGTTACGACCGCTGGCTCGAGGCTTTCGCGGCTCGCGCCGGCCTCGACCGCTTCTCGCTCGTCGTGCACGACTGGGGCGGGGTCGGGCTCGCCCTGGCCCAGCGTTTCCCGAACCGGATCGAGCGGCTCCTCATGTTCAGCACCGTCCCGCTCCTGGCCGGCTACCGCTGGCACCGAGTCGCGCGCGCCTGGCGCACGCCGTTCGCCGGCGAGCTCCTGATGGGCTTCACGACCCGCCGGGCATTTCGGCGCTCGCTGCCGCCCGTGGTCGCCGACACGGCGTACGACCGCTTCGACCACGGGACGCAGCGAGCGATCCTGAAGCTCTACCGCGCCTCGCCTCCGCACGTCCTCACGCGGGCGGGCGCTCGCCTCGACGAGCTGCGGTGCCCCGCACTCCTCCTGTGGTCTACACACGACCCGTACATCGGCGAGGAGTTCGGCCCGGCCTACGCCGCCGCGCTCGGCGGCGAGACGCGGCTTGAGCGGGTCGACGCCGGTCACTGGAGCTGGCACGAGCGACCGGAACTGGTCGAGCGGGCGGCCGCCTTTCTCCACCCGGCGCGCCCCGGATATCGGGTGTAAATTGGCTTCGAATCTGCAGTTACGAAGGACCGGGCCGAGGGACCATCCTCCTCGACAGCGGCGAGGAGGCAGAGATGTGCACAGACCGGAACCAAGAGGCCCGGTCGTCGACTTGTGCCGCGTTCGCGCTTATCGCGGCCGCCGTCATGCTCTTGAGCGCACCGGCGGCGGCGCACGCCGCCGAGGCCGCGATCGTGACGGGACCAGATGGTGTCAAGACGCTCACGTATCGCGCCGGTACGGGCGAGATCAACGACGTGAGCCTGAACCTGCAGGGGCCGAATTACACGATCCAGGACTTGGCCGGACCCCAGCTCATGACCACGCCTCCGTGCTCGCCCTGGCCTCTGGAGCTCGGTCTTGGCACGGGGGCGATCTGCCCGGCGGTGAACGTTGGGCGGATCGAGGTCGATCTCGGCGACCAGGTCGACCGGCTCTTCATTGGCGGCATCTCCGGCGTTCTGATCCCGGCCATGATCCTTGGTGGGCCGGGGCCTGACCGCATAGACGGCGGCGACGGCAGCGACACGATCAACGCCGTCGATCAGACGGCCGACGTGATCGGCTGCCACGGCGGCAACGACACCGTTTCGGCCGACCGGCTGGACTCCGTGGCGCCGGACTGCGAGACCGTCAAGACGGAGCCGGCACCTGTAACGGAATTCCCAGAGGGCTTCGATGTCTCGGTCGCGGTCGCGCGGGCGTACCCCTTGGCCGCCGCTTTTAGGCGGCTCCCCTTGCGCGTCGGCTGCTCCACGGCGTGCACGATCGAGGCACGATTGTTGCTGGGTCCCCGACGTGCGCGGGAGCTTGGCCTCGGGAACGGGGTTCAGGATGTGGAGATTGGGCGCGCCGAGACAACGATGCTCTCGTCAGCCGGCACGGCGCGCGTCTTGATCGAGCTCACCCGGCGCGCGAAACGCGCGTTGCGGCCGCTCCGCCGCGTGACGGCGACCGTCGAGGCACGGATGGTGGTACCGGTCGGCAGGGCCGTCACCTTGAGGACGGCCGTCACTCTCATCCGCTAGCAGGCGCCCGGCCGCGCTAGCCTCCTATTTCGTGCTGCGAGCCGTGCCCTCTTCCGTCACGGCTCCGCCCCGCGCCCCCGGCCCGGCGCCGGCGGAGCGGGCCCCACTTCGACGGCGCCGGCGTGGCGCGCCGCCCCCCGCACCAACGGTCCCGTGGTGGCGTCGAATCGATTGGTGGAAGGCGGCGCCGGTGCTCCTCGCCCTCGCCTGCGCGGCCGTGTATTTGATCTGGCAGCCGCGCACGGTCGACCTCGCGGCGCACACCTTCCGCGCCGAGCTCTTCGGCGAGGACGGCTTCACGATCTGGAACGGGCAGTGGTACGGCGGCCACCACACTCCGGCCTACAGCATCATCTCGCCGCCGCTGGCGTGGGTCCTGACCCCACCGGTGGCGCTGGCAATCGCTGCGGTAGCTTCCGCCTCACTGTTCCCGCCGCTCATGCGCGGAGCGTTCGGCGACGAGCGCGCACGCTGGGGCTCGATCTGGTTCGGCGTCGCCACCGCCACGCTCCTGTTCACGAGCAGGCTGCCGTTCGCGATCGGCGTGGCGTTCGGCCTGGCGGCGCTGCTCGCACTCCAGCGTCGCCGCCGCGTCCTGGCGGTCGTGCTCGCCGTGCTCTGTCCGCTGGGCAGCCCCGTTGCGGGGCTCTTCCTGGCGATGGCGGGCATCGCCTACGCGATAGCCGAGCGCCGCGACCGCTCGAAGCGCCTCGACGGCCTCGCCATCGCGGCCGCCGCGTTCATTCCGCCGGTCTTCCTCGCCTGGGCCTTCCCCGAGGGCGGCTGGGCGCCGTTTCCCGAGTCCGCCTATCTGCCGATCCCGTTGTTCGCGCTCGTCTGTCTGATCGTGCTGCCGCGCGAGGAGAGCGCGCTGCGCTGGGGCGCCGCCCTCTACGGCCTGGGGGCCACGCTCGCGCTCGTGATCGAGACTCCGATGGGCGGCAACGCGGTGCGCCTCGGAGCGCTCTTCGGCGGCCCGGTGCTGCTCTGCGTGCTCTGGGGCCGCCCCTGGACGCGGCGGCCCTGGGCGCTGCCGCTCCTGGCGGGGGCCATTGCCGCGTTCGCCTTCTGGCAGTGGTCGCCCGCCGTTCGCGACGTGATCAAGTACCTCGAGGACCCGGCGGCGAAGTCCGACTACTTCGAACCCCTGCGTCAGTTCCTCTACACGCTGCCCGACCAGCGCCGCATCGAGATCCCGTTCACGCGCAGCCACTGGGAGGGCGCCGAGGTGGCGCTCGAGGCGCCGCTGGCACGCGGCTGGCTGCGGCAGCTCGACACCGGGCTCAACCCGATCTTCTACCGCGAGGGGCTGAACCGGGTCACCTACGCCAGCTGGCTGTCGGACAACGCGGTGCGCTATGTGGCGCTGCCGTCGGCGAAGCCGGACAAGAGCTCCTACGGGGAACGCGCGCTGATCGAGAAGGGCCTGCCGTACCTGCGCCTGCGCTGGAAGTCGGACGACTGGCGCGTCTACGAGGTGCTGCTGCCGGCGCCGCTCGTGATCCCGCAGAAGGACGCGAACATCGTGCTCGAGCAGTCTCAGTCGGACGAGCTCCTGCTCGACGTCAAGCGGCCCGGCGAGGCAATCGTGAAGGTGCGCTGGACCCCGTACTGGTTCGCCTCAAACGCCTGCGTCGAGCCCGACGGTGACTGGACCAGGGTGATCGCGCACGAGAAGGGCTTCGTGCGCCTCTCCACGCGTTTCTCGCCAGAGCGTCTGTTCTCGCGCGGGCGCCGCTGCGACAGCTGACGATCAGCCGCAAGCACTCGGCTCCGCCGAGTGCGCCCGGACCGGCTTTCCGCGCCCCGCTAGGCTAATCATCCGTGCCCCGCTCTCATCCGCTGTACGTCCAGCTGGTTCGCGTGTGGCGCCTGAGCGGGCGCTGGTTGCCCAACGGCTGGGTCGACGCTCTCCGCCAGCTCGCCCTCTTCGCGGGGGCGTACTACCTCTACCGCCTGGTGCGCGGCTTCGTCGACGGCCAGGCGGGCCTGGCGTTCGAGAACGCACGCACGCTCGTGGACGTGGAGCGGTCGCTCGGCCTCTTCTTCGAGCCTGGTCTCCAGGCCTGGGCGAAGGGTGAGGAGTGGCTGCTCGTCTTCGCCAACTGGATGTACGTGAACTCGCACTTCGTCGTCACCACCACGTTTCTGATCTGGCTCTACCTCGCCCGCAACCACGCCTTCTACTTCGTGCGCAACATGTTCATGGTGGCGATGGGCCTGGCGCTCGTGGGCTACCTGGCCTACCCGACCGCGCCGCCGCGCTTCCTGCCCGAGTGGGGCTTTACGGACACGGTTGCGAACTTCGTCGGTGACTCGGCCGAGAGCAGCGCGGACGTGCTCTACAACCCGTTCGCCGCCGTGCCGAGCATGCACGTGGCCTTCGCCCTCATGATCGCGGTCCCGGCCATCGTCCTGGTCCGCAGGCGCGTGTTCAAGGCGCTCTGGGCGGTGTACCCGCTCGTCGTGACCTTCGTGGTTGTGGTCACGGCCAACCACTACTGGCTGGACGCCGCCCTCGGCGCGGCCGTGGCGGCGGTCTCCGCGTGGGCGGCGACGGCCGCCTTTGCCCGCGCCCGGCCGGACGCGTGGGCGTGGCGCGGGGCAGCGGCGTAGTGCTTCCCGTCGTAAGTGGGGAGCACTAGGGCGTGAGCGACGAGATCCGCGAGCGTCCGCAGAGGGCGCGAGCGCCGCGCAACGGCCGCGGTGGGGGCATGAGCGCCGCCGAGATGAGGACGCTGGCGCGCGACCGGCTGATCGAGTCGCGCCTCACCCCGAACGCGATCTCCCTGGCGGGCCTGCTGGGCAACCTCGTGGCCGCCGTCCTGATCCTCGAGCACCTCTTCGTGCTCGCCGGAGTCGCCTTCATCCTCGGCTCGTTCTGCGACATGATGGACGGGCGCTACTCGCGCATGTCCGGCAAGGGAACGCCCTTCGGCGCATTCCTCGACTCGACGCTCGACCGTATCGAGGAGGGCGTGGTGCTGGCGGCCATCGCGGCCTGGTTCGCCACGTCCGGCGACGAGTTGGCGGTGGGCGCCACCGTGCTGGCCGTGGTCGGGTCGTACATGGTCAGCTACACGCGTGCTCGCGCGGAGGCGCTCGGGGTGGAGTGCAAGGTCGGGATCGCCTCCCGCGCGGTGCGAGTCGTCATCCTGTCCGTGGGGCTGGTGTTCGCCGACGGCGAGCTGATACCGGACTTCGACCTGCTCGAGCCCGCCGTCTACGCGATGGCCGCCCTGACCATCTTCACTACCTTTCAGCGAGTGTTTCACGTACGAGGTGAGCTCCGCCGCGCCGCGGTGTAACCGAAGCCTCCCGGCGGAGTTGTTTTAGACGCGGCCCCCGCGCGGGGGCCATTTTCATGTGAACGGCTGGAGGGCTCTGTGACTGAATCTGCACTTTCGACCAACGGCGGCTCGCGGTATCAGACCGAGAAGGTGCGCGTGGCCATCGTGGGCGTGGGGAACTGCGCGTCGGCCTTCGTGCAGGGGGTCGAGTACTACAAGGACGCCAACCCCGCGGAGTCCGTTCCCGGACTGATGCACGTGGACTTGGGCGGCTACCACGTCCGTGACATCGAGTTCACCGCCGCGTTCGACATCGACGTCGACAAGGTCGGCAAGGACCTCTCCGAGGCGATCTGGTCCGGCCAGAACAACACGATCAAGTTCGCCGACGTGCCGAAGCTCGACGTGCCGGTCTACCGCGGCATGACCCACGACGGGCTCGGCAAGTACCTCAAGAAAAAGATCACGAAGGCGCCCGGGGAGACAGACGACATCGTCCAGATCCTCAAGGACACCAGGACCGACGTGGTCGTCTCCTACCTCCCGGTGGGCGCCGAGCAGGCCACCAAGTGGTACGTCGAGCAGGTGCTCGAGGCCGGCTGCGGCTTCGTCAACTGCATCCCGGTGTTCATCGCCAAGGAGAACTACTGGGGGAGGCGCTTCAGGAAGGCCGGGCTGCCGATCATCGGCGACGACATCAAGTCGCAGGTCGGCGCCACCATCACCCACCGCATGCTCGCGCGCCTGTTCCACGAGCGAGGCGTGCAGCTCAAGCGCACCTCGCAGCTAAACGTGGGCGGCAACATGGACTTCTACAACATGCTCGAGCGCGAGCGACTCGAGTCGAAGAAGATCTCCAAGACGAGCGCGGTCACCTCGATCATGGGCCACGTGCTGCCCGAGGACGACGTTTACATCGGTCCCTCGGACTACGTGCCCTGGCTCACGGACCGCAAATGGGCGCACATCAGGCTCGAGGGCGAGGCGTTCGGCGATGTGCCGCTCACCTTGGAGGCCAAGCTCGAGGTGTGGGACTCGCCGAACTCGGCGGGCATCGTCACGGACGCCGTTCGCTTCTGCAAGCTGGCGCTGAACCACGGTGTCGGCGGTCCGCTAGTGGGGCCGAGCGCCTACCTCATGAAGTCGCCCCCGGAGCAGTACCCGGACCCAGTGGCGCGCGATCTCACCGAGGAGTTCATCGCCGAGTACGGCGGCGCCCCGAAGCTGCCGAATCAGACAAAGGCGCCCGCGGCGACGATCGACGATTAGCCCCAGGCCGAGTGCGCCACGTCGGCGACGGAGGCGAACCCGCACTGGGTGGAGAGCGCGAGCTGCTCGCGCGGGAACACGCGGGCGGCCTCCTCTACGACTCCGCCCAGGCGATCGTATCCTCCACCGGTGCCCTTCTCGATCGCGCAGGTGACCCCCTGGCCCTGGGAGCAGCACCACGAGGTCAACCACTTCGTCGAGCGCCTGTCGGATGAGCTCTGCCGGCGCGGCCATCGGGTGCTCGTCG
>Ga0126312_10003678_pt1 | contig 10337 bp, 11 predicted proteins | sample Plot104A_FD_92537 | JGI IMG/M metagenome (GOLD analysis project Ga0126312, IMG submission 92537) | Serpentine soil microbial communities from UC McLaughlin Reserve, CA, USA - Plot104A | ecosystem: Environmental > Terrestrial > Soil > Grasslands | place: USA: UC McLaughlin Reserve, Lake County...
CCGGACTTCTCCAACGCCGCACGACGCGAGCAGGCCGAACCGCTCTACGACCTGTTCTGCGCCGAGCTTCGCAACCTGGGCGTTCCCGTCGAGACCGGCGTGTTCGGCGCCCGCATGTCCGTCGAACTCGTCAACGACGGCCCCGTCACGATCATCCTGGACGTGTAGACGGACTCAAGGCAGTGGCGCCTAGACGCCGCTGCCAAGCGACAACCTCGGCGAGAGCCGCCCACCGTCGAAGGCACGTCGGGAGGGGAGTTCCCGAGTACTTGGACAAACGGCCAGGCAAGGGGGGCGCTCCGACGGTCGACGCGGGCAAGGTCGTCACAGAACGGCGCACGACGCGAGCGAGGTCCCCGGCGATGCCACATGCGAACGGGGCGCACACGGTGACGGAGAACGCCGAGGCCATGTGCGAGGAGGCGGGCTTCTCCCGTTCCGCTCCCGCCTATCCAATCCGGGGAGTTCAACCGACCCGTGATCGCGGCCGGCCGTTCAACAACAAGAACCTGACGGTCGCTCTCCGATCCGGGCTCTCGCAGACGGTGCGGAACCGGATCCTGAACTGGGATCTCGGCTAGCTCGCTGACGAACTGCGGGGCGCCCACCACCTGGCTGGGCGCCCCGCAAGACTTTCGGAGGTAGGCGGCGTCGTCGCCGAGCTCAGGCCATTGCTCGAGCATTTCGGCGCGGCGTCGCTGGGCGACGGCACGACGTGCGTAGCCGTATGCACGGCTGCCGGCGCGCAAATACGTCCGTCCGTGCGGCTACGATTCGCTTTGACAGCAGGCGCAGCAGCCCGTAAGGCCTCGACGGGACGCCGACGCCGGGGGCGGCGCCAGGGTCGCAGCAACCGCAGGGGCGCCCGTCGCGCAGCGAAGCGGAACCGAACCCGAGAACAACCGAAGGAGGTTCCCTTCAATGCGACGCGACGAGGCCGCACGACTGCGGGAACAGAAGAAGCACATCGTCGTCCAGCTTCGCTCGCTCGGCGGCCGCTACGACGACGGCAGGCCGTGGGCCAGGGAGGACGCCGAACGCCGCGACCACCTGCTCACCCAGGTGCAGACGATCAGCGACAAGCTGGCCGAGAACCATGAGCGCGAGCTAAACGAGATCCGCCAGGCCACCGGCGCCGGAAGCAGCGCGGGGTTCAAGGCGGCCGGGTACGAGCGTTCCCACGCCCCCGAGCCGCTCTATCAGGCGTTCCGCTCCGCCGGGTTCGCCCGCAAGGAGAAGGCCGAGATCCCGTGGGAGACGTGGTATCGGGCCGTCACCTGGACGGGCTCGGTCGACAACCTCGACTCGCCGCGCCGCAACGCCGGCTATCTCGGCTACGACCAACGCTACGCCTACGCGGCGCTCCCCTCGGTGGACGTCGACTCCGGCGTCACAAGCGTCTCGCTGCTCACCCAGACGGCCAGGACGCTCGCAACACCGGCGAACGTCGTCCGGGCGATCGACGCGGTCACGGCTAAGCCCGAAACGGCCGAGAACGCTGACCGTATCGACCGTCAGCCTCAAGCAGCTCGCCTCGGTCGTCTCCGACATCCCCAACGTGTTCCTCGAAAACGAGCAGGCCGGGTCGATCATCGAGAACGATCTCAAGCTGGCGATCACGGACGCGCTCGACGACCTGGTACGTGCTGGCGGTCGCAGCCTCCGGCTTCCAGGCTCCGGGAACCGATCCCTTGCTCGTGAGCATCAGGAAGGCGATGGGCACGGTGAGCTCGGGCTACCAGCCGGACACCTCATCCTGCGGCCCGCCGACGCCGAGGCGCTGGACGTTCTCCAGACGGTGGGCACGGAAAAGTTCTATGTGTTCGCTGCCGGCGGCTTCGCCCCGTCCGAGCTGGTCGGGATGAGGCGCTTCGTTAGCAAGGAGCCGTGTCCGCATCGAACTCAACGCCCAGGTGGGCGTGGAACGCCAGGCCGCCGCCGTCCGGATCGCGGCGAGCTAACCATGGCTGCCAAGAAAAAGAGCACGTTCATTGTCCGCGCCGACATGGTGTTCGCCTCGAACAAGCCGCACTTCCACGGCGAAAAGGTGAAACTCACCGACGAGGAGGCAAAGCCACTCCTCAAAGAGGGGAAGGTCGAGAAGAAGTGAACCACCTGCCCCGCCACCTACTCGACATCCTCGACCCTCCCCGGCGAGAGGTCTATCCGCCGGACGAGGAGGGGTGGACGGCCGTCCCTCGAGGAGCGGTCGGGCCGATGCCCGTCGTCGAGCTCACCTATGACCACGACCCGCCGCCCTGGTGGGTCACGTGCCCGAACGACGTGCCGAAGTGAAGGATTCGTGTGTAGCCTTGCGTCCAGGGAGCCGGGACGGCGTTCGAAGGTTTGGGGGGCGGCCTCGACCCGGCTCCTTGCGGCGTTATCCGAGTGGCGCAACATTCGTTGTGCCGGGCTTGGCGCTCTCCGACAGAGGCGTTGGAAGCGGGCCGCCGGCGAGCGAGGTGTAATTCCCCCCATCTCAGATCTGCGGCGGCTCGCAGCCCGGTCCCCGTGCCTTTAACACCTCGTCTCCTTGTGGACTACGGCGTGCTGTAGCTCCTCACCCGCGCCGTACAGGGAGGGGGTCGGACGCAGCCGCCTCTCTGCCCCCTCCCCTGACGCGCAAAGTCGTGAGGTTCTAGCCCCGATGCCGACGCGACTCCGCGCACGCGGCGACCCGCGAACGGGGAGTAGCCAGGCCCGAAGTTAGGGGGATTCGCCGACGCCGTGTCCTCTCAACCTATGGTCTAGTGGGGTAGCGGCGCGAGCGCCGAGCCGACCCCCTCGAGCGCAGCGTTGCCAGGGCCGCCGCAGCGTGCCCAGCGCGCGGCGGCCCTACGTAAGGGACGGCGGCCAGGACGTGCACCGCCCTTCGACCTTCGCGGGGTTGAGCGCCAGATGTGCCCGCAGGAAGGCCCGCCGGAGCGCATGACGAAGTGAGCTTGTCACGGTCACGCGACGTGCCGGGATCGGCTGCAAGTCCGGCTCGTACTCCTCCACCTCGCTCGTCGTGATTCGGATGGGGTCTCCAGCGTCGGCAGACCGGAAGTACAGATCCGGACACGTCAGCTCCTCAGGAGGAGTCGGAGCGACCAACGCGCGGGCCGAGAAAAGGACTCCCTCTCCGTCCGGCGACCAGGCCGGATCACGACCGGTCCAGCAAGGCGAAGGCCACGGCACCGGCCCGTCGCAGGGCGGATCGAAGGGAAGGATGAGAGTCCGTCCGGCGCCCAGGAGATGTCGAGGACCCCCTCGCTCTCGCTTTCCGCCTTGAAGAAGAATCGTTTGTCGCCGCCGTCGGGGCTCATGAGGAGGCCGTGGACGCTTCCAAACAGCAGCCGTGCGTCGCGCCTATAGGCAATGTCGCGGCCGGTCGGAGACCAGACGTCGAGTCAGGCACGGCGTTCTTGGTCAGCCGGACGACCTCGCCGGTGACCAGCTTCTTGCGGTAGATCTCCGAGACGCCGTCCCGGTCGCTCGAGAACACAAGCCAACGCCCATTCGGTGATGAGTTCGGCTCGTAATCTCCGGAATCGCTCTTGGTCACGCAGACCGGATCGCTTCCGTCGGCCCTCATCACGAACAGCTCGAAGTCGCCGTCGACGTTGCTCGCACAGGCGATCCGTCCTCCCCGCGGCGACCAGGAGGGGGTGAGCTCGGTGGCCGCGCTCGCCGTCAGGTTGACCCCGTCCGATCCGCCGGCGTCGATCACCCAGATATCGCCCGTCCGCTCGAAGGCAATCTTGCCGTTCGCGCCTGGCCAGCTTGCCGCGGCATCTCGCGTGCCGACGAGCGCAACGGCCAAGGCGATCGCACAGGCGACGCCGAACCTCCGGCCGTCGAGCCAGTTCGTGCGCAATCAGCGCAAACAATCACTCGCCTTGACGCGAGTCAAGGCTCGCTCCTCGAAGCGAGCTCGCCTCTCCTGGAAGGCGGCCACCGCCTGCGCCGCGCAGCGTTGCTATCCTGGGGCCTCCACCACATTTCCCCGCACGGAGAAATGGGCGCGCAGCGCCCATTTTTTGCGAGAGGACACGTATGCAGGTCTACGAGAAGGAACGCCAGCTCCACCGAGAGGTCGCCGACACGGTCGAAAACCGGCTGCCCGGTGTCGAGGTCCTCGCGGTCGAGCTCGGCGGTCTGGAGCAGATGTCGGTCTACGTCGACCATCCGGACGGGGTCGACCACGCGCTCTGCGAGCGTGTCACGAACGTCCTGCGCCCGTACCTCGACCGCTACTCGCTGGACGTCTCCTCGCCGGGCTTCGAGCGGCCGCTCCGCACGCCTCGCCACTTCGAGGGCGTCGTCGGCCGGCGAGCCGCCGTTCGCACCGCACACGATATGGCCGGGCGGAAGCGCTTCCGCGGCGAGGTCCTTACGGCGGGCGACGACGCGGTCACGCTCGCGACGGACGCGGGCTTCATTGACGTGCCGTACGACGAGATCGTGCGGGGAAATCTGATCGACGAGGGATAGAGATGAGCCGAGAGATCCTGGAAGCAGTCAGGGAAATCGAGCGGGAGAAGGGCATCGAGACAGGCACGCTCGTGGGCGCGCTCGAGGACGGCCTCCTCGCCGCGTACAAGAAGACCCCGGGCGCCGCGCGCCACGCGACGGTCGAGATCGACGACAACGGCGACTTCCGCGTCTATTCGATCGAGCTGCCGGCCGACCTCGAGGAGCGTCTGCTCGACGAAGCGCGCGAGCGCGCGATCGAGGAGCTGGAGCGGCTCGAGGCCGAGAATGGCGAACGCTCGAACACGCTCGTCCAGGACGAGGATCTCGACCTCGACTGGACGCAGGTCCCCGACGAGCAGATGACGCGCGAGGACGTGACGCCCGAGAACTTCGGTCGGATCGCCGCGCAGACGGCCAAGCAAGTGATCCAGCAGCGGATCCGCGAGGCTGAGCGCGCGATGATGTACGACGAGTACGTCGACCGCGTCGGCGAGGTCGTCACCGGCATCGTCCAGCAGGCGGGCGACCGCAACAACGTCCTAGTCGACCTCGGCAAGGTCGAGGCGCTCCTGCCGCGCTCCGAGCAGGTGGACGGCGAGCGCTACGAGCAGGGCTCGCGCATCAAGGCCGTCATCACCGAGGTGCGCTCGGGCACGAAGGGCCCGCAGGTCATCCTCTCGCGCCGGGACCCGGAGCTCATCAAGACGCTCTTCGAGCTCGAGGTTCCCGAGATCGCGGACGGGCTCGTCGAGATCCGCGGCGTCGCCCGCGAGCCGGGCTACCGCTCGAAGATCGCGGTCGAGTCGCACGCCCAGGGCGTCGATCCCGTCGGAGCGTGCGTTGGCCCCCGCGGCTCGCGCGTCCGCATGGTCGTGTCCGAGCTCCGCGGCGAGAAGATCGACATCATCCCATGGAACAACGAGCCGGCGCGCTTCCTCGCGAAGGCGCTCTCGCCCGCGCGCGTGCGCGAGGTGCTCGTCGACGACGACAGCCGCGAGGCGACCGTCATCGTCCCGGACGACCAGCTGTCGCTCGCGATCGGCAAGGAGGGTCTGAATGCCCGCCTGGCCGCGCGCCTGACCGGCTGGAAGGTCGACATCCAGAGCGAGCGCGAGTTCGCCGAGGCCGAGGCGGAAGCCGCGTACGGCGGCGGCGGGGTGGACGAGGAGTTCTCGGGCCGCTGCGCCGCCCTTCTCTCGACCGGGAAGCGCTGCCCGAACACCGCGCTCCCCGGCTCGCGCTACTGCGGCATCCCGGCCCACCGCGAACTCGCGGCGCGCGAGGACGGCGGGGAGACGCTCACCGCCCGGGAGGCCGTGCTTCCCACCGGGGCAGAGGCCGAGGAGCACGAGGACGACGCGGCCCACCTCGAGGGCGTGGACACCGTCGTCTCGGAGGACGAGGAGCCGACTGCGGAGCCGACCGCCGAGGGTGCCGTGAACGCTGAGACCCCGCCGGGGCGCGTGCCGGAGGAGGAGGACGCCGCCGTCGCCGGACGCTCCGTCGCCGAGCCCGTAGAGGAGGACGTAGCTGGCTCGTGACCTGCAGAGAACGCGCGGCTTCGCCGCGCTCCGATACGAATCGCGCGAAGAGCGGCGCGATTCGCCCGCCCGCTGCCGCGGGCTCCGGCGACGCGATTCGCCCGGCCACTCACGTGGCCTCCAGAACCTGCGTCGGCTGCGGACGCAAGGCCGCGAAGCACGAGCTCGCGCGCTTCGTCGCGGCGGATTCGACGCTCACGCTGGATCCGAACGGCCAGGCTCCGGGGCGCGGCGCCTACACGTGCCGGCGCGCGGTCTGCTTCGAGCGGGCCGTCGACCGCCGGGCGTTCTCGCGGACGCTTCGGACGAACGTCCGGGTTCCACCCGGACTGAACCCGTTTTCGGAGGGGTAATCTCTCACCGTGGCTGACGGAAGAAATCGTCCGAACCGGCCGATGCGCCCCCGCCAGGGCGGCGCAGCCGGCCGCCGCAAGCGCCGGGTCGTCATCGACTCGTCGGCCAACCGGCCGCGTCCCGACCAGCGCGGGCAGCGCGAGGCTCCGAGGCGCACCGAGCAGCGCGCCGAAGCGCCGGCGGCACCGACCGGCCCCGCGAAGGTCAACTCCGGCGCAACCGTCAAGGACGTCTCCGCGGCGCTCGGCGTCCCGGTTCCGCAGATCATCAAGATCATGATGGGCGTCGGCGAGATGGTCACCATCACGCAGTCGCTCTCGGACGACGCCGTCGAGCTGATCGCCGCCGAGCTCGGCCGCGAGGTCGAGATCAAGCACGCGGACGACGACGACGAGCTCGAGCCCGAGGTCTACGAGGACAAGGCCGAGGATCTCGCGCCGCGACCGCCGGTCGTGACGATCATGGGCCACGTCGACCACGGGAAGACGACCCTCCTCGACGCCATCCGCTCCTCCGCGGTGGTCGAGACCGAGGCCGGCGGCATCACGCAGCACATCGGCGCCTACCAGGTCGACCGCGACGGTCGCCGCATCACGTTCCTCGACACGCCCGGCCACGAGGCATTCACCGCGCTCCGTGCCCGCGGCGCGAAGGTGACGGACATCGCGGTGCTCGTGGTCGCCGCGGACGACGGCGTCATGCCGCAGACCGTCGAGTCGATCAACCACGCGCGTGCGGCCGAGGTGCCGATCGTCGTCGCGGTGAACAAGATCGACCGCGAGGAGGCGAATCCGACCCGCGTGCGCCAGGAGCTCGTGCAGCACGAGCTTCAGTCGGAGGACTGGGGCGGCACGACGCAGTTCGCGGACGTCTCGGCCAAGACCGGCGAGGGGCTCGACAGCCTGCTCGACGAGATCCTGCTCGTTGCGGACGCCGAGCTCGAGCTGACCGCGAACCCGAAGGCGGATGCGTCTGGTCCGATGATCGAGAGCCGCCTCGATGTCGGCCGCGGTCCGGTGGCGACGATGCTTGTCCAGCGTGGAACGCTTCGCGTGGGGGACGCGATCGTCGCGGGCGACGCCTGGGGCCGGGTGCGTGCCCTGCACGACTACCGCGGCGAGCGCCTGAAGGAGGCTGGGCCGGGCACGCCGGTCGAGATCCTAGGCTTCGACAAACCACCGACCGCAGGCGAGCAGGCCCGCGTGGTCGAGAACGACCGTCAGGCGCGCCACCTCGCCGGCCTGCGCGGCCAGCGCGTGCGCGCCGAGCAGATGGCGAAGACGTCGAAGGGCGTCTCGCTCGAAGACCTGTTCTCGCAGATGGAGGCGGGCACGGTCCGCGAGCTCAACCTCGTCGTCAAGGCGGACGTCCAGGGCTCGGTCGAGGCCGTGGTCGGCGAGCTCGGAAAGATTCGCCATCCGGAGGTCGGCGTCAATGTCATCCACACGGGTGTCGGCGGCATCACCGAGAGCGACGTCATGCTCGCCTCGGCCTCGAACGCGATCGTGGTCGGGTTCAACGTGCGGCCGAACGCCGAGGCGCGTACGCTCGCCGAACGCGAGGGCGTCGAGCTGCGTACCTACCGCGTCATCTACCAGCTGACCGAGGAGATCGAGCAGGCGCTCGTCGGCATGCTCGCCCCCGAGCAGGTCGAGGAGACGCTTGGCGAGGCCGAGGTGCGCGCACTCTTCCGCGCGTCACGGGTCGGCGTCATCGCCGGCTCGTACGTCACGAACGGCCTCATCCGCCGCGGGGCGCGCTCCCGCGTCCTGCGCGAGGGCACGGTCGTCTACGACACCACCATCTCGAGCCTCAAGCGGTTCAAGGACGACGTGCGCGAGGTGCAGTCCGGATTCGAGTGCGGAATCCTGCTCGAGGGCTTCAACGACGTGAAGGAAGGCGACGTCATCGAGGCCTACGAGACGCGCGAGGTCGTCCGCGAGACGCTCGAGAGCGTCCCGGCAGCCGGCGTGGCCGCCGAGCCGTCCGAGTAGCGTTCAGCCATGGGAGCCGGCTACGTCGGCATCCTCTCGGTCGAGCTGCACTTCCCGGAGGCGGGGTCGCTGAAGGGCAAGCGCAAGTTCGTCCGCTCGGCGAAGGCTCAGCTCCAGCACCGCTTCGGAGCTGCGGTCGCCGAGGTCGATCACCACGATCTGTGGCAGCGGGCGGGACTGACGGTGGCCTGCGTCGCACGCGAGCTGCGCGAGCTCGAGCGGCTCCTCGACGACGCCGAGCGATATCTCCGCGGCCAGGAGTACGAGCTCCTGCGCGCCGACCGCGAGGTAGTGACCGTCGAGTGAGCGAGCGGATGCGGAAGGTGAACGAAGCGGTACGCGAGGTTGTCTCCGAGGGGATCGCCGACCTGAAGGATCCGCGGATCGGGTTCGTCACAGTGACCGCAGTCCGGGTGACGCCCGATCTCCGGCAGGCGACGGTGTACGTGAGCGTCCTCGGGTCGGAGCGGAAGCGGGAGCGAACCCTCGCCGGTCTCCAGTCGGGCCACGCGCTCCTCCAGGCGCAGCTGAACCGGGAGCTCAGGCTGAAGCGAACCCCGCAGCTTCGCTTTGAGTACGATCAGACGGTCGAGGAGGGGGTTCGGCTCTCCCGGCTCATCGATGAGCTCGCTCCAGACGCCCGAGAAGCAGACCGACCTGAGAGCGGTCGCTGATGCCCTCGCCGGGCACGAACGGCTGCTCCTGACGACCCACGAGAACCCGGACGGCGACGCGCTCGGGTCACTGGTCGCGCTGACGCTCGCGCTCCGCGAGCTCGGCAAGGACGCCGAGATGTACCTCTTCGGCGACGTGCCGCTTCCGCAGGAGTACCGGTTCATGCGCCTTGACGAGCTGCGACGCCGGATCCCCGACGACGCGGGCGAGCGGCTCCTCGTCGCGGTCGACGCGGCCAACGAGCGTCGGCTCGGCGTCGACCACGAGGCACTCCTGGACGGCGCGCCGCTCGTCGTCAACATCGACCATCACCACGACAACTCGCGCTTCGGCGACGTCAACCTGATCGTCCCGGACGCGTCTTCGACGGGCGAGATCCTTCGCGACGTGATCGCCGGGCTCGGCGTCGGGCTCACGCCCGAGATCGCCGAGGCGCTCTACGTCGCGATCGTGACCGACACGGGCCGGTTCCAGTACGCGAACACCACCGCGAGGGCGCTGCGGCTTGCGGCCGAGCTCGTCGAGGCGGGCGCGGACGTGCACCGCGTCTTCCAGGGCGTCTACGAGAGCGTCGCGTTCGCGAAGCTGAAGCTGCTCGCGCGGGCGCTCGAGCATGCGGAGGTGCTCGAGGGCGGTCGGTTGATCGTCTCGCACCTGGACAGGAAGGACTTCGAGGACGCGCGCGCGGAGGAGCCGTTCAGCGAGGGGATCATCGACTACCTGCGCGCGGTCGAGGGCGCGGAGATGGCCGCGATCATCCGCGAGCCGCCGACGAGGAACGGGCCGCTGCGACGAATCAGCCTCCGCACGACCGAGGAAGGGCTGGACGTCTCGGCCATCGCCCGGAAGGGCGGCGGCGGGGGGCACAAGCAGGCGGCCGGGTTCCCGTCCGAGGAGACGGTCGACGAGATCACCGACTTCATCCGGCGCGAGTTCCTCGAGCAATCGCCGAGCGACGGGCAGCCGCCCGGAAGCTGATTCCCGCGGCGCCGGCCTGTGCCGGTTCGGCCAGCCCGAGCGTCAATCCCGGCCACGTCTTGTTGGGTCAGGCTCCAGGTGTTCCCAGCCTCCTCCCCTGGGACGAGCCTATCCGGGAAAATCGCGCACGTGTGTCATGCACCGCAACGAAGCACGCGCGATGGGTGACAAGACGTGCGCGTCCGCTCCGCCGAGCGGTCTCCTGCTCCTCGAGAAGCCGCCCGGACCTTCGTCGTTCGCGCTCGTTCGCGACGCCCGCAGGCGCTTCGGGGCCAAGGCCGGACACGCGGGCACGCTCGATCCGTTCGCGAGCGGCCTCCTGCTCGTCGTTCTCGGC
>Ga0126312_10003679_pt1 | contig 10336 bp, 8 predicted proteins | sample Plot104A_FD_92537 | JGI IMG/M metagenome (GOLD analysis project Ga0126312, IMG submission 92537) | Serpentine soil microbial communities from UC McLaughlin Reserve, CA, USA - Plot104A | ecosystem: Environmental > Terrestrial > Soil > Grasslands | place: USA: UC McLaughlin Reserve, Lake County...
CCGTTGAACAGGCTGATCGCGGCGAGGGTGTAGCGGGCGGTGGAACGCGAGGTCACGGCGTCCTCCTCGACTGGTCGTCCGGCGCTGCGCGCAGCCCGGCCAGGAACCGCGATCCCCTGATCCGGGCAGGAAAGCGGCGGGCGAGGCGGGTGGTTGCCAGCCGCTCGAACGGGAGGGCCTGGCAGTCGGCCGGATCAGCCTCTCGCTGGGTGAGGCGCATCCACACGACCGTGCCGACGCTCACGGGCACCTGCAACTCACGCCGCATCGTTCCTCCCGGCCAGTGACGGTTCTCGGAGCCCTCCGCTTGGTCAGTGGAGGGTGGTGCCGATGGCGTCGGCCACGCGGCGGTCGGCCAGATACTCCTCGATGCTGTGGGCGCGGTCCTTGGGGTTGTTGGTGATCACCTCGGTCAGCCGGTCACCCCAGTCGTCACGCAGCGGGCAGCCGATGGCGACCGCGTCCGCGGGGCACCACGCGTTCAGCCAGTCCCCGACCCGGTCGGGCCGGTGCGGGCCGCCGCTCAGCAGCCGCTTGAAGACCGTGTCCATGCCCCAACGGGCTGCCCGCGGTGACCAGTTGCACCACCTGGAGCTGCTCGGGGAGCCGGGTCAGCAGGTCGATCGCCACCACCGTGCCCAGGCTATGGCTGACCAGCACCACCGGTCCGCTGGTGGGCACGCTCTGCAGCACGGTGGTCAGAACCAGCTGGCGGATCTCGTCTCGGTCCAGGTAGGCGGCCACATCCCGGAATACCGCGGCGATCAGCACCTCGTCCAGGCCGCTGCGGTTGGCCAGCCAGGTCAACTGCTTGTGCAGCTTGCCGACCAGGTCCCCGAGGCCCTCCTCCTCGGTCTCGACCGCAGCTGCCTCGGGCGGCAGCCCGGCCTGCTCGGCTGCCTCCTCGAGCAGCGAGGCGTACACCGACCGGGTCGAGGCGTCTCGGGGTGCCAGCGCCTCGGCCGGGTCGACCTCGGCGTCCAAGGGGTCGAGGGCGAGCGCCTCCCGAGCGGCCAGGGCGTCGGCGAAGGCGTCACCGTAGAACGGGAACCAGACGTCGGCCGCATCCACCGCGGGCCGCCCGGCCAGGGCCAGCCCCTTGGCCAGACCAGCCGCCCACCTGCTCCGCTGCAGCTGAGGATCCTTGCCCTGCTGGCTGCGGCCATGCAGGAATACCAGTTGGGTCGTTCCGCCGAGCGGGCTCGGCGGGCGGCCAGGCCAGCCCGGCCGGGGATGGGCACCGTCTCCGGCCTCGCCGGGGTCGGCTGGGGAACCGGACGGTCTATCGGCGGGGCCAACCCGTCGGCCGGGACCCCGACGGCGGCGCCCGCCTCGGTCGCCCGCGCCTGGGCGCCCAACTCGGCCAGCACGGCCCGCTCGCCGTCGCTGAGCGGCCGGTCGGCTAGGTGCCGCAGCAGGACGCTGACCCGGACGCCTTCGTTGGCGACCCAGTCGATGGCGTCGTCGCCGTCCTGTGGCCGCCATCGCGTCCCATCTCGCTTGAGCCAGTTCCCCTCCTCGTCGGTGCGCGGCACCCCGGAGTGGTGCAGGGCAACGTATTCCCACTGGTCGTTGAACACCGGCGACCCGGAGTTGCCGGGCTCGGTGTCGGTCTCGTAGTGGAGGAACTCCTCCAGCATGCTCTGGAGGGAGTTGTTGCGGATGGCAATCTCCTTCAGCCGCCCATCGGGTGCCCGACCACGTTGACTGGCTCGCCAACTGCGATCTTGCCCTGCTGGGCGATCAGCCGATTCCAGCCGAGCTCCTGCCCGGGCGCCCTGCCGTCAGGTCCGGCCTGCACCGCCACCAGGGTGTAGTCCAGATGTTCGTCGGTGAGGAACAGTGTGTCCGGGTCCAGCCGGTAGGCGGCGATCATAACGGGGTGCTCGTCCAGGTCGATCTCGCAGTTGAACTCGGCTACCGCCTGCTGGGCAGTGGCCGCGTCGGGCAGCACGTGGTTGTTGGTCAGCAGCAGCCGCTGGCCGACCAGCGCCCCGGTCCCCGCGGGCACCAGCCGCCCCCGCCGCTCATAGGAGATCCGCGCCACCGTCCGGGCCGCCCGGCCTCCCCTGGGCAGGAAGTTGACCCCCTGCAGGTCGTTGGTGGCGTCGATGATCCGCTCCAGCAGCACATGCGGCGCCAGCTGCTCTGTGGGAGCGATCGCCTTGACCAGCGCCTCGGGCTGCAGCTGGCCGGCCTGGGCCAGGCGCGCGGCCCGAGCCCGAACCCGTTCGGGCGTGTCCACCACCCGGGTCCCCTCGGCCTCCTGCCGCCGCTTCAGCTCCTCGCGGTCCTGCGCCATCTCGTGATAACGCTCCGCCGCCGCCGCCTGCTGCCGCCGGTCCATCGCCACCCCCCAGAGCCGTGGCCACCAGCCTCCAACGATGACTCACCCGAGCGCCCGGTGCTGTGTCAGGCGTCACAGCCGACCCGTGATATCGATCACGCGGGGGCGGGACCACATGCGGATTTGCTCTCTTGTCTCGATGGTTGGGCTGGATCAGACTTCTTGCGTGAAATGACGCTGACCTACGCGGATCTGGATGGCGGTCGGCCCGGCCACCCGCCACCGCCATGGTTTAGAGCCGACGTCCGGCTTCATAAGGGGGGGTTCCATGCAGATCGCTATGGCCATTGCTAGGGAGGATGCGGCCGGACGGAACTATCTGACGTGGGCGCCGGTCCAGGGCACGGTCCGGCTGCTGGATGTGGACGCCGGGGACCGCGTCGACCCGGTCAGTGTCACGCTGACCAACGACAACCCGGAGGTGGGCGGGCAGCTGGAGTTCGCCCCAGCACGCGACCAGAACCGTTCGGCATCACTGGACCTGGTACTTCCGCCAGACGGCTCGCCAGTCGACTTCTGGGTGGCCGGTGTCGTGGGCAAGCCCCAGCAGCGCAGATGGGGACGCCGTCATCCGGGTGGCCGAGGCGGGTGCGGTGGAGGCGTTGGTGTCCAAACCGGTGATGGTGCGCATCCGCAAGAACGCGAACCAGCTCAGCCCGGCTGAACGAGATCGATTTACGACGACGTTGGCGAAGCTCAACGATCAGGGTGCCGGCCTGTTCAAGGATTTCCGCGAGATGCATCGACAGCAGCTCGCGCTGGCTCAGGCGCATGGAGCGCCCGGGTTCCTGTCCTGGCACCGGGCCTACCTGCTGGACCTGGAACGGGAACTGCAGAGGCTCGACCCGAGCGTGACCCTACCCTACTGGCGCTTCGACCAGCCCGCGCCGAACCTGTTCACCGCCGACTTCATGGGGCGGTCCGGTGCGCTGGGCAACGTCAGCTTCAGCGGGACCAACCTGCTGCGTCAGTGGCAGACCGACGGGGCCGCGGGCGTCACCCGGGAACCCGGATTCAATGTGCAGACCGGCCGCGCCAACGTGATCAACCAGGCGATAACCCTGTTGTTGGGCGGCGACCGGCCGAATGCGATCTTCGACACGGGGACCGACCAGGACGGATTTGATGAGATGGAATTCAACCCGCACGGGAACGCACATACCAGCTTCACCGGCTCAAGTTATATCCGGTCTCGTGGCACAGCACCCCGCGATCCCCTGTTCTTCCTCCTCCACTGCAACGTCGACCGGCTGTGGGCTCGTTGGCAGTGGTTCCACAACCGGTTCGACGGCACGCAGCCGAACACGTTCTTCTTCCGTGGTTCCGCCACGTCCACTCCCCACACCGATATCGGCCACAACCTGCTGGACACGATGTGGCCCTGGAACAACGTCACCGGCTTTCCGCGGCCGGACAATGCGCCGAGAACCCCATTCCCCCAGGTGGCGACGGCCACTGCCCCGGGCCCTGCCCCGACGGTCGGTGACATGATTGATTACCTGGGCTTCCTGAACGCCCAGTCGGACATGAACTTCGCCTACGACGTCCCGTTCGGTGTCGCTCCGACCTAACGCAGTAGCCTAGCCACAGGGGGATCTCCATGTCCGAGCAAGCAGCCCAGCGGCTCGAAGAGGAGCTACGACGCGAGCTGCGTGAGGCCCAGGCGGCCCACTCGCAGTACCTGTCCGAGCTTGAGGCGACCGCCGAGGCCAGCCGAGCCGCCCGCTCGTCGAGGGAGGAGGGCCTCCCCGGCGACCTTGACGACGATCCGGCGATGACGGTCCTGACCGACACGTCACTTCCCGACGAACCACGTATCCAGGTACTGCACCAGCTGGGGCCATCCCTGAGCCGCCGAGACGAGTTCATCGAGGCGCTGCTCGCCATTGTGAAGGACCGCAGTGACAGCCCCGCGGTGCGCGAGGCCGCCCTGCAGGCGCTCGGCAGCGCCGCCTTCCAGGTGCTGCGCTTCCGTCCCCACCAGCCGGCCTACGACGACGCGCTCCACGACCTGGTCGCCGACCCGGTGCCGGCCCTGCGCGAGGCAGCGGTCGGCATCCTCGCGCAGCAACATGATCCCGTCGTCCAGGAGACGCTGATCCAAGGTCTGAGAGGCGAGGGTTCGCTGCCGGTCGAGCGCGAGCGTGCCATCCTGCTGCTGGCTGAGGACGATCACCTCGACAACCTGCCGTGGTTGCGGGAGTTGTACCGCAGCGGTTCGGAGAGCGTGCGGGAGCAGTCCGTGCGGTTCATGGGCTCGTACCCGGACGCCCGGTCGACCCTCGAAGGCATCCTGCGCGACAAGAACGAGTCGACGAGCGTGCGCCAGCAGAGTGGGGCCTCCTTGCGCCACCTGGCGCCGGACCGGTTCGAAGCCGTGGCCAAGGAGATCTCCACCGACACCACCGACGATCCAGAGGTGCGCACGGCCTGCCTCACCGCCCTGCAGCATCTGGGCGACACCGCTCGGGTCTATGCCGACACCGAATTCGTTCATCGCATGCAGGACGTCAGTGGCGATGAGTCCGCACCCCAGGTGGCACAGGTCGCCCGTGAGCTTCTGGAACGGCGGCCCGACCTGTGACGGCGCTGAAGCGCTCGACCCCCGAGACCGACGTGGGCGCGCGTATCGATGCCCTGCGCCACCTGGCGCAGGGCCGCGACGAACTGGCGGCCCTGCTGCCCGAGAACCTGCCGATCTACGAGGGACGCAGCGCCGCCCAGATGGGCCGGCTGCGAGGCTATCTGCTCGCCGCCTTTGCCGACACCGGGCTACCGGACGCAGCCCTGCCCTATGTGGTCGAATCACTGGAGACCGGCCATGTCGCGTACGAGGTCGCCGGTGCCGCGATCGGTCTGCGCGGCCTCAAGACGCCTGCGGCGGGCGTCGTAGCGGCGCTGGTGCGCGCCATCGACAATCTCAGCGGCGCGGACGCGACGGTCAGCTTCCAAAGCTACAATCCTGCCTGGCCCTACGCGCAGCCCACGACGGCCCTGACGGAGGTGGTCAGGACCATCGGCCATTTCGGTGTACAGGCCCAGGCGGCCCTCCCGAGACTCGAAGTGCTGGCCCAGCAGCGGGAACGGTTTTCGAGTTCCGTGCTGGAGGAGATGCGGCGCGTTCTGGACGGGGCAGGCCCAGGACACGGCGAGCATGCCTGCGATGCGGCATGCGCAGGTGAGTTCTGCGGATGCGTGTCGGCCGTGGACTTGGGCTCTGACGATTCGTGCTGCGCCGAGATGGCATCGGCCGAGCCGGTGGAGGACCCCACACCGATGCGCGCCATGCTCGAAGACCAGGACGGGCGGCCAGAGCGGTTCGAGGAGTTCTTTCGCGGCAAGCCCTCAATCGTCGCGTTCTTCTACACGCGGTGCGACAACCCCTACAAGTGCTCGCTGACCATCACGAAGCTTGCTGCGCTGCAGGCTTCCCTCGAGGAACGAGGACTGGCGGGTGCCCTGAAGGTCACGGCCATTACCTACGACCCCGAGTTTGATCTGCCGCATCGACTCAGGTTGTACGGCAGCGACCGCGGCGTGCAGTTTGGCAAGGATGCGCGATTCTTCAGGATCACCTCAGGGTTCCAAGAGATCCGGCAGCGGTTCCACCTCAGCGTGAACTATGGCGCGTCGACGGTCAACCGGCACCAGACCGAGGTCTATCTGCTGAACGAGCATGGCGAGATCTCAGCTTCCTTCACCCGGATGCGGTGGGAGGTCGAGGCGGTCTTGAGCGCCCTTGAGCACCTGTTCCCCAAGCCCGGCCAAGCGCAAGAACGAGCCCATTGTCCTCCTGCCCCGTAGCAGGCCAAGCAGGGTGAGGCGGTGGGTTCTCACAGCGGCAGTCTCGCTGCCTGGACGCGGTCGCCGCCGATGCAACAGTGCCGGCGGTGGTCACCGTACGGCTCCCCCATGCCTTCTCGGCGGCCGGGCCGCTCAGCCGGCCCGCGCCCGGCGGACGACCGCGTCGAAACCCGCCGCGAGCAGCAGGACCACGCCGGTGACGACCGCGATCACCGTGAACGGCGCGCGCGAGAGTCCCGCACGGCGGCGTCCGAGCCCGTCGTTCACCTTGACCGCGGCGTAGCCGACGACAAACAGCACCAGCAGCGTCCACCCGAGCCACAGCGGCACGAAACTGTTCCCCAGCTTGATCAGCGGCGAGCCGCTGGGCAGGATCACCGAACCCTGACCGCCGATGAGGATCAGCGTGACGCCCTGGGACGCCAGAAACGTCGCGAGCGTGATGACGAACGACGGGATGCCGACCCGGGCGCGCAGCCAGCCCATGCCGAATCTGTTCGCCGTTGTGGTCGGCAAGCGGTGGTCGCTCGAAGGCACGAACGTCCTTCAGCTCGTGCGTGAGAATTGCGAGGCGGCCCGCATCGACGAGTACTCGCAGCTGGAAGGCGAGATCGTGGAGGCCGTCCGTCGCGCCGGGATTCGTTCCACGGTCGGAATCTCGATCGTCGTGGCCGGACGCGTCTGGGAGCGATGGTCGTCTCCACCACGGAGCAGGACCCGCTGCCGCTAGGCACCGAGGCGCGTCTCGCCGACTTCACCGAGCTGTTGGCGACCGCGATCGAGAATGCCGAGTCACGCGAGGCTCTCGCACGGCTTGCCGAGGAGCAGGCGATGCTGCGGCGGATGGCGACGCTGGTGGCCCAAGGGGTGCGGCCCGACGAGGTCTTCTCGGCCGTCAGCGAGGAGGTCGGTCGCATCTTCGGCTCGGATACGGCGGCGGTCGTCAGGTTCGAGCACGACCCTCCGGCACTCGTCGTCGTCGGAGCGAGGCAGAGCATCCCAGCGAGCCCGATTGGAACACGGTGGGAGCTAGACGACGGATTGGCCTCCACGGAGGTGTATCGCACCGGACGCTCTGCCCGCGTCGACGCGATGGACTGGTCGTCACTCAGCGGGCCCGTTGCCGAATCCGCACGTCGCCTGGGCGTCGTCTCGTCCGTAGCGTGTCCGATCATCGTCGAAGGGCGTCTGTGGGGCACGCTGAGTGTCTCGCCAAGGCGCCGATGCCGCTCGATGCCGAGGAACGCCTGGAGAAGTTCTCCGAGCTGGTCGCAACCGCGATCGCCAATGCGGACAGCCGCTCCGAGCTTGCCGCCTCGCGCAGGCGGATCGTCGCCGCGTCGGACGAGGCGCGCCGCCGGATCGAGCGAGACCTCCACGACGGCACCCAGCAGCGACTGGTCTCGCTCGGACTGGCAGTGCGCGCCGCGGAGGCCGATGTCCCTCCCGACAGGGCGACCTTCAAGGCGAGCTGTCCCGCATCGCCACGGGACTGGCCGATGCGGTCGCGGAGCTGCAGGAGCTCTCGCGCGGGATCCACCCCGCGATCCTTTCCCGGGGTGGTCTCGGCCCGGCGTTGCGAACGCTCGCGCGCCGCTCTCCGGTCCCGGTCGAGCTCGACATCACGGCGGACACGCGGCTCCCTGAGCCGATCGAGGTCGCCGCATACCACGTCGCCTCGGAGGCCCTGGCGAATGCGACGAAGCATGCCCAGGCCTCGCGCGTCGACGTTTCCTGGCAACGCGCAACCGCAGCCTGCTCCTATCGATCCGCGACAACGGCGTCGGCGGGGCCGACCCGGCGCGCGGCTCCGGGCTAGTCGGCCTCACCGACCGCGTCGAGGCGCTGGGCGGGTCGTCCGTGTCCGCAGTCGGCCGGGGATGGGACGCAGATCACCGCGGAGCTGCCACTCGAGCCGGAGCCGGTGGGAGAACTCTGAGCAACGCTCTGGTCTGGTCGCGCCAGGCCAGGACCCGTGTCACCGATCTCGGGCCGTCGCTGTCTTGGCTGCCTACCGCTGGACCGGGTGGTTGACCATCGAGCTGCCGCGTACCACAGTCCTGCCCGTGCTGCTGAGCCTGTTCCTCGTCTGCTTCGTCGCCCTGGCGGCGGCCACGGTGCTGCTGCTGGCGTTCGGGGACCGGGTCCGGGTAGCGAACCGGGCCCTGGGGCTGGCGGCCGGCATCGTCCTCGCGGGCGGGGCCGGGGAGGCGGCGACCCGCCTGTGGCGACTGGAGCCGAGGCCGGTGCTGGCCGCCGAGGCACTCCTGGTCGTGGTCGCCGCCGTGGTGGTGGCCACCCGGCCGCTGTGGAACCCGGTCGGGCAGGTCTTCCTGGCCAGCTTCGCCGCCGCCGGGCTGGCCTATCTGGCCTTCGCCGCCGACGTCACCTTCGCCGGCGGCCTGTCGCCGGCGGGGGTGGCCGCCTCGGCGCTGCTGCTGGTCCTGGAGGCGTCGGCGCTGATCCTGTCCGGCTCCTTCGCCTTCGAGAGCTGCGACGTGCTGTGCCGGGTCCGCTGGGCACGGCCCCGGCCGCACTTCGACCCGGACTATCTGCCGAAGGTGTCGCTGCACGTGCCGGCCTACAACGAGCCCCCCGACATGCTCATCGAGACCATCCGGTCGCTGGACCGGCTCGACTACCCGAACTACGAGGTCCTGGTGCTCGACAACAACACCAGGGACCCGGGGGTCTGGGAGCCGGTGGCCCGCTGGTCCTCGCCGCGCCGGCGGGTCCGCTTCGTCCACGTCGACCATCTCCCCGGCTACAAGTCGGGGGCGCTGAACCTGGCCCTGCGCGAGTACACCGACCCGGCGGCCGAGCTGATCGGGGTGGTCGACGCCGACTACCTGGTCGACCCCTCCTACCTGCGACGGGTGGTCGGCTACTTCGCCGACCCCGGGATCGCCTTCGTGCAGACTCCGCAGGACTACCGCGAGTACCGGGGCGACGCCTACCTGACGGCCTGCTACGACGCCTACAAGTACTTCTTCGTGACCTCGATGCCGGCCCGGAACGAGCGCAACTCGATCATCTTCGCCGGCACCATGGGGCTGCTGCGCCGCTCGGCCCTGGAGCGGCTGGGCGGCTGGGACGAGTGGACCATCACCGAGGACGCCGAGACCTCCCTGCGGCTGCTGCGGGCCGGCTGGTCGGGGTGGTTCGTGGGCGAGCCGTTTGGTCGGGGGGTCATGCCGCTGACCTTCGCGGCCCTGAAGAGCCAGCGCTTCCGCTGGTGCTTTGGGGGCATGCAGATCCTGCGCAAGCACTGGCGGGAGCTGTGGCCCTGGGACCGGCACCCCGGCAACCGGCTGTCGGTGGCCCAGCGCGTGGACTACCTGCTGGGTGGGCTGCAGTGGCTCAACGACCTGGTCCAGCTGGGCTTCACGGTGGTGCTGCTGGCGACCGTGGCGCTGCTGGCCACCACCGGCCGGCTGGCATTGCGGCCGCTGCTGGGCGTGGCCGTGCTGCTGCCGGCCACGCTGCTCACCTCGGGGCTGGTGCGGGCGGTGTGGGCCCTGCGCCGAAGCACCGGCATCGGGCTGCGCCGAGCCCTGCTGGCGTTCGCCAACTGGCTGTCGCTCTCCTGGACGGTGGCCCTGGCCTGCATCCAGGGGCTGGTTCGCTCGCGCGGTGTGTTCCTGCGCACCCCCAAGCAGGCCGACGGCTCCCGGCTGCTCAATGCCCTGTGGGCGGCCCGGGCCGAGACCCTGCTCGCGGTCGCCCTGTGGGGCGGAACCGGGCTGCTGGGCGCCCGGGGGCGCGCCGGCCCGCTGCTGCTGGGCCTGCTCGTGTGGCAGGGCGCGGTCTACGCCTCGGCGCCCTTCATGGCCTGGCTGAGCCTGCACACCAGGCTGTCGGCCCAGCTGGAACGGCGCCGCCGCACCGAGCGGCTGCGCGAGCGTGCCGCCCAGGTCGGCCCCTACGTCGGCGTGACCGCCGGCCTGGCCGCCGCGGCCGCCGCCGGGGTCCTGGCCGCGCTCGTTCTGGCCGGCGGCTCCCAGCCGGCCGCCCGCCAGCCGAGCCCCTTCACCCTGCCCCGCGCCAGCCAGGGCGGCAGCCCGCACGCCGGCATCGTGCGGCCGGCCCCGGCCACCACCCGCTCGCCGGCAACGACCTCCCCCGTCACCACCGCGCCGACCACCTCGGCGGCCAGCTCCACCCTCTCCACCTCGACCACCACCG
>Ga0126312_10003680_pt1 | contig 10335 bp, 8 predicted proteins | sample Plot104A_FD_92537 | JGI IMG/M metagenome (GOLD analysis project Ga0126312, IMG submission 92537) | Serpentine soil microbial communities from UC McLaughlin Reserve, CA, USA - Plot104A | ecosystem: Environmental > Terrestrial > Soil > Grasslands | place: USA: UC McLaughlin Reserve, Lake County...
CCGGGCCGCCACTCCTCGACCGTCTGGTCGCTCGCACTAACGATCGGCATGAGGCGGCGAGCGTACGTGCGCGGCCTCTCCAAAGCAACGCTACGACGCGGCTTCGGCGAGCGCGATCGCGCCGAGCACGCCGGCCTTGGCGCCGAAGGCCGGAGGTGTCACGTAGTCGTCGTCCGCCTCGAAGCCGAGGTAGCCGTTCATGAGCGACGTGATCTCGCGCCGAACGAGCGCGAGGAGGGTTGGATGCTCGGCGACACCGCCGCCGACGACGATTCGCTCCGGTGAAAGCACCGAGATCACCGCCACGAGACCGAGTGCGAGGTAGCGAGCCTCCAGGTCCCACGCGGCGCCGTCCTCGATCGCAGCGGGAGGCGTCCCCCAGCGCGCCTCGAGTGCCGGGCCGGACGCAAGGCCCTCCAGGCAGTCGCCGTGATACGGGCAGACGCCGGCGAACGGATCGGCGGCGGGGTCGTGCGGGACGCGGAGGTGTCCGAACTCGGGATGGAAGAGGCCGTGCAGGATCTTTCCGTCGACGATCGCGCCACCGCCGATCCCGCTCCCGACGGTGACGTACCAGAACGTCCGCAGCCCGCGGCCCGCGCCCCAGCGGTGCTCGCCGAGCGCCGCTGCGTTGACGTCCGTGTCGAACACGACCGGGACGTCGAGACGGCGTCGGACTTCTTGGCCGACGTCCGTGTTCGCCCAACCCCGCTTCGGTGTGGTGGTGATGAACCCCCACGTCGCCGACTCCGCTCGCGCGTCGATCGGGCCGAAGGAGCCGATGCCGACCGCGTCGACCGGGCCCTCGCGCACGAAAAAGTCGACGGCGCGGCTGATCGTCTCCTCCGGCGTCGTCGTCGGGATCCTGGCGGCCGCCCGGACGTCGCTGGGGTCGGTTCCGATCGCGCACTCCCATTTCGAGCCGCCGCTCTCGATCCCGCCGTAGATCGTCATGCGGTCTCAGACGCGGGCAGAGCAGACGATTCGGTGCGGCCTCGAGGGCTCGCGCCGTCCGCGCCGCACGACCTACGGACGACAAACTGCGCCGGCAAGACAACGGTTCGGGTGTGCTTCGGCCCGCGCTCTTCGATCCGCTCGAGCAGCAGCTGCGTCCCGAGTGTGCCGAAGGTCTCGGCCGGCTGCTCCATGACGGTCAGGAACGGATGAAGACGAGATGCGTGCTCGATGTCGTCGAAACAGACGAGCGCGACGTCGTCCGGCACCTCCAGGCCCGCCTCGCGAATCGCTTCGATCGCTCCCAGCGCGACGAGGTTGTTGACCGTGAAGACCGCGGTCGGCGGTCGCTCGAGCTCGAGCAGCGTTCCCATCCCCTCCCTGCCACCGTCGGGGTCGACGGTCGTGACGACGACGAGCTCCCCGGCGGCGTCCAGTCCGGCGGCCGCCAGGGCCGCCTCGTAGCCCCGGCGGCGTGCGCGCGCCGTCGAGACATCGTCTGCTTCGACGATCATCCCGATGCGGCGGTGACCGAAGGAGACCAGGTGCTCGACCAACCGCCGTGCGCCGGCCTCGCTGTCGCCGCGGACGGTGTCCGCGTCGATGCCTGAGACCGTGCGGTCGACGAGCGCGAACGGCACGCCGAACCGGGCCAGCCGGCGCAAGTGCTCGCGCGACCGGTCGCTGACGGGCGCAATCAGGAGTCCGTCGACGCGGTGCGCGATCATCTCCTCGATTACGTCACGCTCGAGTTGCAGGTCGGCGCGCGTGTCACAGAGGATCACCCGGTACCCCGAGCGCCGCGCGACGTCCTCGGCTCCTCGCACGATCAACGTGAAGAATGGGTTCGCCACGTCGGGCACGATCAGCGCCAGCGTTCCGGTGCGCCGGGCCGAGAGCCCGCGGGCGAGCCGGCTCGGCACGTAGCCGAGGTCGCCGATCGCCTGCTCCACGATCGCACGCGTGCCCGGGCTGACGCTCACGGCGCCGTTGATGACGCGGGAGACGGTCATGGTCGAAACGCCCGCTTCGCGCGCGACGTCCCTGATCGTCACGTTGGCCGCCCCCATCCCTTCTCCTTGTTATCAGTACCACACGGTGGCGAAAGAAAAGCCACTTTAGCCCTTGACTCCAAGGCGCGAAGTCTGTTATCGGTACCACGTTAGCGGCTCCGCAGCCGAAACCGGAGGGAAAGGAAGATTTCTATGGGTCAGAAGCGCGTGCGCAGACCGCTTCTCATTGCCGCCTTCGCCGGCCTCGTCGTGTCCGCGACGATCGTCGTCGCAGGCGCGTCGGCACGTCCCGCGAAGCCGGACGCGCAGATCATGGTCGGGTTGATCACGAAGGACGTGACGAACCCGTTCTTCGTCAAGATGCGAGCCGGCGCGACGGCCGAGGCGAAAAAGCTCGGGGCGAAGCTTGTCTACGCCGCCGGCAAGTCGAGCTCGGACAACGCGAGCCAGATCGCTGCGATCGAGAACATGACGACCGCAGGCGTCAAGGGAATCCTGATCACGGTCGCCGACGGGAAGGCGGAGAATCCCGCGATCGCCAAGGCGCGCAAGGCAGGCGTGATGGTGATCGCTCTCGATACGCCGACCGTGCCCAAGACCGCAACCGACGCACTGTTCGCCACCAACAACTTCAACGCCGGAATCTTGATCGGTAAGTACGCGCGAGCGGCGACGAAGGGCAGGAACGTGACGATCGCAATGCTCGACGAGCACGCCGGCTCGTCCGTCGGCGCACTGCGACACAACGGGTTCCTGAAGGGGTTCGGAATCAAGGGCAACAACTCGCAGATCGCCTGCGTCGGGAACGGCGAGGGGCAGACGGCGCCGTCTCAGACGGCGATGGAGAACTGCGTCCAGAAGAACTCGAACATCAACGTCGTCTACACGATCAACGAGCCCAGCGCCGCCGGCGCGTTCACCGCCTTGAAGAACGCGGGCAAGACGGCGGCCGGCGTCACGGTCGTCTCAGTTGACGGCGGGTGCGCCGGCGTCCGGAACGTGAAGGCCGGCATCATCGACGCGACCTCGCAGCAGTATCCGCTGTTGATGGCGTCGAAGGGCGTCGACGCGGTGGTGCGGTTCGCCAAGAGTGGGAAGAAGGTGAAGGGGTACGTCGACACCGGCGTGAACCTGATCACCGCGAAGCCGGTGAAGGGTGTCCGGTCGAAGAGCGTGGCCTTCGGCCTCAAGAACTGCTGGGGATAGGTCGGAAGTCCTTCTAGAGGCGGCGGCCGGAGCCTTACGCTCCGGCCGCCGCCTTCGAGACGATCATCGCGACGAGCGAGACAACCGCATCTGATGCGCCGCGCAGAACCACGGGCGTCGACGTCGCCCGGCGCGTGCTTGCGACGCCCGCGATCGCGCCGCTGCTCGCGCTTCTGCTGACCTGCGCGTTCTTCTCCTACAAGAGTGACGCGTTCCTCCAGGCGCAGAACTTCTCGCTCATCCTCCAGCAAGTGATGGTCGTCGGCGTGCTGGCGGTCGGCCAGACGCTCGTCATCCTCACCGCCGGAATCGACCTTTCGGTCGGCACGGTGATGGCGTTCGGCCAGATTGTGATGACGAAGCTCGCGCTGGAGAACGGCGTCTCGCCGCTGCTCGCGATCGCCCTTGGGATCGTCGCCTGCGTCGCGTTCGGCGTCCTCAACGGCACGCTGGTCACCGCGATCAGGCTTCCGGCCTTCATCGTCACGCTCGGCACCTTCAACATCGCGTTCGCGCTCACGCACGTCTACTCGCACGACCTCACGTTCACGGGGCTGCCGAGCGAGCTTCTCTTCTTCGGCCGCACGTTCACCCTCTTCGGCGCGGACGTGACCTACGGCGTCGTTTTCATGCTCGTGCTCTACGTCGTCGCTTGGTACGCGCTGACGCAGACCGCGGGAGGACGCCACGTCTACGCCGTCGGCGACAACCCGCAGGCGGCTCGGCTGACGGGGATCAGCGTCAACCGCGTCCTGCTCACCGTCTACACCCTCGCCGGCCTGACGGGAGGGTTCGCGGCGATGCTCCTCGTCGCCCGCACCGAGCTCGGCGACCCGAACGCGGGACAGACGACGGAGAACCTCGACAGCATCACCGCCGTCGTGCTGGGCGGCACGAGCCTGTTCGGCGGCCGCGGAAGCATCATCGCGACGCTCATCGGCGCGGTCATCGTCGGCGTCATCCGCAATGGGCTGACGCTGATCGGCGTCCAGGTCATCTACCAGTACCTCGTCACCGGAGTGCTCGTGATTCTCGCGGTCTCGGTCGACCAGCTCGTCCGCCGGAGGCGCCTGTGACCGCTCCCGTGCTCGAGGCCCGCGGAATCGCGAAGCAGTTCGGCCACGTGGTCGCGCTCGACGGTGCCGAGTTCGAGCTCTATCCGGGCGAGATCGCCGCCATCATCGGCGACAACGGCGCGGGCAAGTCGACCCTGATCAAGAGCCTGTCCGGCGCCCTGCGGCCCGATGCCGGTGAGATCCGCCTCGACGGCGAGCCCGTGAACTTCCGTTCACCGCGAGATGCGCGGAAGCTCGGGATCGAGACCGTGTACCAGGATCTCGCAGTCGCGCCGGCGCTCGATATCGCAGCGAACATCTACCTCGGGCGCGAGCAACGACGGCGCGGGCCGCTCGGCGCGCTGCGCATGCTCGACAAGCGGGCGATGCGCCGCCGTTCAGGCGAGCACCTTGCGGAACTGGAGATCGGGGTGAAGTCGATCGCACAGCCGGTCGAGGATCTCTCCGGTGGGCAGCGGCAGGGTGTCGCGGTCGCGCGGGCCGCGACGTGGGCGCGCAGGCTGGTGATCATGGACGAGCCGACCGCCGCGCTCGGCGTCAAGGAGACGCGTCAGGTGCTCAACCTGATCAAGCGAGTGCGCGAGCGCGGGCTGCCGGTGGTCCTGATCAGCCACGACATGCCGCACGTCTTCGAGCTCGCAGACCGGATCCACATCATGCGGCTCGGTCGGCGAGTCGCAGTCGTCACTCCGGAGACACACGCGATGGCCGACGCCGTGGCGATCATGACCGGCGCCGTGCCCGGCACGGAGCTCACCACTCCAGGGCGGCCGTCGACGACGGAGCAACCATGACAGTCCGCTGGGGCTTGCTCTCGACCGCGCGCATCAACACGCTGGTGCTCGAAGGCGCCGGCGAATCCGATCGCGCCGAGGTCATCGCCGTCGCGAGCCGCGAGCGAGCCCGTGCGGAGTCCTACGCGCGGGAGCACGCGATCGAGCGCGCCTACGGCGGGTACGACGCGCTCCTCGCAGACCAGGACGTCGACGCCGTCTACATCTCGTTGCCGAACGCGTTGCACGTCGAGTGGACGCTCCGCGCGCTCGAGGCGGGGAAGCACGTCCTGACGGAGAAGCCGTTCTCGCGACGAGCAGACGAGGTCGAGGCGGCCTTCGACGTCGCCGAGCGTCGAGGCCTCGTCCTCTCCGAAGGTTTCATGTGGAGGCATCACCCGCAGACGCGCGCCCTCGAGCGTCTCGTCGCCGACAATGCCATCGGGCGGCTGCGAGTCATCCGCGCGGCGTTCAGCTTCCAGCTCGCGGCGGTGCACGGTGCTGGCGACGCACGGTTCGAGCCGGAGCTCGACGGCGGCGCGCTGATGGACGTCGGGTGTTACTGCGTGAACGCGATCCGGGCGTTCGGCGGCGAGCCCGTGGAGCTCCAGGCGCAACAGGTCGTCGGCGAGAGCGGCGTCGACGTCGTCTTCGTCGCATCGCTCCGTCTCGCCGCCGATGTCGTTGTGCACTTCGACTGCGGCTTCGTCGTGCCGTTCCGAGACGAGCTCGAGCTCGTCGGCGAGGAGGGAAGCCTGTTCACCGACGATCCGTTTCACATTCATGTGCCCGGCATCGAGCTTCGACGCGAGTCGGGAACGGAGCGGATCGAGATCCCGGCGGCGAACTCCTATCGGCTCGAGCTCGAGAATGTCGGCGACGCGATTCGCGGCCGTGCGCCGCTGCTGCTCGGTCGCGGCGACGCCGTCGGACAAGCTCGTGCGATCGAAGCGCTCTACGAAGCTGCGGAAAGGGGTGTCCGGGCATGACCTACGTTCCTGTCGACGATCGCTACGAGGGCATGGTCTACAACCGCAGCGGCCGGAGCGGACTCCTGCTGCCTGCCGTCTCGCTCGGATTGTGGAACAACTTCGGCGACGACCATCCGCTCGACCGCCAGCGGGGAATCGTCCGCCGCGCGTTCGACCTCGGGATCACGCACATCGATCTGGCGAACAACTACGGCCCGCCGTACGGGTCAGCCGAGGAGAACTTCGGTCGCCTGCTGCGTAGCGACCTTGCGCCCTACCGCGACGAGCTCGTGATCTCGACGAAGGCGGGCTACGACATGTGGCCCGGCCCCTACGGCGAGTGGGGCTCGCGGAAGTACCTCCTCGCGAGCCTTGACCAGAGCCTCCGGCGCATGGGTCTCGAGTACGTCGACATCTTCTACTCGCACCGCTTCGACCCCGAGACCCCGCTCGAGGAGACGATGGGGGCGCTCGACACGGCGGTCCGCCAGGGAAAGGCGCTGTACGTCGGCGTCTCCTCCTATTCGGCGCACAAGACGCATGAGGCGCACGCGATCCTGCAGAGCCTCGGGACACCGCTCGTGATTCACCAACCGTCGTACTCGCTGCTGAACCGGTGGATCGAGCCCGAGCTGCTCGCCACGCTCGGGGAGCTCGGCGTCGGCTGCATCGTCTTCTCGCCGCTTGCGCAGGGGATGCTGAGCGACAAATACCTGGACGGCATTCCCCCGGGCGCGCGGGCCAGCCGGGAGAGCAGCCTGTCTCCGGATTTGATCACGGAGGAGACGATCTCGAAGGTGCGCGCGTTGAACGAGATCGCCGCGAATCGCGGCCAGTCGCTCGCGCAAATGGCAATCGCGTGGGTGCTTCGCGATCCGCGCGTGACGTCTGCACTCGTCGGCGCGAGCAGCGTCGAGCAGATCGAGGCGAACGTTGCAGCTCTGAACAAGCTCGACTTCGCTCGGGAGGAGCTCGCCGAGATCGACCGTTACGCCACCGAGAGCGCGATCAACATCTGGGCGCGATCGAGCAGCGCCTGACCTCGGTCGCGCCCCGACGGGTCGGGCAGCGGCGCGGCGCCGTCTGGCGCCGCGCCGCGTCTCCCGCGGTTACCTATGCAGCTGCACGTTGCCGGCAGCGATCGGGCCGCTGCCGGGGGCGAGCTCGCCCCCGATCCAAAGGCGGACGAGGTCGATGCCCGCACCGCGCTCGCCGTTGTCCTTGACGTACGCGAGCAGCGGGCGGCCGTCGTCGGCCGTGCCCGCAAACCACGCAGAGTTGCCCGAGATCCCGATTGCCGTGAGCTGCGTCGCGGCGAAGGTGCCGGCGGTAAACGAGCCCTTGACCGTCGTGCCGTCGCCGGCGACGGCGAACGAGACGAGTGTGCCGTCGTCGAGGACCACGTCGCCCGTCGCCTTGCCGACCGAGTTCGTCACCGTCAACGACCCCTTGGCGGACGCTGGCAAGTACAGGTCGTCGCCCCCGAAGCGCGCCACGACCGCGTACGCCCCCGGCCGCAGCGCGCCCACAGCCGCGGCCGCGACGCTCGCGGCCGTCGAGGCGCCGAACGCCATACGCCCGACAGCGAACGTGACCGCACGGCCGTCCACGCGTGCGGTTGCCTCGTCCGACGTGTCCGAGAAGCGTGCGCTGACGGAACCAAAGCCGAAGGGCGCCGTCGCATCGCCGACGTAAGCGAGCGCGGACCCGCGCTTCCGGACGTCGACTGCGACGTCCTCCGATCCCGTCCCGCCGTCCTTGTCCGTCACCGAAAGGGTTGCGGCATACGAGCCCGGAGCGTCATAGACGCGCGTAGCTGTCAGCGCCTGGATCGCGGTCCCGCCGAGGGACCAGGACGGTGACAATCCTGCGGCCGTGTCCGCTGCGCTCGGGTCGGTGGCCGATCCAATCAGCGTGATCGGCAAGCCCCAGACGCCTCCGGCGGCCTCTGTCGTCACCCTCGGCGGCACGTTCGCAACGGCAACCTCCGACATGCCCGACGCGTACTCGACACCGTCCGTGACGAAGACCTGCACCGCGACCGACGCGGGCCCGTCGTCGACGACGAGCGTCGCCGCTCCACCGTCGGCTGTGAGATCGCCGCCGCTCGCGACCCACTCGTACGTAAGCGGATCGCCGTCCACGTCCTCCGCCTGCGCAGTGAGCGCGAGGGGCGTCCCCTCCCCGACCTCGGACGCGTCGGCCGCGAGCGCAACCGACGGCGCGTCATTGACCGGAAGCACTTCGACGCTCACGCGCGCTGCCGCCTCGAGCCCAGTCGCGTCGACGATGCGATACGTGAAGCTCGCCGTGCCGTTGAAGTTCTCGGCGGGCGTGAACACGATCCCGCCGCCCTTCGCCACCCGAACTGTGCCGTGCCCCTTCGCGTCGGTCGAGACGCCCGCGAAGCTGAACGCGTCGCCGTCAGGGTCGGAATCGTTCGCGAGCAGCTCCTCGCGGAACACGACGAGCGGGACATCCTCGTCCGTGGCGAATGCGTCCGGCACCGGGTCCGGCGGCATCCCCGTTGGGTCACCGCCGCCTCCGCCGCCCGCGGCCTCGAACGACCAGTCGAGCCAGAAGACACCCGTGCCGCCGGCGCGGCCGTCGACCGCGATGCGGTACGCCGTCCCCGCCTGCGCCGTGAACGTGACGACCTGCGCGTCGACGTCGCGTGTCTGCTCGACCGCCGTCAGCGAATCGACTGAGTTGCCGACGTAGACGGCGTGGATCGTCCAGAAGCTCGAATCGACGTGGAACCGCGCATCGCCGTCAGCGTCGGCCGTCCACGTGAACCAGACGGACGCACCTGACTGCCCGCCGTGATCCGGCTCGCCCGTCTCGAGAGTCGCGAGTCGATTCGTCGCTTCCACCCGGCCTGAGGAACCGCTGAGCGATTGTGCCGCCGCAAAGTCGTCGTTCGCCGGAGCGCGCTCGGGCTCGAGCAGCCACTCGAGCGTGAAGAAGTCGCCGCCGGAGACCTGCACCCTGTACGTCACGCCTCCCGTGACGGCGAAGTGCGAATTTCCGTAGGCGACGGTCGTCAACGCGCCGAGCGCGTCTCCCGTATACACGACGACGTCCGAGAGCTGGACGTCGATCGTCGCAACACCCGACTCCGCCGGCGTCCACGCGTACCAGACGGTGCGGCCGAAGAACGGCGTCCACTCACCCGGCTCGGAAGTCGCGTGCAGTGTCGAACCGCTGAGCGACCCGCGATACTCGGGGCCGAGCGGCTGCGCGTTCGCGAAGTTGTCGTTTGCCGGGCGCGTCACCGTCGCAAACGACCACGAGTAGGACGTCGGTCCGCCGCCGTCGGTCCACGTGTCGACGCCGAGCCAATACGTCTGGCCGGCGACGACGTCCGCGTACGTCGGATCTCCGCCCGAACGCGCGTGCTCCACGAGCGAGCACGACGAGGTGCCGGTGAAAACGCCGACGATCGTCCCCCGCGTCTCGGTCTCGGCATCGACCGTCAGCTCGCCGTCCGCAGGCGCCGTCCACGAATACCAGACAGGCCGTTGGAATCCGTACGCCGAATCGCACGCCTCGCGCGTTGCACCGAGTGTGTCGAGCCCGACCGTGCCGCCGGTCCCCTCGAGCGGCTGTGCGTTCGCCCAGTCGTCGTTCGGCGGGGGCGGCGGCAGCTCGTCGTACGTCCACGAAAGCTGGGTCGGCCCTCCGGGCAACCAGTCGTCGAGGCCGATGTGGTAGGTCACGCCCGGTCGGACGCTGACGAAGCCGTAGCCCTGTCCGTTGATCTTCAGGTCGAGCGCGCCGAACGTGTCGCCCGTGAACACCCAGGCATACGTCGTCCCGCCTGTGTTGAAGCTGAGCGTCCCGTATCCCGGCGCCGTCCACGCGTACCAGATCGAATGGTTCAACGGCATCGACTGCGGCTCACCCGGCTCCGCCGTCGCGTCCACCGTCGTCCCGTAGACGGTCCCGCTCGTCCCTGAGATCGTCTCCGGAGCCGCGAACGCGTCGTTCGGCGGTGGCGCGGCGTTGGCGAACGCCGGAACGACGAGCGCGGCGACGACCGCCGCGAGAATCGCGAGTTGACCCCTCATGTATCCCTCTCCGGCGGCCGCAGCGAGCCGCACCATCTGGGCGCCGCAGGGCACCCGATCCTTGAAATGACGCGCGGAGTCTAGCGCGGGTTCTGCGCGCCGCAAGTCCGCGCGGGACGGCTCGAACTACTCGTACTGCAGCGCTTCGAGCACCCGCAGCCGCGCCGCGCGTCGCGCGGGCAGGATCGCCGCCACGAGGCCGGCGATGATCGCCACGATCACGAAGCCGACCAACGACGCGGCCGGGATCGCGAACTGGAGGTCGTACTGCG
>Ga0126312_10003681_pt1 | contig 10335 bp, 7 predicted proteins | sample Plot104A_FD_92537 | JGI IMG/M metagenome (GOLD analysis project Ga0126312, IMG submission 92537) | Serpentine soil microbial communities from UC McLaughlin Reserve, CA, USA - Plot104A | ecosystem: Environmental > Terrestrial > Soil > Grasslands | place: USA: UC McLaughlin Reserve, Lake County...
AGCGCCTTGGCCGCGCGGCCATAGCGGGCGGCGTCGCCCTCGTGGTACGGCTGGCCGAGCTCGCCCAGGCGGCGCTCCATCGTCTGCATGAGCCCCAGCCCGGCCGCGGCGCCGGCGATCGCCAGCCGCCGGGCCGGCGCCGCGTCGCGCGCCGGCGTGACCAGGGTCAGTGCCGCGCCGGCGCTGGCCGCGGAGGAGGCCGCGAAGACGAGCGGCAGCTCGCGGCGCGCCTCGTGCCAGACCGGGATGGCGGTGTCGGCGACCAGCGCCGCCGTGTAGGTCGAGACCACGGGCCCGAGCGCCGCCGCAGCCACTCGAGCCGGGCGCACCCCGAGCACGGAGAGGCCCGTCGCCGTCCCGAACGCTGCCAGCGCCCACGACCCCACGCTCATCGGCGAGGTCACCTTGAAGACCCGCAGCATGTTGTAGAAGCGCTCGGGCCGCCCCAGGTCCTTGATCAGCAGCACCGGCGCCACCGACGCGCCCGTCAAGGCGACCAGCCAGGCCCGCCGGGCCAGCGCATCGTTGCCGCGCAGCCCCGCCCCGAACGCGAGCGGCGCCGCCGTCCCTGCGATCCCGCCGGCGAAGAAGTACCAGGGGATCTCCGACTTCCACACCGGCTCCTTCAGCACCGGCTGGTCGTAGTAGGTGCGGACCTCGACGGCTTCGGCGGCCGCGGTCACCGCTTGCCCCCGACCAGCGCCGCCGCCACCCCGGCCGCCAGCGCGCCCGCCGCGAGCGCGGTGCGGCGCCAGATCTCCGGCAGGTCGCGCGTGGTCGAGACCGGGTCGGGCGGCAGCCGATACACCTCGGGCTCGTCGAGCAGGAGGAAGAAGGCGCCGAACCCGCCGACGCCGTCGTTCGGGTCGTCGCCGTACAGGCGCGCCTCCACCACGCCGTCCGCGCGCAGCTCCTGCACGCGCCCGCGGGCGCGTTCGCGCAGGTCGTCGAGCTCGCCGAACTGGATCGAGTCGGTCGGGCACGCCTTGGCGCAGGCGGGCTCGAGCCCGTCCTTGAGCCGGTCGTAGCAGAGCGTGCACTTGAACGCCCGCCCGTCCTCCTCGCGCCGGTCGATGACCCCGAACGGGCACGCGCTCACGCAGTAGCCGCACCCGTTGCACACGTCCTCCTGCACCACCACGGTCCCGAACTCGGTCCGGAACAGCGCGCCGGTCGGGCACACCTCCAGGCACGCCGCGGACGTGCAGTGCTTGCACACATCCGAGGACATGAGCCAGCGGAACTCCATGTCGTCGGCCGATCCCTGCTCGACGAACGCGACGTGGCGCCACGTCGACGCCCCGAGCTCGCCCGTGTTGTCGTAGCTGTGGCCGGTGAAGTCCAGTCCGTCCTCGGGGACCTGGTTCCACTCTTTGCACGCCACCTCGCACGCCTTGCAGCCGATGCACACCGAGGTGTCGGTGAAGAAGCCCATCCGCGGCTGGGCCTCGCCCTCGTAGCTGCCCGGCCAGGACGCCGTCTGCAGGTCGAAGCTCACCGCGCCCGCCTTCCCGGCCGGATGTCGCACGTCGCGACCTTGTACTCGCCGATGTGCACGTTGGGGTCGAGCGCCAGCGACAGCAGGTCGTTGGCCGAGTCGCCGCGCGCGAGCCCGTTGTCGCCCCAGTGGTACGGGAGCCCGACCTGGTGGATCTCGCGGTCCCCGACCCGCAGCGGCTTGACCCGTGCGGTGACGAGCACGCGCGCCTCGACCTCGGCGCGCAGGGTCGAGATCGTCGCCCACCCGCCGTGCTCGAGTCCCCGCAGCGCCGCCAGCGCCGGCGACACCTCGACGAAGAACTCCGGCTGCAGCTCGCTCAGGTACGGCAGCCACCGCGACATCCCGCCCGCCGTGTGGTGCTCGGTCAGCCGGTAGGTGGTGAAGACGAAGGGGAAGCGGTCGTCGCCGCGCTCGTGGTAGGCGTTGTCGGGTCGCGGGAACTGCTGGCGTGCCGGATTGGCCCGCTGCCCGTAGAGCGGGTTGTCGATCGGCGACTCCTGCGGCTCGTAGTGGGTGGGCAGCGGCCCGTCGAGCAGGCCGCTGGGCGCGTACAGCCACGCCTTGCCGTCGGACTGCATGATGAACGGCTCGTTGCCGCGCAGCGCCATCTCCGCCTCCGCATCGTCCGGCGGGTCGTAGTCCGGTGCTTTGTCCGGAAGGAAGTCGGGGACGTCCTCACCCGTCCACTTGCCCTCCTCCTCGTCCCACCAGACGTAGCGCTTACGCTCCGACCACGGCCGCCCGCTCGGATCGGCGCTGGCGCGGTTGTAGAGGATGCGGCGGTTCAGCGGCCAGGCCCAGCCCCAGTCGGGCGCGACCCACGTCTGCTCGGAGCCCGGCTTTCGCCGCGCCGCCTGGTTGACGTCCTCCGCGTACACGCCGGAGTAGATCCAGCACCCGCACGCGGTTGAGCCGTCGTCCTCGAGCTCCATGTACGTGCTCAGTGCGGAGCCGTCAGTCATTCGGTAGCCCGAGATCTCGCGCAGCACCGCCTCGGCGCTCGGCTCGGCGTTGCGCCCCTCGGTCGGGTAGCTCCACACGAGGTCGAGCACCGGCCGGTCCTTCGGGTCGTCGGAGTCCCGCAGGCGGTCGCGCACGCGCCGCCCCAGGTGGTACATGAACCAGAGCTCCGACCGGCAGTCGCCGGGTGACTCGACCGCCTGGTGATGCCACTGCAGGAGGCGCTGGGTGTTGGTGAAGGAGCCGTTCTTCTCCACGTGAGCCGAGGCGGGCAGGAAGAACACCTCGGTCTGGCAGTCGGGCTGGTCGCGCCAGGACGACGCCGTCTCGACCTCGACCAGGTCGCGGACCACGAGCCACTTCAGCTTGCCGAGCGCCTTGCGCCACAGCTTGCCGTTGGCGGCGCCGACGACCGGGTTCTCCCCCATGACGAAGTACCCCTCGACTTCGCCCGCGTCCATGCGCAGGAGCGTGTCATAGGCGGAGTGGTCGCCGTCGATGCGCGGGACGTAGTCGAAGCAGAAATCGTTGTCCTCGGTGGCCGCCGGGCCCCACCAGGCCTTCAGCAACGAGGTCATGTAGTCGCCGGCGTGCCCCCAGTAGCCGGTGGGGGGGCTGGTATCCCGGATCCACTCCGCGAGTCCGCAGCCGGGCGCGGCACGGGGCATCGGCAGGTAGCCGGGCAGGATGTTGTAGAGCGTCGGGATATCGGTCGACCCCTGGATCGACGCGTGCCCGCGCAGGGCCATGATGCCGCCGCCCGGCCGACCGATGTTGCCCAGCAGCAGCTGGAGGATCGAGGCGGCGCGGATGTACTGCACGCCGACGGTGTGCTGCGTCCACCCGACCGAGTACACAAAGGCCGTGGTGCGCTCGCGACCTGAGTTCTCGCACACCGCCTCGGCGACCTCGATGAAGCGCTCGCGCGGGACGCCACACAGCTCCTCGACCAGCTCGGGCGTGTAGCGGGAGAAGTGCCGCTTGACGATCTGGAAGATGCAGCGCGGGTCCTCCAGCGTCGGATCCACGAAAGGTGGATCGCCGTGCGCGAGGTGCCCGCCGTGGGCCCCGTGGGCCTGCTCGCCGCTGAGGTCGCGATGGCCCGCCGCCGCGCCGGCCTCGAATCCCTTGTACTGCCACGACGACGTCGGGTGGTAGGTGTTGCTCTCGGGATCGAACCCGCTGAACAGGCCGTCTAGGTCCTCGGTGTCGCGGAAGTCGTCGGAGACGATCGTTGTCGCGTTCGTGTAGCCGATCACGTAGTCGCGGAACCACCGATCGTGCGTGATCACATAGTTGATGAGGGCGCCCAGGAAGGCGATGTCGCTGCCCGCGCGCAGCGCCACGTACTGGTGGGCCATGGCGCTCGTGCGCGAGAACCGCGGATCGATGTGAATCACCTTCGCCCCGCGACGTTTGGCCTCCATCACCCATTGGAAGCCCACCGGGTGATTCTCGGCCATGTTCGACCCCATGATCACGATGCAGTCGGAGTTCTGCAGGTCCTGCTGGAAGGTCGTGGCCCCGCCGCGCCCGAACGAGGTCCCCAGACCGGGGACCGTGGAGCTGTGTCATATGCGGGCCTGGTTCTCGATCGACACCGCGCCCGCCGCCGAGAAGAACTTCTTGATCAGGTAGTTCTCCTCGTTGTCGAGCGTGGCGCCGCCCAGGTGCGCGAAGCCCAACGTGCGGTTGAGCAGGGCCTGCTCGCCCTCGACCTCCTTCGTCGCCTCCCAGGTGCGCTCCCGGGTCGCGATGAGGCGGTCGGCGATCATGTCCATCGCCCGCTCGAGGTCGATCTCCTCCCAGCGCCGCGACCCCGGCGCCCGGTACTTCGCCTTCGTCTCCCGCCGCGGATGGGTGACGAGCTGCTTGGACGCCGACCCCTTGGGGCACAGGCGCCCGCGCGAGATCGGCGAGTCGGGGTCGCCCTCGATCTGAATCACCTGCTCGTCGCGCACATACACCTGCTGCCCGCAGCCCACGGCGCAGTAGGGACAGATCGACTTGACGACGCGGTCCGCGTGCTTCGTGCGCGACCCGAGCTCTTCGGAGTGCCCGGAGCGCGCAGCCCGCCCCAGCCCCAACCGGTCTTCGCGCAACTGCCGGAGAAGCGGAAAGGTGCGTACGCGTCTGGTCAAACCACCGCTCAGATACCCCCCGAGGTGGTCCGGTGAAGCGTCGGTTGGCGCCGATGGGGAGGGCGGCTGAGTTAAGGTGGCCGGGGATCGATCAGGACGCGAGGTACCAGGATGGACGAGGAAGCCCTGAACATGTCGGTGCGGAAGTTCCTCAAGAAGCTCGGGGTGACGGCCCAGCGCGAGATCGAACTGGCCGTTCGCGAGCAGATCGACGCCGGCGGCCTGTCGGGGGACGAGACGCTCGAGGCGCAGGCGACGGTGACCGTGCGCGGGCTCCCGGACGATGTCGTCGTCAGCGGCCCGATCAAGCTGTCCTAGCGGATGCGCCGGCCCATCTCGGCGGCGTCGTAACCGCCGAGCGCCTCGACCGCCGCCCGGAATGCCGGCTCGGCCATGAGTGTCCACAGCGGCGCGAGCTTGGGGTCGTCGAGCGCATCCGGAGCGAGCACGAGGTCGTAGGGCTCGCGCGTCACCGGTACGAACCCCAGGCCGAACGCGCGTGCGGCGGCGCGCACGCCGAGACCGCAGTCGGCGCGCCCGCCGGCGACTGCCGCCGCCACCGCCAGGTGCGTGTGCTCCTCGCGCTCGTAGCCGGAGATCGCTGCCCCGTCGGCGCCGCGGGCGCGGAGCTCGGCATCGAGCAGCACGCGCGTCCCGGCCCCACGCTGCCGGTTGACGTATCGCAGGCCGGGCCCGGTCAGGTCGTCGAGGCCGCCGATGCCGAGGGGATTGTCCGGCGCGACGATGAGGCCCTGATCACGATGGACGAGGCGTATGACGGCGACGTCGCGGCCTTTCAGGACCCGGTCGACGTAGGGGAGCGTGTACTCGCCGCTCTCGGGGTCGAGCAGATGGGACCCCGCGACGTGGCACAACCCGTCGCGCAACGCCACGAGGCCCCCCAGCGAGCCGACGTTCGCGGAGGCGAGCGTGACCTGCGGGTCCGTCGCGCGCAGCATGGAGGCCGCGAGATCGAGCACGAGGTCGTGCGAGCCGACAGCGACGATCGTGCGATCGATCTCGCCCAAGCCACGCAGCAGCTCGACGTCGACGGACTCGCCCGGGTGGTGCCCCTCGAGGCCCGCCGGGACGACCAGCAGGCCGTCGGCACGCACGAGCGAGGTCAGCACGCCCGCGCCCCGCGGCAGGGGCGTGGCCACGAGCCCGTCGCCGACACGGCCGAGGCGTACGCGCACCCAGTCGTCCATGCCCATGGTCGAGGCGAGCTTGCGGGCCAACCGGGCCCGGGCGCGCGGACGCTCGGGCGGGGCGGTGCCCTCGAGCGCCGCCAGCAGCGGCGCAGCGAAGATGTCGAACGTCAGCGCCGCCGACACCGGGTACCCGGGTGCTCCGAGCACCGGCGTGTGGTCGACGGCTCCGAGCACCACCGGGTGGCCCGGGCGAACCGCGACGCCGTGCACGGCCAGTGTGCCCGTCGTGTCGACGACCTCGGCGGTGTAGTCGTCGCGGCCGCGGCTCGAACCAGCCACCACGATCACCAGGTCGCTCCGCGCCGCCGCCTCGCGCAAGGCGGCGGCGAGGCGGTCGGGGTCGTCGTGGATGATCGGAAGCGTCACCGTCTCGCAGCCCGCCGCCCGGGCCTGGCCGGCGAGCATGAGCGAGTTCGTGTCGGGGATCTCTCCTCGGTGAAGCGTGGTGCCCAGCGGGCGGATCTCGTCGCCCGTCGGCACGATCGCCACCACCGGGCGGCGACGGACCACGAGCTCGGTGACGCCGGCCGCGCCCGCCGCGGCGACGTCGACCGGCCGCAGCCGGTGGCCCTCGGGCAGCAGCAGCTCGGTCGCGCTGACGTCCTCGCCGATCGAGCGGACGTGCTGGTATGGGGCCGCGGCCGCGTGCAGCTCGGCCTGGGCGCCGTTGAGGTGCACGTCCTCGCGCATGACCACGGCGTCGAAGCCGTCCGGCAGTGGGTCGCCCGTATCGACGGTCACGAAGTCGCCGCCGTCCAGTTGGAGCGGTGTCGTGGGGCTGGCGCCCACGGTGGCGGCCGCGCGCACGGCGATCCCGTCCATCGCGGCCGTGTCGTATGCCGGAGAGGAGCGCCGCGCCCAGACCGCCTCGGCGGTCACGCGGCCGACTGCGGCCTCAAGCCCGAGGCGCTCCGGTGGCACGCGCCCGGGGCATCCAGCCGCCGCGCACGCCTCGAGCCAGGCATCGAGCGCCTCCGCGGCCGGTCGATCGCGGATGAACGGGTCAGGCGTAGAGCGTCACCTCGACCTCGGTGTCGGCGGCAAGGCCGGTCGCAGGCTCGTCGACGACGACGAAGCCGTCGGCGGCGGTGAGGACCGAGAGCAGCGCCGAGGCACCGAACAGCGGAACCGCGACGCCGTCACGCACCCGCACCTGGACGATGTCGAGCCGCCCCGCCGCCGACGCCAGGTCGCGGGAGAGGCGCGCCCGGGTCGCGGGCGCCGCTGGCGCGACGTCCCAGCCCCCCGCCCGACGCACGATCGGCATCCCGACGCAACGGAACACCACGAGCGCCGACCGCGGATTGCCCGGCAGTCCGATGACGGGGACGCCGTCGCATTCCGCCAGCAGGGTCGGCTTCCCCGGCTTGATCGCCAGCCCGCGGCACCAGATGCCGGGGGGCCCGAGGGCTTGCACCGCGGTGGCCGTCTCGTCCCGCGCGCCGACGGAGGAGCCGGCCGAGACGACGACCACGTCGGCATCGGCGACCGCGGTTGCGAGCGCCCGCTCGAGGGCCGGGCGATCGTCGGCGACGATCCCCCGTGGCAGCGGCTCGCCGCCCGCCTCGTGGACGAGCGCAGCGAGGGCCAGGGTGCTGGCGTCGCGCACCTGCCCCGTCTCGAGCGCCGCCGTGGCCGGGTCCACGACCTCATCGCCCGTCGCGATGATCGCCACGCGCGGGCGTGCGTGGACCGGGACCTCGACGACCCCGGCGGCGGCCAGCAGCCCGAGGTCCTGTGCCCGCAGCGGACGGCCCGGGCGCACCAGCTCGTCTCCGGCGCGGGCGTCCTCGTCGGCGCGCACGACCCCTTCGCCGGGCGCCACCGGACGCAGGATCTCGATCGTGCCGGCCATCGCCTGCTGCGTGTGCTCGACCATGACGACGGCGTCCGCGCCGGGCGGCAGGACGGCGCCGGTCGGAATCGCGACGGCGCACCCGGGAGCGACGTCGACGGAAGGCGCCTCGCCCATCGCCACCGTGCCGACGACGTCCAGGTATCCCGGCAGCCCCTCGGACGCGCCGTAGGTGTCGCCCGCGCGGACCGCGTATCCGTCGACCGTGGAGCGCGCGAAGCCCGGAAGGTCGTGCGACGCCACCACCGCCTTGGCGGGCACGCGCCCGCGTGCATCGGCGAGCGCGACGGCCTCGATGGCGGTGCGGCGGGCGGGACGGAAGCCGTTCAGCGCCTCGGCCACGCTGCGCACGGCGAAGAACTCGCGCGGGGTGCCCGTCGTCATGCGGCGAGGACGTGCAGGCCGAGCGCCTCGAGCTGGTGGGCGTCGGGCAGGCCGTCGCGGTCGAGCCCGCGGCCCTCGTAGTACGCGTCGATCATGGTGCGCAGCCGCTCCGGCGTGAGGCTGGCACGTCGGCCCGACTCGAGCTCGAGGGTCTCGCCGAGGAAGCGGTCCGGCAGCCAGTCCTCGGCCCGAGTCCACCCTTCGCGCAGGTTGAACAGGCGCTTGGCGAGCACGATCCGGACCGCCGTGCCCTGTAGCTCGTCGGCGTCGACATCCCACCCGGTCACGGCGCTGAGCAGCGCCGCCCACTCCGGGAACGGGTCGGCGAAGACTCCGCGCAGGAACTTGCACAGGATGAGCGAGTCCATGACCGCCGCGCGGTCCTCGGTCATGATCGCGGCCGCGGCTTGCGCCTCGCCGCCGGCCAGTCGATCGTGGCCTCCCGCGAGATCGGCTTCGTAGGCGCCCGAGCGGTTGTGGTCGGCGCCGCGCGCGTTGACGGCCATGCCGAGCGCCATCGCCTGCAACGTCCGCGGCTCGTAGCCGGGAAGCTCCAGACCCTTCACGTGCGTGGCGAGCGACCGCGCCTCGCCGCCGACCTCCGTGCTCGCGCGCCGCGAGCCCTCGGCGAGGAGGTCGCCCAGGCCCGTGCGCGCGCCGACCTCGTCCAGCGCGCGAAGCAGGGCGTCGCCGTCGCCGAAGCGCAGCCACGGCGCGTCGATCAGGCCGCGCTCCGCGCACTCCATCGCCCAGGCGACGGTGCCGCCCGCCGAGATGGTGTCCAGGCCAAGCGCGTCACAGCGCTCGCTCGCGGAGAGCACGACATCCGGATCCGAAACCCCACAGAGCGGCCCCAGCGCGAACACGTTCTCGTACTCGACGCGCGCCTTTCCGCCGCCCTTGGTGGCGTAGATGTGCTCGCACCCGATCGAGCACGACGCGCACGAGTTTCGGGCGACGCTGCGCGCCTCGGCGAGGTCCTCGGCGGCGAGCTGCGGAGCTCCGGCGAACGTGGCCGCCTGGAAGTTGCGCGTCGGCAGCGTCGAGATCGCGTTGAAGGCGAGCAGATTGGCCAGCGTGCCGAGCTCGCGGTACTTCGCCGTGGCCGGGCCGAAGGAGCGCTTGCGCAGGTCACGGGCAGCCGCAAGCACGCGCTGCGGATCGGCGGTGGCGCACTTCGTCGCCGCACGGACGGCGACCGCCTTGATGCGCTTGGCTCCCAGCACCGCGCCCAGGCCGCCGCGGCCGGCGTGGCGACCGTCGTGGGAGACGGTCGCGTAGCGCACGAGCCGCTCGCCCGCCGGACCGATCGCCGCGACCCGCCACGCGGGGCCGAGCCGCTCGCGAAGTCGCTCCTCAGCCTCGGCCGCGGGCAGACCCCACAGGTCCGGCGCATCGTGCAGGCGGGCCCCGTTGCCGTCGACGAGCAGCACCGAGGGGCCGTCGCGCGCGCCCGTGACGACGAGCGCATCGTGACCGCTGAGCTTGCCCGCGATCGCGAAGTGGCTCGAGGCGAGGGCGTCGTTGAGGCGGTCGGTGAGCGGCGACTTGGCGACGACGGCAAACTTCGCGCTGGTGGTCAACGGGGTGCCGACGAGCGGCGAGAAGACGAAGGCGAGCGGCGCCTCGGGGGCCAGCGCGTCCACTCCGGAGGGCGCCAGGCGGTGCATCAGATACGTACCGAGACCGACCCCGCCGATGTAGCGGCGCAACGTCTTGTTGTCGAGTGGGAGCTCCTCCGCGGAGCCGTCCGTGACATCCACCACGAGCGCCCGCCCGAAGTAGCCGCCAGCGACATCGGGCATGTCCCAAGTGTAGAGCCGGGGTCCGCCGGGCCGGTGGTCTTGCGCTACCCGCCGGCGTCGGCGGCGAGGAACGCGACGGTGTCGCCGGCCGCCAGCGGCTCGTCGGCGTCACGCGTGATCTGGTCGCCGTTCAGCGCCGCGACCACGTGCTCGTCGAGGGCGAGGTCGACCGCTGCGGCCGCGCCCGACAACGTGGCCGCGTGGACGACGACCGGAGCTCGCCCCGCCCCACTGCCGCGGCGCACCGCTCCGTAGCAGCGCACGGCCACCTCGGGCGCCGGGCGTCCGCGCGCGGCCCGATAGTCCGCCGGCTCGTTGAGGTTGAGCAGCGAGTCCAGCGCCGGGTCGAACGCCGCAACGGCCGGGTCGGCGAGCAGCAGGGCCTCGTCGAGGCGCCGGACACGGCAGGTCTCGAAGAGGAATGCGGGGCGCCTGCGGTCGGCGGCGAGCAGCTCCTGCACCGCGGGCAGCAGGGTCG